>Ga0180437_10000645_pt1 | contig 64526 bp, 127 predicted proteins | sample SS_ome_4_FD_132410 | JGI IMG/M metagenome (GOLD analysis project Ga0180437, IMG submission 132410) | Hypersaline lake sediment archaeal communities from the Salton Sea, California, USA - SS_3_D_1 metaG | ecosystem: Environmental > Aquatic > Non-marine Saline and Alkaline > Hypersaline >...
TGGTACGTTATGAAAGAAACTCATGTTGTAGAATTCATAGGAAAGCCAGAAGAAATCATATCTAGAATGTCTGGAATGTTTAAGGACGTTGCAGAAATAAGGGTTACTATTAGGTATGACGTTACTCAACCTTCTATTCCAAAAAATTCTGCCTTAGCTAAGAAAATGACTGAAATTCATAAGGTCATATCTGTAAATAAGAGACTTAAGAAGCATGATTCAGCAATTATTGATACATTGGTAAAAAGATTTAAGGTATCTGTAGATGAATCTAGAGAGATGGTAAGTAATTTTAAAGAGTAATGAGCAAGCAAGTAAAAATAGCCATTCACATGGCGGACACTTACATTGGAATTCTTAAAAAGATAGGTGTTCAGCCACAGCAAATTAAAGATATAACTATTGTAAAAGACGGTAAGACAGTTACTATAAAGGCACATTCGCACTTACCTGTTAGATACTATAGACTTAGACACGTTATGTGGATGGCTGGCGAAGTTAAGAATATAGCTGCAAAAGGAAATATAGCAAAAGCTCAGAGATGGCTTGGCTTTATACAGGGTGTTTTATGGGGTCACGAACTTAGAACTGTAGAGGAACTAAGAAAGGATAATCAATATCATGAATAATGTTCTATTAAAGGTATTCGCTAAAGATTCTAGGTGCATTCCAACATACGCTACACCTGGTTCTAGTGGTTTTGATTTTAAAGCAAATATCAATGAGCCATTAATAATTAAACCAAGTTCTGTTGAATTAATACCAACAGGTTTATATGTTAGTATCATTAAAGGATATGAAATTCAAATAAGACCTAGAAGTGGACTAGCTATTAAACATGGGTTGACAGTTATTAACTCACCTGGTACTGTAGACAGTGATTATAGAGGTGAGATCATAGTCGGATTGTTCAATATGTTTAAAAAGCGTTATACTATTCTTCCTTACGAAAGGATAGCGCAAGGTGTAGTCTGTCCTGTAATTCAAGCCAGGATTAATACAGTAGATAAAATTGAATATTTAGGAGATACTATTAGAGGTAGTGGTGGACTCGGATCTACGGGGACTAAATGAGTAAGAAAAGCGAAAGAAAGAAGCGCAAAAGAAGAGAAAAGAAAAGAGAAGGTCAGGATAATAAAAAACCTGACGTGTACAAGTTTATAAAGCAGGATGAAGGAAACAATGACAGTAAGTAATAAAGATTGGGTTTATCATGTTACTTTCGCAAGAAACTTGGAAAGTATTAAAGAACATGGATTGAATCCTGATTATCAGACTGGACTAAGCGCTTTAGCTTATATTGGTCATAGTAAAGGAAAAACTTTTTTTACTGAATTTAAGAGTATAAGACATTGGTATTTTGAAGCAGAGCAAGGTGCGGAAAATCAAAGCGATAATATTTTGGAAAGTGGTTTCGTCCCTGTAGTGTTGACTTTTCCTAAACCTGAAAATGTATTTGAAGATGAAGCTATGGTTGATGAAATCCATAGCGCTTATTATACTACAGATATGGTACCGTCTGAGCAAATTCTTGTATGGGATGGTGATATTTGGGTCAATTTAGAAAATGTGGATAATATAAATTTAGTTCAAGCAATAGAATTCGATTATGATGAAGGAGAAAGATTATGTTACATTAAAGCTCAAAATATCAATCCTTTAGTTAATGTTTTAGATGCTAATAAAATGTGTGGTTGATTTTTAGGGAGAAGGTGCCGACTGGTCGCGTTGGCAGCATCCTTATAAGGTGCCAGTGCATTGGGTTCGATTCCCTCTTCTCCCACTAATTAAATGGATAAAAGGATCTGTAGCTCAATTGGTCAGAGCCCCCGGCTCATAACCGGGCGGTTGTCGGTTCGATCCCGACCGGATCCACTAAAATGGCTCTATGCTCTATAATATATGAAAGTGATGAGCAATACGAGTTAGAGTCTGTTAGATTTAGATGGGTAGCAGAAACATTAGTAAACACCTTTGAACATGTTAAAGGTCATCCGCAGTATTGTAAATATGTTATAGTAGAAAGGGATAGACTAGAGCTTGTTATAATTAGAGAGTTAGTAGAGTTTGCAATAAGATATCTTACTTACTTTAAATATGCAAACATACACTCTGACATATTCGATTATCTTGATTCTTTAGAATTTAAACGAGTTGAGTGGTATAATGGGAAAAGTAATACAGGGACTGATAGTAGACACTGTAACACGCAAACAAGGCTGCAAAGCAATGGAGCTAGCAGCGAACAAAGATATAGCATTAGCATGTGTTACGGAAGATCAAAATCGAAAACAAGTGGCAAGTTTGTTTGACAATATAGATGCTTTGGTATTAGAAGGTAAATTGATAGAAATTGAATACTGTTTACCCAACAGTGACAGATTAAAGAGTTTTCTGCTTCCAGCTAACACAGAAATAAAGATAAAGTCAGGTAAGTAATGGATTACATCGTATTCGATATTGAGACTATTCCTGAAACTGAAACTGCTCATCTTTGGACGCCTAAAGATGAAAAGGAGTTTCCTCCGCTTCATGTTCATAAAATTCAGACTATAGGCTATTGTGTAATTGGAGCTAACAGTATTGTTAAAAAGTTGCATTCAGCACAATTGAGAAGTAAAGCGGATCTCTCTGATGAAGATTCTTCCGTATTAGCTAAAGCATCTGAATATATTACGATGTACGATAATGAAAGAGATTTGTTGTTTGATTTTTTGCAGCAAATTATTTTTAGTAATCGAGAATATGATGTATGTTTTGTTTCTCAACATGGAACAAAATTTGATATGGCTGTACTTCTAACTAGGATGTTTAGTTATTCTATTAGAACTGACTGGTATTACGGATATAAAGGAAATAAGTTTATTAATCCTGAGAGTACCGTTAATAGACCACGACATATCGATATAAAGCATGAATTTGCTGATGGTATGTTCAAAGGACATAGTTTAGATCATATGGCACAACTTGCTGGACTTGTCGGCAAGGGTGAGGTAGACGGTAGCAAAACATATGATTTGTATAAAGAAGGAAAAGACTTAACTGTAGCAGAGTATTGTTTAACTGATGTTCTAAAGACTGCTTTCGTTTTTCTAAAGCATTGTTTGATTTCTGCGAATGCCGATTCTGCGAATGCCGATTGGGAAGCTGTAAGTCAAGCTATGAGTAATCTAAAACATGTGACAAATGAGGCGGCTACGCTTTTAAAAGCAGTAGACAATTTATGCAAACATTCTGATTGGAATAAATATAATCCCAATTGGCGACCATGAATGGATTTAATGTAGCTATTAACTTCCTGAAAAATGGTAACCGGATATAAGTACCTGGATGATTAATATGAGCACGGAAGAAAATAAAAAAGCTAAAGCAGTAGTATGGCAAGCAATAAACGCGTTTTGTAGTGAGGAAGATTCTGAGCGCAAATCAAATTTAAAAGAAATAATAGACATTTATCTTGATGATTTGTGTATTAATATAGATATATTGACTGTGGTGACTGTGGTTGTAAATGATCCAAGTCCTGAAAATATTGAAATAGCTAAAGAATACATTAGACTATTGAATAATAAGAACATTCAGAGGAATCATTATCTAGATACGCTAGTTGAACTAGATGCTATATTAGCTGCACAAAAAGGTAGCAAAAAATGATTAACGTGATTGAATATACGTTCGAAAAAGGCCCAGTATTCATGCCGGTAGTTCACTATCATAGTGAGGTAGAATTCTGGAAAAGTGTAGAGATTGCTGTAAAGTTTAGTGATGGAATTTGGATTATCAGACAAGGTAAAGTAACACAAAAACGTATTTGTGAGATAGGCGAAGAATTAAGGTCTAAATACGGTCCAGATCTTTTTATTGGTGTTAATTTCCTGTGTAACAATGATAGAGCATTTAGTAAGGTTGAATCCATGGGGCCAATTTTTGATGGTCTATGGGTTGATAATGCTCAAATAGACGAAGATGATGAATCACAGTTTGCTGCAGATCTGTTTAGAGAAAGGATGAACAAATCTAGTTGGCATGGTATCTATTTTGGAGGTACCGCATTCAAATATCAGAAGCCAGTTCGTGATTTAGATCTAGCGGCTAGATATGCTAGTGAGTATATGCATGTAGTAACTACTAGTGGTCCTGGTACTGGTAAGCAAGCCGCTCCACATAAAGTCAAAATTATGCGTAAAGCAATTGACGAATCTGCTGGGATTGGTTGCACTTTAGGTATGATCAATTTTCCGATAAGAGCATCATTAGCATTAGCTTCTGGTGTCAGTATCAAAAATGTGAAGAAATATTTACCTTATGTAAATGCGTTTTTGGTTGGCACTTCGATTGAAGATGAATTTGGAATACTTAATGAATTAAAAACCAGAGAGCTTTATTTAGCTATTCGAGATTACAGATCAAAACAAAGGTAGCTTCGCAAGCTAAAAATCTTGGGAGGCTATTTAAGTAAAAGCTTGGTTAAATGGACATAAAGCCCTGTCCAGCCTTTCCCACGGGGATAAGTTCAGTTCCCCTTTTCTTTAACCGTGGGAAGGGTCCTAACGGCTTTCATATAACGATTGGGGGGGGCAAAATGGAATTCTGGATCCTATCGTGTTTAGGCTTGGAAGAAATAAAACATCAAATTATAACTACTGGCACATGTTGTTTAAAGTTAGCATGCAGCAAAGAAGATGCTGATAAGAAATTGAATTCAATGGGATGCGAATGTAACGCGTACCGTGTTTTTATTGTAGAGGAACTAAATGTTTCACAAAGGCGATGTAAAACTAGCCAAAGAGTTAGTACAGGAATATGACACTAAACGAACTGCATTGGAACATCAATACTCTATGAGTAAAGAAGGTGTTCCAGCTATGGAGATTGTTCGTTTTACAGCTAACGAGATGGCTGGATGTTTCTTAGCTACTTATGGTTTTTACGCTTATAGTGTTTTTAAGCAATTTCCAGAAGAAATGAAAGCCTCTTACGAGGCTAATCATCCAGGTACTTTTAAGTTACTTAAGAGAGCTTGTAAAGATTTGGAATTCAAGATTCCAGAGCTTAAAGTTAAAAAAGGACAACCGATCCATCCGATGGAGTATCAAAAGTGGCTTATAGCACTGAATAACTTTATCGGTGATCATAACAAGATAGAGGATACGAAAGGGACTAATTGAGATGACTATGGGAATGCCTATGATGGGACCGCCGCAAGAGCCACCAAAGCCCCCAAAGCCTGAAGATGGGTCTGTTATGGCTTATTTGGCTCTAGCAGAAGCCATTTGCAAAATTGGACAAGGCACACAACGTGTCATTGTAGAAGATGGAACTATCCTATCCGATCCAGAGCTTAAGGAAATGGCTTTTAAGCTCATGACTGATCTTGAAATGCTCAATATTGCGCTTGTAAAGCGCATTCCTGCCGCTCGTGAGAAGGAAGAAAGCGATCGGAAAGAAGAAGAAGTAGAAGAAGATAAGGATTAAGCCGTAGCTTTATCGGTGAATAAGTAATCAGGCTTTACACCCGTGTCGAGTATCGGGCACCGAACCAAATGAGTGAATATAATGAATTGGTAGAATGCTTAAGAATGGCTGGCATATTACCATATATACCGTCAATAATTAAATGCAATTATTGTCAATGTTTAGTAACATCTAAAGAATGTGATTATTGTGGTGCTCCTTCAGGGGTAAAATGATAAAGAATGTACATAATATAGATAGAACTAGAACTAAAGTGGATCATCAAGGAGAATATTTTATTCATTTAGGTGAAGTTAAGGTTGGACCACAAGACAAGATATCTATAAGAAAGATAAAGCAGCATTTTACTTTAGAGGTAGAAATGAGCGAATACAATCATCTAGGTGTAGACGTTTCACATCATCAGTATGTTAATCAATTTAATTGGGATACTTTCACTTCACAATGTGAATTTCTAATAGCTAGATGTTCTTATGGAGCTAGAGCAGATAGAAGATTTAGAGAGTTTAGGAATGCATGTAAGGGCATAGGGGTAGTTTTTGGAACGTATCATTTCTTTAGACAAAAGCAAGCAGTTGAACGTCAGATAGTATTTATTGAAAGAGAACTAGATTCGGTTGAATATGGTGAAGGTGACTTGTATCCTGCTTTGGATTTAGAGGCAAATGAAAGGTGGGATGGTAAAGCTATCGCAGATTTGTATAATGATAGAGGAAGACAAATCGCTGAATGGATTGCTACTAAATATGGTAAATGTCTAATTTACATTTCACCTGCTTTTTGGAAATTTTTAGGAAGTCCAAGGTGGATTTTAGATCACGAGATATGGACTTCCCATTGGGATGTAGAGGTACCAGATAAGATTGGTGATAAAACTGAACATGTATGGCAGTATGATGTTATAGAAAAAGAATTCTATCATGATGGTCCAATTGATGTTAATTGGTGTAGGAATTTAAACAAATTGATTATTAATTCATCTAACGAAGATGATAGTGAAAGTATCAGATCTAGACTTGTCTCTTTACGAGAAAAGATGAATAATTTACATGCACAAAGTGCAGAGTTATGTGAAAGGAGTATCAAGCTAGTTTTGGAAGCTGAGGATACTAAAACACAGTTTGACGATATACTAAATGGCAATGGCTAAGTTAGTTAAGGTAGAAGTTGATCCAAATACAGCCATAATTGACTCTAGCGGGGCTGTGTGGGCTTGCGTTTCTGCCTCATGGTGGGACCTAGCAACGTGGATTTGGTGGCTACTAGCCCCCTCCTCGCGTCGCCGCTGGGCGATTCTAAAGGGAGCAGACGGAACACATTTTAGGAGCAGAGCAATACGTATAGCAGATAAACACGTTAGAATTGTAGGTTGTGGATGAGTGTTCCTATTATTAAAGAATGGGCAGTATATTATTTATCCGCCGATCCGTATCAACCGCTTGAACGAGCAGGTAGAGTTATTGTAGGTATAGTTTACGGTTCTAATAAATTTGATGATGGTAATAAGATAAGAACTGGCACAGTAAAATCAGTTCAAGGTAGAGAATTTATTACGGAAAGTGGTTCACATTACAGGCTTTTTGGTAGACCACGTAAAGATTATTTAAAATGGCTCAAAGATTCTGACATAGAGTACGATAGCGACAATCCTATTAGAGCTAAGAAATGATTAGAGTCTACTGTAATGTGTGTGGAATTATTTATATAGATGTATACTGTGAACCATCTTTACATAAAAAAGACGAATGGGTTTGGCAGTGTGAACATTGTTGCGGAGAACTTAGGGTAGCATATCCAGTACAAAAAGAGGGATATAAAAATGACAGCTAATATAGTATACGCAGGTAAATATAATATCGAAGAAGGTAAAGAGTCTATCTTCTTGGCTGGTCCTACTCCTAGATCTAGCACTGTAATGGATGGATTTGGTGAAGGGAAATCCTGGCGACCTGAAGCAATAAGTATACTTGAACAATTAGGTTTTGATGGTAATATTTTTGTACCAGAACCAATAGAAGGTGAGCATTGGCCTAAATATGATGATCAGTTGAATTGGGAAAATGATTGTTTAGAGTATTGTGATTGTATTATATTTTGGATTCCACGCAATATGGAAAACATGCCAGGTTTAACAACAAATGATGAATGGGGATATTGGAAAGAGAGTGGTAAATGTGTTTTGGGAGCACCTAAAAATGCTTTTAAAGTTAGATATCAGATTTGGTGGGCTGAACGATTGGGTATTCCATTTAGTGATAGGTTGGATTTTACCTGTCAAAATGCAATCTATTACATAAACAAGGGTACTCACGCCTTGTGATCGAAAATCTGTAATATTTGCAAGTAAAAATGCTCTTGGTTGTGAATATTGTAAAGTTAAAGTTTTACCAGTTTTAGATGCTTTGTATAAAACATATGGTGATAATTATGGTGACATGGATTATGGTGGTACAGAACAGAGATTAGTTATACAGTGGGCTAAATTTGCTATATCAAAAGGCGCTAATGTAGGTATTACAGAATTCAGTCTAAAAGACAGAAAAGTGATCAAAAGATGACGTCAAGTCCTCCTAAAAAGATAGATTCAAAGGCTATTAAAGTAGAAGAAGCTGCTAATATAGCTACAAAGCTTAGAATATGTCTTGACATATTGGCAAGTGTAGGTCCAGTTTTAGGTAATGATTCATGTGATTTAGATATTGATGAAGATATTGTACAAGATTTTGCACTAGCAGAAAGTAGAATTAAATACATATCAGATCACATCAGAAGAGTTCAATTAAAGTTAAGGAAAGTGCATATCCATCAACAGAAACGTTAAAATATGAATACGTATGAGATTAGATTCACAGATGCGGATGGTAAAATTTATGTATCTGGTCCTGTAAAAGGTAGATGTGGCAATGAAGTATTGGTTGATTTGATTATCAATACCGGGTACATTCTTAGTCCTGGTAAAGTGGAAGTTCTATTAGATAGAAAGATACCAGTTGTTGAGATAAATATAAAGAAAGTCGATGCTTTAATAACGTTGGGATATAAAGAAAGTTAATTATGGGTAGACAAGCGTTTGAGCCTAATATAGTAAGACTTCCTGGGTCTGCATTCGTATTGATGCAGCTTAAATATGCAAAGTCTTTGTATATAAAGGTTCCAGTTTGTGTAATTCATGTAGCATGTCCTATTTGTGGAGCACTTAGATACGAACCTTGTGCTGGTAGCACTGGATTTTGGCATCAAGATACGCATATAAAACGTCGTGATCTGTATAAGAAGTTCAAGAAAGAAAAATTGGATAGAAAATGACTACGGAAGTAACTGTTGTATTAAATAAGATTAAGCGATGCGATCAGTGTGGCGAAGTCTTTAGATCGAATAAGATTTCATATGAACATGATGGACTTGATAAATGTGTAGATGATATTAAAAGTTTAGTTCGTCAAAGAATTATCAGTAGTCATGTTAATTCTACTCACGATTCAGCTTATAGTGATACTGTAGTTGTTGATGTATGTAAAGATTGCTTACTTATATCGGCAATTAACAAATTAATTAATAAGAAATGACTGTAGTTTACAAAGACATATTTGGTAATGAATTAGGTGAAGAAGATTCTCTTGCTTATAGTATAGAAGATGTAAGAATAGCTTTCGGTCATAATGTACAAAGAAAGTTAAATGATCTAAAGTTAAGTAGGCAGTGGCTTGCTCAAAAATTGGACTTGACAGAAGAGCAGCTTTCTGATTTGGTATTCGAAGATGACGCGAATCCAGATCTTGTAACTATAGCGACTATTGCTTATCATCTTAATATGAAAAACATACTTGAGTGACATTATGAATTTTACGAAAGAACATGAAATATTTTTGGAAGATGTTTTAGCTTGTAGAGTAAGAGCTTATAATTATAAAGTTGCAAATGATTTAGTTGAATGGGGTCTTATTAAAAAGAATAAATCTAAACCTGGTATGTACTTTTTGACAGACACAGGTAAGGATTGGTTGAATAATAAAAATTTTGTATCATAAAGGTTCATTCGAGTCGTTTGATTTGTGAGAGGTTGAGCGATTAGATTGTCAGGAGGACCCGTGATAAGTTACCTGAATGGGGTTATTGGTGCTTTTTTTTCTCTCGCAAAAGCATCATTTTAGTGGAGGCGTTAGCCTTGCAAATCCTCATTCTGACTGTTGGTTAAGTCAGACGAACCTTAGAGGTTGATTAGACTGATCATCTTTTTAACCTCGAACGGCCCTGTGGTGGAATTGGCAGACACGGTGGGCTTAAAACCCGCTGACCTTATGGTCATATCGGTTCGAACCCGATCAGGGCTACCGTAGAAAAGGATGTAATATAATGGACAAAGTAACACTTCTAGATCTACCTGTATTGCCTGTTGATAGAGATTCTGCAGCGGGAACTAGTGTAATCATAGATACGTTTTTGAAAGAGCGTAATGAAGTAAAAGATCTAACTCAATTGCTTGATTTTACAAAAAGATGGAAAAATATATGGCTGTTAATCGAAAGAGTATCAAGAGAAGAGTACGATATAGTAGATGGTAATTTTGATTATAGTACGTTTGATCTTTTTATGAAGATGATTTCAAAGGAAGATGGTAATTTAGATATAAACGATAACAATGTTAGAGTTGCAATGAGTATGTGTGTTCCCCATGCTTCTTTAAGAGCACTTATGTTAGCGAAAGAATATGGCGTTGGAAGTGATTTGGGCTTTGTTCGGCTATTTTTAGATCCGTATCCAGAACACCAAGATGCGTTACGAGCATAAAAGGAAAACCATGGGAACTTATTATTGTATAGTAAATCATGACAAAAAAGAACTGATTAAGCCAAAATATTTTGGTGAGCTTAGTAAGTTTCAGGAATTTGTTCCCGGTAAAGGTAGGGTTCTGGTAGCTTTAGCTGTTTTATTATATGATAGATGGAAGGGTGATAGAGTATCTATTTTACCTTTCCGTGAAGTAGATGATTTGAGTTACAAAAATGTAAGTAGAATTGTAAGTCAAGATCCTGTATTTAAGGATTCAGTAGCTACGTTTGATAAAATGTTTGATAGTTTGGACGCATTAATTAAGTCAGAAGCAGCAAAATTTGAGAAAGAGATAGATGACAGTGAAACTGCGACAGTCTTAAAAGAGCATTGCGGAACAGATAAAGAGATCAAGCCAGGTGATTTGGTTTGTAGAAATGAAAAAGGAGACATAGCCGCTGTAAATATAGAAGATGTTAAAGTTGTAAGTATTCCAGCTAAATGGTTTAAATATGAACATTTACCAGAAAATTTGCAAAAGATAAGCAAGAGATTTGCTGAATTAGCTATTTTTATTGATACTACTATGATTGCAGGACGAGAAAAGGACAAAGCATTAGATAGGTTACTTGAATCAAAAGATGCTGCTGTCAGAGCATACATAGAAACCAAAGAATCTAAAACAAGTGAAGTTGTTGAAGAAATAAATAAACAGTCAAAGAAAGATCCTTATACAATATTAGTAAGAAAACCTGGTAAGGAGTAATACAGGTAAGTTATGGGTGCTATGAATTGTGGTAGATGCGATCAACCAATGTGTAAAATATTGATTGAAGGGGAGACGTACATATGCAATGAATGTTTAGACGAGTTACGAGGAATACGTAAGTTTTGGGATGACAATTTAACACATTGGCAAGTTCGTGAAAAAATTAATATATTTATGCAAACAACAAAAGGTGATTTCCTTGAAATTGGAACTGATGAAGCATTAAAAAAGTTTATACCTGGATGGTAGATATGAAACCAAGAGCACATAAAAAGCAAGTAAATCGTTATAAAAGAGTTAATCTCTTACGCGACAAAAGAAGCAATGGTTCTCATAAAAGATGTATGAGCCAAGCTAAGTTTGATCGTTTTGTAAATTCGGTTCCGAAAGATATGCTTGGTTCTAGAACCCATATGGGTATATTGCATTTCCAGGAAGTTTATAAGATAAATATTCGAGTTGTTCAGTATGTAAGGACATAATACGATGAGTAGACACGTAAATATAGATAAAGAAACTGGTCATCCCATGACTACAGAACCTTGTGCGACCTGTGATGGTAACGGTGGCGGTACTTGTCCACAGTGTAATCCGTCATTGCTTATTAAAGAATGTAGTAATTCTGAAGTTTTGTCTCCAGGTCTTTATCGTATATCTGGTTTTGAATTTAGTCGTTATGATTTTGATGTAATTGAAGTAGCTTACTCTTTAATGTCATCATGCAAAGGAACATCTGAAAAACTTCCAGCAATGGAAGCTTGGGTTAGGTTTCATTTTATTCAATGTAGAATTGAAGATTGGCAACCTACCAAGGTACCATGTAATGTAGAAGGTTATCTTTGTCGTTGGCTATCTTCTGTTGTCAGTCTTTATTTGCTTAATGATTTTTACATTGACTTGAAGTATATTAGACAGAATATGAAAGAATCAGAACGTGAGATGGTTAGTATAAGAGCAAAGATAAATGAGCGACAAAGAAAAAATATTAGAGGAGATAGCAAAAGATAGGGCATTCTTCTATCGTGTAGCATATAGATTTACAAAGAATAAAGATTCTGCAGATGACCTATTACAAGATACTTTATTAAGAGCATTTGAAAAGTCGTATCAGTTTAAGGGAGGTAGTCTTAGAGCTTGGGTAAAAAGGATAATGTTTACAAAGTTCTTGAGACTTTGTGAGATACGTGGTAGGGTTCAGTTCTGCGATATAGATGAAGCTTACGACATTGCAGATAAAGAAACTGTAGATATTGTTGTCGTAGGTGAAGCTATAGATAGTCTGAATAAATTACAGAAAAACCTTCTTACGTTGTATGTAGAAGGATATGATTACAATGAGATAGGTAAATATACTAATATACCAGCTAGCACGGTAGGGGTAAAGATACACCGTGCAAAAGAACGTATAAGGTCAATGAAATGAGCAATATAAGCTTTCAAATCTTCACAACAATCAACAAATCCAAAGCTCTTCTTTTTAGGAGAACGTACAAGTGCATTTTCGGAATGCGAAAGTACGTTGATGAATTCGTTTTGTCTGAATTACAGAGAAACGTAATTAAAGAAGCTTTACATAATGAGTCGTTAACAAAGACTCAGAAAGCTTATTATATAGTAGTCAAATGTGAACAAAGCGGTCTTTCTGTAGCTGAGTGTATATTTTTGTTGAATATTTTTGATTTTCACTCAATTGATGATTTCTTTGATATGGATTGTGATTGTGAGTTGTGTAAAAGAATCAATCGTTACAGTCCGGTGGTATCATGACTAAAAAGAGGACTAATAAAGAAATTGAGAATTTTAGAAGAGTAGTCGCCTCATATGAAGCCGAAATGTCTAGATACAGTAATAAATTACTTATAGATTTTATTGTCTTTGGAACTGAAGAGAATAGAACTGCTGCCAAGATAGAATTAGAATTTAGACAAGAATTGGAAGATTATAAGAACAAAAATCCAATAGATCTCATTGGTTCACTTAGACGAGGTTGGTAATGGATTTACAAAAGAAATATGAAGATGAAGAAGAAAACATCCATGCTGCAATATTATTTGTTAAAAAGTTTGGGCTTTATAATATAGCAGAATGGCTTTATGAACTTTTACTTTATAGAAATAATGCTATCGAAACTGGTGATTCGTACATTACAGCAGAACCAACTTGGGATGTATGCGAAATTCATGGTAGATATATAGTTGACGAATCTAGAGAATGGCGAATAGAAGAATGTCCGTTGTGTGATAAGGAGGTAAAAGATAATGATAGATCAATATTTAGTGACTATACGAGTAGACGTTGAAAGAGAAGATAATGATAAACCAATGTCTGAAGAGCTGGTTCAAGAAAATATAGAGAAAGGTTTGAGTAGATATAGTAGTTATGCAACTGAAACTGAAGTAATTGAAGTTAGTCATATAGATACGCTTGTAGATGGAGTACCTGTAGGTAAACAAGATTAATGTTTTTGTGATGACGATCAAGACAAAAAGAGACTCGGTTTGTTTTGTGAGGGAACATAGCAGAATTTTCTTCTTGGTCGTTATCACAAAGGTTTTAATCAAGGAGATATGGTATGATTAAGATTCGAAAAGTATATACAATGCCACCTAATGATGTACAAAAAATTGCTCATCAGATGGCAGTAAAAATGAAAGGAGATTATGATATAGATGCAAAATGGGAAAGCGCTACACTTTTAAAGTTTACAGGTTCTGGAGCTGCTAACGGAGTAAATGGTAAGGTTGAAATACATACTAATCCTAAAGAGATAATCGTAGAGGTTACTCTCCCGTTTATGTTGGTAGGATTACAATCTGTAATTGAGAAAGAGATAAAAGATACATTAATGTCCAACGTGCATTAGTCATGTCTATATTTTTTGTAGCCTTTACTTTAGGGCTACTGGTTGGATACTTTTTATCAGGTGACAAAAATGCGAAACGACTTAGCTGAATTAGCAGTTAGATTTAAAGTTAAATCACATAAGTATCATATCACTCCTAAGCATATGGGTATGGCTATGCTAGCTCTTGCTGAAATTATGGAAGAATATGGTAGTAATAATACAGAAGCACAAGAATTAATAGAGAAAGACATTCAAGAAGCTGGATTTAACAATCTACCACAATTGTATAGAGTATTAGCTAAGGAGATTATGAGATGAAAGTTGAAAGAAAAAAGATAACATTAGATAGAGGTACTGTAATAGTTATAGTTACAGAATCTTTATCAATAGAAGAGCTTGCTTCTTATGATCCAACTAAAGCCGATAAGATTCCACAAAGTTATATTATGATTGGTCCAGATGAAAAGAATTTGGCACGTATTGATGGGTTAGAGTTAGCTTTGCTATCAAATATAATTCAGATAGTAGGTGGTATGTCGTCTGCTATGGGTCGTAATCTTCCTTCTATGGTTGCAGGTTATCCTAGACAATAATAATTAGCTGTTAAAGAAGAAAAGGAAACGGTAATACTTCAAATGATGAAAACACACTATCTAAAAGTTTGGACTAAGCAATTTGATGCAGTGCGTAGGGGAGCAAAGACGCACGAAGTTAGGAAAGGTGATAAAGATTATCGCGCTGGTGATATAGTTATTATGCGTGAATTTGATCCACATGCTAGTGAATATACTGGCAAATGTCTGGAAACACAGGTTACGTTTATTACTCGTGGCGGAACTTTTGGTATTCCAGAAGACATATGCGTTATGAGTATTAGACCAGTTCATGCTGCTGTGGATTTTGAAGAAGTTATAGATAGGATGCCAGAAGAGCGTAGACCACATTTTATGAGAAGTGGACATAAAAAGCGTCAACAAGAACAGCAACAGTACAGTGATGACGAAGTGGATGTTGATATTGATGATGATACAAATGAAGATGAAGATGATAATATAGGAAATAATTAGGATTCAAATGAGGCATTAGGAATAGATAAGGCAGTCAAGATGGATAAAGAAAAAGAACTTTTTATAATGCAAATATTGAGTGACTTGCATTATCACTGCACAGAATTAGAAAGAAAAGAAATATTAAAGAGAATCTTGACTGCTTTTTGCCCATGCTGTGGTTTCGCTCTTAAAACAGAAGAAAATCAAAAAGGAACAAACGGCGCACTTCAGTGTGTATGTAATCATATGGGAGATGAGTTAGAACTAACGATCGAGACTCCGAACGGCTCGTTTCGCCCCGAAATGTCCACGTGGAGCGGCTCTGTGCCCTCTCCTGAGGCTTTACCCGTCGCCGATGAGGAATACGTTATAGAGACGTGCGTGGGCAAAGCGGGTGATGCTATACATTCAGGTATGGTAGTTAAGCTAATACCTGTAGATAAAGGATGATATGAAATTGAGAAGGATTTTCGAGATATATCTATTTTTTAGAGTTAGATTAGCAATGGCTAATGGACTTAGAAAAGTAGCTGACACTTTAGAAAAAGAGTGGAAATGAATACTATAACATCAGGATATGAGAGGCAGGGTAATGGTCGTAATTCAAAAGTACGTTTTACTGTGAATTTCGACGAAAAGCCAAGTTATGAAGATGTAGTAAAAGCTCAAAATAAATTGGGTTTTAATCCTGGTGGCTACGGTGGTCCTCAAGATATATGTATAAATGAAAACGAGATAGCAGAAGGTCTAGGCGTTTTATTCGAAGCCAAGTGGTGGTGTCACGGGAGTTGTGATTAAAATGTATAAAGTAATAAAAGAGTCGCTAGCAGCATTCGAGATGTTTAGACGTCTTGGGTTTAAGTCTGATGATATATACATGGCTCTTTATGCTAATGGTATATTTATGACTTTAAAGACTCAAGGAAAAGAATTCACTATTAGTTGTGGTCCTTATCCAGAAGGGGTAGACGGACATAAACTTGAAGAGTTATGGAAAGATGCCGCAGTTAAGTGGAATAAAACTATGACTAATATCGAAAAACAAGCTCTTATGAATGATAGTAAGCTTATGCAAATGGGTATTGGTAATATGGTACTTGCTTTACAGAATAAAGGTGTTAGAATACCTGAACTTAATAAGAACGTGAATTGATCATGAAATATAGAACATTCGCTAAAAGAAATACTCGCAGTCGCAAAATAGGTCCCAAATTGGATAAACAAATTTTGGGAGCGCATTGGAGATGGCAGTATATCGGAATATATGGAATTAAACAATGGAATAGAATTATGAAAACATTGAAGGAAAATCCTCATGGTCGCGGTAGATTCGTAATCAATGGTGAAGCGGGTCATTCGGAAGTTTTAACGTTTCATTGAAAGATATTATGATATACTTAGCAAGTCCATATACTCATAATGATGAAGATATAGTCTTATATCGGGTAGATGCTGTTTGTAAAGCAGCAGGTTACTTTATGCGTCAAGGACTTAATATTATATCACCTATAGCGCATTGTCATTCTATCGCAAAGGTTTCAGAATTGCCAACTGATTACAAGTATTGGCACAAATATAATCATGCTTTGATTAATATATGCACCGAGTATTGGATTTTACTTTTATCAGGATGGCAAGAAAGCACTGGTATAATAGGAGAAACCGCATACGCTGATTCAATTTCTAGAGTGGTCAAATATGTTGACCCTTTAACTTATGAGGTTAATAATAGACCAAAAGTTACCTTGAAGTTTTAACTTAATTATCCTAGCGATCATATGGATGAAGTCAACAAACCAATTCATGCTTGCTCATTTCGATTGCCTTTCGGGTTATGGTGTTGTGAATTGGTGGGGCTAACAGGTTCGATTCCTGTCGCTAGGACAAAAGAGAACTGATCATGATTCAATCTCGTATGGTCAGAAGAGGAAAGCAATCTAGATTTTTAATTAGGATATATATTTGTGGTGATGGTAATAAAGACCATTGTTCGATAAAATGTCCAAATTATCGTTTTAAACATTGTATATTATTCAATAACGGTCTTATATTGAATTCTTATCGTGATTTACCTATGAGAGAAAGGAGATGTATAGATGGAGATGATGGGCCTTTAGATAAATTGAATACTAATTAGGGTCAATAACTCAACTAGGTAGAGTAACGGACTTTTAATCCGTAAGTTGCGGGTTCGATTCCCGCTTGACCTACTAACGATATAATAGTCAGTTCTGCATATAGAAAGAAAAGAAGGGGATAAGATGTCTGTTGTTGCTACGGTTCCAGCTCCAGCCATTACTAAAATGTTGGTATGCAATGATCCAGATTGTAAAAAACATAATCTGTTTCATGTATCACTTAGTGATGGTAAAGTAATCATAGAATGTAATAGATGTGGACGCATGTTCGTTGTACTTGGTTGTAATATGCTTTTACAGGAAAGAAAATTACTTCCAGATGGAACACATGGTGTAATAAGTCAAATTAATATGAGTTAGTATATCCAGAATGTGATAAAGAGGATATGAAACCTTGGCGCACTGCTAAATGTGATGTTATAGGTAAAGCTGTTGATTGTGAAACATCTAGATTACTACGAGGGATAATAAAATGGCTATAACAGATCCAATGAAGCACAATATTGACACACTTTTAGATGAAAATAAGAAGTTAAAGTCTAAAATTAGACGTAAACATGTTGTTCTTAAGGCAGTAGAATGGATAAAATGTAACGATAGAATATTTTGTCCTTATTGCAATGCTAGACCTTCAGATCGACATGAGTCTTGGTGTACATTAAATTTAGAAATCAAGGATATATAACATGAATTATTATCAAATGGTTTCTATTTATCGTAAAAGAGGGTGTAATTATAAGCCACCTAGAAGAACGCTAAAACAACATTTATCTGCTATCGATAGTTATAAGCATCAAGTTAGCAAAGGGCTTCGTCCATGGTATGTAAGTATAAGTTGTAGTGATGTATTGAATGGTGTTTTTGTTGATATAGGATGGTTTGGTAATAGGATTCGAATTGAACTTAGTAAAGTATTAGGGAGATTCAGTAGATTTGCCGCTGGTGAATTTGATGAAACTTGCAATCTTGATTACATAGTTGTTTACTTTAATGATCCTCCAAACGACATAGAGTCTACGGAACTAGATGAAGATGTAATGTCCTCAAAACTTCCTACAGAATTAGTTGTAGAAGTTGTTCGTCTACTAATGGTTATGAATAAACACAATGATCATTATGCTAGTGAGATATTTAGATATTATACTAGAGAAGAGAAAAAGAAGTTTGCTGATTGGAATAAAAAGAATCGTAAGCGTTATCATAAGAAACGTGGTAGCCACAATAGATGGATAAAGGAGGCGGTTTTGAGTAGATTGGAATCAGATTTAACGAAAACTAAGATTCCAACAATAAATTTCATGAAATTCGCAACTCCTTTGCAGCGATATGATCACGGTTCATTTACTATGTTAAGAAAGCAAAACGATGGAACATAAAGAACTAAGTCAGTTAGAGCAAGAGCTTTGGATGCATGTTTACACCCTTTCTTTAAGAAGGTGTATGAAACCTGTATCTGAGATTCATGTTAAAAATGATATCTTGCCAGATGAGACTAAATGGCTAGACTGGGCTCAAAAGCGAGCTGATGACGCTGTAAGAACTTTTAAAATGAGTAAATTCGGTTTTTGTAATTGTAAAGATTGTGAGATAGCTAGGAATACATAATATGAGACAAAACGAATAAAAGTATGCGACGTATAAATAAGAAGCTATCTCGTATGGAAGATGATATAAAAAGAGAAAGAAAAAGAGAGCTAGGACGTCATGATAGGTGGGGTAAATAATGCCTAGAGATGGTTTTAACAATAAGTGTGATTGTTGTGGTGTAACTAAAGAACAGTTGACTGACAAATCGATAGCAATGGGATGTTCTGTATATAAAAAGGATGTACATAATTCATTAGGAGCATTTCTTGGACATTTAACTCTTTGTAGTTGGTGTTTAGCGGCCCTTTCTGAAGAATTACAGGAGCCTGTTAAAGAACGTTTGAATAATACTATAAAATTAATTGAAGAGTTTCATACTGAATCTGAGAAAGCTTTCGAAATTTTTAGTTATAAGTTGAATAAGAAGTAAATGAATGGCGTCAACTTTTTAGCTTTTACTCTGCTCTTTTCTACGGTGGTTCAAACCGAGTCGCTTGTTAAAGAAGGAGACAGAGTATGGATGATTGGAGATTCAAATGCATGTTTACTTATGCATGAACTACCGAGGATTACAAAGCGCAATGGCGTGGTTTTTGGAGGCAATCCGGTAGCAGGTAGCTCAATAATTCAATGGGATTTAGAGCTTAGAAATGAATATAGAGAGCTTAGACGTTTTAATCCTGATGTAGTATTGGTGGCACTTGGCTCTAATGACGCTTATTTCGAATCACATGTAATAGCAAATGAGCCACCTTATTTGTATCGTCTATTGTCTAGATTAAGAAGAAAGCAAACGAAGGTTGTTTGGATTGGTCCACCCAAACTTGAATATGCTAAAGAAGGACTGCTTAAAATATACAATATGCTAATTCCAGAGGTGATAGTATTAGATTCAAGACAGATTGATATAGAAATGTGGGATGATAAACTTCACCCCTCGGAAGCTGGTCGAGCCAGTTGGGCACGGTGGATATGGAGAAAGTTAACAGCAACGCCTGATTTTGATAAAAATACTATACCATTACAGGACGGTTGTTAGATAAAATCTAAAGGATAGCAATGGAACATAAATGTAGATATTGTGGTGCTCCTGCTACCCGTTGGTCTGGAGTAGATATTTATCATTATGACTTCAAATCAAATTCTTTAAAATGTGTTGGACCTGGGTATTGTTGTGATAATTGTGATAAAGATGACAATTGGATTCCTATCGGAGAAAAACGTAAATCAGAAAAGTTTATCAAACCTAAAAGACGTCGTAGTCAAAGTAGCGATATGATATTTAGAGTACAACAAGCTAGTTTAAATAGCAGTCAGGGAAGTCGCACGTGGAATGGAGAAGGAGGCGAAGATCCTGGAATATAAAGCAGCCTGTTTATAATCAACAATATTGATTGATAATCGTTGATAATCAATGATCGATTTATAGGAAAGCAAGTTTCATGCCATCGGAATTTTTAAATAGGTTTAGATATAAATATCATTCTATTGACTATAGAGTAGAAAAGTTTTTTCGTGGTATGAAATGGGGAGCTTGTCAGGTTTGTGATAGACAATTATGTACTAAAGAAGAGTTAATAACGCTTGAGTATTTAGAATCAGAATTGTACATGGCTGTACTAGGACTAGCAGCAGTAGGTGTAGGTGCTGTGTTTGCTTTAACAGGTTTTAGAAGTAAATAAAGGAATGTATTATGATATTAACTGGTGAATACATTAAAGAATCTGTTGAAAGAAAAGATATAATTATTGATCCATTTGATTCGAAACAACTCAATCCTACTAGTTATGATTTACGTTTAGGTGATCAGGTAGTTAGATATGATTACGATTATTGTTTAGATGTTAGAAAGGAAAATGAGACGATAGACGTAAAATGGGATACAGATAATACTATGCTTCTTTTGCCTGGTTTTGGGTATCTTATGCATACAATGGAGCGTTTTGGTTCAGAAAAATTTGTTCCTGTATTGGATGGTAAAAGCAGTCTTGGACGTTTATTTATATGGATTCATGTAACAGCTGGTTTTTTTGATCCAGGTTTTATCGGACATGGGACACTTGAAGTAGTAGTTTTACATCCAGTTCGTATATTAAAAGGTATGCGTTTTTGTCAAGTTCGTTTTCATGAAATGATTGGAAAAGTAAAACTTTATAATGGACATTACAAAGATAAAACATCAAAAGGCGCTGTAGTTTCGCAAAGTTTTAAACAGATTGAAGAAGATAGGTAATATAATGGCACACAAGTTTAGAGTTAGAGACAGTGTTGTACCAGGACAGTTTTATGAGTACAATAGTGATATTTCTGATTCAATTTATATATGTGATATATGCAAAGTAGAAACTTCTTATGAAGAGTTTTGGGAGAAAGGTGGTAAATTTACATTACAAAGAGGGCAAGTTGGACAACAATACGCAATGCATCTAGAATTGTGTCCAATTTGTTCCAAAAATATAGAAGAATGTATTGATACAAAAATTGATAGATTTCACATTCATTTTTCTGAAGAAGATAAAAAATATGTGTGCAAATGTTACAGATACCCAAGTTTGTCATACATGGATGAAGATCCAGCTGAAGCTTTATGTGGTATGATGAAGTTAGTAAAAGAAGTTAAAGAAAAAGTTGTAAAAACTTTACATGGCATAAAGAACATGATGGAAGGAATGAATAAATGAAACATGCTAGACCAGATTACAATCGCATTCAAGATCCTGAAAACAAGATCCCTGTTGATGAGCCTGTTTTTATAATTCGTGCTCAAGATTCGGTTGGAGCTACAGCAGTAAGAATGTGGGCTGTACTGAATGATTTTGTCTTTGGTGATCCAAAACTATCCAAGTTGGCTCGCGATCATGCTCATTTAATGGATACATGGTCTAAGAAAAAGCCAGCAGATTTGGGTAATATATCTCGTATAGAGATGGAATTAAATGAATGCTTGACTGCTAAACATTTCGATTGTTGCTGCGGAATGACTAATATGGAAATTAGTTTACCATTGACTGATGAAGATATAAAAAAGCTTGAAGAAGAACAAAAGACTATATCAATCGAACCAGGACAGGCTTCTTACAAAGGTTATAAGTGATTTAAGGGCAGATAGTTTAATAGTTCACTTTAGGGAGTGACGGTAAAACAATCGGTAGATAACCCTAACTGTAGACTGATGATGCAGGTTCGAGTCCTGCTCTGTCCACTGGTAGTTAAGAAAGGGAATAGTTATGATTATTGTAGAGCAAAGCGCACATATCGAGAGAATGCATAAACCAGAAATCATCATGACTGATTTGGAAAAGTGGGCTAGACTCGCTTGGAAGTCAGAAGCAAAGATCGGTCCTGGTACTGCCGACAAAATGATTCAAAGTCTTTTAGACAAAAAGCCTGTTCCGCATGATAGCCCTATTGAGCACCATAGTATGACGGCTAGGTTTATTTGCTGTCGTGGTATGACCCATGAGATGGTGCGACATCGTTTAGCAAGTTACACGCAAGAATCAACGCGTTATTGTAACTACTCTAAAGGTAAGCACGACAAACAGATTCGTTGTATTACTCCATATGGTATAGAACCTAATACGTTAGATTTTGAAATATGGGTAGAGGCAATGCAAGCTTGCGAGTTTAATTACTTCAGGCTTTTAGATCGTGGTCAAAAGCCACAAATTGCACGTGGAGTATTACCCATCGATCTAAAAACTGAAATTATTATGACATGTAATCTTAGAATGTGGCGGCATGTTTTCAAACTTCGCACAGATCCTACCGCTCACCCCCAGATGCAAGAGCTTATGTGGATGCTTTACAACCAAATCTATTTGCAATTGCCAGTTCTATTCCCACAGAAAATGGCAGCGTGATATAGATAAAAAAAGGGGGGCTATAAATATGACACAGAAGTCAAAATTAAAGAAGCGTATTAGATCACTGCAAAAAAGAACTGGAGCACCATATACAGTTTGTCAATATAAATTGTTAACAATGACGCAGACTGAAATTGAACGTTGGATATGGGAGTATGTAAATACTACTCCAAAATTACAGGGAGAATAGATATGAAGGTAATTAGAACAGATAATTTTAATCGTGATTATATAGATGATGTTTTGATAGCTGGACCAGGTTTATCTGAAAAAGAAGCTGAAGATATCAAAAATGAGTGCAATGCTAAATGCATTTGTGAAGAAGATTACTACATAGTTACTGAAGATAGTTACGAGTTAAAGGAATTCAAACCATGAAAAAGCTAGCACTAATTTCAATTGTGATCATGATGGTAGTCGGCGTCGGCTTCGGCTGCGGCCCACGATGGGAAGACACTGTCAAGCATAAAGTCAAACATCCTAACGGTAAAACTTACATTGTGTATGAAAATACTAAAACAGGTGAATGTTGGATAGAAGAAAACTATCAGTTCATTCCTGTTCCTTGTCCAAAGAAAGGTAATTAAAGATGGGTATACATATTCCTAAGAATTGGGAGATAGACCGAGACATTGAACAACGTCGAATTAATGAGGCTAAACAGCCGCTGGAAATTGAAAATGCACGGTTAAAAGATGAATTAGCTAATGCTAAAGCTGAAATAAGTAGACTCCAGCGCTTATTACAAATATGTGAAAGATAACTAAAATGTATTATAAACGTATCGAGCATAAAGCAGTAGCTAGAATAGAATTAATAAGGAAGTAAAATGATTTCACTTAAGTCGAGTAACTTAAAACAGTGCTACTTTGAAGAGTTTTGTACTGGCAGAATCTGTGTCAATCCAAAACTCTGTAAGAAAGATAAAGAAGAACTTAGTAGACAAGAAAAGTTTACTATAAACAAGATTCGAAGAGCCGCCGGTTACGACCCTATAGAGTTTGATGATGAAAAAGTTTTGCCTATTGCTAGTTAGTCTTTTCATTGTTGGATGTGGTAGAGGAGACTCTTCTTACTGTGTATCTAATTGTGGATACAGTCAGAATGATTGTTTCCGTAAAACACACGATAAAGAAAATGAATGTATAGAGTCATACCGCATTTGCGTTAAAACGTGCGGCCACATGAAAGAAGAATAAAATAATGGTTAGGTATTTTATACAGTAAACAGAGAAGAGCAAAACATCCAGTAGAAGATGAGAAACTACTGAAGTTTAAAAAGTACTGTGAAGAACTAGGGTTTGATGTATTGAGTGTACATGTTTTAGAAAAAGGAACCAAACCAAGGTACAGAAAATGAAAATTACATTAGAAGTTAATACTAGTAGCAAACTTAAAAGAGTAGGTGGCGGAACAATGATATCATCTGGTAAAAGATATCCTTGTGACGTTATATATGAAGATGAAAAAGGTAATAAATTCGAATTTAAAACTACAAGTCATGTATATTACGATGTACTTCAAAATGAATGTACATTAGAAGACTTGATAACAACTAGAGGTGTGCATCTTGTATCGTTTAATGGTAAATGTACACTACAAGATTGGGATGTATAATGAAAGTTAAACTAATTCCAGTAAGCAAAAAACATACTTATATTATAAAAGGCACCGTGGAAGGTGATGATAATGATGACATGCATGAAAACTTTGCTAAATGCATTGCTCAATACAGGGGAATGGATCCTAACATTGTTGTAGAAAAAATTGATATGCATATTCAATCTGATAGTATTCATATAAAAATTAAAGTACCTTATGGATACTCTAATGTTAAAGATGGATTGAACAAGGTTTTTAACCAACACGGTCTTGGTATAAAATGAGAAAGATCGATTCCACAACTGTATCGTATGCTGTAATATTGTTTTTGATACTTGCGTTATCTTACTTTTCATACAAGTCTCATGTGTATGAGAATGTTTCAGAGACGTTAAGTACAAGCCTGGTATCGTGTCAAAACGCAGAAGATGAATATCAAAGACGGATTAATGAAGCTGAAAATAAGCTAAGTGAATGTCAAAGAGCACTAAACGTTTGTATTGAAAGAAAACCTATTACGGTGATTGTAGAAGATGAAAAAAGTAAGTAAAAAAGATATAGTATTCAAAGTTAAATATGCTATTGGATATAACGAAGTTGCTAAGATGAACGGTACCTTAAATGTTACTGCTCCAGAAAATTCTAGTGATATTCATATTATAAATATTGCTAAAAGTACATTACTAGATCGTCATGGTAGATGTAAAACACACATGATTAAAAGCGGCGATTACACTGTTGAAAGATGTTAACAAATGTTACTAGATCAAAAAGACAAAACAATCGTACAAGGTATAATAAATGATTTACAAAAATTCAAATCTTTAATTGAAAATCCTTCTGATGAAACATATGAAGAATATGGAAATTGGCTAAGAGATTCAGAGAAAAAGTTCTTCTCAACTGTTGCGCCAATTTGGGTAGCTGTAGATAATTTATTAAATGGCGAAGATAGTAGATTTATAGATCATATTAACGGAATACTATCAAAACTTGGAACTGATATTAAATGGGGACCGGATTGGCTAGAAGATGAAGAAGTATTCGAGGATTTGCCTGAAGAATTTGAAGATTTAAGTGAAGAATCAATAAATGAATTCATAAAAGAACTTAAGCAACTTGAAAAATTACCAAAGCTTACTTCTAGTAAAAGAAAAGCGCTTAAAAATTATAGAGATGCATTAAGACAACACGCTAACTTTATAGATTTAATCATAGGTGAATAAAATGAGTAAGTTTAAGCTACCTAAAATGCAATGCGATAACGGCTGCGGTGGCTGCTGTGGCGTGGTTCCTGTAACTAATAAAGAATTTGAAGTAATATTAGAGTATGTATTAGAGAAAGAGATAGTTCCTGTAGATAATGGCGTTACTTGTCCACTTTATACAGATGGTAAATGTAGTGTTTACACTGTTAGACCTCTTTTATGTAAACTTTTTGGTCATAATGAAGCTATGAAGTGTCCTAGAGGGTACAACGTAAATGTACCATCTAGAAAACTACGTAAAATGATGGAAAAGCAAGGCAAATGTGAAAAGGTTTTACATCAGATTCTTGTGGCAGCAGGAGTTAGAGAAAATATCGATCACATTCTTGGTGCAGTAGGTGGATACATAGATAAAGAAGAAGAAGAAGAAGACAAACAAGAAGCCAATGAAAACTTGTCAAATTTAGCATTAACTGTAGCCACTGTAGGACAATTGAGAAATGCAAAAAAATAAATACAATAAACCTGAATTAAAAGTGCTTACTGATGAAGAAGCTCAAAAAATTCTTGGTGATACCGTAAGAATAAATATTCACCCTATTATCAAAATAACCGATGAAGTTCATGATAAAGTTTGTAGTGATTGGAAACGGAAAGAGTAATGAGTGCAAAACAACTAAGTAAAGATATATGTGAAATTACGAAATTAGTAAGAGAATTAAAACAACATTTTGAAGATGATTTAATAAATTTGATAGAAAATATGCATTCGGATGATCAATGTCCTGGATCACTTAGACAGTACGCTTTTGATAGAGTAAATAGATTTGATACTGAATACAAAAAGAAGCTAGCGGAAAAGATTAAAAAGAATATGAAAGAAAGTAGCTTGTGGCATGACGACGATGTAAAAGAATTTCAAGATTGGTTTAAAGAGGTATTCGAATGAGTGATACATGTCATCTTGTAATGTTCATAGACGAAAACGGCGTTGTGAAATTGTAATGAAACTGCGTACATTTAAAAAACGTGAATCAAGAAGGCATCACGAAATTAGAATGTACAGAAAGAAAGAGATAGGTCGTCATGATAGATTTATGCAAAACATAGCGCTTACCAAAGAGTTGTCTGTAATAGTTAAAAGAACAGAAGAATGTATTGTGAATTTTATAAAACCATTTCTTGAAGTGTTGTAAGTTATGGTAAGAAAAGTATACCAGATCAAAATACACGGACTTATGTCATGTTTTGATACTAGAAGATCTATACTTTCTAAATTTGTTTATGTTAAATATCCAAATGAAGATGAAATAAAAAAATTCAAAAATAAATGTTGCGGTAATGGTTTATTTGATTTGAACAGTGAAAGAATAACAGTCACAATAATTGAATTGGAGCTTGTAGAATGAATGATTCAATTTTGACATGTTGGTTTTGTGGTAATGATACTTACAAAGTTATTGTCAATGGTGATAATGCTAATTTCGCAAAGATGATTAAATGTGCTGAATGTTCAGAAACACTATTCCTTAGTGCGAATATAAGTGAACACAAAAGCTGTGATACGTGTAACTACTTTGAAGAACCTATAAAGCCTAGAAGAGCATACTGTTGCGCAAATGATAGTTTTCGCAATGCTACAGATTTTTGCAGCAGTCACGCTGTAAAACAATCGGAAACGTCGGAAAACGGAGTTAAAACATGCGACCAATCGGACAATACTCAGAAGCGGTGCAAATTTTAGTTAGCAGACTTAGAGGAGCAAAAACAAACACTCGTAAAAATCTGTCAGTATCACTTTTTAAAGGACTACTGGCAAAAGAGCATGCAGGCAAGGTAAAGAAAGATATTCACAGGCTACTTTTGGATATCTACCCGGAAATCCAAGACGAAAGATATAATCTATGCGGCAATTGTTTTATTGTAGTAGATAACGAACATAATCTATGTGAAAAATGCGGTAGAGAAGGAATAGATTACTATTCTATCTATTTTGGGGATGCTCGCGTTCCAATTTCGCCTCCTACCCCACCCGTCCGACCCCCTGTGCATCCAATCGAAAACAGTCCGCAACCTCCTGCGCATCCAGTCGAAACCGGTCCTCAAACGGCTCGAAACACGAGCGATATGTCACGAGCCACGCGCGGTAGGTGGCCCCGTCAGCAGCCTATTTTTAGTGATCCCGCCAAAGCCGTATTGCAGCGTAAAGACCAAGACGAGATTTACGAAAGCGTCTCAAATGAAGCTTTTGATCTTTGCGTAAGTATTCTTAAAGAATTCGAAGGTTTCGAGTTTTGTCCTGGTTTTTATCCATTTCCTGCCAATCCTGTAACAGAAATGACAGGTGCAGATGGTGTCATTGTAAGGATAATGATACTTAACAGTGCAACAGTTCGTATAAACGATAAATTGCACTTCGTTCATCCAGAATTGAATGGAGATATAGTAAAACAGAATCACTCTCTTATGCTTAAAACTGCAGACAAAACACCTGTAGAAGTTTATTCACATACATCAGATGGTCAAAAACGTTGTGTTAGAGCACTTAAATATAAAGATAGAAGTATTATTCGCTACTGGCTTCATGAAGTAGACGGTCGGGATATCGAAGAGGGGGAGGTAATTTACGAGGTTCGTGGAGAAAAGGTTGTTCGAATAAACAAAAACGACTATTGGCGAGCACTTGTAAAGATGGGAAAACGACGTCCTAAAATTTAAGTGAGATCTTGAGTCTCCTACAGTAAGGGCATAAGTGTGTGGTGGTCGGGTAAGGGTGCAGTAGGTAGCTTGACTACCACACACTGTTTAATATAAAAAGGATTGAATTATGGATATTATCGATGAAATGGTTGATCTTGCTAAATTGGCTTTCGAAGCTAACCCAACTGAAGCTGAAGAATTAATTCGAAAAATAGCTACCGCTACTGAAAATTATAAAATAAGTAGAGCACTTAGTATGGAATTAGCTAGACTTAGAGCTAGCTATTCACTTCCACTTAAAGTCAGAACTTCTGATTTAGAAGAAGCTGATCAAATTTTTGATAGTCATTTAGAAGAATTGATAAGTGTTATCGAAGATATGGAAAATATGATTAAAGAATTAAAACAAGAGAAAGCAGATGCTTTAGCTCTTCTAGATGGTCCACAAGATCGACTATCGATAGATATTATTAAAAATGAATCGCGCTGAATAATTAAGGTGGCTACTAGGTGAATGGTAAACCAATAAGAGATTACAGGGATAAGTAAAATGGATGAAATGGACCTAGACGATATTCAAAGTGAAGTTGAAACTTGGCTTCAATGGAATTACAGCCCACTTTTAAACTGGGAAGTGTCACCACAACATCATGATACATTCGCATCTTTGGCAGCAATTGTAGAAGAATGCGGTGAATTGGTAGAAGCTGTTACTGATACTACCATAAGAGATGTAAAAGCTCTTAAAGAACTAGAAGATGCGGTAGGCGATATAATGATTGCTTGTATTGCTTACTGCTCTAACGAACAATTGAATGTATCAGAGATTTTCGCAGATAGAGGTGATAAGAAAATAGAATCTAACCCAGCTAATTTACTTATTACCTTAAGCAGACTTTCTAGGGCTACTCTTAAGGGTAAAGTTCAATATCCAATGCGCCATGATGAATATCAAAGAAAAGCCATCAAAGCACTAAAGGATATCTTTCTTTGGCTAGAATTCACTATCCCTGCTGACAGTATTATAGAGCTAACTTATAATTCGTGGCAGGACGTCAGGTGTAGGGTCTACGGACCAAATCATGGAACTATCGAGCCTTACAAGTGGAGGACTTAGAAATGGGAAGCTCTAAAGGAATGGATAAAAAACTCAAAAAAATGATGAAGAAATTCAAGAAAATAAAGAAGTCAATCAAAAGAAAAAATAAAAAATTGCTAGAAACAGATAATGAAATAAGTAGATATAAGGATTCGATTGTTAGACTCAATCAAGAATTAGATTCTGTACGTGATCAATACAAAAACGCGTAAAAATAACTAAAAGGAAACAAAATGGGAAGCTCTAAAGGACTAGATAAGAAACTCCGTGATCACGCAATCGCTTTGACCGTAGACAAGGGTAGTAAACCTTTGACTCGTGATCAAATTAACGATTACTTCAAAAAAGCTAGAGAAGCTGAGAAAGAAAAGAAGTGAGAACACTAACAGAAGAAGTACCTATAGGTAAATATACTTGCGAAAAGTGTCCGCATAGAAAGATAAAAATACATTGGTGTAAAAAGTTCAAAGTAGTTCTAGTTAGATACATGGGACACCTAATTAGACCGAAAGAGTGTCTAGAAGCCGAATACCCTCGCCGATCCGACCTTGCCGCCTACGGATACGACGGATGTTTAGAACATATGAGAGATGAACTAGATATATCCGTTAACGGTAAATAGGTACAAAGAGACAAACCATAGGAATAAAGATGCCTAAAGAACTAATAGGATATGTGCCTGTTGACAGTGGACAACTTATGGTTGCAGATCCTGCATATCTAAAAAAGTTCACACAAGATGATTATGAAGATTGCGTTAGACTAACAACAAGCAGAGGAACACCAGCCGGTGAAACTTTTACTAAAGGCTTAGGGAGAATACCGCTTGGAGTGGTATCCTTAACGAAAGGTGACGGTAAATTCCCAGTTTACATTTACCGTAATGATAAAGGAGAAATTATTTCTATAACTGTAGATCTAGATCCTTGAGGAAAAAGTTATGAATTCAGTAGAAAAACCAACTTGTGACGCATCCAGTTCACATGGTATAAAATTAGGATGTAAAAATGATGTAGTAGTATATTGTACATGTAGTAAATGTTCAAATGAACCAGATCAGCGATTTTACTCATGTCAAGAGCATATAACCAATGTCGAAAGTAAACATTTAAGAATTTACAGTAGACCTCCAATATGGAGTGTTATAGAATTTTCTGGTAAAGAAAAAACACCAGAAAAAACACCAATGAAAGACGATTGGGGTGGTGCTAAACAATGGTAAAAAATACTGTAGTTACAGAGGTTACCGCCGCAGAAATACGAAGAGAACTTGATTCTTGTGGTCTAAATGAAAAAGAAATACAAGAATCATTTAACATCGAGCATGGATTGATATTAATAGATGATAGTCAAAATACTATCGACTGGTTTAAGAGATATCTACCACAAGCTAAACTAAAGAAGCAATGCCGCAGTTGTAAAAAGCTAAACGATATAAAATCAAGCAAATGTCACAACTGCGGGATTAACGATCCAACTGAACCTTATGACGAAAGCTACGACTGATGGAACCTATACAAATATTCTTCTACACGGCTTTCTTAGTGTGTTTTATATGCATGACACTACTAATGCTAGTAATATACGGTACATTAGAAAAACTTGTACTCGTACTAATAAAAATTAATAACGTACTAGCAAATATAACTGGACACCTAACTGCTTTATCTTGCTCTGCTAATTGTATGTGTGGATACATAGGTGCCGCAGATAAAAACATCACTGAAGCTATAAAAGGTAAAGATGAAAATAAAGACGTATAAAGACGGTATTGTTATCTTAGGACAATTCCCTGATCCAGATGTGGTAGAAGCAATTAAAGCTTACGCTGACGGAAAAATTAAGCTAGTAGAAACAGACCCTCCATATGGTGGAGTAATTAATAACAAATGGGATAAACAAATAAAGCATGATAGTAACTTTGCTGACTTTTTAATAGATTGTATGCAAGTGTACAGAGAGATATGCACTTGGCAATCTGCTTGCTACATGTGGGGTGGAATCGGTAAACCTGGAATGCGTCCACTTTATAAGTTTTTGGCTAGAGTTGAAGAAGAAACTGATTGGACTATTGCAAACCATATAACATGGAAAAAAAGACGAGCATATGGTATTCAATGGAACTACCTATTCACTCGTGAAGAGCTAATATATATGATTTTAGGTGATGAAAAGAAACCATTAAAATTTGATATACCACTACTAGATGAAAAGCGTGGTTACGCTGGATACAACGCTAAGTATCCAGCTAAAAGTGAATACTTAAGACGGACTAATGTTTGGACTGATATTACTGAACTATTTAGAGGAAAAATTAGCACAGCACAAAAGCCAGTAAAGCTTTTTGAGATACCTATACTAATTCACACTGAACCCGATGATATCGTGCTCGATACCTTTGCGGGTAGCGGCACGGCAGCAGTGGCAGCGCGAAACCTGGGTAGACGCTTCATTCTAATTGAAAGAAGCGTTGTAGAATATACCAAAATACTTGAGAGGTTAGGATGAATATCCATTTCGTAATGATATCATTACTTGTATCGGAATCAAAATCTACTATTATAACTAAATTAATAGAAAAAGGATTTGAAGTTAAACCTACAGTAGATTCCCCCAATAAAAAAATATTACCTGTAATTGTTGGAAGTGTAAACTGTATAGGATTAGCATTAAGAATAAACGTTATCGCGGATAAGAATGTGTTATCTGAAATAGAAGAAATTATAGATTCTTCAAATGTGTCACATTTTGGTTATAGCTTAGTAAATATGACAGCTAATGAGATTATAGTAGATGGCGGTAATATAAGAAGAAAGCCACTTGATAAAGGACCATACAGATGACAAATGTAATACATGATGAAAGTCTTAAAAGCATGGATCAATTGCTCTGAAGACGAACGAGCAATTATGAAAAATCATTTGTGGAAAGCACTTAAACTAATTATCGATAAATTTCCTAACGATTTACAAATTTTATTTTGGATAGATCTTAACGATATTTGGAAAGCAGCATGTGCAGAATATCCAGAACAATCTTAACCACAAGGATAATTTAAATGAAAACTGAAAAAGATGTTAAAAACTACAAACTGTTGGACTATTGAATGTAAAGAGCTGAAAAAAATGAAACCAGAAGCTGAAAAAATAGTTAGAGAGATGTGTTCGGAATTATCTAATGATCCTGCTACGAGCAAGGGACAGTCTTGGCCTGATTGTATTCGTACTATCAAATCAGAACGAGATAGTTTAGCTAAAGCTTTGGTAGCAATGATGAAAGCAGCTGATTTAGTTAGTCAGAAGTACAATTTAATACAACCTTTCTTTGCTGTAATAAAAAAACATGCAGAAGCATTTTATGTAGCTGAAAAAAGAATTACAGATTCAAAATCTAAGCTAAGTCACAATCAATGGCAAGAATGTAAAAGTGGAGATTTAAAACCAGGAGAAATATATTTCGTATCCTTGTGTGTAATTTGTCCAAGTTTTGATGAAACTGAATCAGAAACTGAAACAGATTTTCTTAACGAAATATCAAATACATTAAAAAATGCTAGCTATAATGTACAACCAGATAGTATAGAGAGAGAAAATAATAATGAGTAACAAAGAACTAGAAGAAGCTGTAGATAAATTAGCAGACGAAATACCAAACGGACATCTACTAGCTGCTACAGATCCGTGTGAACTGATAAAAGAAGCTGTTAATATAATTAAACAAAAAAGAAAAGAAAATGGAGATGCAATATACAAAGTAAAAGTAGAAGGTACTCAAACATCTAGACCAATCGTATCTACTTTTCAAGGTCCAGGAGTTAAGCTTGTAATAACAGACTTAGCAGACGCAGATAGAATTTCTTGCGCTATAAATGATGCACTAAACCAAGCATTTATGCAAGGTCAAGTTTTCATGCAAAAACGTATGAGAAAAATGTTCGGTATTGAAAAATGAAACCCGAAACAGATAACGAAAAAATTATACGTCTAACCAAGGCTCTTAGACAAAACCTTACTGAAGAGAATATTAGATTACTTAAAGAACAAGTAGACAAGTGTCAAAAGGTAGATCAGAGAGACGGACACGAATTTCCTGAAAAGTCTTGGTATTTAGCTTTTACAGCACTTCAATCAGCTACTCATCTACTTAGATCGATAAAACGTATACAAGAACCAGAACGTAAAAAGCACGGTGCTCCATTTAAAGAGCGATACACTAGAAAGTATTATTGATATGGAACTTAAAGGCGATCATTTGTCTATCGCACTAACTGTAATTTTTGCAATTACGGCTTTCGTGATTGTATTCTTCCCTAAAAAGAAAAAAATAGAAGTGAAAGGAAAAGAACAATGTAGTGATGAATTCATTCCAGATGAAGATCATTATCATGAAGTTATGGATAGAGCTTCAATGTTATTAGAGGTTTGGGAAGATCAGGTAAAAGACCTAGGTGTAACCAAGCATGATCCTAGACTTCGTGCTGCCGCAAGAAGAGTATCAATAGTAATGTCTGATTTTTATCAAATTGCTGGTGAAGTTCATTCAGAAAAACAAGATGAGCAAAAAACAATTAAATAAGCAAATCACAATACTACAAAAACATGCTAACCAACAATTGGTACGTTTTCGTAAACTCACATGGACTAGTGAACAGTGGGAGCAATACGAACAGAATTTTGGTAAACAAGACTGTAAACTAGATGACTCAGATATTGAATCACTAAAAGAAATATTCCTTGAAGAAGAAAATTGGTCCGAACTAGATCCTTACTTTAAACTTTTAATAATGTCAACATTATGGAATTACTATTTAGGTAAAGACGCTGAAGGTGATGGCTTAGAAGAGTTGTGTCTAGGTGATACAGGAGATTTACTTAAATTTGTTGATAAATTATGCATCAATATAATAGAAATGCAACAAGGAACAGATAAAAATGTCGATTGATCGTCCACATAGTATAAGGGTACCGCTATCAGATAAAGAAAAAAAGATAGTAGATGTATTAGAGAAAGCTACTGGTCTAAATCCAGTTGCGTTAATACGCAACATGCTTAGGACTAGGTTAGATAAAGAAGAAAGTATTCTACACAAATACGCTACAAGTAAATTTGTATCATCATCAATCAAAAAAGAAGCAAAAATATTACTAGATATAATCAAAAAAGAAATAAGATAATATGGGAAAGACTAAAATTAGTAAAACCCCAATGTGTAACGGTCCTATCTTGGATGATGAACTTATTTATTTATGTATGGCACCATCAATTAGTCAATGTTACTGTGGAAAATGTGACAATTGGTACGCTTGTAGAGAACATAAAGAAACTATAAATGAGCTTCATGAAAAACAATTCGGAATTCCTGCTAAATGGCGAGGATTCCTTGTAGCTAGATAACAACTGTAACAAGTGGCTGAAAGCAATTCTAACTATAGTTGACACATGAGGTTATAATGTCACTAGATATATATTTCGAAATTGATGCATGCGATTGTTGTGGTCGCGAAAAAGAAACTATCGCAGACTTCAATTTTACATACAATTGCTCTAAAATGTGGAATGAAGCAGGATTCGACGACGATCTTGCTGAAGGTAAAAAAGCTGAAGAAATAATTCATATGTTAAAAACAGCTATCGGTCGTCTTGTAAGAGAAAAAGAACATTTCGATAAAATGAATCCTCCTAACGGCTGGGGTAGCAGGAAAGACTTAGTTAGACACTTTTTAGGACCAATGTACGCTGTAGCAAGAAGATATCCTAAAGCAACAGTTAAGATGTGGAGGTAAATATCATGTCACTTAATAACGAAAGTGTAGACAAGCTACGTAAACTATTTAGAGGTTCAGTTATAACAGCACTACAAGAATGCGGTCTTACAGATGAATACGTTGATGAGTATATATCTTATATAAAGGAAGAAGGTATACCATATCTTGAAATAATCCCACATCCAGATCAATTTGAAAATCTGATTAATATGACACTGGAATTCTTAAACGAACACAAAATACTTAATCACAGAATTACAATTAGAAATCTAAGCGAACCGGATAAGCCTCTTATCGTAACTAGAGTGTGGTGTAATGAATGTAAAATACAACACTTAGATGTGTACCACAACTGCAGACGACATACTAACTATGATTGGGTATGGCAATGTAGATCGTGTTGTGGAGAATTTAAAAATGCTCAACCAGTTGAAAAAGATAATATAAGTATAGAGTGGAATCGTATAAACGGTAACTTGCATGCTGGAACTGTGATAGGAGATATTCCTAGTATAATAGTCTTATATGTAATACAAGTTGTAAATATAAGTAAAGAATATTTTACAGTTTCTGTAGAAATTCAAATACACGATAACGACGGCAACTTTTCATACAGCGGTATTGCAAAAAGCGAAGAAGAAGCTAAAAGTAGATGCCTAGATATGTTTAACAGAATAATGAGAACGATATGAAATGGTTCGGTAAAGACTGGAACGCTCCTGTATGTCAACCAAAAGAACAAGTAAAAATACCAGTTAAAGAAAAATGCTTTCATTGTGGTAAAAAGTTCACTAGATATGATAAAGGAGTAATGTTGCCATTTACTTCTAGCAACGGCGAAAAATTAGTGCCTTATCATCTAGACTGCTTACTCTATTCAATGGGAATAATAACTAAAAACAACAAGTTTGATAAAAATGAAAAGTGAAACTCTAGAAACTATTAAACCATTCTTCAGTAATCTTTGGAGATGGAAATGTGGACTAAAAGAACGTTCACTAAATAAACCTGTAAATATAGGTGAAGAATGGTCATACAAATTTGAATCATACATGAGAAAAAGACTTCTATTCGGTTCGTATAGATATGGACCAATGGGAAGTAAAGGTAAACCTCAATATGATAGACTAAGATATGCAATAGAAAAAATTGTAGAATACAATGCAACTGGCAATGGAGAATGTTTAGTTGACGCTGCTAATATGATGATGTTAGAATTTGAAGAAAACACTCATCCATTATTTCACTTTAAATCACAAGATGACAGTAAACATACGGAACTAAAATGAGGATGATATTATGGGTGTAAAAGCGTGTAGTAGAAAAAACTGCGAAAATATAATGTGTGATATATGTATAGACGGCAAATGGTATTTATGTCGCACATGCTTCGAAGAACTGAAAGAATACAAAAGACAATGGCAAAGTAATCTAACAACTTTACAGGTATTGTTACTGATAAAAACATTTATAAAAACAACATTACCAGGAACATATAATCCATATTCATCATTTCATGAAGATACAGAAGAAAACTTCGAAAAACTAATTATAACATAATGAGTCAACATAAAATATGCATATCTCGCCAAGGAAAACTTCTAAAAAGAGCAACACCTGCTCAAAAACGCATGTACAAAAGAATTGCAAACCGTTGGAGAAGATATAATGACAAAAAAAGATACACCTAATAAAACTAAGAAAAGATTACCATCTGGAAGAATTGTAGAAGAACTTGATATAGATATAGAGCCACCTCCAACTGGTGATGTAGAATGGATAGTAACTAAAATTGAATCAATTATAATAGATGCAGCAACTGAAGAGCAAGCGACAATAAAGGCAGAAAAACAATTTGATTCTAATAAAATCCATGTAATAAAGAGTGGGAATAAATGGAAAGCAACTAGAAAAATAAAGACAGACAAAGTTATAGCTCATACTTTTTTTGAAGCTCGCTCAAAAGGTATGACTCTGCTTTGCTGTGGGCCTGATGAAATAGAAGCCAAACTTGCCCCACAAGCCCCCGTAGCCTCGCTATCGGGGGCTGCAGAGCCGTTTAAAGGCTTCGATCCGTGGAAGGGACTGCGGGAAAGCGTGAAGGCAGGAAAGAGGCGGGAAAAGCAAAAGCGAAAAAAAAAGATTAGTTAAACCAATAATAGACAAGCTTTCTTGTTGCTTAGTATCTATTAAACAACGATCCAGCTACTAAATTCCTACTAATTTTTATATCTGAGTAATCCTGAATGTAATGCCATTCTGGATCATTATATTCTCCTCCTGGTGTCATACATATTCTATTATTTACTACATCATAAAAGCCTCCATTATAAGAATTAAGTGAAACTGTAGTTAAACCAGGATTGTATCCGACAACTTCATCTATACTACAATCAAAATAATGCCAAATTGATTCTCGACCTTGAGCAGATGGTATAAAATATATCCTATTTAATGCCGGATTATATACCGCTCCAACATAAGCTGATAAAACAGTATTTAATCCAGATGTGTAAGGTTTTACTGATCCATCATTGCAATCTATATAATGCCAATACAATTGATCACTTTGATTGTATGGAGATAAATATATTCTATTATCTACTGGACTATAAGAACCATTTATATAAGCAAGTGGAATTGTTATACCAGTGCCATTTACGTATGAAACAATATCTCCATTTTCATTAATATAATGCCAGTTATCCTGAGAACTTTGCATCAATGGTAATAAATACATTCTATTTTGAGTTGGACTGTATACAATGGAATTATATGCAAAAGCTACTACATCAGAAATATTATTATTGTAAGCAACAACAGAACTATCATTACAATCTATGTAATGCCAAATCGCTTCTGTAGCTTGAGCAGTAGGTGCAAAATAAATTCTATTTAATATTGGATGATAACAACCTCCAGCGTATGCATATTTAGTTAGTATTCCAGTGCCATGTGTGTAAGCTACAACTTCACCTGTATTACAATCTAAATAATGCCAATCAGTTTGATCAGATTGTCCATTTGGAGTAAAATATATTCTATTATTAAATGGATCATAAACTGCTCCACTGTATGCATCACTAACTGCCCCAGTGCCATGTGTGTAAGCTACAACTTCACCTGTGTTACAATCTAGATAATGCCAATCAATTTGATCAGATTGTCCATACGGAGCCCAATATATTCTATTTAATGTTGGTGAATAAGCAGCTCCTTCATAAGAACCATTTAATATTGCACCATGTGTATATGATCCTACTCCAAACTCTACTTTCTCACATTTGCGATGTATAGGATCAAGATAATTTCTCAATCCTTGATAACTAGTATTGTTAAAACGCAAATCAGGTATAATACCACTGTACTCTACAATGCGTTTATAAAGTTTACGTAGCTGTTGTTGAATACCTAATTGCGTATTTGATGACAAAACTGGTAGCGATTTCATTTTATCCTCATTTAATTAGTCTATATCAATTCCACCTGGATATGTAGATTTGAGATATCCATCTATCCAGGTTCTAACCTTACCGTTAATCATCCACTGGTAAAAATCTTTACCAGGATTCAAAACACCATTATTACTAATGTGTACTCCAGCAGCTTTAGCTTCATTTATTGCTTGAAGTGGACCTTGAGGCCAAATAGAAGGCAGTGCTCCTCTAACAATCAACCCCCAATAAAGAACTAAATCATCATACATAGCAGCTATGGAAAAACCAGTATACCATTCTGCATAAGTTGTGTGAGAATTATAAAATGTTCCTGCTCCTGGTTGTTTATGAGTTACAAAAGCAACCATACTATTCCATGTTGGAGTATGATAAACTCTACGTGGAGCATCAAAACGCTTTATCATTAATCTATGAGTTTGTGCAATATCACTAAAAGTATCACCTACTCCCATATCTTCAGAGGGTGCCGCATAAGCGGGGGGAGATGGTAATTGCATATCATCAATATTTACTCTTCCTACTCCTACATCCTCCACAACGTTTTCTACTATCTCTTTAGCTTTTTCAGCACCATCTACTCCAACTGACTCTGTTTTAATTTCTTCTTCTTTGACACCATCTACTCCAACTGGCTTAGGTGGTTCTATGTCATCCTGCGCTGGTCTTAAACTTCCAGAATCCACGGCTCCAACCCCAACATTTGCCTCTGTAGGGGTAGGTGTCGAGGCGACAGATGCAGCTTTGGAGACGCGTCTTTTAGGAATTACAGCACCTGAAAGACCAGGATAGTTAGCAGTTGCTGATTTAGCAGAACGTCTTTGTCTTTTACTAATTGTCATCTTAATCACCAATCACAGTTTATTGAATAATGCTCCAGACATTAAACTTCTACTTACTTTAACATCTGAATAATCTTGAATGTAATGCCAAACAGATTGATCTGATTGTATTGCTGGACATAAATATATTTTATTCTGTGTCGGACTATATACAGATCCTAAATATCCATTAGCTAAACAGGTAACATTATTTGTGTACTCAATTACATTTCCTGTGTTACAATCTATATAATGCCACTGTGGTTGCGATGCCTGCGCAAATGGAGTAAAATAAATTCTATCTTGAGTAGGATTGTAAGATCCGCTAACGTATCCAGCAGACTGTACAGTAACATTTGGCGTATATGCAACCACATCACCTGTATTACAATCAATATAATGCCAATGAGATTGATCAGCTTGAAATCTAGGAACAAAATATATTCTATTTTGAATTGGAGAATAAACTCCACCGGAATACGCTCCACTTACACAGGTAACATTTGGCGTATATGCAACCACATCTCCTGTATCACAATCAATGTAATGCCAATAAGATTGATCTGATTGTGCGAATGGAACAAGATATATCCTATTTTGAGTTGGACTGTACACAGCACTAACATACGCAACGTTTAAAACTGTTCCAGCTCCGTGAGCGTATGAAACTACATTACCTGTATCACAATCAATGTAATGCCAATTAGCTTCATCTGCAGCGCCATTAGGTGCCATATAAATTCTATTCTGTCTTGGACTATATACTCCTCCAGCGTATGAACCAATGGCTCCAGAACCATGAGCATATTCAACGATATCTCCAGTGTTACAATCTACATAATGCCAATTTACTTGATCAGACTGAGCCGCTGGAATAAAATAAATTCTATTTTGGATAGGTGAATAAACACCACCACTATAACCAAAATTTACAGCAGAAGATCCATGAGCATAAGTTATAACTTCACCTGTATTACAATCAATATAATGCCAATTAGCTTCGTCCGCTTCTCCATTTGGAACTAAATATATCCTATTTTGTGTCGGACTGTACACACCTCCAGAAAAGGCATTGCTTGAAATACCACCAACTCCGTGAGTATATGACCCTACTCCAAATTCAACCTTTTCACATTTACGATGAATAGGATCAAGATAATTTCTCAATCCTTGATAACTTGTGTTGTTGAAACGCAAATCAGGTATGATACCACTATACTCTACAATGCGTTTATAAAGTTTACGTAGTTGTTGTTGAATACCTAATTGTGTATCTGATGACAGAACTGGTAACGATTTCATTTATTCCTCACAGTTTATTGAATAATGCTCCAGACATTAAACTTCTACTTACTTCAACATCTGAATAATCTTGAATGTAATGCCAAACAGGATCGTCAGCTTGACGATATGGGGTTAAGTATATTCTATTAATTGAAGGAACGTAAAATCCTCCAATATAAGCGCTAGTACCTACTGTTACTCCATGTTCATAGGCTACTACATTACCAGTATTGCAATCAATATAATGCCATGTAGATTGTGTAGCAGCAGCGTAAGGTACAAGATATATCCTATTTTGTACAGGATTATAAACACAACTGTAATATTCAAGTGTTGTAGCTCCATGTGTGTAAGCTACTACATCTCCTGTATCACAATCAATGTAATGCCATTGAGGCTCTACAGACTGAAGAGATGGTGCGAAATAAATTCTATTTTGTACTGGACTATAAGCACCTCCTGCATAAGCATAATTAACTGCTGTTGCTCCATGAGTGTAAGCTACTACATCACCTGTATCACAATCGATATAATGCCATTGTGGCTCATCTGCCTGACCAACAGGAACAAAATATATCCTATTTTGTGTAGGACTATAAACACCTCCAACATAAGCAAGCGCCCCACTAACAGAAGCACCATTAATATAAGCTACTACATCGCCGGTATCACAATCAATATAATGCCAATTAACCTGTGGTGCTTGACCATCTGGTACAAAATATATCCTATTTTGTGTAGGACTATAAACTCCTCCTGAATAAGCATAGTCAACTGCTGTAGCCCCATGCGTATAAGCTACTACTTCACCTGTATTACAATCAATATAATGCCATTGTAATTCATTTGATTCATTAGCTGGTACAAAATATATCCTATTTTGTGTAGGACTATAAACACCTCCAGAATAAGCTCCATTTGAAGCAGTAGCCCCATGCGTATAAGCTACTACTTCACCTGTATTACAGTCAATATAATGCCACTGTGCTTGATTTCCTTGAGCAAATGGGACAAAATAAACCCTATTTTGAGTTGGACTGTAAACACTACCAATGTAAGCATACTCGGAAACAGTAGCTCCGTGAGTATATGACCCTACCCCAAACTCTACTTTTTCACATTTACGATGAATAGGATCGAGATAATTTCTCAATCCTTGATAACTTGTGTTGTTGAAACGCAAATCAGGTATGATACCACTATACTCTACAATGCGTTTGTAAAGTTTACGTAGTTGTTGCTGAATACCTAATTGTGTATCTGATGACAGAACTGGTAACGATTTCATTTTTATTCCTCACAGTTTATTAAACATTGGTCCAGACATTAAACTTCTACTTACTTTAACATCTGAATAATCTTGAATGTAATGCCAAACAGGTTTGTCAGCTTCAAAAGCTGGAATAAAATATATTCTATTTTGAGATGAACTGTAAATCCCCCCATAATAAGCATTATTCCCAACTATCGTAACCCCATGTTCATAAGCTACAACTTCTCCAGTATTACAATCAATGTAATGCCACGTAGATTCATCAGATTGACCAAATGGAACTAAATATATTCTATTTTGCGTAGGATTATAAACACCACCAACATATGCAAATTGTTCAGGTAAAGATGACGTTACATTATAAATAACAACATCCCCTGTATTACAATCAATGTAATGCCACGTGTCTTTATTCGCCCCGGTGTATGGTACAAAATATATTCTATTTTGAATCGGACTGTATACACCTCCTTCATATGTATCAGCAGGAACTGTTAGATTGTTATTATATTCTACTACATCACCTGTATCACAATCAATGTAATGCCAGATAGGCAAGGGTGCTTGACCATCTGGAACCATGTATATACGATTTTGTGTAGGACTGTAAACTCCACTATTATAAGCAAACCATGGAACTGTTAGTCCATGTTCATATTCAACTACATCTCCTGTATCACAATCAATGTAATGCCACTTAGTTTCAGCAGATTGGGCATTAGGTATAAAATATATACGATTTTGAGTTGGACTATATATACATCCATGATAAGCAAAATTGACAAGTGTAGTTGAACCATGCGCGTAAGCTACAACTTCACCTGTATTACAATCAATATAATGCCAATTAGTCTCTAAAGCTTGCTCATTTGGAGCAAAATATATACGATTCTGGGTTGGACTGTAACATCCTCCTGTGTATGCCCATATATGAGCGGGAACACCTAAACCATTTGCATAAGCTACAACTTCAACAGTATTACAGTCTAAGTAATGCCAATTCGGCTGTGGCGCTTGAATTGCTGGAACCATATAAATTCTATTTTGAATTGGACTATATACTCCTCCTCTATATGCTCCTGTTAGAGCTGTAGCACCATGTGTGTATGATCCTACACCAAACTCTACTTTCTCACATCTGCGATGAATAGGATCGAGATAATTTCTCAATCCTTGATAACTTGTGTTGTTGAAACGCAAATCAGGTATGATACCACTGTACTCTACAATGCGTTTGTAAAGTTTACGTAGTTGTTGTTGAATACCTAATTGCGTATTTGATGACAGAACTGGTAGCGATTTCATTTTTATTCCTCACAAATGTATGAATAAAGAGATACTACGTCTACAGCATGGCCAGGATCAGTAATTACAAACATTGGTTCTCTGTAATTTTCTTCTCTGATAACTTTTCCAATATTATTCAAATGTACATCAGCTAATAACTTTCCTTTACAAAGAAACCACATTAAAGTCTCTCCAATGTCTGTTATCTCTGGAGTTTGCGCTATATCCTCTGCAGCAGCTAACGCTCCAACTAACGCAAATCCTGCTCTATCCGATGATTTTATCCAACTTGGTATTTTCCAACTGTTACGAAGACTGTACATATCAATATATCTAAACTCTGATCCTCCAATAATTAAATTATTGTTATTATATTCTACAGTATCTCTCCATCTTGTATATGATAAGTCTACTTTATTATTGAATCCAGGTTTGCTACCATGTTTGACATACATATCTCTAACATGTCTAGCAAACCATAGAAATGCTGATATTTTTCTTGATTGTTCTCGATACAATTTATCTTCAGTCATTGCTCCAACATCGAAAGCCTCTTCTCTTAATATTGCATAAACATCTCTTTTCCTATATCTAGTATTAAGATTCAAAATTTTGTAATACCTAACTAATCCACTTAAATATTCTTTGGCTGAACCATTCTTTAATATGTACTTAACTAAAGCTACTTCAGTTGGATCAGATGTTATTTTTAATACTTTACCCATTTCCTGCGTTGGATACACGCAACCATAATGTCCACAACCATATTCAACATATTTAGTTTTATCTGTTGGAGTCGCTAACTCCGGCAAACTTTTCTTACCAAAAGCTCGAACTATACGTGTTCTATTAGCCTCAACAGCTTTATCAGCCCATGGCGGATTCGGTTTATTGTAAATAGCTTTTAGTTGTTTCATTGTTCAGTCTCTTCAATGTACACGTAATAACATTTTCCTACTTCAAATTTTCCATGAGCTTTCTCATTAGATATAACAAGATCAAGACTACCAGATGGAGTAAATTTAGACCATTGTCTATTACATTCTCCTCCATCGTCTGTGACAACATTTAGAGTGATGTACTCATTTTCATCTTTTAAATCTACATGATCACATTTGAATTTTGCTTTAATCATTACTTAACCTTCCAAAAGTAGATACCTGTTCCAATTGCTCCAATTGCTGCTACGCCACCAAATCCCCATGCTAAATAATTTATCTTCTTCTTTTTAGCAAGTGGTTGAACTATAAGTTCTGGTTTTGTAATAGCTATATTTTCTATTAGATTGTAATAAGCTTGCTGTTGCTCTACAGCCTTGTCAATAGCAATACTTGCCGCATCCAATGCCAGAACTTGAGCTTTTTTAAATGGATTAAGTCTACTTGTAGCTAAAACTCTAGATAGACATTTTGCCATTACATTTAGATCATTTTCGCTAGGAGTCTGAGATATTCCTTGAAGCTTTACGCAAAAATATGATTTCCAATTATCTTCACCTGTTACAGCTACACAATCATCAAAAGATCTTAATTGAACAAACTGTTTATAATCATCGCACATTGCATCACGAAATTTATCCATTCCAAATTTTTCGTTTGCAATTTGTCTAACCCACCATCCAAATGGTCCGGCAGGATTAGGATCTAATATAAATCTTTGAACACCTATCTGTTCAGATTGTCCTGTATCTGAATTATACCTAGTATTACTCCATAGTAGATAGTCTGGAGTCTTTTCATTTGGCTTAACAAGTCCCTTCTTTTCTAATAAAAGTCTATAAGAATCTTCTGCTGCTATCCATTGAGCGTGCCATATCTGCATTGCAGGTGTTCTAATTGGATCAATTAGATTAAACCAATCGTATACACCTTGAGCCTTCCAGCTATCCGGTAAAATAGACATTATAGCATTTTGAATCCATTCCGCTCCACCATGAGTATACCAATCACATAAGCCGCCTGCCGCTGGCCCACCCATAGCAGTACATGCAGCGGTAAAAGCTTGCGCTGCTACCTCATCATTACCTTCTCTATCTATCTTGTCACCAGGTAAATTATCTACATCTACATATTCATCAACGCTCATTTTATCCTCCAAAAATATAAACCTGTTCCAATTGCACCTAAAATTGCTACACCGCCAAGTCCCCAAGTTACATAATTAAACTTTCGTTCTTCACTTCCTTTAATTAAACCTGATATTTTGCCAGAATATATTTGGGATCTTTCCAAAGCAGATGGAAATATATTAGGAACAGCAATTGGTTTATTTTCATCTAGATCCGGTTCAGGAGCAGGATCAAGATTTGGTATAACTACACCATGTGACATTGCTATATCTACAGACTCAGTAGGCATTCTAACTGGGGTACCATTTGGGAGTGGACCCCAATATATGCCATTATTTATTACCTTATTAGGATAGTTTTTTAATCCATAATTTGTAGCCATAAATTGAAATTCAGTAGGCTGATAATTCCAAAGTTCTGGAAATCTTTTATTCCATACTGGCTCTACATTTCTATCAACAGGAAGATAGGTTGAAGCCATTTCTGATATAGATAAATCATCATGAGTAACATACCAATAATCACCTTCTACAAACATCCAATATGCACCAATTACTGGTAATTGTCTAGCTGCTTTCATATCTTGATCGAAAAGCTCTTGAGCCTTTCTATCAACTTCATCCATAGCATCATTATTTTCACCATACCAACTATATACCTTAGAGCCGTACTCTTTAGCTGTATCCCAAATCATTTTAATCTCTCCTAATTACACATTAGTCTAAATCTAGAATTATTAAGGTGTCTTATTGTAAAGACAACCACCACTTAAACTTCTACTAACTTCAACATCAGTATATTCCTGAATAAAAATCCAATCACTTGAAGCTGTTCCACTTAAACTTGGAGTCAGATACACTCTAGATAAATTAGGAACATAAACAGCACCAGTGCATTGAAATTTATTCTCGGAAATATAAGCTGCAACTTCTCCAGTATTGCAATCAATATAATGCCAATACGTTTCATTGTACTGAAGAAAAGGAGAAAAATAAATTCTATTACTCGCAGCTGAATATGCCCCTCCATTGTATCCATAATCAACAATAGTAACACCATGATTATATAATACTACCTCATTTGTATCACAATCAATATAATGCCATAAATCATTCACGGTTTGCCTGTAAGGAATAAAATATATTCTCCTTAAGGTAGGACTAAAAATTGCTCCTGCGTACGCTGCTTGAACAATTTCATCTGATACTAAAGTTTCTACAGATCCATCTTTACAATTTATATAAGAAAAACCATCATTCGACGTTGGTGGAAAAGGCCACGGTGCAAAATAAATCCTATCATTGATTGGATCATAACTACCTCCAACAGAAATAGACGGTAACGGATTTGTTGGAGTATAGGCTACAACTGTTTTAGTTTCACAATCTATGTAATGATAATTTCCTTGATCAAATTGTAAAAGAGGTACAAGATACATTCTATTTTGCTTAGGAGAATATATTGCAGAATAGTAAGGATGATCAACTGTAACACCTGTACCATGTTCATATGCAACTACTTTACCAGTTTTACCATCTACATAATGCCATTTACTTTGAGTTCCTTGATTTGCTGGTGTAAACCATAAAATATCATTGTAAGGATCATAACCTCCCCAAGTATATGCTTGATTTACAGGAGTGTCTACACCAAGATTGTGAGCATATGCTACTACTTTGCCAGTATTGCAATCTATATAATGCCAACTAGCTTGATTTGATATTTCAAAAGGAACCAAATATATACGATTCAAAGTAGGAGCGTACACTGCTCCAATGTATGCATTAGCAATAAGAGGCGCTAAATCTGTATTGTATCGCCCTACCCCAAATTCACATTTCTGCGTTTTACGATGAATAGGATCAAGATAATTTCTCAATCCTTGATAACTTGTATCATTAAAACGCAAATCAGGTATGATACCGCTGTACTCTACAATGCGTTTGTAAAGCTTACGTAGCTGTTGCTGAATACCCAATTGTGTATTTGATGACAGAACTGGTAACGATTTCATTATTTCACTTCTCCATTATACATTAACATTAAACAATGCTCCAGACATTAAACTACGACTTACTTTAACATCTGAATAATCTTGAATCTTACTCCAATTAGCAGTTGCTTGTACAGCAGGACTCATGTATATAATATTTGAAATCGGATCATATGTTCCACCATTATATCCATAATCAGCTAAAACCTGACCATGTTCGTATGCTACTACAGACCCATCCGTACAATCTATATAATGCCACTGAGATGCTGCGGTTCCGCCATATGGTATTAGGAAACATTTATTAAGAACTGGATTGTAAACACCTCCTACATACGTGTAACTATTAACTGTTATAACACCTTCGTAAGCTACAATTTCACCTGTATCGCAATCTACATAATGCCAATTTGTAGTTGGTTCACTGAAAGGATTTCCCTGATTAAAAGAAACAAAATATATTCTATTTTGCGTTGGAGAATAAACCCCTCCGGCATAAGCGTTAATGTAAAGATCTGAATGTCCATGCTCATAAGCTACTACTTCACCAGTGTCGCAATCAATGTAATGCCAAATAGACTCTAAGGCTTGCTTATAAGGTACCAGATAGATTCTATTTTGTGTTGGACTATATACTGCTCCATTATAAGCATATTGAACTGATGTAGCATTATTGTTTGTATATTCTACCACATCACCTGTATCGCAATCTATATAATGCCATACAGCTTGATCAGACTCATAATATGGTGCAAAATAAATTCTATTTTGCGTCGGACTGTATGCGCCTCCTGCATATGCGTAACTAGTAGCACTTGAGCCATGAGCGTACGCCACTATCTCACCAGTATTGCAATTTACATAATGCCAATTAGCTTGTGGTCCTTGCACAGCAGGTACGAAATAAATTCTGTTTTGTGTTGGAGAATAAACTCCACCTTGATATGCATACTGAACTGCCGTAGCTCCATGAGTATATGCTACTAAATTGCCAGTTTCACAATCTACATAATGCCATTGCACTTGATTTCCTTCACCAGAAGGTACGAAATAAACTCTACTTTGAGTAGGAGAATAAACAGAACCATAATATCCCCAAGTTGTTATCACACCATTATATCTACCAACTCCAAATCCAACCTTTTCACACCTGCGATGAATAGGATCAAGATAATTTCTCAATCCTTGATAATTTGTGTTGTTGAAACGCACGTCAGGTATAATACCGCTGTACTCTACAATGCGTTTGTAAAGTTTACGTAGTTGTTGCTGAATACCTAATTGTGTATCTGATGATAAAACTGGTAACGATTTCATTCTTATTCCTCACAGTTTATTGAATAATGCTCCAGACATTAAACTTCTACTTACTTTAACATCTGAATAATCTTGAATGTAATGCCATTCAGACTCTGGTCCTTGCGAATATGGTGTAAAATAAATTCTATTTTCAGTTGAGCTATAAACACTTCCAAAATATCCATACGCTTCTACTGTTACCCTGTTCTTATAAGGAATAACTTCACCTGTATTACAATCGATATAATGCCAATATTCTTGATTAGATTGACCATAAGGAACAAAATAAATTCTATTTTGTGCAGGACTGTAAGCGCCTCCAGCGTATGCATAAATTCCTACTACTGAAGCTCCATGTGTATAACTACCTACTTCACCTGTATTACAATCAATATAATGCCATTGTGCTTCTGAATTTTGTGGCACAAAGTAAATTCTATTTTGAATAGGAGAATATACACCTCCAGCATATCCAGTGCCAGAAACTACGACATGAGAATAAGCTACAACCTCCCCTGTATCGCAATCAATGTAATGCCAATATTGCTGATCAGATTGAGTAAATGGAACTAAATAAATTCTATTTTGTGTTAGACTGTAAACACCTCCTACGTAAGCGTAATTAACTGCTGTAACCCCATGCGTATAAGCTACTACATCACCTGTATTACAATCAATGTAATGCCATTGAGATTCAGGTGCTTGAGAATATGGAACGAAATAAATTCTATTTTGAGTAGGAGAATATACACCTCCATTATAACCACTAAGTTTAACAGATACTCCATGAGTATAAGCTACAACTTCACCAGTATTACAATCAATGTAGTGCCATTGTAGTTCTGGACCTTGAGCATGTGGAACGAAATAAATTCTATTTTGAGTAGGAGAATACACGCCTCCATTATATCCACCATCTTCAACAGATACTCCATGGGTATAAGCTACAACTTCACCAGTATTACAATCTATGTAATGCCAATTAACATTATCGCCTTGAAGATAGGGTACAAAATATATTCTATTTTGAGTTGGGTTATAAACATTTCCATGATATCCATATATAACAGCTGTGACACCATGTGTATATGATCCTACCCCAAACTCTACTTTCTCACATTTACGATGAATAGGATCAAGATAATTTCTCAATCCTTGATAACTAGTATTGTTGAAGCGTAAATCAGGTATAACTCCACTATAGTCTACAATCTTCTTGTAAAGCTTACGTAGCTGTTGCTGAATACCCAATTGTGTATTTGATGACAGAACTGGTAACGATTTCATTATTTCACTTCTCCAATTAAACTCAAACCAATCAAATTCTTGATTTGTTCTTTTTCATCTTCAGTAAAAGCTACTAAACTATCGTAGTCAAAATCTATAGTTTTGTATGCAGTTACATATTTACTCAATGCGTCAGCAAAACCGCACCCCTTAGAAGTGATCAAGGGCTCAGAAACCCACCCTAGACGCTCCAAATCCGCCGCTAGAGCGCTCGCGTCCGCCTCCCGCACCAGCTTCCACGTCTCGTCAGGTAAAGAGCGTGCAAGATAACAGAAATAATCTACAATGCCTTCACTTATACTTTGATATGCTCTAAATCTACTAAACTTATGACTAGGTAAAAACCATACTATAGCATCATGTTTAGAGCTTCCGTTATAGGTGATACTAACAAGACCTGGATCCTTGTCTTTCAATTTTTTAGCTTCATCAATTTTAAGTAACTTACATTCTGGTCTGTGTATGTAATCGTATCCATCTTCATCTTCACTTGATATATTACCTACATTGTAATTATAAATATTACTACCCCAATCAGTTACAATAGCCCAATATGACAAAAGAATCCAAATGCTTTCTCTGCTAGGTGGGGCAGAATTAAAGTAAACAGTCCATCCCTTATGAAAATAACGAATCATATCTAGTGATGATATTTCAGTAATTTGGCTCTGCAATTCATTAGGCATAATAAACTCCATTCTTATCGCTTAATCTTATTAAAAATCAATTTTCCAATATATTTTACTTTCGTTGGTTTTTTAGCCCAAATCTCGCCAGTTGTATCTGAATCTGGCACTATTCCAATAAAAGCTTTTCTATATCTATCTCTACCAACTGCTAATATTAAATTTTCTTCTTTTTGATCAAATCCTTTGGGTAAGAGTCCTTTTCTCTTTATAACATCTACAGCATTATCAGTATCTTCTAAAGATTTCGGAACAAAGCGTCCATTTAATTTGTCTGTCCCATATATGTAATAAACTTCATAAGGTGCATAACCTTTAAGAGCTAACAAAGCAGAATCTAATGAATCAGCGAAACTTACTCTAGGAGTAGATGTATCCTCTATCGGATTTCCAAATTCATCTTCAAATGGTTCTCTAGGTAAATTGGGTTTAAGTGTGACTGTTTCTCCTAAATATTTATCTGTAAGATGTACAAAATTTGGTAATTCCGTTTTATTATACATGACAAATTATTCTTTTTTAGTAGTCAATACATGAAGTAAATAACCACCTAATACCATGGGAATAGTGGATATGGCTATACCTGTGAATATTTCAAACCATCTTGAATCAGTTACACCTTCCTTGGTTTCATCTTCTACATCTGATTCCTGAGCGCTAGTAATATTAGCACTAGAATCTTTTGTAGAATGATCAATTACTCGAATTGGAGTAAGTAATTGTTCAGATTTTTCTTCATTCAAGCTAATTCTTTGTAATAGATTACCACGTGACGATGCCATTATTTTAATTCCTTTGCTTTTTAATGAATTTCTGAAAAGACGTATTACAAAGAGGTGACATATTTACACCTAACTCTGCTAAATCTACACCACGAGTAGCACGAATTAAATCTATAACTTCTTGTGGTCTTATATCTGGATGTAGATTCATGATAGTTAATGCAGCTATTAAAGAGCTTCTATTCACTCCCATAGCACATGTGCTAAGAACAACGTTACCCTCTCTTATCTTATCTGCTAAAAATTCAGAAGTCTTTTTAGCGGTTTTCATATCAAATGCATCCATAGGAATCGTATCGTCTATAGGTGCCCTAACTACGTCTACATATTCCCAATAATCTCTAGTAGGTTGATATTCAACTGCAGTAAGTACAACTATATTACATAATAAATGAAGAGGATCATCTTTCTTAGGAGCACTTCCAATATACATGTAATCAGTTATTTTTGTGGCATCTATTTTAGTCGGCATGTGTTCCTCTATACTTAACTAGGTAAACGATACATCGAATGCGATATCTCGTAATCTTTATTACGACCTTTATTTTCTACAAATCCAAATTGCTTGTAGAACTTCTTTAACCTTGTAACGGAACTAGCTCCAAAATCTTTAGATGGACTAAGTTCTATACGCTTTCTAATAATGTCAGCGTACTTGCAAATATCTTGCATTACTTTAGTGCCTACACCTTCACCTCTTTTGGATTTAGACACTATTATCTTGTATACAACTATAGCTTCATCACTTTCAACTATATGAACGTCTACATCTTTGGAATTCCATCTTTCATTTAAAAGAATCATATCAATATTTATTAAATAATGTTCCGGCCATTAAATTTCTACTAACTTTCACATCGGAATAATCTTGAATAAAATGCCATTCTAATTGTGGACCCTGTGAATATGGTACAAAATATATTCTATTTTGTATAGGACTGTAAATGCAACCATTGTATGAATAATCAACAGCGGTAATACTATGAACATATGCTACTACTTCACCGGTATTACAGTCGATATAATGCCAGATAGATTGTGGACCCTGAGCCGCTGGAGAAAAATATATCCTATTTTGAATTGGATTATAAGCTCCACCTTGATATGCAAAATCTAAAGCTGTAGCTCCATGCGTGTAAGCTACTACTTCTCCAGTATTACAGTTAATGTAGTGCCATTCAGCTTCATCTCCCTGATCAGATGGGACAAAATATATCCTATTCTGAATTGGACTGTAAACTCCACCAGTGTAATAAGCAACAGTGGTAATACCAGGTCTGTAAGCTACTACGTCTACGTCTCCTGTATCGCAATCAATGTAATGCCATTCAACTTCATTTCCCTGATCAGATGGGACAAAATATATCCTATTCTGGGTTGGACTATAAACTCCACCAGAATACGCATACTTAACTACGATAGTCCCATGTGTATAAGTAACAACGTCTCCTGTGTTACAATCAATGTAATGCCACTGTGATTGATCTGATTGCCAAGATGGAACAAAATATATCCTATTCTGAGTTGGGCTATAAACTCCACCATAATATGCATAACTTACAGCAGTAACTCCATTTACATAAGCTACTACTTCACCTGTATTACAATCAATGTAGTGCCAAATAGCTTGTGAACCCTGCGCTGATGGTACAAAGTATATTCTATTCTGAGTTGGACTATAAACTCCACCTTGATATGCAAAATCTACAACAGTAACCCCATGTGTATAAGCTACTACTTCACCTGTATTACAATCAATGTAATGCCACTGTGATTCACCTGATTGTAAATATGGTACTAAATATATCCTATTTTGAGTTGGACTGTAAACTCCACCAGAATACGCAACGTTAACAGCGGTTACTTTATGCGTATATGACCCTACTCCAAATTCAACCTTTTCACACCTGCGATGAATAGGATCAAGATAATTTCTCAATCCTTGGTAACTTGTATTATTGAAACGTAAATCAGGTATAATACCACTGTACTCTACAATACGTTTGTAAAGTTTACGTAGTTGTTGCTGAATACCTAATTGCGTATCTGATGACAAAACTGGTAGTGATTTCATTGACCGCACCCTTCAGAGCTAAACTTTTTGGCTTGCTTACAATCAGCAGCCTTTGGGATGCATTCTGGATACATTGTAGTCCAATCACTGGATTCTACTTCTCTACATAATACATCACACTCTTTACCTGCTTTATTAGGCTCTGCTTCTTTTTTACAGCTTTCATCTGTTTTGGCAAAATGTTCCCATGCTGCGCACGCTTTAGTGCATACGTCACCGTTTACATCGGGTGGAGGCGTATTAGGATCTTGCTTTGGGCCACAACTAGTGGAAACTAAAACAAACAGTGATATTGCTAGTAACTTTTTCATCATCCCTCTTCAATTGGCTCAATCGCTAATAATTTAGCTCGCTTAACTACAATCTCTGAATACGGATGGGACGGTGGTCCACCGCTTACTACATCACTATCTTTATACTCATACGTTAATAAAACTTCAGGCTCATCAGATAAGCCAGAATAAAAATCAATTACAAATTCTTCTGTAGTGCCTAAATAAAACTTATCTAGTCGCACAACACTTCCGATTCGAGCTTTACTAATCTCAAAATCAGGCGCAGACGGTGAATATAATCTGCCATTGCGCAAAATTGCTGATTTGTATCCTGTATTCATTGTCTAATTGGCAAATAATAATTACGAACAACAGTTCTACGCATTAAAGCAGGATCAATTACGCCAAGAATTACCCTATTACCCATGAATTTATCATACACACAAAGATCTTTACCTATTTGGACCACATCTCTAGTTTTTTCACTAACAGCTACTTGATTGCCACCGTCTACCGATACAATCTTATCCCCATTGACCTCTTTTACAATAAATACATGACAACTATCATCGTCTCCAGGACGCATTACTATATTCATACAACCTGGTTTTGCTAATTCATTTACCGACTTCCAGGCATTTATCACCCTAAGTTGAGACATAGGATCTAAAGGTGGTCTTCTACCAGGTGGACAATGACCAAAACGCCAAGAAACACCTTTACCATCTTCTGGTAATGCAAAACCACAACCACGTAAGACCATAAGGGCAAATAAAGCACATTTATCTTGCCCCTTAGCCATACTTTTACGATACACCTCTATGTCCCAAGGATAAAGAGCATCGTAAAAGACTGGATCTATATTTTTCATGCCTACACAAGATACTGCAATATGAGCGCAAGTTTTTCGTATATAATCGTCACCTGTATTTATACCATCTAGACGCTGCATTTGATCTTCCCAAGATGACGGTGGAAATCCAGGTAATGATTCGCTCATTTTATCACCTTTATTAATTCAGGAAATTCATCTAGATTATTTAAAAACTTCCACCAATATTTGTTAACTTTTATTAAAGTTAATCTACGATTATTTACATTTGCCCACCACCATTTATCATATACTTCAGGATAATATATGCTTGCAAAATTTCTAGCAAACTCATCTTTCACCCATAACTCTAACTGTAGTGCTGCTTCAATAGAAGCTCGTTCACTGTATTTCATTCCTTCCCAATTGGTTTTACTTATATCGAAATATTTTTTATGATCTTTCTCCCACCAATTCATAAATCTACCACAAGCAACAGGATAATTTGGTAATTCCAATGATTTTATTACCTCAACAGAATTACAATTATCTACTACAACTATAGCTACATTATATTTTCCATCTGTTACTTCAGTTACTATACTTCTACCTAAAATATAGTTTAATATAGCCTGCCTTTTTACTCCGTCAAAATCAACTACTAAAGGATCATACCTTGAATCTCTGACAACTTCTTCAATCAACATTTTAGGAAGATAAGTCATTATTTACCTTCTGTAAAGATTTGATACATCGTACAATATACTAGCTAACCTTGCGTGCATTATTGCCACCTACATTACTGGTATATGTTTGATTATAGTCGGTTCCCTGAAATGTTTTACAACAGTATTGTATCCTATTCTTAAAACACCATTGTGACCAAATTTCCTACCATGACTATTGATAATTTCAACATTATCATTTTCGTCATCATATCCAACTATAGACATTGCATGTCCACCTAAACTTGGACCAACGTAGTCATATACATCAGACTCTTTCTTGTACTTCCAATCTGCAAACCTGCTATCTACATTCATACCAAATTGTATAGGTCTTTCTTTTATAGAAATTGTTTCTTTTATTCTTTTCAAAAGATTATCGTCATAATCATAAACTCTTTCGGTTAAAAGAGGTTTATTTGGATCTGCGTCGGTATATACTGACCAGCTAGGCTTATCAAATGGAGTGTGACTATCATTCCAAGATTTATCTAGTGGTATGCCAAGAAACTTTGCAGCTTCAATACATGCAAATATAAATGTACCTGTATTGAAATTTTGAGAATTGTGTGTCTGTCTACTCCAATAATAAAGAGCGTAAACAGATGGTAATGATATTGGTTTACCTGGATAAAGTATAGAATGAATTATAACTATAGATATTGCTAAACTATTTGCTACACAAGACGGATCTTTTTGATCAAATCTTATATTTTGAGCATGAGCTAAAAGAGAATATTTAACTGGCACGCTTGCAGAGCTTAAAGCTCCACACGTTTCCATTTTATCACAGTCTACTTCCTTGATAGTTTTACCAAGTTTTAAACTCATCAACTTAGGTTGAAACTTTAAACCGAATAATTGCGACATATCAATATCCTCTCGCTAGTCTGTATTGTTCTTCAGCTATCTGTTTATCACTTTTTTTTGGCCAAAAACTCCAAGCTACAATTCCAATAAAAACTGCAGTTAGTAACCCTGCAGTTATATATTTAGTAGTTCTATTCATCTTTTTAATACCTAATAAATCATCAGACATTTCTGTTTTACCATTATTAAGTTCATCATATATTGGATCTACTAATGTTTCTTGACTGCAATCAAAAGGCATTACATCTTTGCTACCATCAAACTGACTAAAATATTGGCCTAGTATCTTATCCTTCTTTTCAGGATGTAAACCGGAATCTCTCAATTTAAAATGAATTTTTGCTCCACCGTTGCAAAAACAAGCATATTCCTTCCAATCTATCTTACAAGTGTTAGGATTCCAACCAGGTGGGCCATAATCAGATATGAACATTTTAACTGAATTAGCGTAATTTTCAGCCCAAGAACCTGGTTTATCGTCAAGTTCTTGTATCATATGCCAAAATTCATTTTCTTGTGGTAACTCTTCAGTATTAATATTTTTGCGCATAATGTTCCTAAATGGAGTAAGATCTATACCTTCCTCCCTTAAATATTCAAACCACGCTACTTTTTCCAAAAAACTAGCAAAAAATCTTAAATCATTTTCAGTCAAAGTATTTTTACAATTACCAACATCAACAGCCATTTTGATACTCCATTTAAAGTCAAATTGAATCCCCCCCCCTACAATTTACTAACAAACAATTAAAATTAATCTCTAATTGCTATCCTCTTTTTCCTACGTGGCACATTGCCAACTTCTACAACCTGAACATCATCATCTTCATCGTCGTCGTTATCTTCATTTTCTGCTGCCATAGCAGCTACAGCTTCTTCCCAATCTTCTGACGTTTCCCCTGGCGCGGCTATACCTAAAAAGTTACCAGCTTCTTCAGCTATAACTAATCCCTTATTATCTTGAGAAACTACAGCCCCCACAAATGTTTCTGTTCCTCTTTTGCACAATGCAAAACAAGCTACAGATTCAAACCAAATCTCTGGAGCATCATTATCAAAAAAAACTGCATTCCATCCTTTTGTAGCGCTTGTTATACTTAAAATAGACGCGCGCTTAGTTTTTGTACTAGATGTTTTCGTAGCTGACATATTTATTCGCTCCTACCTGGGTGAGTGTGGTACGCTGGCCTTTAGGCTCTAGTGGAGTGTACCACGAACCGAGCCACATTTCGCCCGTCAAGGAAAGGACGAGAAACCATGGCATCTGTAGCTGACCGAACACGTAGAATTGTAAAAACTAAAAGTGGTAATGGATACATTATCAGATTTAAAGGATTGGTTGTATTTTCACCTTCCACTTCATTTAAGGTTACATCTAAGGGGCCTAATGCTACAGTAACCTACGTAAGTGGTGGTACTAAAAAGCCAGTAGTAGAAGTTAAAGTTGGCAATAAAACCGAAAAGAGTAGCTACGCCAAAGGTAAGGAAAAGTGGGTAGTCTACTTTACTAAGGCCTATAAGAAGACTCCTGCAAGAATTAAAGAAGGGCTTGCAACCGAATCTGGACGTTTGGATCAATTGAAGAAATAGGTGCCAATATGGCACAACGAATACCTAGCGTAAAACGTATAAAGGAATGGTTTAATCTAGATCATTCTTCTAAAGATCCAGATGCGGACGCTGAAAAGATAAGACAGCTTCTGCAAAAATCACATGGTAGTAAAGAAGCTGAAAAAACTTTACAAAAAATAGATAAAATTGTAGATGGTTTTGGAGTAGAAACTATCAGAGGTGATACTATAATAGATTACTACTTTAGAGATATCGTTGCATTTTATATAAATACAGGAGACACGTACTCTCCAACGCTTCTTTATAAAACCGAAACAGGTACATGGTTACTAACTACTTGGGGTGATTGGGTTGAAAGAAACGATAGTAAGTATAAGATAGGTCAAGTAACTCAATACTAGGAAAATAAAAATGTACAGTAGAATATTAGCCTGTTTTTTGACAATAGCCACACTTCCATTGTTAGTTAGTAGTTGTACATGCCGTGATGCAATCCCATTATTTGTTCAAAGTCAGAATTTAACCGATGAAGCTGCACAAGCGTTAGCGAAAGCTGAAAGTATTGTAAATGCTGTCGGTGATAATATTAGTACAGAACACAGAATCAAAATTCAAAGGGCAATTGTAGAAGCTCACACAGCACTTCAAAAAGCAAACATTGCAATTCGCAAAGCAAAAGAAGAATGTGAGTCTCCTAATTATCCTGCCATATTTAAAGAATTCAATGCCGCTTGGACGATAGTTAGAGAAATACTACCGTTTATATTGGCAAAAACTCAAGAAATGGGATTAGCTGGTTCTACAGTAGATGATCCCACCGTCTACACTCTCCGATAAATTTTAATCCGAATTCAAATCAAGGGATAGTTATGTCATCAAAAGTTAACAAAATAGCAATTCCATCCGTAAAAGCTGGATTTTTAAAAGACGTATTTAATCCTACTGATTTATTAGCCAGTCCAGGCATATACACAACATACTCAGACACTGAAGCTTATCCAATATTAATGGCAATGATAAATAGTGAATTAGTTGAGCACATTCAAACTAATTATATAGATGCAATTATACAACAACCTATAGTAAGAGTTAAAAAAAGAAAATTGAATGGTAAGATATACAAATCAAATCCGGATCCACAAAAAATATCTATCCCATTTAAGGTATCAAAACAAGTTATAAGTGGAGATCAAGCACTTAGAACGTATGCTGCTGGATGGCAAAAGATATGGTGGAGAGAAGCTATACAAAACGCAAAAGATGCTAAAGCAAATAATATTGAATGTGGCGCTGTCGAACAAGAAGACGGAACCTGGCTAATATGGTGTGAAGATAATGGTAAAGGAATGGATCTGCAAACTTTAACAGATGCCTTCTTAGCATTGGGAGGTACAGGAGGTAAAACTGAAAGTGGAGAAAATGTAGGAGGATTTGGTAAAGCAAAAGAAATTCTACTTTTACCTTGGATATATTTTAGAGTACATACAAGAGACAATATTGCTTACAGTGATAGGGCTACTAGAACTGGTGAAAAGTTCGCAGACATTACCACTGGCAACAAAAGATTGAACGGTACAAGACTTGAAGTTTCAATGCCAGCTGCCGAACATACTGATATATCTTATCTGTTAGCGTTTTTGAAGTTATGCAATACGCCAGGCGTAACATACAAAGTTACTGGTAAATACGAAACAGACGCAATAGAAACTAGAACTATTAAAGCTAACTTAGGTACTGGTAGAGCAACTGCATTTTCTATAGGAGATGAAGAAAAGCCGGCTAGCTTTGAAATAAGAGGTACTTATCAAACATTTACAGTTAAACCAGATGGAAGTGTAAAAACTGAAAAAATACCAGATACGCTATTAGCTACAGCATATATTAGAAAACAGCCTAAAAATCAAGTATCTACTCAAGAACTCTTAGTAAGAGATCGCGGCGTGTTTATGTTCGGATTACCAATTAACTATGAATTCTCAAAAAAGTATGTCGTATTTGTGGAATTAGAAGTACCATCTAAATTTGTTTTAACTGAAAATAGAGATGGCTGGAGAAATGCAAGATTAAGTAATGAAGTTTACGACTTTATACAAGAAATAAATAGAAAACAAGGTAGATTACTTAAAGAAAAGAAAAAGCTATTCTTCAAGAAATACTACGGAGAAGGTGGCTTTGCAGCACAAGAACGTAAACGCCGTGAATCAGAAGTGCAAGCGGCAGAAATAACACTATCTACTGGAAATGTGAGAGTAGTAACAGATCCTAGCGGTAAAAAGACCGTAGCTATTCCAGAAATGTCTATAGAACAAATAGGTAGCTTTATAAAGGAATTCTCTTCAAATGTTAAAGCAGATACTGAAACATCTATAGCGACAATTGGATCTGAAACCGCTGTAGCTATGATTAAAGGAACGAAGTTTAGAGGACCAGATCAACTTAATAATGCAATAAAAAATCTAGTTTGGAAACCTAATTTTGCAGTTAAAAATGAAAAGGAAGGACAACAGCCACCTAGAAAATTCTATCCGGAAACAATGACACCAGGTGTTATTAGATTAGCTAAATACTGGACAGAATTTGTTAGATGGACATTGTCTCAACTTGATATATATAGAGAATTTAATGTTGGTTTCGTATTTACTAATGACTTCCAAGCTATGTATGTAATGGAAAATGGAGAAGAATGGATACTACTTAATCCTATTGTATTGTCACCAAAAACAAAAGACAAAAAAACCTGGATAGATACTGGCGAAGTTATGAAGCCAGGTAATGAAGAGCATTTAAGGCTTATGTACGCCGCTGCAATTCATGAATGCACACATATGGCAACAGGTCTAAGCGACTATGATTTAGAATTTCCTGTAGCACTTACATACAATATTGCAAAATGCGCAGGATTCAAAGAAGTTAAAAAGGTAGCAAAAGCTATAGTGACAGAATCTACTAGAAAAGAACGTAAAACAAGTATCGGTATTTCTGCTACCCAAGAAACAGGATTATTTGCAATAGCCAAAAGTGGTAGAGGTAGACCAAAAGTTGTGAAAACATTTGGTAATCCTGATCAAATACAATTTAAATATATGTGGGAACATACGCCCAAAGATGGTTGGGCTGGACTTGATTGTAGATTAGAAATTACTGCAGACAATACAATAGTTTACAGTGATAAAGCTAACATGGGAGAATTTTTACAAAATCTATTCGATAATTGGTGGGATATAAGATATGGATCAAGTGATAGTATGGAAATTTTACCTGGAGTTATAATACAAAGCAATGGAGATAGAGTTGTATTTGTAAATGCTAACGGAAATATTGGGGGAGTAGATATAAGAAGCTTTATACTTATAATAAATCAAATGATGGAAGAAATAATAAAAAAGAGAATAAACTTCATCGTCTCTCAGTCAAAAGATAGAAAAACTAGACAGCTTAGAGACGAATGGAAAAGAGTTAGGGGATAATTTCCATTTTAATTACCCATTACAACTTAGAAATATTCAAGTTGACAGTAGCACCATTTGCGATAGTATTAGTTGTAGATGAAATTAATACAGTGAGATGTTGACCTGCAGTTAAAGACAATAGACAACTAAAACTTCCTGAACCAACATCTCCACCAGTACCTAACTTACGTTGTAATTTACCATTATTTTGAGCCACACCATTTACGGCTATTACCAATGTGTACGTAATATTGTTACCACCACTGAAACTTATAGAAAAATCTATATCGTAATCTCCATCTTCCACTATAGTTATTCTATTATTAGCTTGATCAGGTGTAGCATTTGAATTAATTCCATCAGTGTCAAACAACGTTAAAGTTGCTGGTGTAGCAGTTATGCCTAATTGAGTTGTTGGAGAATTAAGATATATTTCAGCATACCCTGCAGTACCACTTAAACCATCAAGTTTTGTCTTATCTGCGGCAGACATAAAACCATTTGATATGGTAGTTGCTACAGCATGTAACAATCCTCCAAGTAAATTACCATGACTGTGTTGATGATCTGAACGAGCTACACTAGACGCGCTACCTGGCTGATTTGACGCTCCCACATCTATAGGATTGCCCGCTGCTATACCATGTTGATGGTCTGATCTAGAATAACTATTAGCGCTTCCACCTGAAGGTGAAGCGCCTACTGATATGGATACTGGATTGGCTAATGCTAAAGCGTCTAATCCTCCTGGAGAATGTCTACTCGCATGTCCAGATACGTCAACACCATCTACTAAACCTACATTACCTATATTATTACCGCCAACATCTAAGCCACCAGTCATAGCGCGAGCGCCATCAGTACGTAGATACTGTAAATGATCGTCATTTGCTAAATTTAATAGCGCACTATGATCGTTGGTTCCCCCTCCTCCGCCTCCTCCTGAGGTTGCGGCATTAGGATCTGGACGAATATCAATATAACTTACAACACTACCAACCCCAGCCCCAGTTCTCTGTGATATAATAAGAGCAGCGTAACATCCTGTCGGACTAATGATAGACGGTATTGCTGCTTTATTAGCAGTATCTTCAGCCCCAGCTTGTGTAGCAAATGTAGAAGTTCCATATATAATTGTGAATTGATTATCAGATGTAACAATAAGTGTATCTGCTTTATATTCATTTAACGGAATTGTGGTTAAAACACCTGCGTTGTCATATTGTAAAACATCCACATCTGTAACAGGATGTACCCGAGTAAGACCTCCTCCAGAGCCATAATAATATGCCCAGGTTATATCTGAACCACCAGCTACTGAAAGTAACTTCCATGCTCTATACCAAGAACCAGCATCTACATCTAATTCAGTATTTGTTGTACCTTGAGAAACCGCTAACCCACTCTGCCAAGCAATTTTTCTAGTATCTAATAAATAATCCCATAATAATGTTTCTGCTTGATGAATATCTTTCCTGACGTCATGAATGTAAATAATGGAACCAGATAATGTTACAACTAAAGCAAGACCAATTTGTTCGGATCCATAAGGTGCAACACCAGCTACAATTGCTTCAGAAACATTGTCGTAATAAATATAATTCGTAGAATTATCAGTTAGTGATAAACCGCTAACAGAAGACCAATTTACAGATTCAATATCTTCGATTGGTGCTTCTCTAGAAGAATATCCATTTCCAGCTGTAACATCTACAGATAAACCTCCGGCGTCAGTAACTACACCACCTTCTGTTTGACCTGTGGCACCATCATCATGAAAATAAAATCCTAAATTAAGTTTCTTTTCACTGCTATATATGTATTCACTGTCACCAACAACTAAAGTTTCTCCACTAGTAGTTGACTGAGCAAATCCATTCAATTTTCCACCAGCTACGGAGCTAAATTTAACATCATCAACTCCAACAGAAATCTGAAATACCCCGGTGGAACTATCAGATCTAAAATTTACATCATTATTTCGAAATGCTCCACCTTGTACTATAATATTGGTATTACTTCCTGTAGATCCAATTCTTGTAGCATAGTAAAAATCTTCTAAACTGGCGCCAAATAAAGTAACAAACGCTCCATTGTCAGCAATTAATCCATCATTGTTAGCAACATTGTATGCAACTTTCCAAATAACTGTATCAATATTAGAAGTTGCTGCTCCAGATACTGAAATACATGTTTGGATAGGATTAACACCAGGATATAAAGGTAAAACGGCAGATGGTACATTAATAAAAAATCCACTTACTCCTAGAAATGATCCAGCATCCCTGCATATGATAGCAGTTTCAACACCTTGATTTGCTCCACTAATACTAACACCAGAGTTTGTAATAGTACACGCTGCCCCATTTTCAACTATAATTCCATTTTTACAATTACGCCAACCAAGACCGTGCATTACGACTATAGCATTGGGTGTAGCAATTCTAAATAAAGCTTTCGTTGGATCTGTTACGCCCTGTGTAACAATACCACATATAAAACCGCCGGTACATGTAAAAAGATCTTCATTTGGATTAGATGCTTCAATAAATACAGTATCAACCCTATTTACTTCTGATATTAATGCAATACCAGGAGGAATATTCATAGGTGGTTCTATGTATGTTCCTGGTTTAACTGAAATAAGCCAAGGAGAGCTAGCACTAGCGCCACCTAATATTGCAGTATCTATCGCGCTTGCAACTGATGTATCGTCTATCTGTCCACTTAAACCAACTACTAAAACTCTTTCGATGCTTCCTAGTATATCTAATTTAGACTTGTCAGCAGCAGACATAAATCCAGCTAAAATAGAAGTAGCATCAATATGAAGCGGCCCTCCTCCTCTATTACCATGCTGTGTATCAGTAGCTAATATACCTACTTGAACATCTGAAGCATTAACCTGAATAGAGCCGTCAGCATTACCTACAACGTCTAATGTTCTATCTGCAGAAAGATCTCCTCCACCTATCAATCCATTTCCAGAATCTATTACTCTAGTAGGTGGTACAGTACCTGTTGATATTAAATGTTTAACTTGTCTGTATACTTTCTGTAATGCTTGTTCAATTCCTAATGCAGTATCACTGCCAGCAAAAAATTGCATTATTTGGTTCTCCTAATTACAGATACACTAATCCGAGTTTACCCTATTAGAGTGTATCACCTTTATACGTACAAGTGCAAGCGATCCAGGATATAGAGAACAATGTAATTCAAACCTTACGTAGAATTCCCGAACGTCTGATACAGACAGACGGATGCGCGCACGCGAAAGCAAAGTCCGTGCCAACACTCGAGAGCACAAATAAATACACAGTGGGATGGAATTGTGTTACCGTCTCCGTACGATTCGGACTGCGATCCTAGATATATATGAAAGAATTTGTAATGGATAATTTAAAAGATAGATTCTGTCCTAATTGTGGCGAAGAATTACTGTACAAACCTGAAAAAGCTTACCTATCAAATAAGGCAACTCCTAATTGTTCAATTGGAGACGTTAAATTTGTCAAGCCAATAATTTATATTGAATGTCACATGTGCCAATTCATTTCAATGTATTCAATTACAGAAAATGACTGTGAAAGATGTAAAGGATGTTCTGGTCCTGGCGGCTGTTGTTGTGAATGTCATAAA
>Ga0180437_10000646_pt1 | contig 64509 bp, 84 predicted proteins | sample SS_ome_4_FD_132410 | JGI IMG/M metagenome (GOLD analysis project Ga0180437, IMG submission 132410) | Hypersaline lake sediment archaeal communities from the Salton Sea, California, USA - SS_3_D_1 metaG | ecosystem: Environmental > Aquatic > Non-marine Saline and Alkaline > Hypersaline >...
CATCTCGACGCATCAGTTCTAATGTCAGTTTGTCTGAGACTTTTTTGAGATTTATTGATGACAAGAGTCGGATTGAGGGGAATTGATTAAATTCGATTTTACAGTTATTGAGATTCGCCCCACTGAGATCCGCCCCACTGAGATCCGCCCCACTGAGATCCGCCTCACGGAGATCCGCCTCACGGAGATCCGCCACACGGAGATTCGCCCCACGGAGATCCGCCTCACGGAGATACGCCACACTGAGATACGCCCAACGGAGATACGCCTCACGGAGATCCGCCCCACTGAGATCCGCCCCACGGAGATCCGCCCCACGGAGATCCGCCTCACGGAGATACGCCCCACGGAGATCCGCCCTATTCTTTTCAGCGGCTTCTTTCAGCGTTACGCCCTCTCCTAAAATTTCGTTTGTGTATCGGTGTTTTATTTTCATTTTGGGTTCCTTTCAATGGTATCGGTTTAGGTTTGTAAGCGTCTGTCATGCCGAAATGATGGTTTCAAACCGCTTTAAACTCCCCGTTTTTTAAACGATACCAAACATCCGGCTTTAAAATCTTTCCGTCGATCTGCGCTGATTTGACGCAAACCGGAATAAATCTTTCTTTTTTATAATCAAATTTCCACTCTGCAAGCGTAATCCAACATCCAACTTTGCCTTTTACAGTTGAATCAACTCCAATTGCTGCAGCGACATCACACCTATCTATTTTGCCGGTAGACTTGACCTCGCAAAATTCAGAGTCACACAAGTCGTAGTAAGACAGCACATCAAATGGGTTTTCACAAAAATGAAAACCTCTTTGGCACACCTTAACCGGTCCCTTGTGCTCGTAGGCTTTGCCCTCCTCGTACTGGAATCCATGACACGTCATATCTTTTTTAAATGCCTTGATTCCTTTTATGGTTTTAGGTTTCTTGGTCGTCATCGGTGGCCTCCTTTATGGTTTCTGTTTTTGATGTTAAGTCCATAATACACTACTGATTTTGTAAGTCAAGCATTTTTTTACATAAAATAGAAAAAAAACTAACAAATAAATAAACAGTTGATTTAATTAAGAATAAAAACTCTTGACAAACATACAACAATTTTTTACAATGATATATCATGTTAAAAGTGAATATCGAAAAAATAGAAAAAGAACGGCGTCGCCTAGGATGGACAAAAACAAAACTGGCACACGAGGCGGGTATAAGTAAGCAGGCCCTTAATTATATATACTCGTCTGGCAGTTTGTCCAGGGTTGAGTTGATCGCCAAAGCTTTTGGCATTGAGCCAATACACCTCATTACAACTACGTGACCCACTGTTTATGGTAGTCGTGCCACAACAAAGGAGTTATCATGGCTAACTGGGACAATTTTGTCGAGGCTGGATAGTGTTTTATCTGGCAGGTGTGATTTTAATCTATTTGTTTGAGATCGGAATGATCATGTTGTCATTCTGGATTGCGGAAAGGTTTATGCCTGATGAACCCATGCCTTAAATGCGATATACACTTATCCGGCGGCAGCAAAAACAACCCTGAGTGTGAGACCTGCCAAGGCCGCATTAATTATATCGCGGGATTTGGTCACAACAGAGTCGGATCTGTGCCAATCAGGTCAACAAACTGTGGCCGCAAATTATCCAATGGATCCCACCAAACACACATTTTCAAAAACAATTTCCAACAAAAATATTCGAAAGAGGACCGAATAAAATATCTCGCAAGCCTGGGATTGATCTCAAAAAAAGCGAAAGAGATTAAATCAATCATGCATTGTTATAAATGTGGCCGGAAGCACTACGCAAAAGGGATGTGTAAAAGATGCTACCAGGCTGATTACATGAAAAGGCGACGCCGAGAAAGACGCGAGGGGGATAAAAAATGAACACACTTTTATTAATTACAGTATTTTTCCAATTTATAACGTCAGATCCATCATTTGAGTGATTAAGGCAACGTAAACAAAATTATACATTGTAAACCAAAGGGGGCCATTATGTACGGTGAAAGCAACATACCATGTCCATCCTGTTCACGCGGATTCGGCTGGCCTCTATTGAGACACACCGGCAACGTAGTTGTCAGGATTACAGTTGATACCGGGGACACAGAGACGATGGTTAGCGCCGTCCCAAAGTATATTTGTCCTGCGTGCAGGACAAAGTATTACGAACGTGATGGTAAAATTACCGATGATCCTGGTACGGGTCGGAGTGCATGGCATAAAAAGGCTGACCCTGTTGAGATATGGGCGGCGCCGGGGGCTTAATGTTCTACATTACCTTTGTAGCCCTAATCTACCTGTTTGTTTTCGGTATAATTAAATTATCGTTTTGGGTTTGCGAGAGGTTTATACCATGAATCCATATTGGGGTAACTGGGGCCATTTAGCAGATGATACTGTTGTTGGTCCAATAGGATCGTTAAAGAGAAAGTCAAAAAATCTCGGTGACGGTGGGTGGTGCGTAAAATGCTTAAAAAATAAATTTTATTCTTGGGTTGATGAAAACTTTTGTCCGGGTTGCAAGACAAAGTACCCCGAAACAACAAATAAGGACAAATAAGGAAACGATCTACCCGGACAATTACGGAGAAGTCAAAAACACGATGATCCAGGCTCTCGAAAACAGGCGGGATGCTATTGCCGAGGACTTAAAATATAGTTGACATTTTCTGAATAATATGTATAATGGTGGCATGCTGATAACGTCAAAAAATAAAAATTTCCAATATTCAAAAAGCTTTAGGAGTCTATCGGATGGTAACACCGATAGCGGGTTTGACGGCCTGTCAGCAGCTCCTAAGGCTTTTTGTTTTTTGGAGGGCTGTTTTGATTGATGAAGCATTAAAAAACGGATGGAAAATCATGGCTAAAAATTACCACTTGTGTGCTGATTGTCATGGAGGTGCAAAATGACATTCAGAAAGATAGACACATGCATTTGGAGAAAGCCCTGGTTTGAACTTTTAAACCGTGATGAAAAGTTAGCCTTCATCTACCTTTGGACAAATGACTACTGTAACCAAGCTGGAATCTATGAAATCTCTACTAAAAGAATACAGTTTGATCTTGGATATGGTATTGATACGGTATCGGTAGCATTGAAAAACAGGGTTGAATGGTATCCAGATAAGTCGATTGTATGGGTTAAAAATTTTTTTAAACATCAGTGCCAGAACGCTAAATTTGCTATCTCAGCAATAAATTGTATTAAAGGTGATCCTTTCAAATACGATATATTCATCGACCATAACATTAACATTTTAAAGAAGTACAAAAATGATCTGAATGGACACTTACCAGATACCATATGGGGTTGATACCGATACCAACTTATCTGATCTTATCTTATCTTATCTGTTTCAACCAAGAGATAAATAAGTATATTAGTAGTACTAACTAATAGAGAAAAATTCACAGGGAAAAGGTATGAAATTACGAGAATATCAATTATCCTTGGTTGAAGCTGTCAGGCACGAAGTAGCAAAAGGCAAAAAAAGAATCCTGATGGTTTTACCGACTGGTGGAGGCAAAAGTTTCATTATCGGTGATATAGCAAACAAAGCCATCGAGAAGGGAAACAAGGTTTTGGCCTTGATGCATCGGCGGCAGCTCGTAACTCAGCTAACCGGATTTTTAGAAAAGTCGGGTGTTAGTCCAGCCATGATAATGTCGGGAGAAGAATCGGATTTAAGCAGCTATGCCCAGGTCGCTACATGCCAAACATATCTCAGACGATTAAAATTACACCCGATAGAAGAAAATCATTGGTTTATTCCCGCCGAAGTCGTTTTTATCGATGAGGCTCACCACGCACTGTCAAAAACCTACCAGAAAATACTCAAGAATTACGAAGAAAAAATAGTTATAGGTGTTACGGCGACCCCTGTATTGTCATCCGGTGTTGGCATGGGAGAATATTTTGATTCGCTGGTCTCTTTGACTACGGTTCAGGATTTGATCGATGAAGGCCATTTGGTTCCGTCAGAATGTTATGGTCCGAGTGAGCCGGATTTGTCAAAGTTGAAAACGGTTGCCGGGGATTATGAAAAGAAGGGCTTAGGAAAGTTGATGAACGAGCCTAAGATCATCGGCGATGTCGTGGATAATTGGTTTAATATCGCCGGGGGCTTGCAAACGATGGTTTTTGCTGTGAACGTGAAGCACTCAAAAGCGCTGAGAGATGCATTTATTCGCCGTGGAGTGAGCGCTGAACATTTGGATGCTCACGCAGATGACGAAACGAGGTCTGATGTTTTAAGGCGGTTTGATGATGGGGACACTCAAGTCGTTTCTAATGTTGGGTTGTATACTGAAGGCACGGATATTCCATCAATTGAGTGTATTGTTTTGGCGAGACCAACAAAGTCTATAGGGTTGCATCTGCAGATGATTGGTAGAGGTGCAAGGCCATATCCAGGGAAAGAAAAATTCATAATTTTGGATCATGGCGGAAATATCAACAGACTGGGATTTTACGAAGATGCAATTGAATGGACTCTGGACGGCAAGAAATTAGGCTATCGTCAGAAAGTTGTTCGGAAACTGGAGAAGAAAATCAGGGTTTGTCCTGAATGCACATTCCAGCACACAGGCCCGAAGTGCCCTCAGTGTGGCTATACAATCCCAGATTGGGGCAAGATGATCAAAGCAGAGGAGGCTGAATTGATCAAATTGTCTCAACCGAAGGGAGATGCGACAATGGAGGATAAAAAACGCTTCTATGGAATGCTGATGTATTACCAAAGAGACAAGGGGTATTCTGAAGGATGGATAGCTCATAAATATAAAGCCAAGTTTAAATGCTGGCCTAAAATGATGTCTAGTGTTGGCCCGATAAAGCCGGATTTAGCGTGTTTAAGGTGGCTTAAATACCAGAACATTAAATGGGCAAAATCGAAAAGAAAGGCTGAATTAGACGAGAAACGAAAGACAGAACCTGCAAGCGTTCTCTTCGGTGTGGCGTGAATATAGACGCATTAAAATTAGAATGCAAGGGTAAATGGGAAGGAATTTTTAATCATTTTGGGATTGACGTTGGCAGGAGACACCAGCCATGCCCGTATTGCGGAGGGGAAGACCGCTTTAGGTTTGATAATAAATTTGGCGATGGTAATTATTTCTGCAATCAATGCGGCGCTGGTGATGGATTATCTTTAATTCAAAAGTGTACTGGGATTCAGTTTCCCGATTTAATCAAGAGAGTATCCGGAGTTGTTGGAATGGTTGAAGAAAAAAAAGAGAACACGGTTGATGATATCGAAGCCAGAAGAAAGAACCTAAGAAGCCTCTGGTCTAAAAGCAAGAAATTAACCGGCAGCGATCCCGTCATGAATTATTTAATGTCGAGGAAAATAACGCTAACCCCTGATGACGTGATGTTTTGTCCTCAATGCTATGAATCTGAAACAAAAAAAGAAATCCCGGCCATGGTTGCGATATTTAAAAGCAAAGACGGACAGCCAATAGGAATGCACAGAACTTATTTGAATGGCCCTAAAAAAGCTGACATAAAAAACCCTAAAAAAATGATGCCGCCTTTAGAAAACCAGGCAGGGGGGGCAGTTAGGTTACTCAGTCCTGGTGGAATGTTTGAAAAAGAAACTCTTGGGATAGCAGAGGGTATAGAGACAGCTCTATCTGCAGCTCAGATGTTTATGGTTGCAACCTGGGCATGTCTTTCAACAACGCTGCTTGAGAAGTTTGAACCCCCACCGAATGTCAGGAAATTTGTTATATTTAGCGATAATGATGCTAATTACTCAGGTCAAAAGGCTGCGTACACATTAGCGCAAAGGCTGTATCAAAAGAATTTTATAGTTGATGTCGTTTTACCAAACCTATCAGATTTTAACGATGAATTGAAAGAAGGAATGGCACGGCAAAACCACCAAATTTAACAACCTCGCAAAGGAGGATTGAAATGCCCATAGGAATTAAATTAACACAAGAACATCTTGAAGATATTGCAAAAAACAAAAGAAACGGAGGTAGAAACGAGGCATGGAACAACCAATAGAACAAATAGTATATGAAATGAGAAATTCAGGAAATACTCAGGCCGAGATAGCGTCTGAAATTGGTGTTAGTATAGCTGCTGTAAGTTTTTTTTTATCCGGAAAGATCAAGAGGATTGGTCAAAAAAAACAATTAAAAGTTATTCATAATCCATCCAGGGGGTTGATAAATTGGAACGGACATCAGAAATACATAAAAGTTACAGGTGTAAATTTGTTTGAATAAAACGAAGGCGGAAAAATGATACACGATGCATTTGTTGAAGTTACTTGTGATGGTTCTTTATGTTGGTGCAGTGAGTTAATTAACCTTGAATGGAAATACACTGACTACACTGGCAATAACGGGTATTACGATTCAAACGAAAATGACATTGAGGATAAATTGAGGGATTTGGGTTGGATTGTTGAGGGCGGTAAGCATTTTTGTTGTCAAGATTGTTATGATAACCAAGAACCTTAAATAAATTAAAAGGAGAGGAAAAAATGAAAAAGAATATCGTAAGAATAACGACACAAGACACTAAAAAGACATATGACTTACCGGGTGATGGTGTTCCGCAACTTTGGGAGGTTGAATTGTTCATTAGTGCAGTTTCATCTTCTGGGTATGTTCGCAAGGATAAATATCAATATCCATCAAAAACGTTTTATTTTGAACGTAAAACATTGGAAAATATTGGTATGATTGGTGCGGAACCAAAAGAAAAACCAGTAAGAACTGCATATCTGACAACTGAAGATTTGTTGCTGGAGCTACTTGCAGAAATCGGCATTTATCCACAAGGGCCTACATAATGACAAAAACACAAGCCCATAAACTGGGTTTTTGCACAGCAATAAAAAAGCGCAAGCCCGAATGTGCTGCTTGGTATAATGGGCGGTGTAATTGCATCCCGATTGATGATAATGGTAAGCTATCGGAAGAAACTATTGAAAGATGGAAAAAGGATTACAGATTAAAGGGGAGATAAATCATACGGTCATTATAACAATGGCAGACAACCATCCACTCAGAGATTTACTAAAAAAGCAGATAAAAAGCGGATAGGTGTTATTTCTTTGGTAATATCAAATATAACATATAAAAAATATTGGATTTTTTGTTGGTGTTATTTCTTTGGTAAAAGGTGTTATTTCTTTGGTAAAAAACCCCCAAAAAGTGTTATTTCTTTGGTAAAAACCGTTTGAAAACGCATAAGATTTCAATAACTTATTTTTCTTAATAATATATTAAAGATATATTAAGAGAGACCGCCCTTTCCCTTCGGGCGGGCGCCTCTCTTTTGAAGATGAAAAACCGAAACCGCCCCGTGAAAAAGGATAGGTAAGGGTATGGCAGACAAAGCGTGGAAGCAATTTGAACGGAGGGTAGCGCGGTTTTTTGGGTGCAATGACCGCACTCCGTTATCAGGCAGAAACAGCAAACACACTGCATCCGATACCTTGCATGAAATTTTATTTATTGAGTGTAAACAGCGCAAAAAATATGCTATTATCAGGTTGTGGGATGAGTGTAAGGAATTAATAAAGACAAATAGTTCCGATAAGGACAAAATACCTGTTGTTGCGGTTTCTGAAAAGGGTCGGAAGGGTTTTTGGATTTTGGTTCATTCAAGCGATTTAACAGCGGTGGCAAATCAAAGGATTAAGGCAAGAAAGGGGGGATAATGAAAATATCAATGAGTTTTGGTAAAGTAAAGGTAAAGTTGCAATACAGCGGGCCATTGTTAATTTTGATATCGGGGTTAATCATAGTTGTTTGTGTAATATTAGGAGCAGGGAAGGAATATATAGAACAAAATATTGTTGAACCAACCCAAAAAGAGCAAATAATAGACGATTGGATATTGTACAATTACGATGGGCAGTGGTCACGGGTTCCAGCGAGAGAAATGGTCAAATTTTCTCCAGGTTTTGCGGCCAGTGATGAAAACTCTATATATGATGGCAATATTTATTATTATCGAGAGCATATTGATTATGTGAACGAATAAGGAGTCAGGGAAATGAAAAAGTACGAAAAGAAGGTAAAAGCATGGGTTTATGGGGAGCCTTTTGAGGGTAAAGAGTGGGGGTACAAATTAAAGGCGCGTGGGGTTTCGGTATCAAGGGAAGACATGGACGAAATAAACGGTGGTGGCCCCTATGGAATGATCATGCAAAACCCCGATAATCCAAGTGATCGATGGTACGTAAACCATAAATATTTTAAGGAAAATTATCAGGAGGTAAAGGAATGAAAAGGTTAATTATTTTAGTAATTATCAGTATGTTTATTGCGGTGCCGGCGATGGCACAAGATCAATTTGAATCACAAGTTATTTTAAAGGATTGGGGAGCAATGGAGTACAACACAGGAGACATAGCCCTCATTAGTGTGATAGAATGCCTATCTGTTCATAAGGAAGGATTGTCTCCCTGGCTATCTGCGGGGATAACGCAAGGATTGGAGAATGCAACGCCAGAAAGTAAAAAACTGATGAACAATTTGTTAGGAATTCGTGGTGTAGTTGATATCAGGTTTGACAGCTATGCAATTGCAATCAAAAAAGCTCATAAATATTTTCTATGGCCTACTATGCAGGATGATATTTTTCGGGCTTTAGACATGTGGTATTCGGAGGCGAAAGGGGAATAAAGATGAAAATATTAGGGTTTTTGGCGGTTTCTGTTTTGCGGTTTTCAACATATCAGATCGCTATTAAGAAGGCCCACAGGCATTTTAGCTGGCCGGATATCTGGGAGCCGATTTTTAATGCAATGGATACCTGGTATTCTGAGGCGCAATAGCGTATAGCGTGAACTACTACAACGATAACGATTCCTTCATTGCAAAATGGCTAAGGGAATTAATAAAAGCGGGATTGATACCCAAAGGATATGTTGATGAAAGATCGATCACAGAAATCGACGCCGAAAGTCTCAGAGCATACACACAATGCCATTTCTTCGCGGGTATCGGGGGTTGGTCATATGCGCTCCAGCTCGCTAATTACCCAACAGATGAGCCTGTTTGGACCGGATCATGCCCATGTCAACCCCTTTCGTGCGCCGGGAAACAAAAAGGACACGAAGACGAAAGACACCTCTGGCCAATATGGTACAAACTCATCAAGGAGTTTCAACCTTCAACGATCTTTGGCGAACAGATTAGTTCAAAACTTGGACGTGAATGGCTCGCCGGATTACGCCTTGACCTGGAAAGTTTGGGATATGCAGTCGGGGCCGCCGATTTGCCGGCTGCTTGCGTCTCAGCGCCGCACAAAAGAAACAGGTTATTCTGGGTGGCCTACAGCGAGAAGTTGTTTGGCATTGAGCGCAATTTACACGAAGGAAGCGATAGAGAATTCCAGAAAATCATTTCCAAACCTGGAAACCGTAATTCAACAACGGTTTGGGATGAATTGCGTTGGCCTTGTGACCTCTCCCGTGTTTGTACTGAACCTGATGGGCTACCCGGCAGAGTGGGCCTACTGCGTGGTTCCGGCAATGCAATCGTCCCACAGGTAGCAGCGGAATTTATTAAATCATTTAGGGAATCAATAAAATGAAAGAAATTTATTATTACGAACGCGATGAAAACAATCATCCGGTCAGGACATTTTGCATCATTGAGGCTGGTGGCAAGCTCGCCAAAGGGATATCAATTTGCAGCGCAAAGGACCAGCCACAAAAGAAAAAAGGCCGGTTGATTGCCAAAGCGAGGGCGTTGGAGTCAATGTTGACGGAGAGTAATCGGGTTTCGCAAGCTGGCAATTATCTATTGGCTGAAACGATTGATTATAACGCGTGGCCGGATAGATTGTCATCGTTTGAAAAGGGATTGCTTAAAAAGAACGGGATGATTTATTAAATAAAAACCCCCTGCAGGGTGACAGGGGGATAATGTAAAATGTTGCCCAGTTTACCCACTGGGCAGGGGGTTTGTTTATCTGTCAATTGTTAACAGTGCGACATTTACCATAGTTTCCGATTCCTTAAATGTACCTTGTGGCAAATCCTCCCAATAAGACGCGAGGGGTTTTAGCTGTTTTTGTTGTCTCGGGCCATTGGCGCAAAGCGCGACAAGTCGGCCACCTTGCCGGAGAAACTTAACGGCATGCTTGATATGTTTTATATCTTCTCCGTTTTTAAATGGTGGGTTCATTATGATTTTGTTAAAATTTCCAAGCTCTCCCTTCATAGAAAGAAAATCACCTTGTAAAACGTCATAGCCAAATCGCTCAAGGCACCGTGATAAATTTTGATTTAGTTCAACGCATTTTAGCGTAGGTCCAACGTTATATTTTGCGCTGTAATGAGCTATGACCTCTCTAATTAATGCCGCTATCGCTCCTTTGCCGGCGGATGGCTCAAGAATTCTTTCCCCTTCTTGGATGTCGGCATATTCTATCATGTTTTTTGCAATATTCCAGGGTGTTTCAAAAAGTTGATTGACCACCTCAACCTTGATACCATTTTTCAATGCATTTTTCATGTCATCAAATTCTGTTTGTTTCGGAGCTTGATATTTTACCGTTCTTAGGCTATCGGGCCTAATCTTTGGTTTGACTTCAATCGGTTCGGGCTTTTTGTGAGCCTTGCTATCTGTCAGAAAAACACAATAGTTTTTCATTTTGATATAGCAGATTCTTACACGATGAGAATTTTCGACAGGTCGCGTGCCTTTGTAATCGTTATGAATTTTGGCATATTCCGCTTTTGACATTTCAACTTGTGGATAGTGGATCATTTCGCCTTTGTGATATTTATTTTCAATGTCAATTCCCTCAGGGGCGCGGTAATTGCAAAGCGGAAACTGTTTAGGCTTGGGCTTGGGTTTCAAAAGGTCGCTTGCTCCTTGTTCCTCCAGCATAGCCTTTTCATAGATAAGGCGGTTTTTGCAGTGTTCAATCCACCTTTCGTTGTATGCGATGGATCTTTCAAGCATTGGTACGTGCTTGTTTCTTGCCTCTCTTGCCGTTATTTTTCCCTGGTCAAGATCAGACCACATTCCGGACACGTAACAGTAATTAGCAACAAACATTGCACGCTGTTTAGTCAAAATTGTAGGAGTCAGCCAGACATTCAACCATTGCCGACTTTCTTTGATTTGTTTCTTGCACTTCCGTTTTTGGGCTTCAATCTTTTTAATCCGGCGTGCTCTTACATCTGGACGTTCTTTATATTTTGCGTGCCTTATAGCTCCCTTTGCGCGCGCCTTCCAGTATCCGGAGGTTTCCCACATTTTAACGGCTTTTCGCATACCGTTTTCAATCTTTTTGGCATCCCGGCGTGCTCGTTTTTCTGAGTGATGACCAACTAAAATTGGTTGACCAAGAGGGATATTTGATGCTATACTATCAACAACCTTTTTAGCTGATTCAGCATCTTTTAGTCTGTTTTCACTGTAACCCTGGAACCGATCAGCGCGAAATTCGGCACGTTCGACTAAACTTGTGTCTTCGTCTTCAATTTCGCCGCAAAATTCAAGGGCAATGTCTTCACGATCCGGCGTCCACATAGGAGCTACAAATAATTCCTGTTTGGCTGCCCATTTAAAGCCGGCTTCTTTCAACTGGTAATATTCGGCTTTGTCAAGCCTGTAGGCGGGGTAAATTCTTAATTTATTGTCTTCTGGTGAATATGTTGCTTGATGTTCCATTTTGCTGACCTCCTATCGTTTAAGGGGTTTGAGGTTGGCAGACTCCCATCATTGGCAGATGGTGGGAGTCAATTAATTAGCATACTCGGTTAATATAGGCGGTAATTTTTTTGAATGTTTGCTCTTTCATTTTCTACCTTCCTGAGCCGATGCCATTTTAACTATGCTTTTGCAAACGGCTCTGTTTAGGGATAGGGACGCAGGCGGATGAGGGCATTCGCATCCAACTTCTCCACAATGGATGCAGTTGCCGTCCGCATCCCACCCCTGTTCGGTTTCCCAATAGGGTTTTTCTGGCATGCTTTTACAAGCAGCCCTATCTAAGGATCCGGCAATCCCGCTTCTACCTTCCTGTTTCATTTTATTCCCCTGTTGTTTTTTTGTCATTTCTTTTCCTCCTTCAGCCGCTGTACGGCTTTTTCGATGATTTGTGTCATTGTTTCTGGTTGTTGTTTAATCCAGGCCACCATGTCATATGGCAACCTTGCATAAACCATGTGCCGCTTTTGCTCATCGGGCCATGGTTTTCCGGTTCCTTTGGGGCGGCCAGCGCCGGGGCGTCGGCCGCCGTGGGTGGTTTTAGGTTTCATAATAATGCCTTTCGATAGACCTAATCTGCTCCTCCTCTTGATTTGGATCCCACCTGTAAACTTTCTCGTAGGCGTCCAATGTTACGAATCTCCATTTTTCTGTCATTTTATTGCCTCCTTTGTTTGATTGAGTATTTTATTGTTTAATTACCGTATACATCATTATAATTATTGCGTCAAGCAAAAAAATCAAAAAGCTTGAATAAAATGAAGAATGAATAAAATAATGTCATTTTTACTATGAAATAAAGTTATTTTTACTTGCTTTTTGTAAAATAACGTGGTACAGATACCGCATTGCGCCATAGGCAGGTCGATCAAGTAAGGTATTAAGCGAGCTGGTCCGACGGCGCATCTTTAATAACTCTGGGACTGCCCCCGGTCCTCATTTAATCCTGCGATGCTGGCGCCCAAAATAGCAGGATGGACGGATAAAACGAGCAAATGCTATCTGTTGGCTGGTCAACGCAGCCATTTACCAAAGATAGCGGCGAATAAACAGAGCTAATACAATGCCAGTGAATCTATGTCTCATTTCAACTTGAGACACTTTTTATCAATAACGGGGCAACCCAATACAATAGCGGTTGTACGTATTTATACAACAATGAATTCCACATGTTTAAACGATCTCACTCTGACTGATACCTGACTATGGACGAAACAACAGACATTATCCCCACCGACGACGATACGTTAAATTGCGATATCCTGGTTCCCAATGCATCTAACGAAACTACACCCTATAATTATCGTATCTCTCTAGAAGATATACTCCATTGTACTAAGGTCTTAAAACTTACCCCAGCACAAACCGCAGAACGTCTCGGTTGCACTAGATCTAATATTATCCAACGGTTAAAGGCCGCTGGCTATCATAATACGGATCTTAATAACTTTAAGCGATATAGGGCCGACGTCCATGCGCTCCGTGGCTTGATGATTAGTAAAAATCTTACCGAGGACAAAATCAAAAAAATGTCAGCGTATCAATTACAAGGCATGCTCGCTATTAACGAAGAGTTAGAAAAGAAAGCGAGAGACGAGCAACCGCCTGATTTTGATTGGTATTTATCATCTCAGGAAGAAGCCGAGATTGATGCAGAGCTTGAAAAAGTCGAATCTGAACTGTCTAATTAATCAATAAATTCATCTTTTATGTGGTCTATTTTAAATTCAGGCATAGACATGTCACCCCTCCATATCGGCTGCGCATAGTCTTTTCCGAGCCTATGGTAACGTAAATGGTCTCCCTGTGTGGCAAACACCATAAGGTTATCCCACCGGTTATTAAAACAATTCCGATCAATATGGTGTATGATATTGCCTGGTTGCAGATCAAATACAGTTGAAACCTTAAGTCTAGCAAGCCGTTGGCCGTGTCGGCTTTCCTTGTATGGCGCAAGCCCTTGATTGTGTTCAATAAACGCATAATAACAATTCATATTGCAGAAGGTTCTTTTTTGGTTTCTAAGTCGAGCCCTGTTGATAATAAGGGTCTTTTGGCAATAATCACAAGAAACCGCTATTCGGGTGTTGCCGAGGCCCTTTGAGGTATTAACTCCTTGCTTTTTCAGCACCCTATAAATGCCCTGTCTCGTTTTATTATACCGCTTAGCGATACTAATCATAGGTTCGAGATCTTCGGTAAATGCCCTTACTATGTCAACTATGTCGGATTTAGTTAAATGTGCCATGTTTGTGTCTCCTTGTTTGGTGAATTATACCTTATATAATAGACATAATATAGCAAAAGTCAACATAAAAAATAGTAGATGGATTATATATTATCGGATGTTACGATAATTAATATAGGTTAACACCATGTCTCATCCTGCCATAGCATATTCATTGTATCCCTGGTGGACCTGGGAGCCGTGGGTAATCCCTCCTGACATCCAACTCATGTCTATCGAGTGGTTAACTGCTGAATTTATTGAAAATCTAAATGAATCTGAGGAAACCGCCCCCCCCCACCCCCCAAAAAACGGAATTGAGATTTTTTATCTATAACCCCTCTGCCAAATTTTTTTCACAAAAGGGTATTTACAAATGTACGTATACGTACTAATGTACGTATGCATACAAAGGTAAATATGCATACAAAGGTACGTACAATGAGAAAAACGATATATGTAAAAGATGAAAAGCGTTGGGCTGAGATTGGTCAGGCGGCGATGAAGGATAATAAGTCGGTGTCTGAATATTTATTGGGCGGATCTTCGTCGGGGTCTTTTGGTTCGGTAGATGGGAAAATTTTAAGGTTGTTGGAATTGATTGACAGGAAGCTTGATTTGGTGTTAAAGGGGTTTGAATCTACGGATATTGTGGTTAATAAATCAGAGAAACGGGCGAAGGTCGAGAGGGTTAGTGATGAGATCCCAGAAACCGCTGGAGTTTTTTTCAATCCACAGCCGAAGGGTTCCGAGAAAGGAGGGAAATGATAGTTCGTTATAAAGAAGATTTTATTTTTGATATGTTTGAGGATTAGTGTATTTTATGAAATATCCTGGAGAGATAAAACGTGATCATGACGAATATTTGTTAAGAAAGTTGGAGCATGAGCTTTCAAAGGATTGTTGGTGCGAGCCTTATTTAGATTACAAAGGCCCTGAGACGGGTGGGTTCACAGGGATTTGCAGTGAGATACACGACGAAGACAGGTTCCAGGGGCAGTCTCAGCGTAGAGGATGCGTGGGAGAAGGTCGAAAAAACGAAAGCGGCATTGCGTCGGCCTAATGGAGTCACAAGACGCGAGCTTGCCGAGATTTTAGGATTAGCGATCAACAAAAAGCGTGACATGCGCAGTGTTCAGCGTTGGATAGATGCTGCCGGCGATTGGATGCCTGTTGTTGAGGTTGGTTTACGCGAGCCTGTGGGGGATCGTGGGAATTATTCTGTGGTATACGGGTTAATGAAATAGGGGGAACAAAAATGAATGTTGATCTTGAAAAACAAATAGTAGAGCACATAAAAATCATGATGGAAGAATTGTGCAAGGAATTTAATGTATTGCACAATAGATTAAATGAGTTAGAAAGCGCTTTGAAGGATGAGTACGACGATGAATGGCGAGACATAAACTGGTTGGAACCTCATCCAGGTCAAGTTGATTATGGGCTATATAATGACAAGAGCGAATTCCCGAAATGGAGGGGGATAGATGGCTGAAAATTTATATATAGGATCTCACAGAACCACAAACAAGAAATGGCGTGATGGGTGGGATAGGGTTTTTAAGAAGAAACCCAAGAAATCGGATTGTGAAAGGAGCAAGGATAATTGCAAGAAGAAATAACAGAGGGTCAACCATTTGACGTAATAAGAGGAAACCCGAAACACACAGTTGTTACTATCAAATATCGGATACCGTTTAATGACACAGATCATGCCATGTTAAAGAGCGCGAAGAAAGAGAATCGTTTTTCGGATATTGAGAATTTTTGCTTGCGGTATATTCCGACTATTGAGGTTGAAAAGATTTAAAATAAAGTAATCAACAATATTGTTAACAATTTTATTGACAATATTGTTGATTTTTGATACTGAGCAATGTGAGGCTCAAAATATTCCGTTTTTTTAAAACACAAATTACATAGTTAAACGTTCGGTTCGCTACCGGCCGTTAGCAATTAACCGACCAGGGTGGGTCACCCCAGTGAGTTTTCTCCTCTTTTCACTCACTGCCTTTTCTGAGTCGGCTTTTTGCATTTTTAAGATATGCTATCAGAAAAACGTCGAGCGGAATTAATAGAGAAAAGGAAAGAATTAAAGCGCAGAAAGCGGGATATCTCTGTTGCAAAGAGGGATTATCGTAATGCGAATTTAATTAAGTTTTTCAACAAGCCGAAAGAGGAGTACGGATTGCCGGCGAATCCCTTGCAGTCTGAGTTGTTAGAGGCATGGGACAATTTGATGTATAAGGTTTTCGTATATTCGGGCGCCAACAGAACAGGTAAAACCACAATCCTGACCATAATAACCTTTAGCGTTATATTTGGCAAATGGTTGTGGAACGACAAGAAATTGTGGTTTCCGCACAACCATCCAAGAAAGTGTAGGATTTTAGGACAGGCGTGGGAACAGCACATTAAGACGGTTTTAATTCCTGAACTAAAAAAATGGTGGCCCAAAGAGCGTAAGTTAAAGACCAAAAAGAACAACAATGGTGTTGAGTATTTTTGGGAAGACGTAGCTACGGGAAGCACCCTTGAAATTATGTCAAATCAGCAAGATAGCGATGTGATGGAGGGGTGGAGCGGTGATTTCATTGGGTACGACGAACCCCCCAACAGGGCTAATAGGGTTGCATGTGCAAGGGGTTTGATAGATCGTCAGGGTCGTGAGCTTTTTGCGATGACCTTATTAAAGGAGGCGTGGGTTCATCGGGATGTAATTAAAGCTGTTGACGAAAACGGCAGACCCGATATGACGGTGTTTGCTGTAAATGGTGATATTTCTGTTAATGTCGGGTTTGGTATTACGCAAGAGGGCGTAAACCAATTTGCCAAAACCTTGACAGATGAAGAAAAGCAAGCCCGTTTAATGGGTGTTCCGTCTTACATGAGCGGTCTTGTTTGTCCTTATTTTAAAAGGTCGATTCATGTTAAAGAAAGGTTTGGCGTACCGTCGAACTGGATAGTTGATATTGCCATAGACATTCATCCAAGAAAAGAACAGGCTGTTTTATTTGTTGCGGTAAGTCCACAGCAAATAAAATATGGGTGTTATGAGATTTGGATGCATGGAGATGGACCCCAGACTGCTGATCGGATAATGAAAGCGGTTAACCATTATAATTATCGTGTTGGTAGAATAATATGCGATCCTTTAGCGAAGGGTGACAGCAACAATGAGAACACGACCTATGACAAGATGAAGCTCATTTTTGCTCGTCATGGGTACATTTTGGAAACCGCCAGCAAAGATAAACAAAGCGGTATCATCGAGATTAATAATCATTTAAGGGGTCCAAACAAAGAGCCGTCGATTTTCTTTTTCAGGGATTTGGTAAGGACAATTCACGACATCGAGGGGTGGATATATGACGAGGACACCCAGAAACCTCAGAAAGTGGACGACGACATGTGCGAAAACCTTTACCGGATTCTCTTATTAGACACAAAATATGTAGATCCTGAAGACGAAGAGTGGGAAGACGAATATCAGGATTTTGAAACAAATGCGGTAACTGGATATTAGAAAGGGGTGCGATGCCTATTATAACAAAAGGTGGAATCATGCGTGGAATAGATTTTAATGCCAAATAAACTATCAGAAAAATATACACTACCCTACGATGATGTAAACGCATTCAACCAGATTGCTAATTTTGCGAATGATTTAAGCAAAGACGACAGGACTTTTATAGCCACAAAGGTACTTGAGGGTTATGAAGTCGATAAAAATAGTCGTGACGGGTGGGAGCAATCGAACAAAGAGTTTATGGAGCTTGCCAAGCAGATTGGTGGTGAGAGAACCTATGGTGGGGAGAAGGTTTCCAATGTAAGGTATCCAATTCTTGCTACCGCTGCTATTCAGTTTTCGGCAAGAGCCTATCCTAATATTGTAAAGGGAACTGATGTTGTAAAGTGTCAAACTGTTGGCAACGACGCTTCTGGGGAAAAAACCAAGAAAGGCAACAGAATCAGACGGCACATGAGCTATCAGATTCTAAACCGGATGGATTCTTGGGAAGAGGATATGGATCAGCTTTTAATGACGCTTGCTTTAGTGGGGTGTCATTTTAAGAAAACCTATTATGATCCTAACGCAGAGAAGCCGGTTTGCGAGGGTGTGTTTGCAGAAGACCTTGTGGTTCATTACAATGCGAAATCCTTAGAAAAAGCGGCGAGGATTACCCATGTTATCGAGCTTTCTGAAAACGAAATTGTGGAGCGCATAAGAAAAGAGGTTTTCAGGGAGTTTGACCATAAGTCCGCCAAGGGTGATGACGATAAAAAAGACACCGAAGACGAAGATGCACCTCACACATTTTTAGAGCAACATTGTTGGTTTGATCTTGACGATGATGGTTACAAAGAACCGTATATTGTTACGGTCCATAAAGGTAGCGAGGAATTAGTCAGGATTGTTCCCCGTTACGATATTGATGGGATAAAAACTAGCGACAAAAAAGAAATCATAAAAATAGAGCCTAATCATCATTTTACTCAGTATTGGTTTATGCCGTCTTTCGATGGTGGTTTTTATAAAATGGGGTTCGGCGCGCTTCTCACTTCACCGATACACATTGTAAACACAATTTTTAATCAGCTCCTTGACGCCGGGACTCTTGCAAATAGACAGGGTGGGTTTCTTGGCCCTGGTATTAATCTTAAAAAAGGTGGTGCAAGCGGGTCTTTGGTATTTAAACAGGGTGAATGGAAAAAGATTTCATATCTTGGAGATGATATTCGTAAGGCGATATTCGCCCTCCCCGTTAAAGAACCGTCTAATGTGTTATTTCAGTTGTTGGGGTTGATGCTCGATGCTATTAAAGAGCTGTCATCTCAGGCTGAAGTTCTAAGTGGCGAACAGTCTAAGGCAAATGTGCCGGCCACTACGACATTGGCTCTAATTGAACAGGGTTTGGCCGTATTCTCTGCTATATATAAAAGGATATACCGTTCTTTGAAGTCTGAGTTTGCAAAAATCAGACGCTTGAACATGATGTATCTTTCCAAAAGAGAATACAACATAGTTTTAGATGAGGTTGATGAAAACGGTCAGCCGGTTCAGTTCGATCCTAAAGAAGATTATAATGATGTCATGATGGATGTTGTTCCGGTTTCCAATGCTGCGGATATTTCGGACACTCAGAGAATCTTAAAGTCTCAGGCGTTAATGGAAATAAGGGGTCAGGGTCTAAATGACATGGAGATTATGCGAAGGCACTTGGTTGCGATGGGAATTGAGGATATTGCCGGGCTGTTGCCTGATCCGAATCAACCGCCTCCACCTGATCCAAAAATTGAAGTCGAAAAAGAAAAGTTAAGATTGAAATCAGTTGAGCTTCAAATTGAAATTCAACGTTCGGTAATTGAAGAAAAGGAGAAAATGAGCAAGATTTTGAAAAACTGGAGTGGTGCTGTTAAAGATCTTGCTCAAGCCGAAGCCGCTGAAGAGGGTGCTCAATTAGAAATGTATAAACTACAGGTGCAGGAGCTTTCGGATAAATTGGGATTTTTCTCAAATATGATGGGGCAATTGCAGAAAGGACAAAATGAACAGGGAAGAGTTCGAGGCGTGGAAAGCGCTCAAAACAACCAGAGAGGTTGAAGCGGCTGTTGCGAGTGAAATAAAAGCGATAATGGAATCATGGCACAATTTGGGGATGATAAATTTTGATTCCCCGAATGAAACCGCTATGAAAAACGCATATTGGTTAGGTAAAGTTCATGGGTTAAAATCGTTTTTAGACATTCAATTTGATGAAAGGGAAGAAGATGGATTATAAGCCAAAGGGTAATAAGGTTTTAATCAAGCCAGATACAATTGAAGAGTTTACAAGAGGGGGGTTGGTTATCCCTGATAGGGTGCGAGAGGATCATGGTAGGGCGATTACAAGGGGGGAGATAGTTGCCATAGGGCCGGATGCATCCATTCAATTTTCGAGCAATGGCGTTGATGCACAGGAAGCGAAGATTGGTGATCGGGTTATTTACGCAAAGTATTCCGGTGCGGAGTTCAGGTATGACAACGAGATATATCGTGTGATATTTGACGATGACATTCTTCTTTTGATTGGTGACGAAAAAGAGCCTCTTGCCGATTCGAGAAAGATAGTGGAAGGTAGGTTTGTTGAAGATGAATGTAAGGCTTTTAAGGGGAAATAAAGGGCGATATGACTGAAACCGAAGCACGACAATTCATAAAAAGGTTTGAGAGTCTTTGCTCTGAGTTTGAGCGAGATTGTAATTGCAGAATTGAATTTAATATAAAGGAGACAAGAAAAGGCGTAAGAAATTTGAAATGGATAACAATTGAATCCATTTCTTTAAAAATCGATAGATAAACAATACGAGCACTAATAAGGCCGATTGTAGCGTGATGCGTTATGTCGGCCTTTTTTTGTTCAAAGGAGAGGAAATGGAAAAAGAAGAAAAAGTTGATGAGTCAGAAATTGATGAAAAAGACGAAAGCGGGGGGGATCAAGAAAAAGCTGATGCCGTTTTAGAGCTTGCAGTTAAGATGGGGTACAACCCGAATTACGATGGTGTTGATAGGGAATTTAAATCACCTGAAGAGTTTATTTTAAATTCCAAGAACATCCAAAACACCATGTCAAAGCAAATGAAAGCGCTTAAAGCCGAAGTGGAAGATCATAAAATTGGTTTAAAGCAACTGCAAAAGCACAATGAAACGGTCTATAAAGCTCAAATTGCTCAGATGGAAAACAGGATTGCCGAACTAAAGGCTCAAAAAAAAGAAGCCATAAGAGACGAAGACCCCGAAAGGGCAATGGAACTCGATGAGCAAATTGGCAAATTAGAAAAGACATCTAAAGAAAAACCACCGGAAGTTACGGAAGTAAACCCTGAGTTTAAAAAGTGGGTTGCTGAAAATGAATGGTATACGGAAGATGACGAACTTTGTGAATACGCAAATATACAGGCGGCAAACAACCCGAAATACAAGGGGCTTTCTGCCAAGCGGTTGTATGCGATGATTACAAAGGACGTTAAAAAAATGTTTCCCGAAAAATTTGAACAAAAGGAAGAAAAATCTCCTGATCCTCCCAAACCTAAAGCGGCTGTTGTGGAGAGTTCATCGAGAAAATCTTCCAGCAAGTCAAAATTTACGGAAAAAGATTTAAGTGATAATCAAAGAGAAACCATGAAGCGGTTCATCAGATTAGGTGCGGTAAAAAAGAAACAAGATTACATAGATGAACTGGCCAGAATTGGAGAACTGTCATAGGACGGAGGTAAATTATGGATTTTATTTTAAGGGATGATGAGACACCATTTGCAACTCCTGAAGCTGCGAAAAGTAAGCGCACTAAAATGGGAAACGATGGTCTGAGTTTTAAGGTTGTTTCGGTTGAGGGGGGTTTCGCTCTTCAACGTAAAAGCAGGTCTACAAAGCGAATTCCGATTCATTCAAGAAATCGGTTGACCGTAGACCCGAAGGATAAAGACCAGAATTTCGAGTACAGGATTGTAAATGACGAACCAGGAAGGATTCAAATGTTCCTTGATGCTGGCTATGAGATTGTCAAAAACAACGTTCCAATTGGCGATCCACAGGTTGGTGAAGGTGAACAAGTTGGAAAAATAGCTTCTAAGCATGTTGGCTCCGGCAGGAAGGGGTATTTAATGAGAATCCCCAAAGAGTTTTATGAGGAAGATCAGCAACTAAAAGCTGATAAAATTAAAGATCAGGAGTCGCATATAAAGCGTGGACCTAATAAAAATGAAGGCCAATATGGAGAGGTAAAGATTGGTCGGAGGACTCCTACTTACTAATCTAATGCCTGTCCGTAGAGCCTATTAATTTTGGAGGTAATTTAAATATGGCGAATGCAGATAGACCGCGAGGCTTTACTCCGGTCAGGCATCTCAATGGTTCGCCCTGGAATGGTGCTGTTGAGGTATTTTATCATTCTACGGCGGACGCAACGGCCATTTATAAAGGTGAACTGGTGATTGGAATTGTCGGTCTTGCCGGTGCGGGTTCTGACCCGTTAGGCAAATTCCCCGGCTGTATTGCGGCTTCTAAGGCTGCTCAAGACACCCAACACCTTTTGGGCGTTGCTTGGACTTTTGGCAACACGCCTGATGTTGCTGCCAGAGTGGATAATCTTAATGCGGCAAATTATTGCCCTGCATCCACAGGTATGTATATCGGCGTTATAACTGATCCCTCTACTGTTTTTTCGATTCAAGACAGCGGTGGAACCGCATTAACTGCGGTGCAGATTGGTTCTTACATTGACATTTCAACCTTTACTTCTGCCACTGCATGTGGAAGCACTACAACGGGCAGGAGTTATATGGAAGTGGACACTTCTTCAATTGGGGCTTCAAATGCTCATATGTGTCGGGTTTTAAGACTTTCTCCGAGACCTGATAACGAACTGAGTTCTTGGGCTGATTGGGAAGTTATTATTAATTATCACATTGACAAGCAGATTCCGGCTAGCACCGGCTACGCATCCACTTAATAGGAGGTAAACTATGGGAGTTATAAATACCGGATCGTTTGCCAAGGATTTGTGGCCAGGTGTCCGGAGCTGGTATGGGATGAAATACAAAGAATATCCCGTGGAACACCTGCAAATCTTTGACAAATACACTTCAGACAAAGCGTTTGAGGAAGACGTTGGATCAGCAGGATTTGGGCTTGCTGTGCAGAAAACGGAAGGTGGCACTATCACCTACGATGATGCAGAACAGGCTTTCATTGATCGCTACACTCACGCTACCTATGCACTTGGTTTTATCATCACAAGAGAAATGCATGATGATGGTATTTCCGCAACGGTGGCTTTGAGGCGCGCCGGAGCATTGGCCTTTAGTATTCGCCAGACTCAGGAAACAATCGGCGCAAACGTCTTAAATCGAGCGTTTAATTCTAGTTATACATTTGGTGATGGTGTCGAGCTTTGTTCTACTGCCCACCCGAATCAGAAGGGTGGAACCTGGAGAAATGAGCTTGCAACTGCTTCTGACCTTAACGAAGCATCTTTAGAACAGGCATGTATTGATATTGCCGACCTTGAAACGGACAGTGGGCTTAAGATTGCCGTAAGACCGAAAAAACTGATTATTCCGAAAGAATTGGTTTTTGAAGCCGAAAGGTATCTTAAAACTACCCTGCGTCCTGGCATGGCCGACAATGATATTAATGCTGTACGGTCTTTGGGTGTAATCCCCGAAGTTGTAGCCAATCATTATCTAACTGATACTGATGCCTGGTTTATCAAAACGGACTGCCCTGATGGGATGAAATATTTTTCCAGAAGGGAACCGGATTTTGATACTGACAACGACTTCGATACGGAGAATGCTCGCTTTAAAGCAGTCTTCCGTGGAAGTTGGGGATGTACGGATAAGCGGGGGATCTTCGGATCACCTGGAGCTTAATTAGAAACAACAAAAAATAGATGGGGTGTTTGATCGGATTAACACTCCATCTATTAAAAGTGCTTCATGGCTTGTCCGATTCAGGCTGTACCGAAAGGGATGGAGCAGGGAGTAAAATATGACTACATTTGGAGATCAAGTTTATCAATACGGTGGAATGCCTGTTGGTGGCGTAATGACTACGGGGAACGTGTTTTTTGTAAGTTCCGTAACCGGGTCTGATGGCAACAACGGCAAGAAACCCTCACAGGCGTTTGCCACTCTTGACAAGGCAACTAACGCTTGTACTGCCAACAAGAACGATATTGTTTACATTATGCCGAATCATGCCGAAACAATTTCTGGGTCTACTACGTGGGTTCCTGACATTGCCGGCGTTCAGTACATTGGTGTGGGTTTGGGTGCGGATGCTCCTGAACTTACCTTTAGCGCAACAGGTAGCACGATTGACGTAACGGGTGCTAATAGCCTGTTTAAAAATATTCGGTTTATCGCAGGAATCAGCGCGGTTGTAGAGGGAATTGATGTAGGCGCGAATCACGTAACCTTTGAAAATTGTACGTGGGATTTTTCTTCAACCGGATATGATTTTGTTAAAATGATTGATTTTACGTCTGCTGATTATTGCACCGTAAAAAATTGTCGGTTTATTGCAGAGAACGCAACTGCTGGATCTGAAAGAGGTGTTCATTTTGAAGCCGCAGATCATTTAATTGTGGAAGGCTGTCTTTTTACCGGTGATTATTCCGCTGCACCAATTACCAGCACGGATGCTGATGTTAGCAAGAGTGTGCTGATTCTTAACAACAGGATTTACAATGATGATACCGCCTCAACAAATGGAGGTATCCGGCTGATTGCCGCAAGTACGGGTATGATTGCACATAACATGATTGCTTGGTTAAATGATGACGAGGGAGATAAGGTTATTGATCCTGGTAGCTGTATAATGTTTGAAAATTACACGGCAACCGCAATTGATACTTATGCGCTTGCCACATTGCATGGAACGGCAGCAAGTTAATGTTAAAGGGTCTGTGTTTCGTGCAGACCCTTTAGAAAGGAAAAAGGATGAAACAGATTGTCTATTTTACGGACAGTATGCTTGAGGAGGAATTAGCAGAGGCGACAAGGAAACAAATTTTAAAGGCAGCAAACGGGATACCGATTATAAGTGTATCTCAAAAACCGTTGGTCTTTGGCAAGAACATTTGTGTTGGTTACAAACCAATATGCTATCTCAATCTTTACGAAGCCCTTTTGACGGGTCTTGAAGCCACACCCGAAGATAGCATTATTTATGTGTGTGAACACGACGTATTTTATCATCCGAGTCATTTTGAGTTTGTTCCATCCAGAAAGAACAGGATTTATTACAATTTAAATCGGTACTACTGGAAACAAAACGAAACCTTTTATTTAAAGACAATAGGCAAGAGGGCATTAAGTCAAGCGGTGGCATGTAGGGATGTTTTGATAGACCATGTTCGTGATCAGGTCAGCAAAAGAAGGGCGGGAATTTCAGCGCCATGTGAGGGCCCGTTTACGAATTTTACATCAGAATATCCGAACATTGACATAAGGCATCGCAGCAACTTTTCCAGATCGGGTTCTTACAAGAATTCAAACAAATCAAGACGGTATTGGGATTTGGATTATTGGGGAACTCCCAGAGAGTTTCAGAATAAAACTGGATACAAAAACAAAGACATCGAAACCGATGTTCATCTTCATCGGTTGTTTAACAATGACAAAAAAGACAGTCCTGTTATCATTCCGAAGTTCAACAGATGGTATTTGGTCGGGTTATTTCATTCTCTTGGTTTTAAAAAAGGTGCGGAAATCGGTGTCAAGCGAGGGGATTATTCTCACCAAATTTGTAAGGGCATGAAAGATGTTCATTTAAAGTGTGTTGATAATTATTTACCTGGACCGAATTTAGCATGGGACGAATCGGAGGGGTTTATAAACGAGGTAAGGTTTAGGCTTAAAGACTTTGATGTGCAACACATTATAAAATCGAGTATGCACGCTGCTGAAATGGATGTTGCCAAGGGTTCTTTGGATTTTGTTTACATCGATGCTGATCATTCATTTGATTCTGTTATGCAGGATATCATTGTTTGGGCTCAACGGGTGAGGGTTGGCGGGATTGTAAGTGGGCATGATTACGATCTTCCCGGTGTAAAAGAAGCGGTGGATGTTTATACAAAAGTGCATGATCTTGAATATTTTGTAACTGAAACAGGGGAATCGTATCCCGATAGTTCTCCGTCTTGGTTTTTTGCGATAAAGGAGGAAGGATGAAGGTTTTAATAACAGGAGGTTGCGGTTTCGTAGGGCATCACGCTGTCGAGTATTACTTAAAAAATACCGATTGGGATATTCTGATATTCGACAAAATGACATATGCTTCTTACGGGCTTGACAGAATAAGAGACATTGAAGCGTTTGACAGCAAGAGGATAAACTTTTTTTCGGTAGATTTAACAAGACCGATTTCAATCGGGTTGCTTCAAGAGTGTGGGGATGTTGACTACATTCTTCATATGGCGGCAGAAACGCATGTAGACAGGTCAATAGAAAATCCTTCAAGCTTTGTTTATTCCAATGTTGTCGGCACAATGAATATGTTGGAATTTGCCAAGCAGGTTATTCCCAAAGCGTTTGTTTATTTTAGTACGGATGAGGTTTACGGTCCGACAAGTATCAGCCCTGTTACCCCACATATTTTACATTCACATAAACAAGATTTTAAAGAATGGGACAGATACAACTGTACGAACCCGTATTCCGCAACTAAAGCAGGGGCAGAGCAACTAACATTATCTTACATGAATACCTATGGATTAAAAGGATTCATCGTTAATTGTATGAACATTTTCGGTGAGAGACAGCACCCTGAAAAGTTTATACCGCTTTGCATCAGAAAAATATTAAACAACGAAACAATTTACATTCACGGCAGTGTTGAGGGAATAAGCGGTTCCCGATTTTATATTCATGCCAGAAACGTTGCGTATGCGGTTCACTGGCTATTGGATAAATTTACACAGAGAGACAAATACAATATCGTGGGGGAAAAGGAAATCACCAATCTTGAGCTTGCAAAAAGTATTGCGGATATCATTGGTGGGAAACTTAAGTATGAGATTGTTGATTTTCATTCAAGCCGGCCTGGGCATGATTTGCGGTATGCGCTTGACGGCAAGAAAATGCGAGACATGGGGTATACAATTCCGGTGTCAATCGAGCAATCCTTAAAGAAAACTGTTGAGTGGACATTAAAAAATCAGAAATGGTTATAGGAAAGGATAACAAAATGAAAAGGGTAAATATAATGGGAAGCGCGCCGGGGTGGGAGGAAGTTCCCGAAGACAACGGCGCAATTTGGGGTGTTAATAATACTCACATCCTAAGAGATGTTGACCTTATTATAGATATTCACCAATCCAGGTTACAGCCCACAGAAGAAAAAGATTTGGTTCATTTAAAACTTTTAAGAGAAAAAGACATACCGACATACGCAATTGAAAAAATGGAGGGTTTTCCTAACGTAAGAAGGTATCCCATAGAAGAAATCAAAAAGGAGTTTAACACGGATTATTTTGGAAGCGGGATAGATTTTCTTATTGCGTTAGCTATTCATAAGGGTGCAACAGACATTCATATGTACGGAGTATGGATGAAAAAAGGTGGGGAGTATGATCTTCAAAAACCCAGTGTAGAATTTTGGATAGGGTACGCAATGGGTAGGGGGATAAACTTTGAAGTTCATGGCAATACGGAGATTTTAAGAACCCACAACGGTCTGGTTTATGGTTATCAAACCCCTCAGAAGTGGGTCGATAAAGAAATCCCAAACCATATCAGCCTAAAAGAGTTGATAGAAAGGTTTGAAAACAATGAAGATCTTATTCACGGTTAGAGCGCTATCGCATTTTTCTTATATTGAGCCTATTGCAAAAGAGCTTAATAGAAAGGGCCATAGTGTAGATCTTTTGTTTGATAAAAAGTGGAGTGGCAGGGACAGTGATCACACAGTTAAGTGGTTTATAACATATCATAAATTTGTTCGTGTTGGCTGGTTGTCTTATAGAAAAGATTTTTGGCGCAGGATAATTTTCTTGTGGCGGGAAATAAAAAGTTATCTGAGCTACACCGATAGAAATCAGTCGGAATATTATTTGAACAGGTGGAACGGGTATCTTCCGTTTCTAATTAAACATATAGTAAAAATAAAGTTAATACAGCTAATCTTAAAAAGAATTAATCTGGAAGGTATCGTTCCACCTGATACTGGGATATCTTCTAAGGTTCGTGATTATGACATGGTAATAGCAACACCATGTAATCACAGGTTTTCAGAGGAAATTGAGTACATAAAAGCTGCTAAAGTCGTTGGGGTTCCTACCGCGATAGTGGTTTTAAGTTGGGATAATTTAACTACCAAGGGTTTGTTCCATGTTGTGCCTGATGTGCTTTTAGTCTGGAACGAATCTCAGTTGTGGGAATCGGTTAGGATTCACGATATTCCATACGATAAGATAAAAATTATTGGCGCACCGTTTTTTGAGAAATGGGCTTATATGTTGGGGAGAGCTGAAAGCCGCAAGTTGTTTTGTAGTCGGGTGGGAATGGACCCTGAAAGAAAATTTTTTATGTATGCAGGATCTTCATCCAAGATTGCAAAAGACGAAAAATGGCTAATTGAAAAACTTCATAAGGCGCTACCGGAATATCAGATATTATTTAGACCGCACCCTGCTAATCATAGGCAGTATTTTAATTTAAATATGAAAGACGTTTTTGTGTTTCCCCAGACAGGCGCACTTCCTGAATGTTGGTCGAGGCAACGTGAGCTTTATAATTCTATAAGACATTGTGAATTTGTAATTGGTATCAATACAAGTGCAATGCTTGATGCCATTATTCACGATAAACCAACGATAGCTTTCATTACTGAAAAGTATGAAGACACCCAAATCAAAGCAAGTCATTTTAAGCCGTTATCAAAAGCAATGTATTTATGCCACTGTGTTAACGATGTAAAGATTTTGGTTTCGGACCTATCGGATTTTTATGGAGCGACCAGGAGAGAGTTTGTTAAAGATTACATTTTTCCAGAGGGTAAGCTTGTTGGAGAGAATGCAGTTAATGTGATTGAAAGCCAATCCAAACATATCGGTATCGGAAAGGGCCAGCTATGCGGCAAAGGATAAACATATTAGGTTGTGCGCCTGGATGGGAAAAAGCCCCGCTTGACGGTAGCAACGGGGAGATTTGGGGTTTAAACGATGTCCACCTTTGCACAAAGGTTGATGTTGTAGTTGATGTTCATAATCTTCAAAGAATTATAAAAGGCAAGGAAAAAATAAGGCGTAGTCCCGAAGTTATAAAAAAGTGCCTTAAGAACCTTAAGAAAACAAAAACGATTTGTTACAGCACTAAAGAAATAAAAAACATTCCGAACATAAAAAAATACCCTTATAAGGAAATCGTAAAGAAATACGATTCTGATTATTTCGGGAGTGGGCCTGACTATGCTGTGGCATTAGCTATTTATAAAGGTGCAACTGAGATTCATACCTACGGTATTTTAATGTGCATTGATGAAGAGTACGCACACCAAAAACCAACATTTGAACATTGGTTGGGGATAGCAAAGGGCGCGGGGGTAAAGGTAATAATTCACGATTCTAATAATATGTCCTCTATTCTTAGGACAAAAAATGGGTTTATTTATGGGTATAACACTCCCCAAAGATGGAAGGAAATGGTTATGCAATATCCAACCCAATTTATAGAGAGCTATTCGTAATGTATATACCTGGAGACCATTGGCTTATCTGTGATCGATGCGGCTTCAAAACACGCAGATCGCAAGCGCAAAAAACATGGGACGGGTTAATGGTGTGCTTTAAAGATTGGGAACCGCGACATCCACAAGATTATATGGTTAAGGGTGTTCCTGATGGAAAGTTTGTGGTGGATGCAAGGCCAAGACCGGCTGATGTTTTTAGAACAGCTACAGGGGTGCAGCAATCTATCGGAACTGAAGACCACCTTGAAATTGAAGAATCTGAAGACCCTTTTCTGACAGAGGATGGGGATTTTCTGGAGTTAGAATAATATGGCAAGATCGGGTTCAACTGATTTTAATTTAGAACAGAGCCAAATTTTAAACGGGGCTATCAGGATAATTCAGGGCATGGGAGGTAAGCTTCCCGGTGGCAGAAAAACAGCCATGTCTGAACTTCAAGATGCCGCCCAGGCTCTTAATATGATGCTTAAGCAATGGCAGGGTGAGGGGGTTGGGCTTTGGTTAAACAAAGAAATTAATGTATTTCCCGCTTATCAAACTGGAAGTTATTCATTAGGGTCAAGTGGTGATCACGCAGCTATTTCAATAATAAAAACAGAGCTTTCTTCAAGCGTTTCTGCGTCAGGAACTTCTCTTACGGTAGATAGCATAACAGGAATATCTGATGCAGATGCAATCGGGATAGAACTTGATGATAACACCCTTGATTGGACAACTGTAAACGGTGCTCCGTCTGGTAGTACGATTACGATAACAACTGGTTTAACAAGTGCCGCTGCTACCGATAATAATGTGTATACCTATACAACAAAAAGTGGGAGACCACTTTCTATCACAGAAGCAAGGCTCCATAGAGATAGTGCAACTGACACTCCGCTTACTCTGTTAAATCGTGACGAGTGGATGGAGATTGCCTCAAAAGAAACAAACGGAACTCCGACCTGTGTTTATTATGATCCGCAATTAGACAGTGGGGTTTTGTATGTTTGGCCCCGTCCTTCCACAGTGGATAACTGGATAAAGCTTACCGCAAGAATGCCCATTCAGGATTTTGATGCCGCTGAAAATGATCCTGATTTTCCAACAGAATGCATGAGAGCGGTTAAATACAACTTGGCTGTAGAATTAAGCCATGAATATACGGGGATTGATTTGGGGCGATACGACAGAACAAAAAAAATGGCAGATAACTTATATCGATCTTTGGTAATGGTCGATGCTGAATACAGTTCCTATCAATTCAAGGCGTGGGATTAATAAATGGCAACTTCTTCAACATATACAGAAACAAGAACCGCAACCCAGCTAATTACTGATGCTCATTTTGAGATCGGGATAGTAGATGCTGAAGAAGCGATTGATTCTGATCATCTTGAGTTTGGCATCAGGTTTTTAAATGATTTGATTTATCAGTTAAAGGGGCCGGCAAGTGGGTATGCGAAATCAATTAAGATGTGGCAATTGGAAACCGCAAGCTTAACACTTGTCGCAAATCAATATTCATACAGCCTCAAACCTTCTGGTGGGGATTTGGCTATCCAGATACCCGAAGAAATCGTTGCTGCCAATATGCAAGTGACTTCAACCACTTCTGACACGCCGATGAACCCGATGACGCTCGATGAGTACGAGGCAATAACCGATAAGACCGAAACTGGAACTGCCACACGATTTTATTACGAAAGAAAGACATCAGAGGGTACGTTTAAGATTAACAAAGCACCTACTTCTGCAATAGCTTCTGCCAATACGATACAGTTAAAATATCGTCAACCGATTGAGATTGTGTCGGCTGGAACGAATGAATTGGATTTTCCGAATCATTGGTGGAGGGCAATAAAGTTTCAGTTAGCTTTAGACTTAGGATGTGGATATTCGATTGATGAGAAAACATGGCAGAGAGTGTTTTTTTTAACAAAACAGTCGATGGCCTTAACTAACATATTCGATACTGAATTTATTAACATATATGACATGCCAGTGAGAAATATAGAATGACAACGAGAGCACAACAATTTGACGTATTAAGAGCGCCTGTAATTGATTACAGAGATGGTTCTGTAGCAGCGGGGTTTGTTGTTTATTTTTACGAAGGGGGAGGGACATCAACCTCGAAAAGCGTGTGGACGGAGAAGGAAAAAACAAACTCTTATACCACAAGAACATTGGGTTCTGATGGAACAGTAACAGTATATGGGGATGGGGTTTATAGGCTTGCTATCTATGATGGCGATACGTTGGTTTATGATTGGGACAACATAAAATGTCAGGCTACTACCTATACTGTTGAAGCGAAGTCTGGAGACTATACAGCTACTCCTGATGATGATTTTATAAAGGTCGATACCTCAAGTGACGATGTTACCATAAGCATTCAAACGGTTGCTAACTTTGAGCGTCCATTAACGTTTAAGAATGTGGGTGGTGGTGCAGGGAATTCTCTAATAATAGATCCATATTCTACCGAAACAATTGATGGGGATAGTACCTATACGATTACTGGAGACAAAGAATCGATCACCCTTTATCCCGATACAGCGTCGAGTACATGGAGAAAAGGGGAAAGCAAGGCTCTATACAACCTTCATCTTGGGGGGTTGAATCGTCCTCAATTTACGTGGAATTCTACTTCAAATATTGTAGTGGGCGCAGGGTCTTACGATGTAGACGGTAAGCTTGCAAGGTTTAATTCAACTGTGGCGACTGCTGCGATTTCAAGTGGTGGGACTGATTGGCATTATCTTTACATAGATTACAGTGGTGTTCCATCTAATGCTATTATGGTTTCTACCGCTATGTATTGGAGTTCATCTGAACCTTCCTTTAGCGGAACGAAGCTTGGGTATTATCACGGCAGCAATACAAGCGACAGGTGTATTTTTGCTGTTTATACGTACTCTGATGATATTTTAGAATTTTGGCACAATGGCAATTACGTGTCTTTTGCTGTATCGGTATCAGTTCAGGGAGAAACTGATTATGACACTACGTTTACGGATTCAAGCGCTTTTCGTGTTCCGGTTTTTGCAGAACGTGTTGACACGAGAGTAACGTTGGATGCGGCGGGCTCAACTAATTCGGCATTTGGATATTGGAGACCAAACGGGTCTACTGCAACAGGAAATCAAATAGGGCAATCAATTCAAGATGCAGACGGAGAGTTTAGCGATTACACTATATCACAAACAATGATTGTAGGAACAGACGATAAAGTAGAATTAAAATATTCGTCTGCGGGTGATCACAAAATGGGTGTTTATCAAGATGGTTGGTATTTGGGGAGAGGTATGTAATGGAAAAGTTTTTTATAATTTATGATGTTAACACTGGGTATCAAACATCCGGCAGTGGAATGGTTAATACTGGTGAGTCTTCTGATGGCACAACTGTAGCAGAATGGATTGCAAGGATGCTTGCTAAAGACTCAGACAATAGAGTTGCGTATTTTGAAAAGGACACCAGTTTTGATCCGAGCACCCAAAAGATTTTAGATGATAGGATTGTTTTAAAGGAGCAAGGCGAAGTGCAGAAAGAATTAAAGGCAAAGACTGCAAACAGGCAGTTAAAAGGTAAGGTGTTGGAGTTGTTTGAAATGCTTTTAGCGGTTTGGGAAGTAGGGGTTGAAAAAGAGTTGTGGTCAGCCACAGATTTAACTCCAGAGCTAAGAGTAAAAGCTACTGAATGGAAAAAATATTTGGCGGATTTATAATGCCGATAGCAAACATACCATTATTTTCTGGTCAAGACGCTGCGATTATCATGGGGGATGAGTCCGGCGAAAAAGAACATCACGGTTCATTGAGAGATGTTTATGTCGATGAGCTTGGGACTATTCATCGAAGACCGGGGTTAACTGAATATTCGGATTTATCAACATCCTCTCCCATTGACGGGTTGTTTTGGTGGAACGCACAGGATTGGGTATTGTCTGCGTCTAATGGAAACACCTATAAGGTTACAGACAAAAACGGGTCCAATACTCAAATCACACATGATAACACGGATTGGGCTAAATCCGGTAGGGTGGTATTCGCTGATTTTAAAACAGCAATTTACGGCGCAGATCGGTTTAAAATAAAAAAGATAACGAGCTCCGCGAATGTCATTGACATGGCAGATTCAAGTGCGCCCACCACGGTTTCTCATGTGGCATTTATTGATAAGTATCTTCTTGCAAACAACTTAAATTCTGCACAATGCCACAGGTCGGACGTAAACGATCCCGATACATGGGGTTCTAACTATTTTAGTCCCGAAACCCAAAATGACTACCTAAACTCTGTGATTGTTGCCAACCAGGAAGTCTACCTTATGGGGGAGCGAACCTTAGAGTTCTGGTATGATGATGGTGCAACACCGTTTATCAGAGAAGAGGGCGGGTTTATTAATAGCGGTACAAACGCAAGGTATAGTTTCGGTTATTGTGAACCGCCGATTGATAACTTTTGTTGGTTGGATCATAACAGAGTTCCGGTAATGATCAGTGGGAGAAACACCACACCGATAAGCGGCACAATTGCCAAGTACATACAAGACTTTGATTATGTGGATGATTGCAGGGGTGACTATATTGTAATCGACGGTAGACCTTATTATATATTTTCGTTTCCATCAGAAAACGAGTGTCTTGTTTGGGATTTTGGGTCAAAGCTTTGGTACAAGTGGGGTTATTGGAATTCGGTAAAAGCGGGGTATGATCGCTGGAGAGCGAATTGCTTTTGTTCTGTTCCTGAGTGGGATTACCTTTTAGCTGGAGACGGGGCTAATGGAAAAATTTACAGGATAGACAACAGCGTGTATCAGGATGATAGCGATACAATAAGAAGCCTTGTTAGAACCGGAAGAGTTACACATGAATATTCGGGAAGAAAGAAAAAGTGCAAGGGCATAAATCTGAGAGTAAAGAGGTCTGCCTTATCAACGGGTACAAAGAAAATTCTAATTCGATACAGAAATGATGGGCAAACCGATTGGCATAACTGGAAAGAAATATCCTTAACGCAGAATACCGGAACTACCGAATCGATTATAACGTATCGCAAGCCGTTGGGAATGTATTACAACCGGCAGTGGGAAATTGTAGTGACGGACAACATTGGAATTTCAATTGTTGGTATGCAGGAAGATTTTGATTATCTATGAGTATCGTTCGCCAAATAAGACTCCCGCGTGTTGATAATGATCCAGAGTGGATTAAAAGATTGATGGATCTTTTGTCTTATCAGACATATGCAGGAGACCCAACCAATAATGCGGAGCCGAGATGGATAAGAGATTGGTGTCATGATACTACCAATGACAACTGGTATATATCTCACGGTACGGACTCTTCGGATTGGCAGGTTGTAACATGATAGTTGAAGCAACTGATAAAGACCTGAGAACGATTTCAGTTATGGGTGGGTCTTTTATAAACGACTCTGTTAGTTCAAAGTATATTTGTTTTAATGCCGACAGATTTTATAAAGTGCTTAACGAATTGACAAAGTCAGGTGGATTGAAGGTCTGGGTCGCAAAAGAAGATGGTTTAATTGTTGGTGCAGTTGGGCTTTTGATTACACCTAACGTATATGATTATAAACAGATGTTGGCAGACATTTATTTTATAGATGTAATTCCAAAATTTAGAAACAAAGGAATTGCAAGTGGTTTTATGGATGTGTGCGAATGGTATTGTTCCAAAAATAAAATAACAGCCTTAACCGTTTCTTTCAAAAATCAAAAGATTGCAGATAACATTGCAAGAAAGAGAGGGTATCAAAAAATAGAATACAAATTAATTAAAGAGGTTTCAAGATGGCAATAGGTGCAACAGCGGGTTCTCTTGTTGGTGCTGGCATTTCTGCCCTGACACAATCAAGTTCGGCTGATAAGGCGGGCAAAGCCGCTCAAGATGCAGCGAAGTATCAAACCGATGCAATCATGGAGATGTTCAATCTCACACGGGAGGACTTTGCGCCTTTTCAAGAAATAGGATTGCAGGGTCTTTTCGGGTTAACGGGATATGAACCTGTATCTTCAGTTACCGAAGAACAAAACGCGCAGTATCAAACGGATCTTGCCAAGTATGAAGCTGATATGGCTGAATACCAGGCCAACTTGGCTGATTGGCAAATGGGCGGGGGCGCGAGAGCAGAGATTCCTGAGTATGATCAGTATGGTAGATACATAAGTGCCGCTCGTCGCCAAAGTATGGAAAGAGCGCAAAGGGGGGAACGACCTGTTGAACCCGTTAAGCCGCTTTCGCCTCAAGAACTTCAAGAAGAAACCATAACCTACGAAAGAACCGGAGAGCCAATTGACATAACCGGTGGTGCGGGAAAGTATCTTGAACAATTAGAATCAATGGATCTCACTGGTCCTGATGGTCGGGCGTTGGCAGATGTTAGCAGGGCTGATCTTGAAAAACAACTTCAGTCTTTAAGAGATTTTGACACCTCTTTACCGGAGCAATATCGACAAAGACTTGAAAATTTCGACATGAGCGCCCCCCAAAAATATTTGGGGCAACTGGAACAGGTTGATGTAAACGCGCCTAATAAATATTTGGAAGCTTATGAAGGAATCAATGTTAGAGAACCCGAACAGTACCGTCGAGCGCTTGAAGAACTTGACACTGAATTTAAGTTTGATCCCAACGATGAAGTTTATAAGTGGAGACACGAACAGGGCCAGGAAGCGATTAATCAGGCGTTAGCCGCAAGGGGTATCCATGATTCTTCTCATGCTGTGGACAGGTTGGCGCAATATACAGGTGATTTAACTGCTGATGAAGTTGACAGGCAACGTCAACGATTTCAGGAAGATTACATGCGGCAATCCGGTCAAATATCCGACCTTTATAATATGGCGGTATCTGATGTTGGTCGTAGGGGTGGGCAACAGTTAGACCTTTATGATTTGGCATCACAGGGAGTGGGCCGGCAGCAAGGTCAATTATCGAATCTTTTCGGGCTTTCATCTGGGGATGTGGCGCAAAGATACGGTAGGGAAATGGATTTATACAATCTTGCCAATCAGGATGTTGCTCGAAGGTATGGTCAACAGATGGATGTACTTGGTGCAACCGGGGAAGATTATTCCCGAAGATACGGTCAACAGATGGACCTTTATAATATAGCAAACCAAAAGCTTGATAGAAACTATGGCAGAACAATGGATCTGTATAACATGGCGTCTAACATTGGTGGCAAACAATACGGCGCTGCTATGGATTTGGCTAATATCGGAATGGGTGCTGCGGGTTCGTCTGGAAGTGCTGCACAAAATGCAGGAAGCCAGCTTTCTTCCGCATATGGAAACCTTGGGCAAAACCTTGTCAGTAACGAACAGGCGAAAGGCGCGATACAGGGATCTTTCTGGAGTGGAGCTGGTGGGCTTCCCTGGCAATACATGGCGGCATCTAATTATATGAAGTAGGAGTTAAAATGTATCAAATAGTAGACCCGTGGGGGGGAACAAAAGACGCTTTAAAATATTATGCTCGTTCCAAAGAATATCAGGACACAAAAGACCGAACTGAACTGATGCGTAAAGGAATGGAGTATGAAAAACAAAGAACAGAGTCTCAAATAGCAGCACGAAAGGCTCAAGAAAAACGTGCTGAAAAAAGTTTGAAAATACAAAAAGGGATAGCACAATCTACTCATTTTCAAAATTATATAACTTATGCGGATACGATGCTACAGGCGTTGGGGAAAGAACGTTATCCTTATTTTTATAAAAACTTTGTTGGAAAGAAACAGCCCATGTTTGGGGATGTTATGTTGCCAGAAGGTATTTTGCCGACCCCAAAAGAAACAGCCGGATACACAGACAAACAATGGGAAGTTTTGCTCGACGGTATTAGTTCTAAGCGGCGCGATCTTAATAGAAAGCTTGAGGAAAATGCTGCTCTTGCAACTCAGCAATATAACCTTGAGTATGATTTTAAAAAAAGGTCAAATGAATTAGCGTTAACTCAAAAAAAAGCTATTGCTGATGCGGATGCAATCAAAGCAAAAAAACTTGCAGACATAGAAATTGAAAAAGCAAGAAAAAAACAAGAGATGGGTGATTCGGATCGAAAGTATTCTGATAAACTTAATCAGCAAAAATTTGAAGCTTATGATGCTTTTTTAAAGGGTGAAGCAACTCCTGAACAAATTAAAGCATACGGTCTTGACAAAGATGTGTATCTTGCTCAAGCCGCAAAATTTATTAGCGAAGATCCTGAAAAGAGTTTTTTGCCTGCTGATGAAAAAATCAAAGAAATTATCAAACTGGCTGAGACGATTCGAGAAGCGTCAATGAAAAAACAAAATGATCCACATGGCATAAGAGAGTTACTTTTTAGAAAAGATGAGCCTTAAAGATTACAGAAAAAAATTTCCTCAATATGATGATCTTCCTGATGATCTGTTAGCAAAAGGGTTGTATCTAAAATATGGGGAAGCCGAAACGCCTGAATACTTTGCTGAAAAGATTGGGTTTAGTGGGGTTATTGATGTTGAGCCACATCTAACGGAAGAAGTGGGATTTGTTCAGCAAGACGCTCCGATTGAAGAAGGTATAAAAGCTTTAGGTGAGTTTCGTAAAGACCCTGCTTCATCATATACCCCTGAGTTGGTTGAGGGGGCAAAGTCTACTGCCAGGAGTGTCCTAAAATTTGCTGCAGATATAATTGAACCTGCGGCGCGTGGCTATAGCGAGAGTTTAAAATTTAAATCTAATATAACGGATAAAGATATAGATGTAAATCCTAAAGAACCTCCAGAACCATTGGTTGACAAATTAAAAAAGCTATATAATGCAGATATATTAAAAGAAAAAGAAACACCTGAAAGAAATGGAATTGTTGATAGTTATACGGCTGATTTTGTTAGAATGTTTCCGCAAATGGCGACAATGCTTGGTTCTGCTGCTGTTGGTGGTCCTATAGCGGGTGGAATGGCAATAGCTATACAAATAGCAGGCGGAACAAGTGAAGAACTTGAGAAGAAAGGTGTTCCGAAAGAAAAAGCGGTTCCTTTAGGTATTGCCAATGCGATCATGCAAGCACCGTTAGAGGCTATTGGTGCCGGAAAAATTTTAAGTGTTTGGAAACCTCAGAAGACCATACTTCAAAAGCTCAAAAAAATAACGGCGGCGGGATTCACGGAATGGTTTACGGAGCTTGTGCAAAGCTATCCGGACAAAGCAGTACATCTTATCGCAGAAAACCCCGATTTAAACGAGCTGAAAAAATGGGATAGATTTGTATCTGAGGTTTGGGATGCAACAAAGCAGGGAGCCTACGAAGGCACGCTGACCGCACCGTGGGCATTATTGGGGTTAGCAGGTCCGTCAAAGGCGATGCGGGAGGATGTCAAAGAAGACCAACCGCCAGAGACGCAACAGCGGGAAGATGGACTCCCGATGTCGATTAACAAGAGGATCATTGCCCAAAGAGCCGAAGCTTTGCAGTCCGTTCCCGCTTTGCCCACCGGTCAAGGTTTTGAGTATCAAAATTTGCAACGTGACAAGGCAAAAAGAGTAGCCAACCAGGAATACATTGACAGTCAACAGGCGGCGGTCGAAACGGAACTGATGCAAAATGAATCTGCCCGCGAAGCAATGCGTCGTGATGCCGAAAAGCGCAGAAAAGAGTTTGTCGAAAAGGACATGGTGAAACCGTGGGGCAAAAACGAAAGGCGCATAGCGCGACAAATCAAGCTTGAATATGGCAATGATTACAGCATTGATACTGAACAGATGAAGAGGCTTGTATCAAATCGCAAGTTTTTTGATATGGAGGCGAAGCGTTTTGGGATTGAACAATACGAAAAGCCCAAAACCCCGGCTGAAAATTTAACATCTGCTATTGAAGCTGTCATTGATGCAAAATTAACACAGAGAGGTATTCCCGATGAAAAATTGTCAGAACAGAAACCAGAATTGTCAGAAAGCGCAGAATTGCCAGGGCAACAAGCACAACAAGAGTTGCCAGAAAAGGCAAGGCTGTCAGAACAACCCGAAAAAATAAGGGAGGAAAAAGTTGCCGAAAGCATACGAAAAGATGAGGGACAAGTTCAAGAAGCAGGGGTTGAGCGACAAAGCCGCGAAGAAAAAAGCAGCCAGGATTTACAAATCGAAAAACCCCAAAAGGCCGGTGACGAGAAAGCGGCACAGGTAGAATCCGATATATCCGAAAAAGTTAAAAAGCGTATTCAGGGATTTGACAAAAGGCGCAATGAGCTTGAAAAAGAGGCTGCTGAGATTGAATCTGAGTTGTCGAAGAAAGAGCCTTGGGAGATGACTTATGATGAATATCGAAAATCATTGCGCGGAAAGCCAGATGAGTTTGGAATACATGGGAAATTTTCCGAAAAAGACCATAAGTATGCTCACAAAATTATAGTAACGGGTGCCATCCAAGAAGGCAAAATAGACAGCCATCCCGATTATCCGGAGTTGACGAAGAAGGCCGGGAAGCGTTCGGTTTCACGTGAAACGACGGCTCCGAAACCAACGGCCATCGGAACCGCATGGGTAGGAAATCAGTGGAAACCAATTCTAAGCGCAACCGAAATAAAGCGGGGTAAAAATAAGGGAAAATTTAGGGTTGCTCTGCCTCAAAAAACATCTGCCGGCAATCAGAAAACGAAGATTGTTGATAGTGACGCTGTCCGTTTAAAAACAACGGCAGAACAGGTTATCAAAACCATAAAATCCCAATCCGGTGAAGCCCAAATAATAAACGATCTCGCTTCCTACGGCGCAGACCTAATCAAAAAAGGTCACGACACCTTTGCAAAATTCAAAACAGAAATGAAACGGCAGTTCGCAGAGGTTTGGGATAAGATAAGAAAATACATTCGCAGGGCGTATGGTTCAGCTAAGAAGATACTGAAATCTGAAAGGGGAGAGGTTACAGCATGGCATGGTTCTCCCCATAAATTTGAAAAGTTTTCGCTTGATAAGGTTGGAACCGGAGAAGGGGCGCAGGCTTTTGGATGGGGGCTTTATTTTACGGAAAAGAAAAATATTGCAAGACACTATGCGAATACCTTGAGTAGACGTAATAAACCAGACAGGGCTTATGAAACCGCTAAAAAACTGGATGGCGAACTAAGAACAGCATTCAATTGGGCATTTGAGGACTTGGCTACTTACCAAGATGTAGACCATGCGGATGTGTTAACAGAAATCAACAATGTCGTATCCGGTTATGATAACAAATATTTTACTGATGATACGGTAGAACTTATCAATAAAAATAAGGACAAATTTAAAAATATTTTAGAAAGTGATTCCAACCTCTACCGAGTCAAACTATTCAAAGGCAAAGACCCATCTGAATATACTTGGCTGGATTGGGATAAGCCGGTTGATGATGGATTGCTACGTAAAATTAAAAAAGCAGGGTTAGATGTATTTGACCCAAAAAACGATACGAGAATATCAAAAATTGATTTTGATAGGATGGCTGATCTTGGTAGCAAGATGGCAACAAAAGGAAATTTGCCACCGGCTGAAATGGCAGAATGGAAAAAATTAAGAGAAACATACAAAAAAGATAGATACCGTTTGTATCCTGGTGAAAGTGGCGAGGACATTTACAGAAAACTTTCGCAAATAGCAGGTGGCAAGAAAGAAGCCTCCCTATTCCTCCAAAGAGCAGGTATAGACGGTATTCGTTATCCTGCCGGTTCCCTGTCTGGAATAAAAGACACCGGGGCTAAAAACTATGTGGTGTTTGATGAAAATGCGGTTGATATTGTCAAAGATAAGATTCTAAATAACGAATCCGGCCAATCAGAGTTGATATCGGACTTGGTTTTTGTCGGTGCGGAATACATTAGAAAAGGGGCAGATACCTTTACAAAATTCAGAGCTAAAATGAAGTCTGAGTTTGCTCCTGTCTGGGACCGGATAAAAAAATACATCAAGCAAGCCTGGGATGCCGCAAAGAAAGTTATATCAAACGAACGTGGTGAAATAAAAATCGGAAGTGGTCGATTTAAAGAACCCTATAAAAAGATACGTGAATACCTGAAAGACAATCCAGAAGCTACTAATGAAGACATTAAAAAAGCTACTGGCATTGAATCTGAAACAATTAAGACGTTTCGTGAAACTGAAGAAACGCAGGGTGCGCCTGATATTTTAGACAAAAGCGAAAAAACCGTAGAAAAGAACACACAAGAACACAAAAAAGAATTAAAAGATTCAGAATCGGCTTTTGTCAGAACTATTATATCATATTTGCCCAAAAATCTTCAAAAATTAACTTGGTTAGAAAAGGCTTTAAAATCCCCTGAATATTATACCCACAAAGTCGCAAGAAAAATAGTCAGGGTTGCGATAGAAAGACACGATTTGTTTTCTGAAAATTTTAATGATTTTAACAATGCCGAAGATTCATTTAGTGAAGAACCTACTGTTATTCAGGCAACTCAAAATTTAAAGCACAAAGGTTTAAGGTGGAGAGATATCGTAAGGGGGAAAGTATCAGAAGAATATAAAACTCTACTTGATATGGTTGATGATGGGGATACGACTTTTGAAAAGCCAAAAGACGCTACGATAGATGAAGCTTTAAAGCTGTTTGAAGAAAAGTGGAAAGCGTTGGGAGCAACTGATGATGTAATAAATGTTTGGAAATTACAAAGAAAGGCATACGACAAAGCTCTTGAACGTATGATAAAGCCGATGCGCGAATTGCTTGCAAAAAAACAGGAGCAATCGGGTTTCAGCGGAGAAGACGTTTCTAAAGTTGATATCCCAGAATTTATGAATTTCAGAGACGAAGACGGCAAGTTAAACAAAATGTCCCTGAAAGAAGTCATAAAAATGATGGAGTCTTGGAGAGGATTTTATGCGCCAAGATTAAGGGTTGGCAATTGGGTTGTCAGAGCAACGAAAGGAGCAGGAGTTAACAGGGAATATATTAGGGAACACAGGTTTACTAAATTATCTGCCAACAAACTTGCCAATAAATTAAAAAAAGAAGGTTGGGATATTACCAAAGATGATAAGGGTAACTGGGTAACTGAGGATACTAAATTTCGTGAAAGTGTTATGCAGCATATAAAAGTTGCCGATACCGCAAAACTCCTTGAAGCTGCAAGCAATAATATAAAGGATGTAGACCCTGAATTAAGAATAAAATTTGCAGAGGATTTAATTCAGCAAACAGCCGACCTTATAAGAGCAAGGGGCTTTAGGTCTACCATGATTCACCGTAAAACAGGTGATGTTGTTAAGGGATATATTGAAGATCCTTTAGAAAGGTTTACCCGTTATATATCCAATACGGCTGCGGGGTTGGCTAAAAATGAATCAGCGTCAAAAATGGTCAAGATTTTATTGGGTAGATACAATGCTAAAGGAGAGAAAGAAGGGGGTATTGATCCAGAAAAAGAACATCGTGTCTACGCTACGATGCAAAAATATATTGATGAGCAATTAAGAAATGCCGACTTGTCAGATAGAGTTGTTGGTATGGCTAAATCATTGGCAACATTTAAATATCTTGGCTTGCCAAATGTCAGAGCACCGTTTATCAACAAAACTGCAATGCTTACTACCGTACCCGCTGCAATACATGAATATGTCGGAAAGGGCAAGGTTCCGTTTAGAAAGATTTTAACTGAAATCTTAAAAGCTGAAAAAGATTATGATGCGTTCATGATAAAAGGAACCTCAAAAAATCTTAGCAGGGACGAAAAAATCTGGTTAGAAGAAATCAAGCAAAAGGGTTATGACGATCCACAGTATACAAGAGATGCTATCGGAACTATTCAGTCTTTACACGGGCGAGCATGGTCAAAAGCAATGCAGGGATCTATGTGGCTTTTTGGTAAAACAGAGATGTCTAACCGTGGGGCGACGTTGCTTGCGGGATACCGTATAGCTAAAAAAGCAGGAGAAGCATCAGTGGATTCTCAGGCATTAGCTAAAAAAGCAATGGAAAGGGCACATGCGCTTTATGGTAAGGCCACCCTACCTGAATGGGCGCAGGGACCGCACCTTGCTGCGAAAGTGGGTCAGATGCTTTATGTGTATGGGAAGTTCGGACATAACTATGCTCAGATGCTTTACAACCTTGGAGTCAAGAAAAAAAACATAAAAGCTTTGATGTGGGGGTTGTCTTCCAATGTTGTCCTTGGTGGAGCTAAGTCGTTTATTCTTATAAATTTTATAGCTGGCATGGCTAAGTTTTTAATGCCTGATGAAAGGGATCCTGAAAAGATTTTTTGGGATGGTGTTAGGGAAAATTTAGGTGATACGGGGGAAAGGGTTCTACGGTATGGTGCAGTGGGGGCGTTAGGCGGCGATATTTCAGGTTCATTGTCATTTGATCCTGCGGTTCCCAAAAACTTTCTTGAATTAACAGGTGCAATTGGTGGGGTTATAAATGACGCTATTCAGGCAAAAGAATACATAACAACTGGAAATGTCTATAGGTCTTTTGAGGTTTTGCTTCCTACCGGAATGGGTAACGTTTTAAAAGCAGCAAGAGAAAGCAAGTATGGTGCAATCACAAAGTATGGGAACGTAATTTGGGATGAAAATGGAAAACCCTATCGACCGTCTGCGGCAGAAACAGCTTTGAAAGTTGTAGGGTTCAGGTCTGCAAGAAGGGCAACTGTTCAAGATAGGCAATGGGAACAAAAAAAGGAACAATATAATTTTTCTGAAACAAGAAATAAAATATACAAAGAATACCGCGATTATATTTTAAACCCCGAAAAAGAAAAGTTAAAGAAAATCTATAAGAAAATACATGAATATAATGAAAGAGTGAAGTCTCTTGGAAGGCAAAGAACAATACCACCAATAACCAAAAGATCTTTAAAAGCGCAACTAAGAAAAATGAAAAAGCCGACTAAACGAGAAAGGCTTAAATAAATGGAGAAATAATCATGGCAGGAACAGTAACGGAAACCGGTAGAGCATCAAATGTTTTCAACGAAATTATAGTAACGCTTGCGTGTACGTCAGATGCTTCTGCGGGTACAATCCCAGACACTAATTTAACAGGTTTGGAAAAATACGAATTAAAAGAAGTTGTCAACATCAACCCTGCGTCTGCGCAACCGTCTACTGCTTATTTGATAGCGATAGAAGATGCTGATGGGTTGAGGATGTTCACTTCTCCGACATCGAGAAGCGTAACGGCAAGTGCGGCGGAAAGTACCGGTGGACACGAAACTTTGGGGTGGTATCCCCGTGTAGACGGTACTATCACGGTGAAGTTTAGAACTGCCGCTGATGACGGAGCCGCAGATGTTGGCAATTCTAAAACGCTAACTGTAAGGCTACGTTTTGAACGCAAACGGGGTAACTAATATGAAACGATTGCTTGTTATATTAATATTGTTATGTGCGTCCGTTGCTTTTGCGGCTCCCCCTGGAACCGTGTCAAAGGGGGATATTGTATATCCTATCAGCAAAAAGACATTCTCTGCACGTAAAACAGGTGTTGAAATCACCACCGACACGACATTAACTGAAAATCAATGTTTGTCAACGTATATTACCAATCAGGGCGCATCCGGTGAGGTAGATATAACTTTAGATGATTTGTCATATCGTGTTGCGGTTATGTTTATTGTGGAAGAGGAACAGGTCATTGAGATAAATCCGCCAAGTGGGGAAGCGTTTGACTTAAACGGTACGGCTTTGGATGCCAATGATTGTGTGGATTCTGATACAACTGTGGGTTCAAAGATTATGGCTGTTCGCATGAAAAACGCTTCCGGTACGTGGGTTTGGAGTCTTGATTCTATAAGAGGAGCGTGGGTTGATACCGGTGCTTCGGATTAAGGGGGATATAATGAAAAAGATATTTCTTTCAATTATTTTGCTGTTTTTGTTTTCCGCTTTCGCACATGCTGGACAGTTCCATTTATTTTTTATCGCACAGCAGACCGCAGACAAACCGGCCGAGGGTTACTCGTGTTGGGTGATCAATTCCGGTGGTCAGGAATACTATTTTGCCGAACACGGCGTTGAAATGCCGGAGGGTTACACGGTTAGACGGGCTTATTTGTTAGCTTCGTCTGGTGCTAATGATATGATCTATTATTTTACGAGAAACGCACAGGCGGCACAGATCGGCAGCGTAGCCACAGAATATGCCGGTGGTAGCAAGACCACAACGTCAGCAGCCTGGGTTGATTTTACTTTCAGAAGCTATGAACAGGTCGGAATTCACTCAGGATTTCCGGCAGGGGCAGCGGCCAGACTGGTATTAAACGCTTCATGGAAAGAAGAAGGCGAGTGGGTTTTCGGAACCGCTGGCGATTGGAAAACAGCGGGATTTCCGGCTGATTCAGCCACAGTAAATATCGGGATGCAAATTCTTGGAGCAGATTGATGAAGCTCATTAAATATATTGCCATAGTTTTACTACTTGTCTCACCTTGTTTTGCGGCCAACAAGGTCGTTGACATTGATTTTTCCCAGGGTCAGGCACATGATCGAATGTCAGGCGTGTCCGCAAATCAGCTATCGACCATCGGTGCGTCGACTGGCACTTTGCAAGGTGTTTTGACAACGTTTCATCCCGAAATGGATCAGTTGATTGATACCTCTGCAATCAATGATATTACTACGTGGTGGACGTTATCTGGTGCTGCGAATAGTACATATAATTCATTTATATCAGATAATCAGACACAGGGATATTCTTCCATTAAATATGATGGAGTGTTTTTATCTTCAGGTCAAACTTACATGGTTGTATGGGAGGCAAAGGCCGGGGCTGATGGTTGGGTTAGTCTTTATATCAGGAATGGAGTTACATCCGCCACCCCCGAAGGCGGGTTTAATCTATCTGCTGGCACTCTTGGCACGCAGGATGCTTTATTTTCTTCTTCAATCTCCTCAGTTGGTGACGGATGGTATAGGTGCGCGGTTTGCTTTACAAAAACAGATGCCAATTCTGACGATAGGTTTAGGCTTTATGCCGCAGAAGGTGATGGAGATCGGACTGTTGATGGAGATGGCACTTCTGCATCTTTTTACATCCGCAACATCAACGTCGTAAAACTCCCTTCCGGCAACGTCATAGGGTCGGACCTGTTTGATCAGGAGTCCACGACTTCAATAACTTCCGGATCAGATACAGCGGTTGGAAGTATTTACCGCATAGTATCCCAAAGCACATTAGATTTTACCACGGTTGGCGCTCCTGACAATGATGCTGATACGGTGTTTATAGCAACGGCAGTGGATACGCTTGGTTCGGGTGATGAGTTAGATAGAATAGACTCCCCCCACAAAGGCACGTACGGCAACCCTTACAGCCTGGGCACCGAAGCAATCACGGCGCAAAATGACCGGGATTTTAGCTCCGGGACTATTGGGAATTGGGTTATCTATGACGATTCTACTGATTCCACGGTGACATATTCTACCGCAGACCTGGACGGCGCAGACGACAAACAAGCATTAATTACGGTAGACGAGACAACCGATGCTTGTACTTACGCCTACGCCCAAATACCATCGACGGCACTTAGCTTAACTGCGAATAAGCTCCACACAATTTCAGCATGGGTTCATACCCCTGCTGCAAACACTTTACAGGATGCCCATATCACAGTCACCAATATGACGGGTGCGATTGTGGTAGACGGCAGCACGACCATCGGTGATGACGATTATACCAAGATAACCGCCTACGTTTACCTTGCCGCCGATATTGTGGGTGAGGTCAACATCGGTTTTGACGGTGATCCGGCAGACGGCGACTTGATGTATATAGATGATAATTCAGTTCGTGCGGTTCAGACTTCATGGGCTCCAACAGGCACGAACACCCTTTCTATAGACGCCGACGAAGACCAGATGGTATTTACCTATGTTGATACCGACACCCTTGCTACTTTGACTTTGGCTGATGCTGCTGACCAGTCAGACGATCTCACAGTAGGCAAATGGTATCAAGTGACCTGTACCGATTGCGAAGCTGATAACGGCGACATAGACATAGAAATAGCCGAGTCAGACGACACCGAGCTTCAAAGCATTACTTTAACCGGAGATGCGGCGGCAGATGATTACGAGATAGTTTTCAGATGCACAAATGCCACCACAAATAAAATCCAGTTTGATAATGCGGCGGCAACTGAGATAGCAAGAATCGGGAAACTGGAGATCAAAGAAATCCCCGACTACGCATATCTAAGCCCGCCCCCTGTCACCCTGACCGACACTTCTCCAGCGCAACCCGTCTTTGATGAGAGCATAGACGGTACAAGGCGGTTGGTGGGTGAGGGATCGGGGGTTAATCTGATTTGGTATTCGGAGGATTTTTCATACTGGACAAACTCTAACACCACGGACACGGCAGACGTAACAGGCCCGGACGGAACGGCTAATTCCGCAACTACCCTGACAGCGACCGATGCCAATGGGACATTAAAATATACCGTAGCCCCGACTTTAGACGGCTCGACTTACACCTATTCTATCTGGATGAAAAGACTTTCAGGAACAGGCAATATCGACCTGACGGAAGATGACGGATCAACCTGGACCACCAAGACTCTAACTTCCTCATGGCAGAGATTTTCTATTACTGGAACCGAGACTTCTCCGGTTGTTGGAATCCGAATAGTAACGAACGGAGACTCAATAGCGATATTCGGTGCACAGCTTGAACCTTCTGCTTTTATGACTTCTTATATTAAATCTAACGGATGCCCTACAGCCAGAGCGACAAAAGCGGCGGACGGCACGATAGGGTATCAGTGGACACAAAGCACCCGCTGGAAAACCGCCTTAAGCTCAAGTTCAGAATTTACTTTAGCCGTCAATTGGACTCCCATGTTTGATGCAGGGGATTGCTCCGGTGAAATCGGAATTGTTTCGGTTTCCGAGTCAGCTAATTCAGTGATTACATACGACTGCGACAACACCCAATTTGAGATCCACGATGGCACGAATACGGCTTTTGTTGATTGCACAATCGTAGCAGAGACCGAATATAATATAGTCGGTAGGGGCGATTATGATGCAGATGGCGGATCGGGGTATCTCGCCATCTCAGAAGGTCATGGTGGAAGCTATACCCACGGAAGCACAACCGCTTATGATGGCTCTATGGGGCCTGGCAATGAAATGTGGCTTGCATGGTCAAATGAGTATCCAGGGCATTATGGCGGAATTTACGGGTTAATAGGATACCTTTCTAACGCTCAGATTGAGGCAGAAATCTGGGACAATGCTCCTGCCATTACAATGGGGTTTTAAAATTTAACTAATCGAGACTTAATCTTATGAAAAAGATCGTTATTATTTTTTGTGTTTTGTTGATTGCCAAATTTAGTTTTGGAGCTGGTGTAAAGCTATCAGAAATGGATGCGCTTACGTCTCCATCTATTGCAGCTCAATTATATATAGTTCAGGGAGGCAGTAATTATAGCATAACACGTTTGGAATTATTGAAAGCTTTGCCGACATTAACGGGGGATATTACATTAAATGACAATGATGGTGCTCCCCCGAATGTTATATTTATAAATGAAAACAATGTTGAATGGCAACTTACCCTACATAGCGATAATACATTTTATTATTATACCGATTATGCTTCTGATTTGGATTTTAAATTTAGCAATATCGGTGATGGTAATATAGATGTTTATATTGACGGGGATAGCTATACTGCTGGAACTATTTATGAAGGAGGTACGGCGTTAAGTACTCTTTATGCTACAGATGTTGGAGATTGCACTGGAGGAGCGTGTCTTGATGGATCAGCAACCGGTGGAGAAACTATCAGTTTATATGATGGTGATTCTAATAAAGGTACACTTGACATGCCTGACTTATCAGGTGACATTACCATAACATTTCCCTCTTCAACTTCAACCTTGCTTGCCACAGATGGAGTTGGAACGAGTCTCACGGCACTTAATGGTGAAAACATTCAAGACGATACCATCGATGACGATTCTATCGACTTCACAGACGTAACCCTTACAGACCTTACTTTTGATGTGGGTTCTGTCAGCAAAACAGAATATGGATATTTAGATGGTGTAACATCTGCTATTCAAACACAAATCGATGGTAAAGAACCTTTAGATGCAGACATAGCAAAGGTTAATGAAGTTGAAACTTTAACGGCAAATTGGGTGAATACGGCCAATCCTTGGGCCGATAACGAGGTAGCAAATGCCTTAACGGTGACAGCTCAATCGGGTTCAACATGGGATATAGCCGACTCTGTTACTGAAACTTCGGTTTATTCGGGTACGACCTCATTGGATGAAACAACTGCTGCCGATGATTCAGGAGCTTCTATTGTCGGCGTCTTTGATGAGTTTGATAACAGTAGTTCCGCTAATGTTCAGGATGTTTTAGACGATTTGGATGCTGCAATTACTGCGGCTGGTGGTGGAGATGTTACTGGAGTTGGGAATTGTAGCGGCGGCGCGTGTTTGGATGGAACTGATGACGGCGGCACAACCCTTAGCCTTTATGACGGTGATAGTCATAAAGGAACCATCGATGTTCCCGACATAACAGGTGATGTCACTTATACCCTTCCTGCTGCAACCTGTACTCTTCTTGCCACAGACGGTGTCGGAACAAATCTTACGGCGCTTGATGGTGAAAATATTCAGGACGATACTATTGACGATGATTCCATTGATTTCACAGATGTAACTCTTACCGATCTTACTTTTGATGTTGGATCTGTTGACACCACTGAGTTTGGTTATCTCGATGGTGTGACATCTGCCATCCAGACTCAATTAAACGCCAAAGAGTCGGCAGATGCTAACATTACAAAGGATGATGAAGTTGAAACTTTAACGGCAAACTGGGTGAATACGGCCAATCCTTGGGCAGACAATGAGGTGGCAGATACTTTGACCGTGACCGCACAGGCGGGTTCGACATGGGATGTTGCGGATTCAATTACTAATACCTCCGTGTATTCCGGCACAACTTCTTTAGATGAATCCACTGCTGCTGATGATTCGGGTGCTTATATAATAGGTGTGTTTGACGAATTCGACAATTCAGACGCAACTAATCTTCAAGACGTGCTTGATGACTTAGATGCTGCAATTACGGGTGGTGGAGGTGACGTTACGGGAGTCGGCAACTGTGCTTCTGGAGCTTGTTTAGACGGAACCTCTGATGGCGGAACCACAATAAGTCTTTATGATGGTGATTCTCACAAGGGAACAATAGATGTCCCTGACATATCGGAGGATGTGACTTACACCCTACCGTCTTCAACTTCGACCTTACTCGCTACAGACGGTGACGGTTCGAGCCTAACTAATGTGGTAACAGCCGCAACGGTTGGTGCGGTATCTGCGAGTCTTGACGATACAGACGCAACGGTAGAATGGGAAGACGCCACAGACCTTGACGAAAATGGAGCTTTAAATACGGGTAGTGTTGCGGATAATGAAATAGATTATTCAGAGGTAACACTAACAGATTTTGATTACCAAACCGCATGGAGAATTTTTTATTCTAATGGAAGTGGGGATGTTACCGAACTGGCATTCGGAGCCAATGGAACATTTCTTGAATCAAATGGTACAACTTCTGCTCCTGCTTTTAGGGCGTTGGTTGAAGCAGACATTTCAAATGCTGGAACTACATTTCTTTTACATTCTGATGTTGATGATACGCCTGTGAACGGAGAAACTACAGTTCCAATTAGTTCAAATTGGGCTTATGATCTTGAGAACGCTGCTGACCCATTTTCTGTTTACAAGCTTGAATCTGAAATGGGAACAGCCTCCACAAGAGACGCGGAAGACACCTTAACAGAAGGGTCTAATCTACCTGATGGCCTTGCAGTTGCAAATTATGTTGCCAGTGAAATATCGGGTTTTATTACCTCAGTGAATGCAGACACAACCCCTGATTTGGGTGGACCTTTAAATCTTAATAACCAAATTATTTATGATGCGCATAATTCCATATCAGATGGAGATACAACTCCTGATGTAAGCGGGGGTACTAACTTTATAACTGCGAATGGTGGTCCTAGTGATACGACGATAACCAATTTTGATGCTGGTGGTGGGTCACTTCAAGACGGACAATTTGTTTTTGTGACGATTAACGACAGCTATACCAAAATAGGGTTTTCTGCTGCTGGCTTAAGTGGGCATGATGAAAATGATTGGGAACCATCAGCGGGTGACTGGATGATGTGTCAGTACCATACTTCTGGAACTGTATGGGATTGTATGGTTTCTAGATGGACTTATTATGACGGTATTACAATCGGGGGATTTGGAACCGCAAACAGAGTAATATACAGTGATGCTTCCCAAAATGCTGCGGTTGCCGACAATTCAGCGGCAGAGCTTCATACATCAGGGTCAATTACAGGCGGAATTGAAGTGGTTTCCAAAACGGGAGACTATACTATCGGAAGTACCAATGCATACGAAGCTTATGGTGGTCTAATCTTTAACCTTACTGACAGTACACGAACCTTTACCTTGCCAAGTGCGGTAGGAGGTATGAGTGTTTGTGTCTTAAATGGTCAAGGGGTGTCGTCAATTCTTAGGTTAGATGCGGCATCCGGTGATTATATCGTGTTAGATGGAACAAAGCCAGGAACTGCGGGTGAATACATTGGTTCTTCGGGCGCGGCGGCAGACCAAGTGTGTGTTGTTGCAAGAAATACTGAAGATTGGTACGTAACTTCAAAAATAGGAACATGGACGGCAGAATAATGAAAAAACTAATTTTATTTCTTTTTATTTTAATTCCTGTTTTCGCAATGGCAGGACAGGTAAGAGACATCCCCAACAATAAAGAAATTGTATTTGGTGATCCTACTAATCACACCTATGAGTTGGTTAGTATTAAATACAGCCAGGATTCAAACAACTTTGCGGAAATTATATTTTATGTGATTTCCTCTTCGGGGAAAAGATTAAACAAACACAGAATCAGAATTCAAAACGCGTTGGACAACCCAAACTCTATTGCGGAAAATTGTACGGGTGAGGGTGAACCTTGGCCGCTTTGTACTGGAGAAGGGACTTGTGCGAATAACTGCGATGAATCCACTTCGGATTTTACGGACTTTGTTCAAGGTTACATTTCAACTGTTTTAACCCGTACTGATGCTGCTGTCGGAGCCTTTATCAATGAACACTATCCTACGCAAGATCGTCCTTAGTATTTTAATTCTATCCATACCTTTGTTGTGTCATGCGAGAATGTCATGTCTTCATTGGGGTGGTGGTACGGAAGAATCTTCACTGACCTGTTCGTCTGATGAGGATTTTACAGATGTTTCTGTCGACGCTCAGTGGGTGTTTGGGAGATATGCAACTGAAGCCGCGGCAGGCTGGGAAGTTCCCGCAGGATTGTCCGGAACTGATGTCTGTGAAATGATCCTACAGTTAACGGAAGCGGTTGGGGATATACAAGCAACTGGTTATGGTGGTGGTCCAAAGCTTTATTATGTTTCTTTTTATACGTTAGATGGCAATTATGATTTAGATACGGAGTTATGCAGATCAGAGGCCATAAATGGAAGTAACTGGAACCATACCGATGTTACCTGGGATGGTGGGGATTTTGACGGTGGATGCGATATTTCGAGTGCCGATGTCTGGATAATTTACATGGATGACGATAACAATCCAGATGATTTCGATATTGATGGATCAAATGCTGCGGCCATCCTATATGATAACGAAGGTGGTGGGAAAAGCGTTGACCGATATTTTTTTTCCACAGCAGGTGCTTCAGAAGGTGATGGACCATCCGATGATAACGATGACCCTTATATGAAACTATCTACAATGCAATGAAAAAAATAATTTTATTAATATTACTGTTTCCTTCTTTGGTATTTGCCGGAACTGCCTATTATGTTGATTTGGATGCTGGTTCGTCAGGAACCGGGACATACGCCTCCCCTTGGAATAAAATTAGTGATGTTGAAGGAGCAGGGTTGTCTGCTGGCGATGATGTTTATTTCAAGCATGGAACAAGCAATGCCGATGGCAATCAGGAGGACTTTGATGTAACTTGGGCATCTTCAAAAGAAGATCCAGTTGTAATTGGATGCTATGATGGTGATGGGGATTTTGATTGTACGGGGAGAACTTTACCAATTATTGACGGTGATACCCATAATATCGGTTTAGTTGATATTTATGATTCTCTTATCATGATTAATGGAAGCAACGGGGCTTCTGGTGGTTACTATACTGTGCAAGATCTTGACTTCCGCAATTCAGGATGGAACGCAGTTACGATAGATGATTGCGGGGATTATAATACAATTCAGCGGTGTAAAGCTGATTACCAAAATGGAAATACATTCGTTCTGAGTGAGGTTCAGCATTCTACTGTAGATAATAATACTGTAACTCGCTCCAGTTATGGAGGCCAAAGAAGAAATCATCCTGACTATTGTTATGCCGGGGATGGAGATAATTGTTCAGATTCAGAAGCCTGTCCATATGGGTGTTGGGGTTGGGGAGGAGCAGCAATTACCGTAATTGATGGCAACAATAATGAGACGGGAACTCTTTATAATACTGTTAGCAATAATAGTGTATCTGGAGGATATGAAGGTATAGGGGCATATATGGGAGGTAGCTATACAATCATAGAGAACAATAAGGTATTTGATAATCGTTCTTATCATATATACATGGGTAATTCTACTCACAATATTGTAAGAGGAAATCTTGTTTTTGAAAGTGATGCTGACCCAGACAATAACGATGCAGGAATATTTATAGGATGTGAATCTTGGGAATCTTGGCCCCTGAAGGTCAATGGAAGCAACGAAGTTTATAACAATTTTGTTGTGGGGATGCGTTGGGGAATTACAATGACTTCAAGTTGTTATGAAACTTCTAGCGAGGCACCCGTAAGTAATAACAAGGTTTATAACAACACTATTATCGATTGTACAGAATATAACATTCGTCTTGCAAAAACCGGTGGAGCTTCGGGAAATGTTATCAAAAATAATATCAGTTGGATTTTAAATAGGGGCGGAAGTCATATTACTGGATGTTCTGATGGCAGTGTAACATGGGCAGACAATCTTTGGGACACAGACCCTGGAAGTGGGGGTTGTGATTCTGGCACGGACCCCGCAAACGAAGATCCCCAGTTATCAAAAACAAATTGGTCTTCTATAACAACGTCTCTTGATGAAACCGATTTTCATTTTACCTCAAGTGGTTCTCCTGGCGTGGGTGACGGGGGGGATTTGGGAGATGGTTGTGTTGATTGGTCGGGTTATTGTGATCAAGATTATCTTGGAACCGACAGAGATCCCACATGGGATTGTGGTGGTTATCAGCTAACTGCCAGTGGGGATAAGGTTGTTACGATTACTGCATCAGATGACACGGCCACAGAATCAGGCCCGACTACAGGTGAATTCACCATTTCATGTTCTCCCAATTGCGCCTCAGAATCGATTAATTGGTCACTATCAGGGTCTTCCGCAACAATTGATACCGATTATAATATGGACGATGAAGACGGTGTCAGTAGCTTTTCAGGTGCTTCTACCACAATTACAGTAACACCTGTAGACGATGACGATATAGAAAACAATGAAACGGTTTTAATTACCTTACAAACTGGAACGGGGTACACTATAGGAAGTCCTTCATCCGCCTACGTAACCATCGTTTCGGATGACGTTGCGGATGTGTCCAATACAATATCATTTGATGGTTCAACGACTTTTACTCAGGGTGGATCAAATACTTTAGACTTTACGGATTAATACCATGCCGGAGAACGGAAATATTTGCAAGGCGCACTCTGGATGCATTTCCGATATTGATCATCTTAAATCCGAAAACCTGGCTCAATGGAAGGAACTTAGTAAGGTGCAGGAAAAACAAGACCAGTTATTAATGCGTATGAATGTTTTGCTTGGCGGGATAGCGGTTGCGTGTGTTCTTTTGGTTATCAATATTGCCATAAAGATATGAAAAAATGTTATAGTAAATGAGCTTAACTTGTAATAAAAGTCATTTGACTTTTTAATCATGTGTTTTTATAATGAAAGCAACCATAGATCTGCAACAAAAGGAGTCCAGTATGTTAACTGAGACTCAAAAACAGCAGTTTTCTGATTGTCAATTCACGATTGAGAACATGGCGCTTTCCTGCAAGGCCAGACATTCCTATTGTCCCACCGATTGCCCATTAAGAATACCAATTACTATTTTACACGCTAAACATGTATTCACAAAAAAAATGAACAAGGAATATGATGAGCTGTGTAATGGTTACACAGCAAAGGACCGGCTTATTGCCGGTATTGATACTATATAATGGAAAGGAAGTCAAAAATGAAAGCAACTACCGTATTAGCCGTAATCGTGGTGCTGGTGGGTTGCGCTGCCACCCAAACGCCTACCGTACAAACAACCCCACAAGAAATCATTGTAAAAGTCGAAGCCGCTGAGCCGACTAAGCTCACCGTTGAAGACGGGCAGAAGGAAAGAATTGTCAAGTCTATGGAGGTCAAATCACACGACCTTGATCTTTCCGATACCACCTTTTTGTGCAAAGGGAAAGCCTATTGTAAGCTGTCAAGTTACATATCTTCTTATGGTGCAAAGGATTTCTGGAGTGACATTCTTTACCTAAAAGAAAACACAGATGTTAGAGAACTCCACATGTATATCAATAGCGGTGGTGGAAGTGTTTTTGCAGGTCTATCGCTTGCAGACCAAATTGATCGAGCTGAAAGAGAAGGGTTTACCATAGTTGCGCATGCTTCTGGCATTATTGCCAGCGCAACAGTTCCGATTTATGCATCATGCACAAAACGACTTGCCCTTGAATCTACGATGTGGATGGTGCATGAGGCATCGCTCTTTAAGTATTTGGCGAATGAAAGTTCTTCTGCTATTCGAGCACAACATGAAATGATGGAGCTGATTCGAAACAGGTATTTGGGGATTCTCGCAAATAATTCAAATTTGCAAAAAGAAGAATGGGAAAGAATGGAAGGTCGAACGACTTGGTTTACAACCCACCAAGCTATTGAATATGGAATTGTTGATTCAATCGAATAGGAAAAATTATGAAAAAATTTATCGTGTGTCTATTTTTAATTGTTGGCGTGACATTTATTTTCCGGAACACCTCAGATAGAACAATGGTTTGCAGCATTGATTGGTATGACCATAATTTTGATTATCCTTATGCGGCAACTATGATGGCTGCTGAACTAAAACCGGGAACGGAATTTAGAAACAGTGAACCGTATAGCGGAAAGATTTGGGAAATTCATTGGTATTCAGTTCCACGAACATATGATGAAAATGATTTTGAGCGCGATGAATTTGTGGAAATAACTGATGGGACAACCATTGTTATCAGTGAACCGGAATCCGAAGCGGTGCAGTTGCCGGGTATATGAAAGAAAGTTTAATTTGGTTCGGAATCTGTTTAACCATTATACTAATCATGCCAGTTTTAATGGCGTTAACCTATGGATACCTATGGGATTAAGTGGGGACCTGTCACATATGGGACGGGCAGTTAAATTATTGTAAAGAGCAGAAGTGGAAGGATCAAAAAAACTGTCAGTTCTCAGATAAATCCAAGCTGGGAGACAAATGTATCTATTGCCGAGAGGACGGGATATGCGACTGTATTAAGATTAAAAACAAAGAGATGGCTAAGTAAAAAGGAATTTAAAAATGCGAAAAATTTTAAATCAACACATTAAAATTCTGGTACTTTTATTTTTTGTGCCGTTGATTATGACGAGTTGTTTTGACACAGCGATTGTCAAGCAACCTCCTGTTGACCCTGTATGCCCTAAAGAAGGGTCGTGGTTATGTGAAAAAAGTGCCGAATTGGGGATAGAACTCGAAACCCTGTATGACTGGATTTATTCAGCTACAGCACTTTCTGCCCTTGTTCCCGATGGGCCCGAGATAGCTGAAATCTGCAGATTCGAGAAGGAAATTGCCGACTTCTATGAGAGGAGTTACCCTATATCCACTGACTATTTAATTAACGAAATCATACGCCGATCCAAAGCCGTTGACGACACGGCGAAAGCCGTGTTGATCAAAAATATTATCAATAAAAACTTGGTGCAGTTCCGCAGTCTTTCACTCATAACGCCGGCAGACGATGAAATCTTAAGAAAGGGTCATCGGGCATTCCGTATGGATATGATGTGTGATGCGTTTGAGGAGGATTAATATGTCAAAAGGACAAGCCACATTGGGTGTTGCCCTGACAGTTGGTTTTATCGCGCTCACTGCGTTTTATTTCTTCGGGCCAAGTGAGATAAAGCCTGTTTTAAAAGAACCGCTCATGCTCGTTACAGGCTGTTGGATAGCCAATTTTACAACGGTTGTTAATTGGTTTTTTGGATCTTCAAAGGGAAGTTCAGACAAAAATGCGCTTCTTAAAAAACAGCCTTGATAATTTTATCACCATATTTGCCGTACCTGTCGGTATTTTTATTGGTGGGATAATAGGCGTCGCTATTTTTATACTTGGCAGACCGTTAAATTGGATAGTTTCTAAAATATTTCCTGTGAGACAAACAAAAAAAACGGTGGACACACATTAATGTACGAACAACTAGAACGAGAATTAACAGAAGCCATAGACCGCGCAACCGGCTATGGACAAAAGCAGCATGGGAACGGAAAAGATTTCCAGGATCAACCCATATGCGAAGCGCAAAGAATGTTTGGCAAATCGCAAATGGGGCCTGCTTTATTTCAAATCTGGAAAAAAGTCATGGAGATACCAAAATACGAACACGACAGGCCAGAAAAAGCTCTGAAGTGGCTTGATGACATTATTGTGTATGCCGCCGCCGCCAAAGTTGTGTTACGTGAGGGGATAAATATTGAATGTCAGCCATCATCGGGAAAATAGAGTTTGACCTAACAGACCCACATGCCGCTCGAATGCATGAGCTGGCTGTAAAATATATTGATGCGTATCTATGTCTATTCAATGTAGATCAAGCCCTCAGAAGCGTTGTGAAATACGATTCATTCCGAAGTGAGGAGTTTATTAGGGGAGTTGAGCACGCAAGGGATTTATTACATAATTCCATAATAGAGAAGGGAATCGATTTAGACGAGATACCGTAACTCGAATGTGAGGCAATATGAATGAAAATTCTTATAGCTGGAGATATGCACACGGGTAGTCTTGCAGGGCTAAATCCTCCTGCATATCAATCAGGGCCAAGGGATAAAGTAAGAAAACAAATGAAAAAATGGGTATGGTGGCTCGAATTAATAGAGCATCATGGCCCCTTTGACATGCACATAAACACAGGAGATGTTATAGACGGATTAGGGGTAAAAGACGGAACGGAATGTATTATTCCCGATCCCAACAGGCAAATTGAAGCCGCAATTGAGTGTATCAAAGCAATCAAAGCCCCTGAGAACTTATTTGTGGCCGGCACAAGGGCGCATACCATCACAAGAGACGGTCTTGAAATGGATAAAATGGTTGCCAACGAATTTAAAACAGCCAGAACACCTAAAAATTTCAAGGGGCAACTATTTATTCATATCGATGTTCCCGGTCATAAAGGATGGGAACTCAATGTCAGACATGCTCCTGGTTCAAGGTCAGGGGTTAAATCGACAAGAGCGATGCCTATCGGGAAAGAGCGCGACGCCAATGTCGAATGGCACAGGAGAGGGCAGGAGCCGTTAGGTGATTTGTATTTCAGGGGGCATCTTCACTATTCTTATAACGCCGGTGTTCCTGGAAGGTGGCAGGGTTATATTTTACCAAGCATCCAAAGTCCTGATACTAAATATGGCAGAATATTATCAAGAGGAACAGACACAGGCGCAGGATATTTAACGATTACTAAAGATGGAGATTGGCCTATATGGACACCGATACCGTACCAAGAAGAAATGGTGGAGGTTTTACAGTATACGATTCCGGCGACGTAAAGCTACCATCAAAAACCTGTAATAAATGCGGAACAACCTACACCGGCAAAGAAATAGCCACCAATTTTGCCAAGCGCAGCGATGCGTCCGATGGATACCGTAGCGGATGCAAAGCATGTGATAACGAGGCTCAACGTGATCGGCGGCGGAAAGCAAAACAAAACGATATGGTGCAGGAATCATTAGATAGGGTGATGGAAAAACTTATTCGTGAAAAACTTGGTTGGTAATGGCCGAAATAAAACACATATCAGACTATATATTTTCACAGAACAACATCAAAGAAACCATTGAGAAAATTGGTGAATATATAGACGAAAACGGTCTGCCAGAAAGGATGGCTGTTTTGATCGTGTACCAGGGCGAACCTTTTGTGCTTTGTGGGTCAGAAAATAGAAACTATGATGTTCCACAGGTTGCCATGGACATGCAAAGAGTGTTGAGCGCAATCTATGCGGATGATTATGAATATGAATAGCGCCTCAACACTACAATCGGCAAAAGCAATCCAAGGAACAATTAAAAAGCTCTTTCTGAAGCGAGGCCCCAATACTTGAACATCAGGGTTCTCAGCATAGCTATGATGCCTTTTTCGGTCTGCTTTTGGCCGTGAATCCGTTTTGGTTTCTGGACCTCAACGAAATTTAATTTGTGAGCATAACTTTTGTCGATATCAACCAAAATCAGACCGGCATAATCAGGAATACAAATCGGAACAGCTTCTAAAGGCGCAACATAGCTAAAATAATTTGGTATCCTAATTTCCTTCCAATTAACTGAGGAATAATCCCTTCTTAGGCTATAGTGTTTCCTTTTCCTGAAATCCGCCTTAAAATCCTGATGACTGATCTTGATTTCGTATTCATACATATAAAAAGATTTCGTGATACTTATGAGGTCGGCTTCCCAGTAAAGCCATGACCAGCTCACATTGGGGATCACACAATACTGTCCTCTGCGCATTAATTCACAGTGCAGGGCGTATTGGATTTTGGTTTCATCGAGGGGGTTGGTTGTCAATTATTATTCCTGATGTGATGGTTTCATAGGATGTTCATGGTTCGGGACCGACTCTCGCCGGCCCCTTCAATATCAATTTTAGAAAGTTATTAATTCTACCGCCATTTTTTATCTAAAGGTTACGCATCACCTTCCTTTACCCACCTCCCGCCACTCTGTTGAGGATTATCGATTTCAAACATCGTATATTTTGTTCCACAGACCCCGCATTGCCATTCTCTGCCGATTGACATTTTCTTGACGGTGGCTTTGCATTTATTGCATGTCACTTTGTACCATCCGGATTTTGTTTGCTTGGCGGTTATCATTTCATTGCCTCAAATCAACGCAGTAAAAGTTTTCCTCGATGTGCTCCAACCTTTTCTTGAATGGCTTTATGCCGAAAAACTTTGCAAAACCACTGCAATGAAAACGCAACATTGAACAATCTCTCGATAGGGAATATATTTCATTCCCCTGTTTATTTACAAAGTTCATACCAATTTTCTGCCTTTCTTCGTCAAAAAATACTTCGACCCCCTTATATTTAAAAAGGTTGTATTTTTTGGCAGCGGCAGTATTTAAGGTTAATTGTCCGTCTTTGTTCATCCTAACCATCGGATGGCCAGATCCCCCGCCCATGCGATTTGTGTACTTAGTAAACCCGTTTCTTTTTGACAATTTTCTTCCCCCTAAAACCACCAACACTGATAGCGTTTGGAGTGGCTTTCCGATTTTGGAAATCTCGCAATATTTTGGCGACAATGACAAGAGCCGTATCAGTATCGATCTGGAATCGATACGCAGTGTAGATTGATAAACACCCAAGGAGTCTATAATCTATGTCTTCATGGTCCCTGGGGCTGTTGTCATCGCTGGTAGATTCCACCCTGATATTTAATAGCCCTATAGCGTCGTATTTGTTTGGAACATCAAAACGCGATATCATCTTTGCCTCCTGTCAAAATGCAACCTTTCCATTTCTTTTTGTGACACTTGAAACATTCCTTGAATAGTGGTACTGCAAAATCGTCCATAAAAATTCATCTCCTATGTGGTTTTTTGTGGGCTTTGGGGTAACGAGGTGGTGGCTCACTCCGTTACCCCTTCAACTAAAAGGGATGTCACCGTCATCATCAGGTTCAGGGGCCGATGGCTTCTGGTAGTCGTTTTGAGACCGTTCGCTTTTACTTCCAAGCATAAGCATCTGACCGGCAACAATTTCGGTTGTGTACCGCTTGACTCCGTTTTGGTCTTCCCATGATCTGGTTTGCATTCGGCCGGATATAAATATTTGCTTGCCCTTGGTTAAATATTGCCCCATAATTTCAGCAAGATTTGAAAATGCCACCACTCTTACCCATTCTGTATGTTCAGTTTCCTTGTATTTGTAACCTACTGCCATCGATAGATTCGCTACTGCCATTCCTGACGGCGTATATTTTACTTCTGGGTCTTTCCCGCACCGTCCAATAAAGTTACATTGGTTTAGATCATTTGCCATTGTTCAAATACTCCGTTAAATATTGTATGATTAACATTTCAGGGTTATATCCCCGCCAAAAGGTTTCCCTGCCCTTATTGTGGCGCTCTACATGATGCGGATGACAAAGAGGCAAACATTGACTGTCAGGACATTTAATAGCCAATCCACCTTTGCCAAGCGGCTCATGATGCGGATCACAGGGCGATTTACCGCATATCACACATGGATGACTGCTTATCCATGTTCGATATTTTTTACTGCGCATTACTTTGTGTTTCGGTTGTGGCCTGTAATAATTCATTTTGTTCCCTATCCTATGTGGTCGATTGGTTCCATCTTAAAGCTCCTCAATTTTTTTTATAGCTTGATCAGCAAGGAAACAGACATTTCCGGTCAATGTGTAGATTATTTCACGTACCTGCAAATCCTGAATTTTGTCCAGACCTTCCAGGGAATAGTCAGTGACCCGATTGACGATCTCAAATGCCATCTTTTTATCTGCCCTGCCCTGCGGAGTGTCCATCTCCCGCACAACTTTTTTTATGGTCGTGTTTATTGCGTCCATTTTTCAAATCCTAATAACGATACTTTTAGTATTCCTTGTAAAACAAGAGACCCAATTGTCAATTTGTGCCATTGCCTTGCTTTAGATTCAAGCTCCCACAATGGATAATCGTCATAAATTGGCTTATTGTCTTTGGATCTCCTGTAGTTGTTGAGTTTACAGGTTACTTTTGTGTTCATGATATTATCTATGTAAAAATCAAAAGCTTCATCGTCGTCAAGCAGTCTACCTTTGGATTCTATTGTATTTAAAAACTTTTTTTGTTTATGGTTGAGTCTCATATTTAGTACCTATAATGTCTGATTATACTCCAAATATTCCCAACACTCTTCTTCGAGGTAGTCTTTGTGGTTTTTGAAAATCCATGATTTTACGTCACCAGGAAGCTCTATGTCTTCGATATCGATAGACGGTGGACACCCAGGGTAATAAACTGTTGGTCTTTCCCTTCCTTGGTATTTAAATTCAACCATGACAGGGATCTCTATCCACGTTTTAATTTTGTGGTTGCTCATTAGTTTCTCCTTCCTTCCATTCATCGACTACACATTGATGATTTTTCCTTCTTGAGCGGCTTTTCTGAGAACCCACTCGATAAATCTTTTCTTTTCACTAATTGGGAGGGTTGACTTGTCGGCAAAGACGTGGGGAACTTTTCGATAGATTCCTTTTTTGTCTGGTTTGATTTGGAAAAATACGATTTTAAGTTGCCGATGAAACAAGAGATTTTCGTCAGGGTCATATCCTAAATGCCTCGCAAATTCTGGGAGAATGGCGGCAAAATACATTTTTCGCATCGGGTCTGATTTTGTTTTCTGCTTGCGGGTAATCTCAAGATTAAGAACAGTTCCAGGTTTCCACTTTTTGCAATATTCATTAACAAGATCCCACCGACATTCGAGTTTACGGTTATCATCTGTTCTGGCTACAAATTTCATCTCATTGCCTTCAACTTTCGTACCATTTCATTCAGCCCATCGCAAAAATCATCAAGCATTACTTTCATTTTTTTGATGTACTCAGCATCCGGCAGAACCTTGACTATCAGCGGCTTAATGCTCGGATAGTGGCTATGAAAATACCAGTGAGACAGACCAGTAACAAGTAACGATCCCTGCACTTGAGCGATATATTCCGTGGGAAGCTTGCCACCTAATAAATATTTGATATGAGTTTTCATCTTGGGGCATTTGATTTCAAGCCCGCCACCATCGGAGGTAAGACCATCAGGAGAGCAGTGGAAACGCTTATTATCATCGGGATAGCACAGCGCGACCTGTCTAACTGTCAAATCGGTCTCCCACTCAAATTCGTCTCTTGCGTCCTGCTCTCTCTGGTTGCCGATTTCCATATGGTGATTAGTGTATCCTGCCTCTGATTGACCTGATATGATTTCGCCGGCCAATTCCATCATGTAGCCCTCGGCGCTCTTGCTTGGCTTACCTGTCGCATTGGTAATTATTTGATCGAAACTTGAAGCCCCTGGGTTGCCAAGCCTGGCAGCGAACCATTCATCAGACTGTTGCTGAAAGTCATCAATTACTATCACGCTTTTGCTCCAATTTTTTGATTGCGGTTTCGTACATTGTGGACGGCATCTTGTCCACGCTTTCGATCTTCATATATTTGCAAAAAGCTTTTTCATTTGCGTCTACTTCTGCGATCAGACTTTGAATGTCTGCAAACTGTTGATCGGTAATGTATTCAACAGGACTCCCCGCTGAATTTCCATCGTCGTCAGAACCTTTGTCTGTTGTAGCAATCCCGGTAACAGCTTCAAATGTCGCTTTTCGTAGATAGGTAACTGTTGACTTTATTTGTTGTAAAGGATTCTTTGAGCCAGATGTGTCAGGTGGGCCAAGCAATGTTACCTCTTGGCTATGTCCCAATTCGTGTGTGAGAATACAAGTAACAGCTAATCCACCTTCCACTTTTGGGAAATCAAAACTTGCCTCAAGACCATGCTTTGACAGAATAGGATTGACGGTATTTAACAGGGAGTCCTCAGAGGCATATTTTGATTCGTACTGTTTATTCATTTTATCTCTGATGACTTTAAAATCTTCTTTTTTGAAGGCGCTTTTCGCTTTAAAGTACGCCTCTTTAGCCTGTTGCTGTTTAACTTTCAGATCAAACTCAAACATCCTCTCAAGCACCTCAAGTTGATCTTTCCCCATGCCCTTTCGAACCGCTTCCATCATGATTTCATTAGGGCTTGCGACTGCAGGGAGAATGTCGTTTTCCGGATGATCCGTTTCCCATCTCTTAAAACCCGCTTCTTTTGCGGTAGGCAGGTTGTCAAATTTCTCTTGTGCTTCGGTCATTTTATCCTCCTGTTATTTCTGACAAGTCGGAAGAAATTCCATGTCTTCC
>Ga0180437_10000647_pt1 | contig 64447 bp, 44 predicted proteins | sample SS_ome_4_FD_132410 | JGI IMG/M metagenome (GOLD analysis project Ga0180437, IMG submission 132410) | Hypersaline lake sediment archaeal communities from the Salton Sea, California, USA - SS_3_D_1 metaG | ecosystem: Environmental > Aquatic > Non-marine Saline and Alkaline > Hypersaline >...
AGCGATTCCCCGTCGCCGCCTTGCCCTTCTCCCATCGTGCGACGCTTCGTAGAATACCGCTATGGCTGAGCCGTCCGACATTTCGCCTGCCGCGGCGGCGGCAGCGCCGGCGGCGGAGGACCGGCGGTTTCCCGTCGCGTGGATCGCGTCGCCGCAGACGTTCAAGCGGTTCGCGCCGATCCTCGTTCCGCTGGCGGTGGGGCTGGTGGACGAGGTGACGGACGTGACGGTCTTCTGCCCGGAGTCGGCCGACGAGCGCGAGCTGGAGGGCGTGCCCTTCGACGTCGTCCGCTACGAGGACGTTCGGTGGTGGCAGCGGTCTCGCGGGGCGATCGAGGGGCTGCTGGCGGAGCTTCGGAAGCGAAAGGTCGAACTGCTGCACGCGTTGGACGGGGCGGCGGTGAAGCTGACGCGCCGGCTGGCGCGGGCGGCGGGGCTGCCGTATCTGGTCAGCAGCTACTGCGCCGGTGACGCGGCGGCGGTCGGCGAGTGGGCGTCGGACGCGTCGTATGTTCTGGCGGCCAGCGAGCCGATCGTCGAGACGTTTCGGGCGCGGGCGTGGTCGGCGGATCGTGTTCGGCTGATGCGGCCGGGCGTCCATCACGTCCAGCGCCCGACGTGCTTCAACGAGCCGGGCCACAGCGTGGCGATCGTCGCCGGCGGGCCGCTGGCGGCCCAGTCGGCCTTCCGCACCGTGCTGGAGTGCTTCGCGGAGCTGGCCGGGCGGAAGTACGACTGCGTGTTCTTCGTCATCGGCAGCGGGCCGGGGGAGCACTGGCACCGCGTGCAGGCCGAGCGGCTGGGGCTCGGCGGGGTGTTGACCTTCGCCGCCTGCCGGCCGATCGGGCAGTTGACGGGCATATTGAAGGCGGCCGACGTGTACGTCGCGCCGGTGACGCAGAACTGCATCGACGTGCGGAGCCTGCTGGCGATCGCGGCGGGCGTGCCGGTGCTGGCGGCAGGGGGCAGCGGGGTGAGCGACTTCCTGCGCGACGGCACGACGGCGATGACGTTCTCGCCCGGCGCGGTGGGGGAGCTGACGGTGAAGCTGACGGCCCTGCTGGACGACCGCGAGGCGGCCGGCCAGTTGGCGGCCGGGGCGCTGGAATACGTCCACGAGCACCACAGCCCGGCCAACAACGTCACCGGGCTGGCACACTTCTACCGGCAGGCGGTCGAGGGGGCCGCGGGATGAACGGCGGCGGCCGGGGTGAATTGCGGATTGCGGATTGCGGATTCCCTCAGTTTGGGCGTCCTCTGGCGAGATCGGCAGCTTGTTCCGCGACGCACGACGTGGTTGCGGCCGGCGCCGCAAGCCACGGCACCCACGCTTGTGCATTTGACGAGGCGCAAGCAGCATGGGGAGAAAGAGGCCCGAGATGAGACGTTACTCTGTTCTGGCGGTGGGGCTGGTCGTTGCGGCGATGTCGAGCGGTGGGGGGGCGGCCGAGGCCGTCGAGGCGGTCACGGAGGTTGCGGTCACCGGCGTCGAGGGCGCGGACGCGACGGGACCGCCCGTGATCGCCGGCGTCCGTCCGGTCAGCGTGCTGGGCCGCGATCCGCTGGGGGTGATGGCGAAGGGGCGCCAGCGGGTCGGGTTCATGACGATCGAGCTGGCCGGCGGCGGCGAACGGATCGATCGCGTGCTCCGCGTGGCGACGGCGGTCAAGCCGCCGATGGCGTACAACTTCCAGGTGCGGATGGAGTCGCAGGCGGCGGTGAGGAAGGGGGACCGTCTGCTGCTGCGTTTTTGGGCGCGGGGCATCCGAACGAAGTCGCCGTTCCGCGACGTGATGCTGGGCCCGTGCTTCGAGCGCAACGGCGATCCGCACACGAAGTCACTGGACCTTCGCTGGCGGCTGCCTGTCGGCGGGGCGTGGCAGCGGATCGACATCCCGTTCGAGTGCGTCGAGGACTATGAGGCGGGGGAGGCGATGTTCAACTTCCGCGTCGGCTTCGATCCGCAGACCGTCGAGATCACCCAACTGACGCTGAGCAACTACGGGCGGGAGGTCCGCCTGGCGCAGCTGCCGCGTTCGAAGGAGCCGCCCTACCGCGGCGGAGAGCCCGACGCCGCCTGGCGTGGCGAGGCGGCCAGGCGGATCGAGGCCCATCGCAAGGGCCGGCTGACGGTCCGCGTGACGGACCCCGCCGGCAAGCCCCTCGCCGGCGCGGACGTGCGGATCGCGATGAAGCGGCACGCGTTCGGCTTCGGGACGGCGATCAACCATTGGGTGCTTTGCGGCGCGGATCGCGGGTCCGACGGCGAGAAGTACCGGGCGGCCGTCCGGGAGCTGTTCAACAAGGCGGTTATCGAGAACGGCCACAAGTGGGGGCCGTGGGAGTCGCCCGAGAGCCGCCGAATGACGCTCGACGCGGTCCGGTGGCTTCGGAAGTCGGGCATCGAGGTGCGAGGCCACTGCATCGTCTGGCCAAGCTGGCGCCACGTGCCGTCTCGTGTGAAGGCGCTGGGGTCGGACAAGAAGGCCCTGCGGGCGGCGGTGGCGCGGCGGGTGACGGAAGTCGTGGCCGCCAACAAAGGCATGCTGACCGAGTGGGACGTGGTCAACGAGGCCAACAGCAACCACGACCTGATGGACGTCCTCGGCAAGAACGTGACGGCCGACTGGTTCCGCCTGGCCCGCGAGGCGGACGGCGACTGCCGGCTCTACATCAACGACTACTCGCTGCTGGACGGGCGGCACGTCGACGGGCTGGAGAAGTGGGTCAGGCTGCTGAAGAAGGCCAAGGCGCCGCTCGGGGGGATTGGCATCCAGGGCCACCTCCGCGCCGGGGCCGTCACGCCGGTCCGGATGGTCGAGGTGCTCGACCGCCTCGCGAAGGCGGGCCTGCCGCTTCAGGTGACCGAGCTGGATGTTCTGACGGGAGACCCCGACCTCCAGGCGGCGTACCTTCGTGACGTGCTGACGGTGATGTACAGCCACCCGGCCGTCGAGGGCGTGATCATGTGGGGCTTCTGGGACGGTGCCCACTGGAAGCGGAACGCCCTGCTCTACGCGCGCGACTGGTCGGAGAAGCCCGCCCTGAAGGTCTGGCGGGAGTTGATCTTCAAGCGATGGTGGACCGAGGCGAAGGGGCGGTCCGACGCGAAGGGCCGGTTCGCCGCGAGCGGCTTCGTGGGCGAGTACGAGGTGACCGCATCGCGCGGCGGGAAGACGAAGACGGTCAAGGCCACGCTGCCGACCGCCGGCGCGACGGTCGGCGTGGTGTTGGAGTAGAGATCGGACCACGAGCGGAACGCGGGTGTCCCGGCCGCGGAGTGGGCGGGCCGATCACTGTTGCAGGCGAGCCCGTGTTCCCGGCGGGCGAGGAGAAGCGCTGAGATGTGCGGCGGCAGGCGGCGATGGGTGTGGGGGCTGCTTTGTATGACGGCGGCAGGTCCGGCCGTCGCGGGCGACTGGCCGACGTACCAGGCGGACCATGCGCGGTCGGGGGTGACGGCCCAACGGCTGACGCTGCCGCTGGGGCGGCAGTGGGTGTTTGCCTCGCCGCATCCGCCGGCGGCGGGTTGGGCCGAGCCGGCCGGCGGGGAGATCTGGTCCTACGGCATTCGGCGCGAACGGAAGGTCCGCTACGACGACTGCTTCCCCGCCGTGGCGGCCGGGTCGGCGGTGTTCCTGTGCTCGTCGGCGGAGAACAAGGTCCACTGTCTCGACGCGGGCACGGGCGCGGTGCGGTGGTCGGCCTGCACAGACGCGCCGCCCCGGCTGGCGCCGACGGTGTGGCGGGGCAAGGTCTACGTGGGGGCCGACGACGGCGTGGTCCGCTGCCTCGCCGCCGCCGACGGGCGGCCGATCTGGTCCTTCCGCGCCGCGCCGAGCCGGCGGAAGGTGCTCGGGCAGGGCCGGATCATGTCGCTGTGGCCCGTGCGGACGGGGGTGCTCGTCGATGGCGGTGTGGCCTACTTCGGCGCCGGCCTGTTCCCCGCCGAGGGGCTGTACCTCTACGCCCTGGACGCCGAGACGGGGCGGCGGATATGGGTCAACGGCCGGTACGGCCGGGCCGGGCGCGGGCGCCTGACGCCGCAGGGGTATCTGCTGGCGACGGCGAGGCAGTTGATCCTGCCGTCGGGGCGGATCTGCCCGGGCGTCTTCGACCGGGGAGATGGACGGCTGTTGTACGAAGTGCCGGGCGGGCGGACGCCGACCGGCGGGACGTACGCGATGGTGGCGGGTGAGAGGCTGATCAACGGCACAGGTGTGCTGACCGGGTACAACCTGGCACGCGTGGCGAAGGACAAGTATGGCCGCGACGTGCACGGGCCGGCGGACTTCGAGTACTTCGGTGCCCGGCGGATGGTGGTCGGTGGCGGCGTGGCCTACTTGGCGACGGGGCGTGAGCTGCTGGCGATGCCGGCGGATCAGCTCGCGGCGGCGGCGAAGCGGGCCGACGCCGTGCGGAAGGCGCGGTGGGACGGCCGCCACGCCGTCTCGTCCTACGAGAGGCTGCGGAACGAGTTGGCGGCCGTGGATCCCAACAGCCCGCGGCGGGACAAGCTGGCCGGCGAGCTGGCGAGGATCGCGCCGAAGTACGAGGTGGTCGCGGCGGCGGCGCAACAGGCTGATCGGTTCCTCGACGGCGTCTGCAAGTGGCGGCTGGCGTGGGGCAGCAGCGCGCACGGCGAAAACGGGGACAGGCACGTGCGCTTCGCTTCGGAGCCAGTCCCCGTTTTCGGGACGGCGTCTTTGATTCTCGCCGGCGGGCTGCTGATCGCGGGCGGGGAGAGCGGCGTGATCGCCGTCGACGCGGCGACGGGGAAGCGGAAATGGTCGAGCAAGGTGCGCGGCACGGCGCGTGCGCTGGCCGTCGCGAAGGGGCGGCTGCTGGTCAGCACGACGACGGGCGACGTCTACTGCTTCGCCCCGGGTTCGGCGGCGAGGACCGCGGATCGGCCAAAGCGGCCGAAGACCGCTCTGCCCAATATGGAGGATGACTGGGGGCGGACCTGCCGCGAGGCCGTCGGGCGGATCCTGGGCGATCGGCAGCGCGTGCGCGGCTACTGCCTGGTGGTCGGCTGCCGCGACGGACGACTGGCCTGCGAACTGGCCAGGCGAACGGAGCTGAGCGTGTATGTCGTCGAGTCCGACGCCGGCCGGGTCCGGCGGGCGCGCGAGCTGCTCAGCCGCGCCGGGCTGTACGGGCCGCTGGTCGCCGTCGAGCAAGGATCGCTCGCGGCCGGTCAGTACCCTCCGTACTTCGCCAACCTGATCGTCTGTGCGAACAGCCTCGAGGCCGGCCGGCCGACCACGCCCGCCCGCCAGTTGGTCCCGCTGCTTCGCCCGCACGGGGGCAGGCTCTGGTTCTACCGCGGCGCGGTTCCGGGAGAGACGGAGGCCGACCTGCGGCGAAGGCTCGCGAGCATGGAGGAATGGTCGAGGCAGCTTCGGGCGGCGGGCCTCAGGATGCAGGGAGAAGGCTGGCGCAGCGCGACGCGCGGCGCGCTGCCGGGCGCGGGGCAGTGGTCTCACCAGTATGCCGACGCGAGCAATACGGCGTGCAGCGGGGACGCGTTGACACGGGGGCCGTTCGGCGTGCTCTGGTTTGGCGGGCCCGGCCCGCGGCGGATGATCGACCGTCACGCGCGGGGCCCGTCGCCGCTGTGCGTCGGCGGGCGGCTGTTCATCCCGGGTCGGGACGTGGTGCTGGCCTACGACGCGTACAACGGCGTGCCGCTGTGGCAGCGCGAGATCGCCGGCGCGCGCCGCGAACACGTCACGGTCGACGCGAGCAACTTCGCCGCGGCGGGCGAGAGCGTCTTCGTCGTCGCGGGCGATCGGTGCGTGCGGCTGGACGCGGCCACGGGACGGACGCGGCAGGCGTATCCGCTGCCCGCGCGAGCCGACGGGGCGCGCCGGCGATGGGGGTGGCTGGCGGTCTCCGGCGAGGCGGTCTACGGCAGCCGCAGCGAGACGGACCGGCCGTTCCGGTCCTGGCCGAAGATCAGCGGCAACACGAGCGAGTGCGTCTTCGCGCTCGGGCGGGCCACCGGGCGCGTGCGGTGGACGTACGAGGGGAAGGGCATTCTGCACCCGAGCATCTGCGTCGGCGGGGGGAGGGCCTTCCTCGTCGATCGCGCGGTGACGGGCGAGCAGCGCGAGCAGGGCATCCGCGAGCGGATCCGCGACGCCGACGAGGCGGCCGCGCCGGCCGCCGACCGGAGGGGCCGGCCCGCCGAACGCGACGTCCGGCTGGTCGTGGCGCTGGACGAGAAGACGGGGCGGAAGCGTTGGGTCCGTCCGCTGGACGTGACCGACTGCGTCGTCGCGCCGGGCAAGAGCGCGGGCGCCGGCGGGGAGCTGTCGCTGATGTACAAGGACAACGTCCTGCTGCTGTGCTCGGCGCCGTGGAACGGGCACTTCCTGAAGGAGTGGCAGGCGGGGCGGTTCTCGCGGCGGAGCATCATCGCGCTGGCCGGCGATACGGGCAAGCTGCTCTGGTCGGGCCGGAAGGGCTACCGCAGCCGCCCGCTGATCGTCGGCCGGTCCGTCTTCGCCGAGCCGTGGCGCCACGACCTGCGCACGGGCCGGCCCGTCGAGGCCGACCACCCCATCACCGGTCGGCCGATGCGGTGGACGATGTGGCGCGGCTACGGCGGGTGCGGTGCGGTGGCGGCCTCGGCCGGGTCGCTCTGGTTCCGCGCGGGGGCGGCGGGCTACTGGGACCTGTCGGCCGATCAGGGCATCTCGACGTTCGGCGGGCATCGCCCGAACTGCTGGATCAACTTCATCCCGGCCGGCGGGATCGTGGTGATCCCGGAGGGCAGCAGCGGGTGCGACTGCGCGTACGGCATCCAGGGGACGGTGGCGTTGGCGCCTCGGCCCGGCGGGGCGGTGTGGGCCGAGCATTCCCTGCCGAAGCCGCTCGTGCCCGTGCGGCACCTGGCGCTGAACCTCGGCGCCCCCGGCGACCGCCGAAGCGGCGACGGGCGGTTGTGGGTGCACTATCCCAACCGCGTGCACAAGTACCACTGGGTCGGCAGCAGCGTCACGAAGGCGGCGGGGGCGGGCTTCTATCATGACGAGTCGGCCACGGCGCGGATCGGCGGGACGGATCGCCCGTGGGTGTTCGCTTCCGGCTGCCGGGGTTTGAGACGGCTGGCCCTGCCGGTGCAGCAGAAGGGCAGCGCGGCGGCGCGGTTCACCGTCCGCCTGCTGTTCTGCGAGCCGGACGAGTTGGCCGCCGGGCGGCGCGTCTTCGACGTGCGGGTGCAGGGCACGGACGTGCTGAAGGGCTTCGACGTCGTCGCCGAGGCCGGTCGCCCCCTGCGGGCCGCCGTCAAGCAGATCGAGGGCGTCGAAGCGGGCCAGACGGTGACGGTCGAGCTGATCGCCCGGGGTGGGGCCGGCGCGAAGCCGCCCGTGCTCAGCGGCGTGGAGATCCTCCGAGAAACGCCCGACCGGTGAGGCCGGTCGGCCCGCCCGGCGGGCGCGGAGTTCCCGGTGGCGTTCGGCCGGCGAAGAAGAGACAATGGCGCCGTACGACGCGGTGTGGCTGCGTTGTCGCGATCACTTCGGCCGTGTGGATTTCCGTGGCACCCGCGAGGCGGTTGCCCGGAGATGCAGCCGCTGCGAAGCCAACGAGGCCGTCGATGGAGAGCGGAGAGCATCCGCGACTGGTGTTCAGCAAGGCCGACCTGCCCGCCCTGCGCGCAAAGGCCGAGACGCCGGTGGGGCGGGCGATCGTCGCGCGCCTGGAGGCGCTGCTGGAGCGGGAGCCGGCGGCGATCGACGTGGGCTTCCACGCGGCCGGGCGCGGTCTGCTCTGGCTGCTGCGGGAGGACGGCCGGGAGGCGGCCGCCGCGGCCGAGCTGGTCGAGAAGACCGTGACCGACCAACTGCTGCACCCCCAGATGACGAAGCGCCGCCGAGAGGGCAAGCCGGTCGCGTTGTGGGACTCGCAGTACAAGGCGATCATCAAGACGGACCCGGCGGTGGGGGTGGCGTTGGCGTACGACCTGTGCCATGACGCGTGGGACGAGGCGTTCCGGCGGCGGATCGCGGGGGCCCTGGCGGCGAAGGCCCGCGAGCTGATCCGCGGCGGGGGGATCGGGTGGAACGACAGCCCCTACAGCAACTGGCACGCCAACACGCGGAGCGGCGCGGGCCTCTGCGCGCTGGCCGTGCTGAACGACGACGGCGCCGAGGCCGCCCAGGCCGGCGTCGAGGCCGCCCTGCGAGGCGTGAGGGACTACTTCCGCACGCAGGCCGGCGACCGCGGGTGGACGCAGGAGGGATTCGCCTACTACCGCTACCCGCTGACACACCACCTGCTTCCGTTCATCCAGGCCTGCCGCCACGCGATCGGCCCCGATGCCCTGCCGGCCGCCCCGTGCGACTGGTATGCCCTCTTCTACGCCCAACTGCTCCTGCCCGCCCCGGCGTTCGGGTACGTGCCCATCGTCAACGGCGCGGGGATCTGGGAGAACAACCACTACCGCTCGGGCGACTTCGCGATGGGGCTGGGCACGGTGCCCGCGAAGTCCAGGCCGGCGCTGCTGTGGCTGTACGACAAGTGGTTCGGGCCGGCCGGCGACAAGACGTTCGACGTGCTGCTGCCGCATCACGCGATCTTCGCGTTGAAGGACTACCCGGCCGAGGTCGAGCCGGCCGATCCGGGCGCGGTGCTGGCGAAGGTCTGGGCCGACCAGAAGAAGGGGCTGTACGTCTTCCGCAACCGGTGGGCGGACGGGGACGACTTCGTGGCGTGCTTCGACATGAACCTGAAGCCGAGCAGCGCCACGCACAAGCCGGTCTGCACGGGCGGGTTCAAGATCGTCGGGCTCGGGGGGCGCTGGGCGGCCAGCGGGCCGAGCGTCAAGCACCGCAACGGGCAGAACGTCGTGGTCAGCAGCGACATGCACGAGAAGGGCCCCGGCGAGCGGACCTTCTTCCAGGGCCGATCGGACGGATCCGGCGTGGTGGGCGTCAGCCTGCGGCGGGTCCATGGCACGGGGCGCGGGGCCGACCGGTCCTTCGCCGTCGACTACAGCGGCGAGTCCGGCGCGCCGGGGCTGTTCGCCGTGACGGACCGGCTGGCCGGGCGCGACATCGTCTGGACGATGCACGCGATGGAGCCGACCACCGTGGCGGGCAACACGTTCACGATCGAGGCCGGCAACGGCGCGGCGATGCGGGGGACGTTCATCTGCCCCGCCGACGTCCGCCTGGCCGTCCACCCGGACACGGTGGTGATGAAAACGCCCGAGCGGGCGATGGACCAGACGCACAAGAGCTGGCGCATCGAGGCTCGGCGCGCCCAGCCGAAGAAGGGCCTGTCCGCGATGGAGTTCTTCGTCGTGATGACCGTCCAGCGCGGCGCGCCGCCAACAGTGAAGGTCACCGGCGAGGGCATGAAGGCCGACGTCCGCGTCGGCCGCCAGAGCGTCCGCTTCGACGGCACGAAGCTCGCGGTCGGCCCCCGCGAGCGGCCGGAGCGGGCCGAGCCGGTCGAGCAGGAGGAAGCACGCTGAAGCAGCGATCTTCAGGGGGTAGTTGATTGGACGTTTGTTGCGGGGCTGGGCTCTCTACGGCGGTGGGTTCGCCAGGGCTTGTTGCGCGTAGCGTGCGAAATGGCCGTGGACGTCGCGGGCGTATTGCTCGAGGACGGCCTTGGCCCGGCCGTCGCGGTCGCCGCATCGGTAGAGGATGGCCGCGACAATGAGCTCCTTGTAGGCCCTGTTCAGGTTCGTTCCGCCCTTGCCCTGGCTGAGCAGGCGCGTTGGCGCGGCGGCGGGGCGCGGCGGCTTGCCGTCCGCGGTCGGCGTCAGGGGATGGGGCGTGGCGTGGCCGGTGAAGCCGGGCCGCTTCAGCAGTTCCACCAGCGGCCCCACGGCGGCGCCCTGAGGCGGGCAATGTCGCAGCGCCAGGGCGATCGCCTTGTAGTGGGACAGCTTGTCGTCGGCCGTCAACTGCCTCAACTTCGTCAGCAGGGGCGAGAGGGCTTGCGGCGCGCGGCTGTATCCGAGGGCGATGACCAGTCGGTCGAGGCGGCTGAACGTATTGCCCGTCTTCCGCTGCGAGGTCAGCGCCACGCCGCGGTCCCATCCGTCATGGGCGTCGACGGCCTTGGCGAGCGTCCCCGCGCCGGCCGGATCGCCGAGGATGGCGAGGATCTGCGCGTAGCTCAGTCTGGCCGTCCCGTCGCCGGCGCGGCGGTAGCGTGCCCTCAGCAGCTTCGTCGCGTCGGCCGGGTGGGCCAGGATCACGGCCAGCGAACCCAGCAGGGCCTTCTGCTCGCTCGTTCGGCCGATTGCGTCGGCAGCCTGCTCGATGCTGCGGGCGTCCATGGGATAGGAGTCGCGGTCGGTCAGCACTCGCCGGTCGAGGGCCTCCTCGCGGACGAGCCGCTTCTGCACGGCCTTGACGTCGATCTGTCGGGTGCGTCCGCTGAGCCGGGCGGCCGCCGCGGCGGCCAGGCCGGCGGCATAGCCCTGGTTCTGCAAGTCCGGCTGCATGCGGATCAGCGTCATCGCGTCGCGGTCGGCGCTGCACCCGAGGCCGACGACGAACAGCCCGTCGAGGCCCTTCGGCAGCAGGCAGCGGTAGGGCAGGTCGGTGGGGAAGTCGGGGCCTTTCGCGTCGGCCAGCAGCAGCAGCTCGGCGTCGGGGAAGGCGGCCGCGTCGAAGTTGCTGTAGTGCTGGCTGATCGTGTCGGCGAAGGTGCGGCGGTTCAGGATGTCGTGCGTTCGCAGCGTGTAGTCGCCGACGATGCGGCGGCGTTCGCGCGAGTCGACGAGCTGTCCGACGTCGAAGGCCCGCCCCTCGCCGCCGGCGGTCAGCCGCTTCCACGTCATCAGGTGCCAAACGTCCAGCACGTCGGTGTCGTCGACCATGGTGAAGCAGGTGTTGACGTAGGACCTCTTCATGGGGCGGTCCGGGAAGCCGGCGAGCTGGACGTTCAGGCTGCCGCGGCCGGAGATGGCGTACCGCGTCGGCGCGCCCGCAGCGGCGGCCACGTCGCTGTTGCCCGTCGCATCGATCACCACGTCGGCCAGCACGGCCCCGCGGCCCCACGGCGTGGCCACCACGACGCCGCGGACCCGCCCGCGCCGCACAACCGCGCCGCAGGCCAGCGTGCCGAACCACACCTCCACGCCGCCGCCGGTCAGCTCGCGGCGGAGCCACTCGGCCTTCTCCACGACGTTCCAGGAGGCCTTCCTCGGGTTGACTTGCCTGTCGACCTCGGCGGTGAATCCCCGCCGCCGCCCGCGCCAGTACGTGCCGATCAGCCCCACCGTTCCCACGCCGCCCAACTCGTGGAGGTACTCGATCACCAGCGTCTTCGCGCCGCTTCGGGCCGCGGCGATCGCTGCCGGCGCGCCGGACGTGCCCCCGCCGACGACTACCACGTCGAAGCGCCCCAGCACGTTCAGCCGTCGTCGGCCGGCGCGGATCTTGCCCAGCCCGCTCGGCCGGATCCCGCCGAGGGCCTCGCCGACGGTCGCCTGGATGCCCCCGGTCGTGTCCGTCCCCGGTAGACGTGCGCCTCGCGGCGGCGGGAGCTCGGCGGCTTCAGATGCGGCGGCCCGGCCGACCCGCCGCCCGGCGGCCATCAGCTCGAGCGGGCGCAGGAGCCTCTCTCTGGCCGCGTGGCCCATGTCCGCATAGGCGCCCAGGACGAACAGCCGCGCGACGCCCTTCGGCCGGAACGGCGCGAGTTCGGTCCGATCCGCGCCAGGCCATGAGTCGGCGCGGCCGCGTCCGACGATTGTCTCGGACGGGATGTGGAACAGCCGCTCGGAGGCGAGCTCGGAGCCGTTGGCGTAGGACAGGTCTCGCGCGCGGTGCTCGGCGGCGACGCACGACCGCACGCCGGCGTCGGGCATGTCGATCCGAAGCGCGTACTCGTGGACCGGCTGACGGTGCTTCGCCGCCTTGCCCGGCGAGTCGCATGTGAAGGGCTTCTTCTCGCCCGAGATCCCTTCGCCGCTTCGCATCGGCCCGCCGATGACCACGCGACGGAAGCTCCGCGGCCCCGGGACGAACGGCCGGAGCGTCGCACCGGCCCGCCGCGCCACGACGGCGCGCTCGGAGGCGTCGACGATCACCTTTGCCTTCACAGCCTGCCGCCCGCTGCGGTTGGCCATGACCACGCCGGCCGGCCGGCCGGCCTCATCGCGGAGAACGTCTGTGGCATAGCAGCCGGTCAGGTATCGCACGCCGGCATCGAACAGGGCACGGTCCATCGCGGCCTTGACGACGTAGGGTGTCGCGACCCGCCGGTCGCCGAAGCACGCGATCGCGAGCTTCGACGTCGGCCGCTCGCCTTCCTCCAGCCACAGCCGCAACGTTCCGCAGATGTCCGTACCGAGGTACGGCCGCGGCGCCAGCAGGAAGACGCTCGCCCCCCGCCTCGCCGCCTCAGAAGCGCACGCGACGGCCCCGCTCGAGCCGCCCACGACGACGACGTCGGCTTCGTAAGCGACGGGGATGTCCTTGGGCGATTCCGTGACGAACTCGGCCGGCCGTCTGTCGGCGGGGCGCGCCTTCGCAACAAGCGCTGCGGGGGGCCCAACGTTGCCGTCCGCGGCGGAGGCGATCCTCTCCGATTCATCGGCACGCGACGTCGCCGGCCCCGACGCGGCCGCGAAGGCCGACAACAGGGCCGGTACGACTCGTCCAAAGCGCATGGCGGGTCCTCTTGAAAAGGGCCTCTCCCGCGGGCGGCTGGCCTTCATGCGGCAAACCCATCGTCGCGGGCGTTCGTCGATGATTGTAGCGCCTCCCCGAGCGGCCACAATGCCTTTCGTGCTCTCCCGTAGGATTCGCCCAACGGGTTCGGGAAAGGGGACGGGAGTCTTTCTTAGAAAAGACTCCCGTCCCCTTTTCTTCGCCCTGTCTGCCGTGTTCTCTTTGGCTGCGGTCTGGTGCGGGCCCTGCCTGCTGCGGCGGCGCAGTGGGGGCGGATGGCATCGGGCAAGCCCCTTTACCCGCGTGGGCGGACGGTGCTCTAATGGATGCCGGCTGGGAATGGGTGGGGTCCCGACTGCGAAGAGGGAGCGGACAGATGCCGAAACTGCTGGTGGCGATCGTCGTGGTGGCGGCGGGGACGTGGGCCGGGGCGGCGGAGGCCGGCCTCGCCGACGGCGTGGTGCTCAAGAAGATCTTGAAGGCGCCGGCCGAGCGGGGCAACCTGCTGCGGGCCGATCGGTGGCGGGCGTTCGGCGAGGGCTTTCGGCGCGAGGGGGAGGCGCTGGTCTGCGACAACGGCGCGGATCGCACGGCGCGGCGGGGGGCTTCGCAAACGGTGGTGCTGAACCAGAAGCGGCCCGAGCCGATCGTCGCGGCCGCGTGGAGCAAGGCCGAAGGCGTCGGCGGCGGAGGCGGGGGGGACTACAGCCTGTACCTCGACCTGGTCTACACGGACGGAACGCCGCTGTGGGGCCAGGTCGCGCCCTTCGCGGGTGGGACGCACGACTGGCAGCGCCGCCAAGTGGTCGTCATGCCCGCCAAGCCCGTGCGGAGCCTGACCGTTCATCTGCTGCTGCGGCGGCGGACGGGCAAGGCGTGGTTCCGCGGCGCGCAACTGCACGTCATCCGGCCACCGGCGGGGGCGTGTCTGTTCGACGGCGCGCCGGTCGCCGTGACGGCCCGGCCGGACGAGGGATTCCAACTGCGCGACGTGGCCGCCGGGTCGGACTTCGTCCGCATCGAGCGCGAAGCGCTGGGCGTGCGCATCAAGGCCGCGACGACGAAGCGCGACGGGGCGACGTTCGTGGACGCCGAACTGACCGACACGACGGGTCGAGACCGGGCGGTCACGCTCCTGCACGCGATGCGCGTCGAGGGCGAGCGGCTTCGCTGGCTGGCGGACCCGCGCCGGGCCGTTGTCGCCGAGCCCGGGCGGGAGTACGTCACCGCCGCGCGGTTTCGCGTCGGGGCCAACGGGCAGTTGTCGCGCTGGCCCTTCGCGGCGGTGGCGGCCGGGCGGCGGGGGGCGGCGGTCGGCATCGACATGTCTCGCCCGGCGTTCTACCGCGTCGGATACAACACGACCGCCGGCGAGCTGTACGTGGCCTACGACGTCGGCCTGACGAAGGAGAGGCCGTCGGCGAAGCTCCGCTTCTGCCGGTTCTCGTTCGACCCGAAGTGGGGCTTCCGGTCGGCGCTGGCGCGGTACTACGGGCTGTTCCCGGATCACTTCCGCTGCCGGACGCCGCGGCAGGGCGTGTGGATGCCCTTCGCCAAGATCAGCGGCGTGAAGGGCTGGGAGGACTTCGGCTTCCGGTTCAAGGAGGGCAATAACGAGACGAAGTGGGACGACGAGCACGACATCATCACGTTCCGCTACACCGAGCCGATGACGTGGTGGATGCGGATGCCGAAGGACACGCCGCGGACGTACGAGGCGGCGCTGGCCCACGCGCGGCAGTTGGCGCAGCAGAAGGGCGACGTGCGGGCGAAGGCGTTTTTCGCCAGCGGATTCCACGACGAGCGGGGGCGGTTCACCGCGCAGATGCGCGACACGCCCTGGTGCGACGGGGCGGTCTGGAGCATGAACTCCGCCCCCGGCGTCGCGGGCGAGCACACCGACTTCAAGAACAAGTGGGCCGCGCAGCGCGAACGTCTGTACGGCGCGAAGGCAGCCGGCAAGCTCGACGGCGAGTACGTCGACTCCAGTGAGTGCTACGTGACGGCCGAACTGGACTTCCGGCGAGAGCACTTCGCCGCCGCCTCCACGCCGCTGACGTTCTCGCTCGGCAGCCGCCGCCCGGGCGTGTTCAAGCTGCTGGCCGTCTTCGAGTACGTCCGCGGCATCGAGCGGGACGTCCACGGCATGGGCAAGTTGATGATGGCCAACAGCACGCCGTCGCGGATCTGCTGGCTGGCGCCGCTGCTGGACGTGATGGGCACGGAGACGAACTGGAACCGCTCCGGCCGATGGACGCCGATGCCCCACGCCGAGCTGCTCTACCGCCGAGCGATCTGCCGCGGCAAGCCGTTCTGCTTCCTGATGAACACGCCGTTCGAGAAGTTCTCCCGGGAGCTGGTCGAGAAGTACATGAAGCGGTGCCTGGCCTACGGGATGTTCCCGGGCTTCTTCAGCCACAACGCGTCGCAGGGGCATTACTTCACGCGGCCGGAGCTGTACGAGCGCGATCGGGCGCTGTTCAAGAAGTATGTCCCGCTGTGCCGCCTCGTGGCCGAAGCGGGGTGGGAGCCGATCACGCGGGCGCGGGCGGACGTGGCGCGGGTGTACGTGGAGCGGTTCGGTGAGCGGCACTTCACGGTGTTCAACGACGGCGCCAAACGGCAAGTGATGACGGTCACTGTCGACGGTCCGATGCCGGCGGGCGGCAGGGAGCTGGTCGGCGGCGCGGCGGTGAAATGGACGCCGACCGACTCGTCTGACTTGCCGGGGGCCAAGACGACCTTGACGCTGGATGCTGAGGACGTCGCCGTGCTGGATCTTGGAGGCAGACGCAAGTGACTGCGCGAACGGCGGCGGTTGTGTTGGCCGCCGCGATGGCGGGCGAGGTCGGTGTCGCCGGGCCGCCGAAGCGGGCGGACCTGCTGACCCGAGCGCTGGCCGGGCCGCTGAAGGGCGTCGAGGAGATCGTCTTCGCCGTTCGCAGCCCCGGCCGCGACGGGCACTGGTACGCGAACTTCGGCTACTGGACCGACGACGTGGGGCGGATGATGTGCGGCGCCGGCGGGGGGAGGCTGTGCAAGCTGAACCTGCGAAGCGGGCAGGTCACCACGCTGCTGGACGACCCGCGCGGGGCGGTGCGCGATCCCCACGTGCACTACGAGGGGCGGACCGTTGTCTTCTCCTATCGCCCGGGCGGCGGGCGGCACTACAACCTCTACGAGATCCGGGCCGACGGGACGGGCCTGAAGCAACTGACGAGCGGCCCGTGGGACGACATCGAGCCGACCTACCTGCCGACGGGGCAGATCCTGTTCTGCTCGTCGCGCTGCAAGCGCTGGGTGCCGTGCTACCAGACGCAGGTGGCGATCCTCCACCGCTGCGAGGCCGACGGCAGCGACATTCGGCGGATGTCCGCGAACGTGGAGCACGACAACACGCCGGCCGTCCTGGGCGACGGGCGGATCCTGTTCACCCGGTGGGAGTACGTCGACCGCAGCGAGCTGTGCTTCCACCACCTCTGGACGATGAACCCGGACGGCACGGGGCAGATGGTCTACTTCGGCAACATGCACCCGAGCACCGTGCTGATCGACGCCAGGCCGATCGGCGGCTCGCGGAGGATCGTCTGCGTCGTGTCGCCCGGCCACGGGCGGACGGAGCACGCCGGGCGGCTGGCCGTGATCGACGGCGACGCCGGGCCCGACGAGAAGGGCTCGCTGAAGTACGTCGGCAAGGGCGGCGAATGGCGCGACCCCTGGCCGCTGTCGGAGGGCTGCTTCCTCGCCGCCGAGACCGACCGCAAACGGACGCGCAGTAACCTGACGCTCATCGACGAGGGGGGCGCGACGCAGGTGCTGTACTCGATCCCGACCGGCCGGCAGGGCCCCTGGCTGCACGAGCCGCGCCCGCTGCGCCCGCGCCGGCGCGAGCCGCTGGTGGCCTCCCACGTGGACTGGTCGCAGCCGACGGGTCGGCTGATGCTGACCGACGCGGCGCGCGGGCGGAAGATGGCCGGCGTGCGTCGCGGGGAGGTCGAGAAGCTGCTCGTGCTGGAGGTGCTGCCCAAGCCGGTCGGTTTCGGCGGCGTGCCGCACGCGCTGTCGTGGTGGGGGACGCTGAACCTCGAGCGCGTCGTGGGCACGGTGGCGGTCGAGCCGGACGGGTCGGCCTACTTCGAGCTGCCCGCGCTGCGGAGCTTCTTCTTCGTCGCCCTCGACGGGCGGGGCGAGACGGTCAAGCGGATGCAGAGCTTCGTCAGCGTCATGCCCGGCGAGGTGACCGGCTGCGCGGGCTGCCACGAGCGGCGGGTCCGCACGGCGAGGAATCGCGGGACGGCGGCGGGCGCGATCGGCGGGCAGGCGACGCCGCTGGCGATGAGCCGGCCCGCCAGCCGCATCGAGCCGATCGACGACGTCCCCGACGTGCTGGACTTTCCCCGCGACATACAGCCGATCCTCGACCGCCACTGCGTCAGATGTCACGGCGGCGGCAGGCGGAGCGGCGGCGTCGTGCTCACCGGCGGGCGCGGGCCGATCTACTCGCACAGCTACTGGACGCTGCTGGTCCGCAAGCAGATTGCCGACGGGCAGAACGGGCTGGGCAACCGCCCGCCGCGATCGATCGGCGCGTCGGCCAGCGAGCTGATGAGGAAGATCGAGCCGCGCCTGGCCGAAGGCGGCAAGACGCACAACGAGGTGAAGCTCACGCCGCTGGAGCGGAGGACCGTGCGGATGTGGATCGAGTCGGGCGCGGCCTACGCGGGCACGTATGCGGCGCTGGGGACGGGCAAGCTGTTCGCGGGGGATATCTTCCTCGACTTCACGTTGAAGGGGCGGCTGGGGAAGCTGATGTCACCGCGCTGCGGCCGCTGCCATCGCGGGCGGCGGGAGCTTCAGGCCAAGCCCGTCCGCGGCCGCTACCACGTTCGGACCGTCCGCCCCGCAGACCCGATCATCCGGTTCTCGGAGCACCTGATCTTCGATTTCACCGAGCCGGGCAAGTCGCTGGCGCTGCTGGCGCCGTTGGCGAGGGAGGCGGGGGGCTACGGGGTGTGCAGGAAGATCGGCAGGGACGGCAAGCTCGGCGCGGCGGCGAAGGTCCTCGGCGGGCGCGACGACCCGACGTTCCGGGCGATGCTGGCGGCGATCCGCGAGGGCAAGGCCGAACTCGACCGGATCACCCGCTTCGACATGCCGAACTTCCGCCCGTCGGCCGACTACGTGCGCGAGATGAAGCGGTTCGGCATCCTGCCGGCAGGCCTCGATCCCGCCCGCCGGCCGATCGACGTCTACCGGACCGACCAGGCCTACTGGCGGTCGCTGTGGCACAGGCCGATCGTCAGCGGCAGGTAAGCACCCTCGGCGGATGCCACCGCTGCACAGGAGAAACGGCCGAGCACGAGTACGAGGTCGATGCACGGCCGGGTGCCGTGGGCCAGGATGTCTTGCCCTTCGGGCTGAGGCGGCCGGGCGCTACCGGCCGAGCCGCCCGGCGAGCATCTTCTTGTCCACGGGGAACGTCAGGTGGTTGCTGAGCATCGGCTGGCTGGCGGGCCAGCCGGGGAGGGCGGCCCTCAGCATCCGCCCGCGATGGCGCCAGACGCGGTTGTAACCGGCCTGGCTGTACATGACCTGGACGGTCACCTTCGTGCCGGGCTTCAGCGGGCGGACGTCGTCGGGCAGGCGGAAGCCGACCTTCATCTGCCGCACGTGCCGGATCTGCCGGGCGAGATCGCGGGTGAGCCTGTCGGCGTTGCTCGGGGGCTTGGCGTCGACGGGCTTGCCGTCGATCCACCACCGCGCCAGCAGCAGTTCCTCCGGCCGGTCGACCATCGGCGCCTCGGAGCGGAGGACGAACGAGCCGGCCTCCAGGGACAGCTTCAGCGGGTACGGGTATTGGCCCTCCGCGACGGCGCGGAGCTTGTGGCCGTAGTAGCGGGGCTCGTATTGCGGCCAGGGCGGCAGGCGGCCCGGGAGGAAGCCGATCTTGCCTGGCAGCGGGGTCAAAGTCTTCACGCTCCGCGACCCGTCCGAGCGCCAGATGGGTGCGAAGTGAGGATAGACGGGCATGGCCGGGTCGCCGCGGAAGTGGACGATCGCGGGCTGGCCGGGCCCGGCGCGGCGCTGGTCGAGTCGGGCGAAGACCCGCCACTGACAGCGGCGGTCGGCGGGGACCTTCAGCACGCGCATGGCGATGGGGCGGGGACCGGCGGACCAGACGGTCAGGCGCCACTCGCCGGTCAGCGCGAGAGGAACGGCACCAACGTAGAGGCGCTCGGTGTCCTTCTCGCCGCCCGTCGAGAGAGTCCGGAGTACCTTCCCCGCGGCGTGGTGGATCTTGGCGTTGGCTGGGTCCACCGTGTAGCTGACCGGCCCGAGCAGCCGGCCGCTGACGTAGGTCAGGGACGGCAGCTTGAGCCGTCGCGAGCCGTCGGGCGGGCCGATGTACTTCAGGTGACAGCACAGCAGCCGCCACGGGCCGGCCTCGGCGCCCGGGTCGACCAGACCGACGCGGACGTCCCAGGTGTCCAGCACCGTGGCCGCGTCGAGGATGCGCAGCTCGTCGAGGCTCTTGACGTCGGGGATCTTCGCGACCTGGCCCGCCGCGGGCAGCGCGGCGGCCAACAGGAGCAGGACGGTCCTCACGTGCGGCGGCGGGGTTCGATGCACGGTCACCTCAGAGGCAGACGCGTGTGCAGCAGAGCTGCACACCCTACGCTTTCTACGGTTGTCCGGACAGTTCGACGATCGTCCAGAGGTCGAGTTCCGGCAGGACGACGGTTGTGTGGTCGGCGTCGGAGGTCACCTCGAGGGTGACGGGTTCGGCCTTCGGCGCGTGGGCGACGGCGCGGGCGAGCTTGCGCCCGCCGAACAGGTCGCGCCGCAGGCGGAGCTTCACGTTTCTCTGCACGATCATCGCGTCGGCCTTGGCGTCGTAGTTGCGGTTCAGCAGGTGGACGACGACGGGCCGGCTTCGGTCGCCCGGCGCGGCGCGCGGCACGGCCCAGACGCGGTCGGCGCCCTCGACCGTCACGGGGGCGCCCACGAGCTTCGCCAGCTTCTGCTTGTCCGGCCAGGTGACGAGCCGGCCGTCCGCACGGGCGCGGTCGAGCAGCTTCTGCTGCGCGGCGTCGACGGAGAAGCTCTTGGGCACGACGACGGCCCGGGCCTTCGCCAGCCGCCCGGCCGACAGGCGGTAGTCCAGCAGCTCGTCGCCGGCGATCAGGACGGTGAAGGGGACGTTGGCCCGGGCGAGTTCGGCGCAGATCGCTTCGACGCGGCCGCGCCCGGCGCGGTTGGCGGCGTTGGAGTAGATCACCGCGACGGGCGCGACGGCCTCGTAGCCGTCGAGCAGGCGGGCGCTGCGCCGCACGAAACGATAGGTCCACGCATACTCCTCGGTCGGCCCGTCGTACCAGTGCGTGCCCTTCTGCTTCGTGTAGCACCACTGTCGCTGCGGCGCCATCAGCGTGTGGCCGAACGCGTAGGACATCGCCGCCCACGTGCGGACGAGGCCGGGCAGCTTGTTGGCCGAGATGAACGCCCAGTCCTGCCCCGCCGCCGTCGAGGCCACGTGGCGTCCCAGCCCGTCGGCCAGCTTGTAGATGTAGACGGGGTGTGAGCCCGGCCGGCGGCTGGAGGCGCCGTGGTGCACTTCGCAGCAGAAGTAGCTCAGGTGCGGCGCGACGACGAGGGCGTGCGGGTTGCTCAGCCCGGAGTTGACGCTCAGCGACAGCGGCCGGCCCGCGAGCTGACGGGCCCGCTTGTGGTAGGCGGCGACGTAGACGTTGTTGGCGGTGATGTGGAAGCGGTAGAACTCGTCGGCGAGCGGCAGGCGGCTGCGGCGGCGGTTGTAGTCGGCCGCCTTCACGCCCCGTCCGATCAGGAACTCGCGGTAGTCGAACTTCTCGAGGTCGGTGATGCCGAGCTTGGCGAGCTTCTCGCGGGCGACGTTGTTCTTCAGGTACTCTCGGAAGGCGGCCAGGCAGTGGCGGCAGAACCCGCCGCCGAGCCAGGTGATCGACCCGCTCGTCCCGCGGTAGTCGTCAATGTGCAGGCCGTCGACGGGCAGCCTGGTCACTTCGGCGAGGCGGCTGTCGAGGTACTTGCGGTACAGCGGGCTGTTGGTGCACCACCAGTAGGCGGGCTTGCCCTTGTGCTTGTGGTCCCACAGCCAGGGGACGATGAAGGGCTTGCCCTCGAAGTTCCGACAGGCGGCGTCGAGGTGGTCGTCGCTGAAGTCGATCACGCGCCGGAACTCGGTGAGGAACCCCACGCTGGAAGAGAACTGCCGCACGCCGGCGGCGTGGGCGGCCCGGATGTGATCGGCGTTCTGCCGGCCGGCCCAGCCCAGCGCGGTGCAGCCGTACGCCTCGTACCGCTTCGGGTTGTCGTACATGAACACCACGTCCGATCGCCGAATGGCCCGTTCACCGGATCGCGCCGCCATCGGGCAGACTCCTGCCCCCACCATGAGAACCACCGCCCATCCCGCCGGAGACAACGCTGTCTTCATTTTCGTGGTCCGTGATCTGTTCATCGAGCGAATCGTAGAGTGTGCAGCAGAACTGCACACCTTACGCTCGTGGTGCGTGGTTTACAAGGTTGGCGGCTTTGCCGCGCGCCAGGCGATCGGCTACAATGCCCGGCCCGTCGGCGATGGCGGGTCGGAGAGGAGCATCCATGACGATTATGCGTGAGTCGTTGCGACGTGGGTCGCCCACCCGCCGGTGCCTGTCGGCGGTGCTCGGGTGCTTCGCCCTGGCGGCGACGGTTGCCGCGGGCGCCACGGAGGCCGTTCGCGTGACGAACTTCACCGACGGCGAGACGATCCGCTATCCCGTGGTGCTGATCCGCGGCGAGCTGGCCGACGCGAAGGCCGACCGGGTGACGGTGGTCAACACGTCGTCGAAGCGCGACACGCGCGAGATGGTCGGCCTGGCGCGGCGGGGGCGGTTCAAGGCGCTGGCCGAGCTCGTGCCCGGGCCCAACAAGCTGCGGCTCCGCGCGGGCAAGGCGGAGTCGGCCCTGACGATCGCTTACAAGCCGCAGACGAACCCGCGCGTCGTCCGCGTGGTCTACTTCACCGACAGGACGGGCGGGACGGCGTTCCAGACGCCGCGGAGCGACGACCGGCAGGACTGGCGAGGCAAGCTGGGCACGGCGATGAAGCTGATGCAGTGCTTCACGGCCGAGCGGCTCAACGACATCGGGCTCGGGCGGCGGACGTTCAACCTCGAGCTGGGCGGCGACGGCAAGGTGAAGGTGCACCTGCTCAAGGGCAGCCGCGACGCCGCCTACTACCACAAGCTCGACGGCGGCCGGCTGTACTCGGAGATCGGCCGCGAGCTGAGGCGGAAGCTGCCGAACCGCTACGCGAAGAACCTGGTGATCCCCGCGATGACGCGGTTCGACGCGAACACGGGCAAGGTGTACGCCCACACGGCGTTGGGCGGGGGCAACCTGGCGCTGTTCGGAGGCGGGGACCTGTTCACCTGGCCGGACCGGCTGGCCGACGCGCAGAAGGCGTTCATGGACGCCGCTCGCGTGGACCCGAAGAAGTGGTTCAGCGACTCGGTGGGGCGGCACGCGTATTGGGCGATCGCCTCGACGACGATGGGGGCGGCCCTGCACGAGCTGGGCCACACGTTCGCCCTGCCCCACAGCGGCGACCGCCACGACATCATGACCCGGGGTCACGACCGGTTCAATCGGTTCTTCACGCTGATCGAGCCGCCGCACGCCCGGCGTTCGAAGCCGTACGAATTCAAGGAGACCGAGATCGCCGCGTGGACGCCCGTCAGCGGGGCGGCCCTGGCGCCGCACCGGCACTTCGCGGTGGATCGGCGGACGTGGCGCGACGAGGAGGTCACGGTCATCCGCCTCGACCGGGCGTCGAAGAGCATCGTCGTCGAGTCCGACTACGGCATCCACTATCTCGCCCTCCGCCGCCACGGGCCGCGCGTCGGCACGCAGGCCGTCCACGGTACGGCCACGGCCAAAGGCCGCGCCGTGCCGCGGAAGGTCGCCATGCCGCTGGCGGAGATCCGCAAGCGGATGGGCAAGGCGACGGTCAGCGTGCTGGTCATCGACGGGCAGGGGCTGTCCACGTCGGCGGGCCTGGCCGAGCTGATGTCGGGTCCGTTCGTGCGGGCATGGCGGTTCGCGTCGATCACGCAGCGGTGGCGCGATCCGAAGGCGTTCGCCGAGGTCGACGCGAAGAAGCTGAAGGCCATCGAGGCCTCGGCCGCCTCGCGCAAGCTCGCCCGGTCGCCGAAGCCGCTGGTGGACTTCCTGGCCCTCAGCGGCAGCCGGCGGCGTTCGAACGTGGCCGGCTACGCCGTGCGGACGATCCGCTGCGAGAAGGCGCGGAAGGTGAAGATCCACACCGGCAGCGACGACGCCCTGCGCGTGTGGGTCAACGGCAAGCTGGCCGGCAGCGTGCTGGCCCTCCGCGGCGCGCAGGCCGACAGCGAATCCCACCACGCCGAGCTGCGAAAGGGCACGAACACGCTGGTGGCCGAGGTCTCACAGGGCGGCGGCGGCTGGGGGCTGATCCTCCGCATCGCCGACGCCGACGGGACGAAGCTCGAACTCAAAGACGACGGCCGACTCGTGCCCGTCGAGGATCTCCCCGGCTCGTAGGAGTGCGGGGCGTGCAGCCCCGCCGCACGCGCTACGGCTTGCCGTTTGGGGCATCGAGGGTGACGAACACGCCGCGGAAGGTCTTCTTCCGGTTGTCCAGCAGGTGCTTGGCTTGACAGACGCCGTTGTCGTAGGCCCCTTCGGCGCACTCGGCGGGCGAGGCGACCTTCACCTTCAGCGTCCCGTCGTCGCTGAAGATCTGCACCCGCCCGGTGTGAGGGTAGACCACAAGCGACTCGGCGGTGAAGCGCCGCAGCCGGGCGACCGCCGCACTCGCATCGCGCTGGAGTACCGGCTCCTCGTCGCTGTGCCCCGACCACTTGTAGATCGCGAAGAGCTTCCCCTTTCCGCCCGGGCCGGCGACGATCAGATAGGCCTCGTGGCGCGGCGAATACTCGATGCCGCGGATGCCGAAAGGGATCGTTCGCCCGTCGCGCCGGCCCCGCAAGCGCAGGCGGATCGGGCCGCAGAAGACCGGCGCGGCGCCTCTGCTGACGACGGCGGCGGGGTTCTTCAGCGGCACGAGCAGCGCCCTGCCGCCGGGCAGCGGATTGCGGAAGCCGATCAGCAGGCCGCCCCCGTCCGCCATGGCCGAGAGGCCCTCGATGTTCAGGCCCTCCTTCGTCGGAACGAGGTCCTTGTCGCTCTTGCCCGGCCGCCCGAGGGCCTTGTGGAGGCCCAGCGCACGCAGCCGGCTGTCGGCGGCCAGCGCCGTCGCGAGCTTCTCGTAAGGCCGGCCGAACGGCTTGACGGTCACTTCCTCGTCGTTGATTGCCACGTCGGTGGCGAAGAGGCGGTGGCGGTTCGGTCGCCACTTGCCGTCCTTGTTGCGCCCGTGGGAGCCGATCCAGTAGACTCGGCCGCCGAGGAGGGCGGCGCCTTCGATATCGACTTCGGGATGCTCGTCGTCGGCCGCGACGGCGAGGTGTCGCGACCAGGGCAGGCTCTTGAGCGGCGGCCCCGGTCGGTCGGTTCGGTAGACGTTGATTACGTTCATCTCGTCCTCGGCGACGAGGAAGGTGTTGGCGTCGAGTGCGACGACGGCGGAGGCGTCGCAGAGGCCGGTGTGGACGGTCGGGGCGTCGGCGTCGGCGGCTGCCGGGGCCGGGGCGGTCAGGCACATGGAAGAAGGGAGCATGAAGAGCACGACGCAAGCCAGCGAGGATACGCGACGGTTCGCCCCCGCTTCGCGGGAACGCATCCTCGGGCGTTTCGGCGAACGCGCCGTGGGGCGTTTGGGAGAACTCATCATCGGGTCCTTCGTGCAGACAAACGTCGGTGCTCCTGCAAGGCGCGAGGAACGCAGGAATCCGCATATCCTCTGCTGTGTTCAACCCCGCCGGTGGGGGGGCGGCCTCGTGATGGCCGCCGGCGGGATTCCTTCCGCGGCCTTGTACAGCCCGCCGGGGCTGGTAGAATGGTCTACATCTTGTCGGATGCATCCGTGCGAAGTGCCTGGTAAGGAACGGCCGTGTGGTCAGTGAGCCCAAGAAGGCAAAGCTGCTGGGTGTGGGGCTGGACAACGAGGACGGCGACGTCCGCGTGACTCGCGGGCCGAACTTCCACCTGATGGGCGGGTCCGAGCAGACCCACGAGGCGATGCAGGAGAAGTGCGTCAAGTTCAACGAGAAGCTCGACGCGAAGGGCAAGCAGCTCGGCGACCTCGAGCGCGGCGAGTTCCTGGACATGGCGGCCGAGTGCGAGATGAATGTGGTCGCCCCGCCGGAGGACCGCGAGTCGTAGGCGTCGAGGAAAAACATTTTTCCCCTTGCCAAGAGGCTCGCCGGTTCGGAGAATATAGATTGACATATCGCAACCTGCCGAGCAGGAGGCCCGGCGCGCTATCTCAATAGTTCCTCGGAGGGAACTTGACAATTCGTAATGGAGGCGGCTGTATGCGTGCATTTCGCCCCAGCCACTTTGCGCCGGCGGATGCGTACGAAGAGGACGATCAGCGTGCGAAGGAGGAAAACGTCCTGCGGTACAGCAAGCGAGTTCAGGCGGGCATGCCGCTGTTCGAGGCGGGGCCCGTCGTAGGGGAAGTCGCTGCTCGATCGTCCGACATGGTTGTACGCGAGTAGTCTGCATCACCGGTTCTGTGGCACGTCTGTTTGGTTGAGCGGGGAGTTGCGGCGATCCGTGCGGGAGAGTTCCGCAGGTCCGCCCGCCCCCGCGAGCTTCGCGAGGCGCTCGCCGGCAAGACCCGCCGGCCGGCCACCCGCTTGATCGCGGCGGGGCCCCCGACTGATCCCAATACCGCCAACGCTCCCAATAAGCCCGTCTGCCGCGCCGCCACCGCTCGCAGTTCTCGCCTCGCCCTCGGTATTGGCGGCCTTGACTCCGCCGCGGTGGTATTACTACACTATGAATTCGTATTACCGCCTGCCCTCGGGTACCGAAAGGAGAGCGGATATGAGAAGGCAATGGCTGCTGGGCGTCGCGGTGCTGGCCGCGGTGGCAGGGGGGACGGCGACGGTCTACTCGCACTTCCAGGTGCTTGTTCCGTCGCGGGACAACGTCGCGGGCGCGGACCGTGACGTGGCGCTGGAGGTGCTGTTCACGCATCCGATGCGAGGCGGGCCGGTCATGGAGATGTCTCGGCCCAGGCGGTTCGGCGTCCTCGTGCGCGGCAGGAGGACCGACCTGCTGGCCACGCTGCGGGAGAGGAAGGTCGGCGGCAAGACGGCGTTTGGGGCGTCCTACAAGATCAGGCAGCCTGGCGACCACGTCTTCCACCTCGAGCCCGCCGCGTATTGGGAGCCGGCCGAGCGGAAGATGATCGTCCACTACACCAAGGTGGTGGTCAACGGCTTCGACAGCGGCGAGGGCTGGGACGCGCTGGTCGGCCTGCCGGTGGAGATCGAGCCGCTCGTCCGCCCATATGGGCTGTGGACGGGCAACTGCTTCCGCGGCATCGTGCGCAAGGGCGGCAAACCCGTGCCGTTCGCCGAGATCGAGGTGGAGTACTACAACCGCACCGGCCGGGCCGTCGCGCCGTGTGAGGCGTTCGTCACACAGGTGATCAAGGCCGACGCGAGCGGCACGTTCTGCTACGTGATGCCGAAGGCCGGCTGGTGGGCCTTCGCGGCGCTGATCGACGGCGACGAGAAGATGGCCGCCCCCGACGGCAAGAAGGTCGATGTCGAGCTCGGCGCGGTGATGTGGGTCCGCGCGGTGGACATGGACTGACCGTGCGGGCGATCGACGAGAAGCGGAAGGGCGCCCCTTGCACATAGCCGATGGGATCCTGTCCTGGCCGGTGCTTTCGGCGGGCGCGGCGGCCTCGGCGGCCGGCGTGGGCGTCGGGCTTTGGCGAATCCGCGACGAGCGGATTCCCGAGGTCGCGCTGCTGTCGGCGGCGCTGTTCGTCGCCTCGCTGATCCATCTGCCCGTCCCGCCGACGAGCGTGCACCTTCTGCTGAACGGGCTGGCCGGCGTGCTGCTGGGTTGGGCGGTGTTTCCGGCCGTCCTGGTGGCGCTGCTGCTCCAGGCATGGCTCGGCTTCGGCGGCCTGACGGCCCTGGGCGTCAACACGTTTGTCATAGCTGCCCCCGCCGTCGTCTGCCACTATGCCTTCCGCCTGCCCGTCGGCGGCCGGGGGGCCGCGGCGCTGGTCGCCCGAGGGGCGGTGACCGGTGCGCTCGGCATCTTCCTCAGCGGCCTTCTGCTGTCGCTGGCCCTGGTGACGACGGGAAGGGGTTTCCTGCTCGTCGCCTGGGGCGCGATCGTCCTGCACATCCCCGTGGCCGCCATCGAGGCCGCCGTCACGGCGGCGGCCGTGGGGTTCCTGCTCAAGGTCAAGCCCGAACTGCTTCAACTCGCCGCCGCGGGGCGGAGAGGAGAGGAACTCGCCGATGCGTAAGGCACTTCGCATGTCGTGGATCGTCGCCCTTGCCGCCGCTGCGCTGTGGCTGCCTCGCCGGGCCGACGCGCACAAGCTCGTCGTCTTCGCCGCCGCCGAGGGCCGGGCCGTCCGCGGCGAGGTCTACATCGCCGGCGGCGGCCGCCTCGCCGGCGTGACCGTCATGGTGCTCGGCCCAGACGGGGGGACGCTCGGGCAGGTGCGGACCGACGAGAAGGGCGAGTTCCGGTTCGTGCCCGCCGTGCGGTGCGATCATCTTTTCGTGGTCGACGACGGCACGGGGCATCGTGGAGAATGCCCGGTTCCCGCGGCCGACCTTCCGGCCGACCTGCCGGCGCCCTCGGGCCGAGGTTCGGCTCCGGCGGCGAGTCGGCCGGCGCCCTCGGGCGCGCGCCCGACGACGGCCCCGGCGACGATGCCGACCGACGAGGCCATCGACGCGCTGGTGGAGCGGCTGTCCGAGGTGGCCGCCCGCGCCGTCCGGCGCGAGCTGCGTATCAGGGACGAGCGGGTGCGCGTGCGTGACGTGGCGGGGGGGATCGGCTTCATCCTGGGCCTGGCCGGGCTGTGGATGATGTGGAAGTACAAAAGGAGGCCCGGCCGCGAACGCGAGTGAGCATGGTCTGCGAAACGTTCTCAGATGCCGATACGATCATCCACCGCCTGGACGGCCGGGTGCGGCTGCTGGCCGCGGCGGGCCTGTCGGTCGCGACGGCCCTGGCGGGGCGGTTCGACGCGCTGGCGGTCGGCCTGGCGGGGGGGGGCTGCCTGGCGGCGGCGGCCCGGCTGCCGGTGGGGCCCGTGCTCAAGCGACTCCGCTCGCTGAACCTGTTCTTGCTCGTCCTCGTTGTCGTTCTGCCTCTGAGCGTCCCGGGCGATCCGCTGCTGCGCGTCGGGCCGCTCGCCGCGTCGCGCGAGGGGCTCGCGAAGGCCGCCTCCATCGTCCTGAAGGCCAACGCGATCGTCCTGACGCTGACGGCACTGCTGAGCACGCTCGAGCCAATGGCCCTCGGCCGCGCGATGGGGCGGCTCCGCGTGCCGAACAAGCTCATCCACCTGTACTTCTTCACGGTGCGTTACATCGACGTGCTGCACCACGAGTACGAGCGGCTGCGGCGGGCGATGCGGGTGCGGTGCTTCCGGCCGGGAGTCAACCGGCAGACGTATCGGGGCATCGGCTATCTCGTCGGGATGCTGCTGGTCAAGAGCTTCGACCGGTCGGAGCGGATCGTGGCGGCGATGAAGTGCCGCGGCTTCGACGGGCGGTTCCGCACGGTGGGCGGCGGGCGGTTGGCGCGTCGGGACGCGGCCTTTGCCGCCGCGGCCGTCGGCCTTCTCGGGCTGCTGGAGTGGCTCCAATGGCGGTAGACGACGGGCTCATTCGCCTGGAGGCGATCCGCTTCTCGTACGCGGATGCCCGCCCGGTGCTGGACGGGGCGGCGTTGTCCGTCGGTCCCGGCGAGCGCGTGGGGCTGCTGGGGGCCAACGGGTCGGGCAAGACGACGCTGCTTCACCTGATCGTCGGGCTGATCCGCCCGCAGGGCGGCGAGATCCGCGCGTTCGGGCGGCCGCGGCGGACGGAGGCCGACTTCGTCGAGGTCCGCCGACACGCCGGGCTGCTGTTTCAGGACCCGGAGGACCAATTGTTCTGCCCGACCGTCCTGGAGGACGTGACGTTCGGCCCGATGAACCTCGGCGCCGGCGGGGACGAGGCGGCGGCGATTGCCGGCGAGGTGCTCGCCTCCCTGGGCCTCGGAGGCTACGAGCAGCGGGTCACCTATCGCCTCTCCGGCGGCGAGAAGCGGCTGGTCAGCCTGGCGGCCGTGCTGGCGATGAGGCCCCAACTGCTCCTGCTCGACGAGCCGACCGCCAACCTCGACGCGCGGGCCACCCGCCGCCTGGTCGAAGCGCTCGACGAACGCGACGAGGCGATGCTGCTGGTCACCCACGACCTGCACACCCTCCGCCGCCTCGCCGGGCGGACCGTCCTGCTTGCCGGCGGCAGGATCGTCGCCGACCGACCGACCGCCGACCTGCTGGCCGACGAACCGCTGCTCGCCCAGCACGGCGTGCGGTGAGCCTGGTCGGCCGGGAGGGCGACGCCCTTGCATCACCGCGTCGACTCTGCAAGATAGCGCCATGGTCCCCGCGCCCCGCCCCATCGACGGCGTTCTGCCCGCCCGGCCGCGGAAGACCCCGCTGTCGGGCGGCGGCCTGCGCCTGGCCGCACCGGCCAAGCTCAACCTCACGCTGCACGTCGGCCCGATCCGCGGCGACGGCTTCCATCCCGTTCGGTCGATCGTCGCGAAGGTGACGCTCTACGACGACGTCCTGCTGCGCCCGCGGTTTGACGGGCGGATTGCGCTGCGATGCACCGGCGCCGACTGCGGCCCGGCCGAGGGGAACCTCGCGGTCCGCGCCGCACGCCTGCTGGCGGAGGCGACGGGCGCCGAGCCGGGCGCCGCGGACATCGAGCTGTCGAAGTCGATCCCCCCCGGCGCGGGGCTGGGCGGCGGCTCGTCGGACGCGGCGGCCGTGCTCGAGGGGCTCGCCGAGCTGTGGGACATCGCCCTGCCCCCCGAGCGCCTCGCGGAGCTGGCCGGTCGGCTCGGCAGCGACGTGCCGCTGTTCCTCGGCCCGCCGGCGGCGTCGGTAAGCGGCAGGGGCGAGCGCGTCGAGGCCGCCCGCGTCCATCCGTTCACCGCCGTAGTGCATCTCCCGCCGATTGTCTGCCCGACCGCGGAGGTCTACGCGGCCTTCGATCGGCTCTGGCAGAACCGCGAAGGGGGAGTTCGTCATGGACCGCCCGGGGCGCATGCCGGGGTCGAAAAAGGGGACAGGCACCTGCGCTGCGCTTCGGAGCCGGTCCCCTTTTTCGGTGAGCCGCCGAGCACGTGGCGGGGTGAGCTTCGCAACGACCTGGCCGCCGCGGCGTTCGTCGTCAGCGACGAGCTTCGCCGGACCCACGCCGCGCTCGCCGAGGCGGCGGGCCTGCCGGTATCCGTCACCGGCAGCGGCAGCGGGCTGTTCATCCTCTGCGACGACGCCGAAGAGGCCCGCGCCGTGTTGGGCCGCCTGCCTGCCGACCTGCCCGGGCGAACGGTCCTGGTGGGCCTGAACCCCTTCTGATCGCCTGCTCAACGTACAGCCAACAGAAGGCGGATTCCCGATTCCGAGTTGTCCATGCTCAGCATTGAGGAGCCCAGCTCACCGATCGCCCTCGTCCCGCTCCTCCGCTTCCTCCTCTTCGTGCTCTTCCTGCTGGCGGGCGAGGAACTCGTCGTTCTCGGCGATCATCTCGCGGAGCGTAGACAGCAGCTTGTCGTGCTGGTCGGTGTGGCGGTAGAGGTCGCGGAGGCTCAGGCGGATGGCGTTGCGCAGGCCGAGCGTCCGCGTACGCTTCAGCACGTTGTGGAGGTCCTCGATGACTTCCTCCGGCTTGCGGTGAATGTCGTCCCGCAGCCCGCCGATGGCCATCAACGCCGCCGCTTCCGGGTCGAAGGACACCCGCGCCATCTGCTCGAGCATGCCCATCATCCGCTGGAAGTGCATCATCTCCTCACGGTGCTCCGGCGGGATCGGCCCGCGAAGGTCCGGATCGCCCTCCGCCCACCGCCGCGCCATCTCTCGCTCGGCCTCGAGGCGTTCCTGCTCCCGCCGGTGCAGCCGCCGCTCCATCTCCTCTTGGGCACGCCGATCGAGGTCATCGAGGCGCTGCCGGTCAGCGTCGAGCCGCTCGCGCCGGTCGCGCTCTGCCCGGTCGGACGCATCGGCCTCGCCCCGCGGCCGGGGCGGCCGCACGTCCCGCCCCTCCTGCGCGCCGACCCACGAATACGTGCCCACCACCGAGGCGACCATCACCGTCGCGAGCAGCACGGTCAGCAGGTTCTTTCCTGTCATCGCTCGAGCTCCTTCCTGTCTGGGCTTCCGCCGGTTCGCAGCCGGCGCTACGTCGAGCGCGGCTGGCTGGTTGTCTTGGGCTTCTGTCGGGCCGGGGCGGTGGTGAACGACGGGAAGCGGATCCGCGGGATGGTCCACCGCACGTGCGTGCCGTTGTCGTCGACGGTTGACGGCATCGGGATCCGCGGCACGGTCCAGCGGACGCGTGAGACGTAGGCCGGATCGACCAGCCCGGGCAGGGCCGTCGGTTCGTTCGGCTTTTCGGCCGGCGCGGTGGCGACCTGCACCGGCGGCGGCTCGTCGATCGGCCTGTGCCTGTAGTGCCACCAGACGGCGGCCCCCAGAGCGATCAGCACCACCGCGGCGGCGGCAGCCGTCGCCACCCGCAGCGCCGGCCGCCGCCGGCGCGGCCGCGCGGCCGGCCAGGCCTCGCCCGGATACCGCTGCCGATCGATCCGCTCGCCGAGCGCCCGCAGGGGGGCGATCACGTCGGCGAGATCCCGCTCGGGCGCTTCGTCCGATCGCACGTCGCCGCCCGGCTGTCGCACGTCGCCGTGATCCATCGGTTCCTCGTCGCTCGTCGTCAGTCGTCTCGGCCTGCCATGGCGGCCCGCAGGTTTCTCAGGGCCGCATGGACGGCCGCCTTGACCGTGCCCTCCGCACAGCCCATCGCCTCGGCCGTCTGGCGAACGCTCATCTGCCTCAGGTAGCGGCAGGTGACCGCCTCCCGCTGCCTCGCGGGCAACCGGGCCAGGCCCGCCGCCAGACGGGCGGGCCCCGCCTCGTCGTCGGCGGGGCCCCGGCCGGTCTCGTCGGCCAGCAGCTCCGGGTCGATCTCGGCCGCCGCGTCGCGCCGCCTTCGCCGCCAGATCTCGCGCACGACGTTCAGCGCTATCCCGCGCAGCCACGCGACCGCGTCGGCGCCCTGCCGCCATCGCCCCAGCCCCTGCCAGGCCCGCACGAGCGTCTCCTGGACCGCCTCGGCCGCGTCGGCGCCCGACAGCAGGTGGGCCAGGGCGAACCGATACAGCTCGTCCTGCACCTGTCGGGCGAGCCGGCCGAAGGCGGCCTCGTCGCCGCCCGCCGCCTCGTCCATCAGCCGCGCACTTTCGGCTCGCCCGGGATCCATCGGCCCACCCTCTATTGACGCCTCGTCCGCAGGGGTTTAGCCCGGACCACAGGATAACCGCGACGCTCACGGCGATCACGGGCTCGGGGGCGGTGTCCCTACACAAGCGCGCGGTAGCCTACGGGGGCGAAGTGACGGTGCACAGATCCCCCGACGGCCCGCCCGGCACGGAGGAAGCGGCGGGGGCCTACGGGGCCGGTTCGAGCTTCGCCCCGCCCCGGTAGTCGATCAGCGGGACCGGGGAGACGACGCTGGAGGCGATGTTGCCCAGGTGGGCCGAGACCCGCTTGTAGAACCGCGCCAGCAGCACGTAGGCGACGGCCTCGTCGGCGGACATCTCCTCGTTGCTGCTGAGAAGCTGCTGGATGATCACGTCGCAGGTCCGCATCAGCCCGCCGGCGGCGCCGAGCACGTCGCGCGCGACGGCGCGATCGGCGTCCGTGAAGGCCTTCTCGGCCTTCGCGAACAGCGGCTCGATGCCGAAGCGAATGCCCTCCAGCGGCTTGGCGTAGTGGGGGCGCGTGTAGTCGTGCCCGTAGAACTTGCCCACCTCGAAGATGTTCTTGCAGTAGTCGCCGATCCGCTCGGCGTCCTTGACGACGCTCATCAGGATCAGGCAGGCCGACAGGTCCGCCTGGTTGCCCACCGAAAGGTGGGTGATGATCCGCTCGCGGACGTCCTGCTCGATCCGGTTGACCTGGCGGTCGCGGGCGTAGAGGTCGTCCGCGACGTCCTTCCACTCGACGGCCCTCATGAGGACCTCGGAGGCCTGGCCGAACATCTGTCGTCCGGCCTGGAGCATCCGGGCGACCTGGTCGATCATCTCCGCCAGCACGTCGGTGCCGCTGAGGGCGCTGAGGATTTCGCGTAGCATACTCGTTTCTCCGAACTGCTTGTTGGTTGTGTTGCTCGCCGAGCCGGTCAGACGGACATCCAGGCCATGACGGCCCTCCAGTTTACCGCCACGATCACCAGGGCGGGGACGATAAAGAACAGTACGAAGATGTACGCCGCCGCCAGGAGCCTGCGGGTCGAGGCGAGCTTGGCGTAGCCCTTGGCCAGGGAGATCGGGATCCACTTGAGCGGCCAGAAGACCAGTGTACCGTAGATGTTGAACAGCAGGTGGGCGAAAGCGACCGACAGGGCGAAGGCGGCGGCGGTCTGGACCTCCACGCTGGCCCCGGCGGCCATCGCGGCGATGGCCAGTCCGCCCAGAATCGCCGTCACCGTCGTGCCGATGTTCGCCCCCAGCGTGTAGGGGAAGACCTGCCTGATCTTCAGCACCCCGGCGCCGACCAACGGGACGATCACGGACGTGGTGACCGAGGAGCTCTGAACGGCCACGGTCGTCACGATGCCGACGGTGAAGCTGGTGGCCTGGTTGGCGAACAGCGTGCGGCTGAACAGCCCCGCCAGCCGCTCCTTCATCAGCCCGCGGAGGACCTTCACCAGCAGCAGCAGGGCGATGAACAACATCACGACGCCGACGATCGCCGTGATCAGCCCCCGGGCGGTGGGCGTCAGCCCGAAGACCGTCCCGAACAACCAGTCGGCCGACTGCGTGACGGGTCTGACGGCCATCTTGATGACGTTGAATTTCTTCGGGCTGGTGGTGAAGAAGGCCGCCCCCTCCAGCCAGTGCCCGAAGGCCCGAGCCGGCCTGGAGATGATGCCGAAGCCCCACTCCAGCGGCAACAGCAGCATCACGTTGAGCACGTTGAAGAAGTCGTGCACCGTCGCCCCGGCCAACGCCCGCCGAAACTCCGCCCGCCGCCGCAGGTGCGCCAGCGACACCAGCGTGTTGGTCACCGACGTGCCGATGTTCGCGCCCATGATGATGAAGATCGCCGTGGCGAACGGGATCTGCCCCGCCGCCACCACGCCCACGGTGAACGTCGTGGTGAAGCTGCTGGACTGCACCAGCGAGGTCAGCAGCACGCCCGTGCACAGCCCCGCCAGCGGGTTGTCGGCCAGGTGGTAGATCCGGTCCATCACGGTCTTGCTGGCAGGGACCTTCGCCACCGTCTTCAGCCCGTGGCCCATGACATTGATCGCCGCGATGAACACGTAAACCGCCACGACGGCCGCCAACGCGCCCAGCCAGCCCCGCCAGGCCGGGCCGCGCGCCTTCGTGCGGGACCCCTCCGCCAGACCGTTCCGCGCCAGGCTCTCAGGCTTCGCGACCGCTACCGATGGGTATGCGGACATGAATGCTCTTCCCTTCCAGTGAACAGGTGAGCAAAGACGAGGCGACGGGCGCCCCGGGCCTCGCCGGAGACACCACCGCGCCGAACTCGTGCGGCGGAAAGCCGAACTTCTCTGCTCTTCTCCACTGTAACGGCGCCGAGGGTCTGCATCCCGTTAAGATCGTGTTAAGTCTTGTGGCGCCACAGGCTGTGTGGACAAGGCGGCCGGATCGGCTGTCGCGGCCGGCCCGGGAGGGGCCGCGGAGGTATCGTCGCTTGTTTCTCGCTCTGGAAACGAGTAAGAAGAAACGGAGGAAGGTCCAGGCGACCGCGGAAGGCCCGCCCGGAAAGGTGGCCGGCCCCGCTCAGGGCTGAGTTTTGTCCCCGCCATCCCGTTCGAGAACGCCGCACGAGTGAAGCAGGACCACGATGGACGCGAAGGACATGGTTTTCGGCACGGTGGGTGGGTTGGGCCTGTTCCTGTTCGGCATGGGGATGCTGTCGGACGGGCTGAAGGCCGCCGCGGGCAACCGGCTGCGCAGCATGCTGGCGAAGATCACGAAGTTCCGCTGGATGGGGATGGGGGTCGGCGCGGGGGTGACCTGCCTGATCCAGTCCTCCTCGGCCACGACGGTGATCGTCGTCGGGCTCGTCCACGCGGGCATGCTGGGGCTCCAACAGGCCATCTGCGTGGTGGTCGGGGCGAACATCGGCACGACGTTCACCGCCTGGCTGGTGGCGAGCATGAGCGTCTTCAAGATCACCTCCTACGCCATGCCGGCGATTGGATTGGGCTTCCTGCTGAGTGTCTTCGGGCGGCAGATGAAGATCCGTAACTGGGGGAAGATCCTCCTGGGATTCGGCATCCTGTTCGTCGGCATCGGCTTCATGCAGGAGGCCTTCAAGGGCCTCAAGGACAACCCGGACGTCCAGGAAATCCTGATCAGCATCGGCGGCAAGGAGGGCTGGTCCCTGCTGGCCGGCGTGGTCGTCACCATGCTGGTCCAGAGCAGTTCGGCGTCGATCGCGATGGTCCAGACGCTGGCGTTCAGCGGCGCGTTCGGGGGCGACTGGAACGTGGCGCTGCGCGTGTCGATTCCGTTCCTGCTGGGCAGCAACATCGGCACGACGATCACGGCCCAGTTGGCGGCCTTGCGGACGAACTTGGCGGGCCGGCGAACGGCGATGGCCCATACGCTGTTCAACGTCGTCGGTGTCCTGGTTGTCATGCCGCTGGTGTTGTTCGGCCTGTATGACATGCTGGTTAGGTGGGCCTCCCCGGTCGGCCTGACCCAGAAGACGATCATGGTGCACATGGCGTTGGCGCACAGCATCTTCAACGTGACCGCCGCCGTGGTCGTCCTGCCGCTGGTGGGGATGCTGGAGAAGCTGGTCTTGCTGATCCTGCCCTCTCGGGGCGAGGACGACGAGGACACCAGGCCCGCGGTGCTCGAGGAGCACCTGCTGGACACGCCGGCGCTGGCCATCGCCCAGGCGCACAAGGAGATGCTGCGCATGGCGAAGGTCACGCGCAAGGCCGTCCGCGACGCGATCGCCGTCGTCGGCGACGGCAACCTCGCCCGCGCCAAGAAGGTCCAGGAGAAGGAAGACGCCGTCGACGACTTCCAGACGCACATCACGCACTACCTCGTCGAGCTGTCTCAGCGCCAACTGTCCCCGCGGATGTCCAACCAACTGCCCGTCCTGCTGCACTCGGTCAACGACCTGGAGCGCATCTCGGACCACGCGATGAACATGGTGGAGATCGGCGCCCGCAAGAAGGACAACAAACACCGCTTCAGCAAGGCCGCCACACAGGAGCTGGAGGGCATGTACGACGAGGTCCGGAAGATGCTCAAGGCGATCGTGACGGCGCTGGAGACGTTCGACGAGGACGAGGCGCGACGCGTCCTCGAGCACGAGGAGACGATCAACCGGATGCAGACCGAGCTGCGCGGGAGCAATGTCAAGCGACAGAGAAGCGGCGAGTGCAAGGCGATGGCCGGGCTGATCTTCGTCGACCTGGTGGACAATCTCGAGAAGATCGGCGATCATCTGACCAACATCGCACAGGGCATCCTCGTCGGGATGCAGTGGGTCAACGGCGCGGAGTACGGCCCCTCGCAGCACCCCGCGACGCCGGCCGGCCTCTGATCGCCCCGGCCGCGGCCAATTGCGATCCGGTGCCCTGAGAAAAGGGATACAGCCATGCTGAACCGAGTGAACATCTTCGGACGCAGTCCCTTCGAGCCGCTGGTCGAGCACGCCCGGAAGGTCCACGAGTGCGTCTCGATGATCCAGCCGGTGGCCGACGCGATCCTCGCCGGCGACACCGAGAGGCTCGCGGAGCTTCAGCACGATATGTCGAGGACGGAGTTCGAGGCCGACCAACTCAAGGACCAGGTCCGCCAGAACCTGCCCAAACGGTACTTCCTGCCCGTCCGCCGCGAGGACGTGACGAAGTTCCTCTCGCAGATGGACAAGATCGCCGACGCGGCCGAGGACTTCGCCGTCACCGCCACGCTGCGGGAGCTGAAGCTGCCCGAGCCGCTCCACCCGGACTTCCTGGCCCTCGTGGGGAAGGTCGTCCAGGTCAGCGAGTCGCTGCTCGGCGTGGCCGAACATCTCGCCGAGCTTCAGAAGGGGGCCTTCGTCGGCCCGGAGGCCAACGACGTCCTCGCGAAGATCCAGCAGGTCTGTCACATGGAGTGGGAGTCGGACAAGCTCGGGCGCAAGCTCGCGCGGCACGCCTACGGGATGCTGGACCTCGATCCGGTGACGCTGATGCTGCTGGAGCGCCTCTCCCGGGCGCTGGGCAAGCTGGCCGACCACGCCGAGAACGTGGGGAAGAACCTCCGACTGATGATCGCCCGGTCCTAGTTCCCCGACCCAACGGAGCAGCCTCCATTGGTTACCTTCATCCTGATCGCGGCGATCGGTGTCGGGCTGTACATGGCCTGGAACATCGGCGCCAACGACGTGGCCAACGCGATGGGCACGTCGGTGGGCTCCGGAGCGCTGACGCTGAGGCAGGCGGTGATCCTCGCGGGGATCTTCGAGTTTCTGGGCGCGTTGGTCGTGGGCAGCGGGGTCTCGGAGACGATTCGAAAGGGGATCGTGGACGCGGAGAAGCTCCGCGGGTCTCCGGCCCCGACGAGCCGGCCGGCCGGGACGGATGCCGCGCCCGGCTCCCAGCCGGCGATCAGCCCGGCCAAGAGGCAGACCGCCGAGCAGAAGGCCCAGGATCCCCTCCGAACCAAGATGATGCTGGGCATGCTGTCGGCGTTGCTGGCCGCCGCGCTCTGGCTGAACGTCGCGACGTTCTTCAGCCAGCCGGTTTCCACGACCCACGCCATCATCGGGGCCGTCGTGGGCTTCGCGATCGTGGAGGCCGGACCGGGATGCGTCATGTGGGGCAAGATAGGAGTGATCGCCGCGAGTTGGATCATCTCCCCCGTGGTGGGAGGCACGATGGCCTACGTGATCTACCGCTGCATCCAGCGGTATGTCCTGCGGAGCCGCCACCCGGTCTTCATGGCCAAGCGGGCCGTGCCGCTCTGCTTCGGGCTGGTCGCGTTCGTCCTGTTCTTCTCGATCCTCTTCAAGGTCCTCCATCTGAAGCTCGCCTTCAGGGAGCTGGCCTTCTGTCTGCCGCTGGCGCTGGCCGTGGCCTTCGCCGTGGCGCTGATCGCTCGGGCTGTGCTGCTCCGCCGGGCGTCCAAACGCCGTGTCCGCCAGAAGGACAGGCACCTTGTCGTGGAGAAGTGGTTTGCCCGAATCCAGCCGATCAACGCCTGCTACAAGGCCTTCGCCCACGGCGCGAACGACGTGGCCAACGCCATCGGCCCGCTGGCGGCCGTGGTCCACCTGGCCAGGGGAGGAGACCTCGGCAACCGGGCCCCCGTGCCCTTCTGGCTGCTGGCCCTCGGCGGGATCGGCATCGTCGTCGGGCTGGCCACCTACGGCTACAAGGTCCTCGAGGCCATCGGCAAGAAGATCACCGAGATCACGCCCACGCGGGGGTTCGGCGCGGAGTTCGGCACGGCCTCCACGGTGCTGGTGTGCTCCGTGATGGGCCTGCCGATCTCCACCACGTTCGTGCTGGTCGGCGCGGTCATGGGCGTGGGCCTCGCCCGGGGGTTCGGCGCCATCGACCTGAAGGTCATCAGGCGGATCTTCGCATCCTGGCTGATCACCATCCCCGTCTCGGCCTTCTTCGCCGCGGTCATCTACAAGATCCTGATGGCCCTGGTATGAGTCGGCCGGGCGCGGCGAGACCCCCCGGCCGGCAGCGCGGAGGTCACGTTCGGGCGGCTCGTCGGCGCTTCGCCCCCCTGTGGGCGCCGGCCTGGCGACTCCACCGCAGCTCGATGCCCGTGCCCAACAGCATCACGATCATGCCGACGACCATCATCGCCACCGGCCAGGAGGTGTACGCGCGCAGATGCTGGTCCGTGAACAGCACGGCCTGCACGGTGATGTGGCCAAGGCCGTAGAACAGATACCACCGCCATTGCAGGACGACGGCCAGGGCGACGAGCAGCCCACAGGCGGCGAACACGAGAATCTCGGTGTAGTAGACGGCGGCGTTGGTTCGCTCCACGGGAACGCGGCCGCTTGGCTCGTCGGCGGAAGGGGCGTCGGGGCCGGCCTCGATCCCCGCCTCGTCGAGGGTGAAGGCGACCATCTGCCGGACGCCGATCTCGCGAAGCGGCTTCTCCATTCGGTCCAGCGGGATCACGAAGAAGAACGGCACGATCCAGTAGAACCATCGCCCCCACATCCTCCGCAGCCGGGAGTCGGATCGGTCGTTCACGACGCCGAGAACGAAGTACAGCAGGGCGTTGCCCATGAACAGCAGTTGCATCGCGAGTTGGCGTTGACTGGGACCGGCGATGCGGAGCCAGCTTCTCGGGATGTCGATCGCCCACGTGGCGGTGATCGCCACCACGGCGAGACCACCCAGAACGTAGATCGGCACGGCGACCTGTTCGCACCGCCTTCGGTCGCACCGGTGCCCGAGCAGATAGCATGCCACGGGGATCGGCAGGAACCAGCAGGCGACGAAGGCGAAATGTCCGCGCTCCACCAACTGGACCTTCAGCCCGATCACCAGCGTGAGGGCGGCGTACGTCAGGACGGCCATCGCCGCGGCCAGGATGGCGTAGATGCCCAGTTTCGTTCGCCACAGCATCCACATCACGTAGGCGAGCCCCACCAGCAGGCCGGCGAGCATCTGGGCGTTACAGAACAACGGCGGCGGGAGCAGTTCGTAGCCGGCCCCCTGACGCCAGTCCAGCAGGCGGCACTCGGCAAGGAAGACAGCCAGGCTGACGGGCAGGAGCACGGCGCCGACCGCGCAGAAGATCGTCCCGAGCAGAGGGCGGCGGCGCCGCCACATCAGTGCCCCCATCAGGACCACCAGCAGCATGGGCAGGCCGATCCCGCCGACTCGTTCCCATTGGCTCAGCCGCGACCGGTAGAACGCCAGCCACAGAAGGGGGCTCAGCGCGAAAAGCCAACCGCCCAGGTGGGCGATCGTCGGCCCCCATCGGATCCTCCTGGCGTTGGGCAGCCACGCCGAATCCGACCCGGCGATCCTGGCGAAGCTGTGCTCCAGCGCATCGCGTTCGTGACGGGTGATCAGCCCCTCCGACTGCCACAAGGCCAGGTCGTCCATCGTCGATCGGACCCGGTCGTCCAGCAGTTGGGAATACTGCCTCGGGCGGGCCGCGATCGGCTCGTCGTTCACGAACCGGTCCAGGTCGGCGGCGAGATGATGGGCCGTCAGGTAGCGGTCTTCCGGCCGCTGCTCGCAGGCGTTGACGCAGATGCGCTGGAGCGGCTCGGGGATGGCCGGGTTGATCTCTCGCGGAAGCGGCAGGACCCGTCGGGCCCACGCCTCGGCGTCCGTGGTCTCGGCCGGCGGCGGAGGGGGGGTCCCGGTGATCAGCTCGAACAGGATCAGCCCGAGCGAGTAGATGTCCGCCGCCGGGCCGACCGTCTCCGGCTCGAGAACCTGCTCGGGGGCCATGTACAGCGGCGTGCCCTTGACCGAGCGGCTTCTCGCCTTGGTCGGCTCGTGCCGCCTGGCCAGGCCGAAGTCAAGCACCCGCGCCTCTCCGGCCCGATCCACCATGACGTTGTTCGGCTTGAGGTCTCGATGGATGATCCCTTGCCCGTGGGCGTAGGCCACTGCCCGGGCGACCTTGGCCATGATGCCCGCCTTGCGCTTGTAGTCCATCCGGGCGCCGGCCTCTCGCAGCGGCACGCCGTCCACGAACTCCATGATGAAACAGGGCGGATCCGTGTCGCGACGGAAGCTGTAGATCGCCACGATGTTCGGATGCCGCAACTGGGCCGCCAGGCCCGCCTCCTGCTGCAACACGCGCTGCTCGTCCGACGTCGCATCCCCCAGAGACACGCTCTTGATGGCCACCGGGCGGTTCAGACGCGTGTCCCGCCCCCGCCAGACCACCCCCATCCCGCCGCGCGGAAGCTCGCCCAGGATCTCATAGCCCTCGATCCGGGGCGGGGTGGACGGCACGGCGGACGAATCGGCCTCTTCCTGGCTCGCCGTCGGGATGCCGCTGTCTTCCGGATTCTCAGCCATCGCGCCCCGCTTTCCGGCTACTCTACTTCGCCTCCATCCAGTTCGGCCCGACCCCGACGTCGACTTTCAGCGGCACGTCCAACTCGATCGCGCCGCTCATCTCCTCGACGATGACGGCGCTGTCGGCCTCGACGGCGTCGGCGGGGATCTCGAAGACCAGCTCGTCGTGGATCTGTAGCAGCATTCGGCTGGGGCGCCCCTCGCGACGGATTCGCCCGTCGACGTTGATCATCGCCTGCTTGATCAGGTCGGCCGCCGAGCCCTGCACGACGGAGTTGATCGCCAGCCGCTCGGCCAGGGCGCGCCGCTGCGCGTTGCGCGAGTCGATCTCCAGGATGCGCCGGCGGCGCCCAAAGATCGTCTCCACGTAGCCCTGCTCCTTCGCCGCCTTGACGCACCGGCCGAGAAACTCGTCGATCATCGGGAACCGCCGCCGGTAGTGCGTGATGAACTCCGCCGCCTCCCCCCGCGGGATCCGCAGCGAGATCGACAGCCCGAAGGCCGTCTGACCGTAGATGATGCCGAAGTTGACCGTCTTCGCCTTCGCACGCTGCTCCGAGGTCACCTCCTCGGGCGCCACGCCGAAGACCTCCGCCGCCACGGCGCGGTGGATGTCCTGCCCGGCGTGGAAGGCCGCCGACAGCGTCTGGTCACCGCAGAAGTGCGCCAACACCCGCAGCTCGACCTGGGAGTAGTCGGCCGACAGCAGGACGCAACCCTCGGGGGCGACGAACGCCTGGCGGATCTTCCGGCCCTGGTCGGTGCGGATCGGGATGTTCTGGAGGTTCGGGTCGCTGCTGCTCAGCCGCCCCGTCGCCGTGCCGGTCTGGTGGAAGCTCGTGTGCACCCGTCCGGTCCGCGGGTGGATGAACGTGCCGAGCGCCTTGAGGTACGTGCCCAGCAGCTTCATCAGTTTGCGGTAGTCCAGCACGAGGGCGGGCAGTTCGTGGTGGATGGCCAACTGCTCCAGCACGCTCGAATCGGTGCTCGGGCCCGTCTTCGTCCGCTTCTGGACGGGCAGCCCCATCTCCGCGAACATCACCTCTCCGAGCTGCTTGGGCGAGTCGACGTTGAACGGCCGGCCGGCCAGCTCGAGGATGCGGTCGCGCAGCGTGTCGGCCTGCCCGGAAAGGGCCGACTCCATCCGCTTGAGGATCTGCGGGTCGACCAGCACGCCGCGCCGCTCCATCTCCGTCAGCACGGGCAGCAGGGGCATCTCCAGGTTGGCGAACAGGTCGGTCAGCCCCTCGGCGGCGAGTTTCTCGGCCAGCACGTCGGCCAGACGGAGCGTCACGTCGGCGTCCTCGGCGGCGTAGGGCGTCACCACGTCGACGGGCACGGCGTCCATCGTCGTGCGGTTGCGGCCCTTGCCGATCACGTCCTCGATGGGGATGCATCGGTGGTTGAGGTAGTCGGCCGCCAGCAGGTCCATCTTGTAGCTCATGCGCGTCGAGTCGAGCACGTGGGCGGCGATCATCGTGTCGAACATCGGCCCGGCGATCGGCATGTCGGCTTCGGCGAGCACGATCATGTCGTACTTGATGTTCTGCCCGATCTTCTCGACGGTCTCGTCGGCGAGGATCGCCCCGAGCTTCTGGCGGACCAGCTCGGCCGGCAGCGTGGTGGCCCCCAGCGGCCCGGCGACGGGCACGTAGACCGCCTCGCCCGGCTTCCACGACAGCGAGATGCCCACCAGCTCCGCACTCATCGGCCGCTGGCTGGTCGTCTCCGTGTCCACCGCCAGCCGCTTGACGCCCGACAGATCGGCGACGAGCCGGTTGAGGGCTTCCGGCGTGTCGATGCACGTGTACTGGAAGTCGCCCGCGGTCGTCTGTCCCCCCGCGGCCGCGACGGCGGCGACGTCCACGTCCTCCCCCCCCTCCACGCCGAGCCCGTCGAGCTGCCCCAGCAGCCGGTTGAAGCCCAGCTCGACGAAGATCGGCCGGATCGCCTCGCCCTTGATGCCGGCGAAGCGCATCCGCTCGAGGTCCAGCTCGATCGGCACGTCGCGCTCGAGCGTGACCAGCCGCCGGGCCAGCTCGAGCGTCTCGGCGCCGGCCAGAACGTTCTCGCGGAGCTTCGGTGTCAGCTCGTCGGCGTGGGCGAGCACTTCGGCGGCCGAACCGTACTCCGCGATCAGCTTCGCCGCCGTCTTCGGGCCGACGCCCGGGATGCCCGGAATGTTGTCCGTCGCGTCGCCCGTCAGCGTCTGGACCTCGACGGCCTTGGCGGGCGGGTAGCCCTTCCGGGCCTCGATGGCGGCTGCGTCGGTGGTCTCGTCCTTCATCGGGTCGTACAGGACCACGTGGGGCCCGACGAGCTGGTCGAGGTCCTTGTCTCGGCTGACGAGCACGACGTCGAGGTCCTCGCCGGCCAGCCGTTCGACGGCGGTGGCGAGGACGTCGTCGGCCTCGTAGCCCTCGGCCTCGAGGACGGGGATGCCCATCGCCCGGACGATCTGCACGATCCGCTCGGCCTGCGGGTGGAAGTCCTCGGGCGTCGGCTTGCGGGTGATCTTGTACTGGTCGTACTGTTGGCGGCGTTTGAGCTTCTCGGCCGGACCGTCGATCGCCATCGCCAGGTACGCCGGCTCGCGGTCGGCGATGAGCTTCAGCAGCATCGAGCAGAAGACGTAGGTCGCGTGCGTCGGCTCGCCCGTCGGGCTCGTCAGGTCGCCGAAGGGGGCGTAATAGGCCCGGTAGATCTGGGAATGCCCGTCGAGGATGTGGAGGGTGCTTCCCATCGAGGGTTCACGGTATCCGACAAGAGGGGTGGGGTCAATATGCCCGTTCAGTTGTCGCGGCGTCCGGGGGGGGGGAGCCCGACTCCCGTCCTCCATATCTGTTCGCTTGCACGCCGAGGGATGTGGGGCAATCATGGGACCATGACCACAGAACCCGAAGATCGTTACCTGACGATGATGGGCCTGGGGCCCGAGCGTGTCTCACACTGGGAGCACTGGTCCTGCCCGGACGCCGAGACGCACATCACGGGGATCGACTACTACGAGCATCCGCGGCAGTGCCGGCTGAGGCTCGTCGAGATGTACCCGCAGCTTGAGCGCTCGTTGGGCATCCCGGCCGACGACACGCCGAAGCCTCGCCCGACGCTCGGGCTCGGCGAGGCCAGCTCGAATCCCCAGCGGCACACGGTTCGCTGGGGCGACGGAGAGAGCGGCACGTGGCTGCACGGGGAGGCCCACTTCGAGGACGCCGAGGCGGTGTTTGCCTTCTCGCCGCTCGAGTCGGCCGACTTCTCCGACATGCCCGTCGTCGAGCGCCGCGACTACACCGACGAGGAGAAGCTCTACGAAGCCTACCGCGCCCGCTACCCGGCCGAGTGGGGCGACCGGCCGCCCGAAGGCAAGGCCGTCAGCGTCGGTTTCTACAACACGATGTTCATGTGGCCGCTGCTGACGTTCGGGTGGGAGCTGTTCCTCCAGACGTGCCTCGATGCGCGGTTCGAGCGGCTGATGTACGAGTTCGCCGAGATCAACCGCCGGGTCTTCCGCGTCTTCGCTCGCCTGCCGGTGCGGTTCGTGGTCTGTCACGACGACATCGTCACTTCCCGCGGGCCGGTCTGCTCGCCGCAATGGATGCGCAAGTACGTCTTCCCGCGATACGAGGAGTTCTGGAGCATGGTCAGGTCGGCGGGCAAGGAGGTGATCTTCATGGCCGACGGGTGCATGGACGCCTACGCCGACGACGTGATCGCCTGCGGCGCCCGCGGGATCGTCACGGAGCCCTACACCGACTTCAAGGCCCTCGCCCGCCGACACGAGAACGTCACCCTCGCCGGCGAGGGCGACAACCGCATCCTCATGCGCAACGACGCCGACGAGATCGAGGCGATGGTCCGCGGCATGGTGCAGACCGCCCGCATGACCGGCGGGTACTTCATGTGCATCGGCAACCACATCCCCTGGAACACGTCCCCCGAGGCCGTCAAGCGATACCTCGACCTGTCGACACAACTCGCCGTGCGGTAGGCCCCGCCGCTCGGAAAGGAGCAGCGATCATGTCTCGACGAACCGCCGTCACATGCGCCATCGCTTTGGCTCTGGCCGCCTCGGCGACCGGGCAGCCGCCCTCGCCACGCGAGAAGGCACGTCGCAGGATCGCCCCGTTCTTCTCGCCGCCGCCGAAGCTGGCGAAGGACCTCGGCGGCTACCGGTCGCCGCTGCTGTTCGACGATGGCAGCCGGGTCGGCTCGGCCGCAGACTGGCCCAGACGCCGCAAGCAGATTCTCGCGAACTGGCACGAGGCGATGGGGCCCTGGCCGGCCCTGCTGGCCAAGCCCATCATCGAGACGACCGAGACCAGACGCCGCGAGGGCTTCACGCAAAGGAAGGTGGACGTGGAGATCGCGCCGGGGCTCAAGACGCGCGGCTACCTTCTCGTCCCAGACGGCGGCGGACCGCTGCCGGCCGTGCTCGTGGCCTATTACGATCCCGAGACCGGCGCCGGGCTCAAGCCGGAGAGCAAGCTGCGCGACTTCGGCTACCGGTTGACGAAGCGCGGCTTCGTGACGCTGTCGATCGGTTGGCCGCGGAAGGAGTCGGACCGTCGCGGCGGGGAGGTCCAGCCGCTGTCGTTCCTGGCGTACGTGGCGGCCAACTGCCACACCGCGCTGGCGCGGCTGGACGAGGTGGACGCGGCCCGCATCGGCGTGACGGGCCACTCCTTCGGCGGCAAGTGGGCGATGTTCGCCGCCGCCCTGTACGAGAAGTTCGCCGCCGCCGCCGTCAGCGACTCGGGCGTCGTCTTCGACGAGAAACGCGCCAACGTCAACTACTGGGAGCGATGGTATCTCGGCGCCGAGCCCGGGCCCGGGCCCGGCCGCAAGCCCGGCATCCCCTCGAAGGCCAACCCAAGAACCGGCGCGTACAAGAAGCTCGTCGACGCCGGGCGAGACCTCCACGAGCTGCACGCCCTGATCGCGCCTCGTCCCTTCCTCGTCTCCGGGGGGGCCGAGGACCGCCCCGAGCGATGGAAGGCCCTCAACCACTCCCTTGCCGTCAACAAGCTCCTGGGGTTCGACAACCGCGTCGCGATGACCAACCGCCGCGGGCACAGCCCCACGGCGGAGTCCAACGAGCAGCTCTACGCCTTCTTCGAGCTCTTCCTCAAGCACAAGCGCGGCAGATAGAAGCCGCCCCCCGCCCGGTAGGCGCAGCCGCTTGCGGCTTCGCGTCCTGCCGGATCAACCAGCGTATCCTATTGCATCAGCTTCAGCACGAGATACGCTGCCGGCGCCGCGATCAGCAGCGAGTCCAGCACGTCCAGGACCCCGCCGAACTCCGGCACGAGCGCGCCGCTGTCCTTGACCTGCGCGGAGCGTTTGAGCAGGCTCTCGCAGAGGTCGCCGAACTGACCGGCCAACCCGATCACCACGCCGAAGACCGCCGCCTTGCGAAGCGGCAGGTCCAGGTAGAACGCCTGCGGCCGTTCGCGGAAGGCCCACGTGACGAGGACGCTCGCCCCGGCCGCCGCGGCCAACCCGCCGATCAGGCCCTCCCAGCTCTTGCCCGGCGAGAGCCACGGGATCAGCTTGTGGCGCCCGATCAGCGCGCCGGTGAAGTACGCGCCCATGTCCGTGCCCTTGACCGCCGCCAGAAACAGCGCCAGCACGCCGACACCCCAGTCCATGCGGATCGTCAGAATCGCCGCCGCGCCGATGCCGAGGTAGAAGATCGCCAGCATCGTCGCGGCGACCCGGGCGAACGCGCCCTCCACGCGCCGCCGCATCATCTGCTCCAGGAACACGACCGCCAGGATCAGCCCCGGGACGATCCACAGGCCGTCCAGGTCGTACGCGATCATGCTCAGTTGCCGCCAGAACGGCATCGTGCCGATCAGCACGGCCCCGACGATCGCGCTGACCGGGAGCGTGTCCGTGCCGGCCGCGCGGGAGAGCTTGCCGATCTCTCGGGCGGCCAGGACGAGCAGCAGGGCGATGGCGAGCGAGAGGATCGTCCCGTCGAGGTACTCGCCGGCCAGCAGGCCCATGTGATCCAGCACGAGCAGCCCGCAGGCGGCGGCGGTCATGATCGCGCCGAAGACAACTCGCGTGACGACGGTCTTGGCTTTGGGCATGGGCGTATGATGCGTTTGTCGCTGTGGGGGTTCAACGAAATACTGTTCACCGGTAAGATGTCGGCACACCGCAGCGCAATGCGTGGAAGGAGTTGCCCATGCCGGAAGATGCGTCACGACCCAACGTGCTGTTCATCATGGCCGATCAGTTTCGCGCCGACCACCTCGGTTCGGCGGGGGGCGGGTTCGTGCGAACGCCGAACCTCGATCGGCTGGCGGCGCGGGGCGTGCGGCTGCGGCATTGCTGCACGAACTCGCCGGTCTGTGCGCCGGCGCGGATCGGCCTGGCGACGGGCCTCCAGCCGGTTCGGCTGGGGGCGACGGACAACAGGGCCTTCCTGCCTCTCAGCGTGCCTACGTACTACCAGCGGCTTCGCGATCGCGGCTACCGGGTCGGGTGCGTGGGCAAGCTCGACCTGGCCAAGCCGGACGGCTACAACGGGCGGTTCGGCGACCGCCCGTGCGTCTTCGGGTGGGGCTTCACGCACCCGGAGGAGTGCGAGGGCAAGATGCACGCGGGGCAGAAGCCCTTCCCCCGCGGGCCCTACACGCACTGGCTCCAGCAGCAGGGGCTGCTCCAGGCGTTCCACGAGGACTACGCGCTGAGGGCGGCCAAGGGCTGGAACATCGGCGCCAGCCACGACTCCGTCCTGCCGGCCGAGGCGTTCGAGGACGCCTATATCGGGCGCCGGGCCGCCGACTGGATCGCCACCGTGCCCGACGACTTCCCGTGGCACTACTTCGTCAGCTTCGTCGGGCCGCACGATCCGTTCGACCCGCCCACCGTGTACGCCGACCGCTACCGCGACGCGGCGATGCCGCCGGCCGTGCAGGATCCGATGGACCGCAAGCCGCGGTGGGTGCAGCGGCGGAGCAAGCGGCACGAGGCGGCGGAGGTGGCGATCACGCGTCGGCAGTACGCTGCGGCCGTCGAGCAGATCGACGAGGAGATCGGGCGGATCATGGGCGCTCTGGAGCGGCGCGGCTGGCTGGACGAGACGGTCGTGCTCTTCTCGAGCGATCACGGCGAGATGCTGGGCGACCACGGGCTGTACGCCAAGAGCGTGATGTACGAGGCGGCGCTGAACGTGCCGTTGATCGTGGCGGGCCCCGGCGTCGAGGGTGGGCGGGTGAGCGACGCGCTGGTCGAGCTGATCGACGTGAACGCGACGATCTGCGAGCTGGCCGGCGCGGGCGGGCAGGAGAACATCGACGCCCTCTCCTTCGCGCCGCTGCTGCGCGGCGAGGCGGCGGGGCACCGCACGGAGGCCGTCAGCCAGTTGACCCACTGCCGGTGCGTGCGGACGGATCGATACAAGCTCATTGAAAACCACAACGACATCGTCGAGCTGTACGACCTCGACGAGGACCCGCAGGAGCTGAACAACGTCGCGGACGAGCGCCCGGATACCGTCGCGGAGCTTCGCGGGCGGCTGAGGCGGCGCCTGGTCGAGGGCGGCTGGTTGCGGTAGGGGCGTGCGCGCACCGCGCCACACCGTGCCGGGGCAGACAGCTCGCGTCATCGCACGTAAGATGCGCAGCCCTTCGCCCGCTTCCGGGGGAGCTGCTCACTGCGTGAAGGTCAGTGACACGCCTCCGTAGAGCCGATCCTCAATGTGCGGCTCGAGAAGCGAATCGCGGAAGTACAGAAATCCCGTCAGGCCGAGGTAGCCGTACTTCGGCGGGATCTTCAGGAGATCGGACAGGTCCAGGCGGATGTCGATTCCGTACTGGATCGTCCCCACGCGGGTCGAGCGCGTCACCTGGCGGTGATCGATCCCGACCAGGAAGGACGGCGTCAACGAGACATGCTGGAGGATCGGCGTCTTGGCGAGACCCATCCGGGCCAGGAAGAAGCTGTGACTGAGCCCGAACTCCATCCAGCTTCCCCGGTAGTTGTCCATGTCCATGTAGTAGGCCAGATACGGGTTCAGCACGCCGGATTCCGTGCCGAACCATTTGCTGTCATCCAGGCCGACGGAGACGTACCACTCATTTGTGTAGGCCGCGTCCCCGGTTCTGTTGGGGAAGGTCTCGGCGATCCAGCCGATCTCGAGGAACACCCCGGCAGCCTCAACCGGAGGTCGCCAGTACGCGCGGTAATCCGCCTCTTGCAGATCGTGGCCGCGAACGCCGTCGGCCGTGTGCTCCACGTCGCACCAGTCCAGCCACACCTGCGCGCCCAGGCCGCCCAATCGGCCGAGACCCGCCTCGGCCCCCACGGCGAGCTGGTGGCTGAGGTGGCTGTTTTTCTGCCCCGTCTCGTCGGTGATCAGCGTGTAATCGAGGAAGCAGCGCAGGGGCTCCTTCCGCTCCATGATGCCCGCGCGCGTATGCCGGGTGCGGGCAAGGTAGCTCGTTCTTGCCGCCTTGCCCCCCGTCGCGGCGCTGCGCCCTGCCGACACGCCACGCGCCGGCCCACACCGACCGCCGGATCAGCCCTGGCCCGAGGCGGGGCGGCACGTGAGCAGAATCGGCAGGGCTGCTGCGGCCAAAAACAAAAGGCTCCGGCGTCTCATCGTCTCGGTTTCTCCTTCACGGTCGCTCTGAGTATCGTGCCCTCGGGGACCTACAACACCGGCGGCAGAAGCGCGGAGAAGGACAGGACGTCCCGGACGCCTTCTCCGATCTTCCCCCCCGCGGGCCAAAGCGGCGATTCGCCGGGCGAAACCGTCACCCGATCCGCCGTGACCGCCCGGCGCCGGCCAGGCCGGGCCCGCGGCATGGGCGGACATCGCAGCACGTCGACCGGACCCGGGCCGACGGGCCAACGGACCGTCCGGGCGGCGCCCTCGCTCGTCTCGGGCGCCGCGTAGGCGAGCAGCCGGGCCTCCGCCGGCGGGACGCTGTAAGAGCCCGTCGCGACGCCGGAGGGCACGTACGTGTTGCCCTTGCGCCTCACCTTGATCGTGTCGCTGCTGCCGATCTCGCCCGAGCCGTCCACGTCGTGGAAGGGCGAGTAGTTCTTCTCGCCCAGGGAAGTGCCGGACTTCCGGCGGACCTTGATCGTGTCGCTGCTCCGCACCTCGCCGTTGCCGTCAACGTCGCCGGGCAAGACCTTCAGGCGGAAGAAGAAGCTCCCCCCGGCCGAGCCGTTGCCTGACGGATAGCTGCTGGTCGCCTCCCACCATTCGCCGTCCAACGCATTGCCCGCCCCGTCCGTCACCGAGTCGTTCATCCAGAGCATTAGCCGATCCGCTTCGATGGGCGCGGCGAAGCTCCACGTGGCCGTGAACGTGCTGCCGTCGTAGCGGAAGCCGCTCGGCTGATACCGCGGCACGTTGGCGCCCAGGATCATCAGATTGCTCTGCGCGACGTTGACGTCTTCGGTGAAGGTGATGCTGATTCGGTCGATGTTCACCCAGGGAATCTCGTCCAACTGCCCCGTCCCGGCGGGAACGGAGTATCCGTGCGCGCCGTCGCCGAGGCCTTCATCGCCCAGGAAGCCCAGGAACTCGGCGGACCAGTCGTCGCCGCGGACCAACACGTTGTTGACGGCCGGAGGGGTCGTGTCGATGTTGATGCGCTGGAAGTACCAGATCAGCCCCATCGACGTTCCGGGCGTGTCGTAGCAGCCGCAGATGATGTCCTCGAGGCCGTCGTTGTTCCAGTCGACGACGTCGAGTCGCGAATAGAGGCCCACGTCAATCGTCGACCCGCCGGCGGTCAGGAGCTCGTACCCGTTGAAGACGGGGCCGGCATCCGTTCCCTTATTCTCGAAGTAGTAGATCCGTCCGTAGGTCTCGCCGACGAGCAGGTCCTTCTTGCCGTCGAGGTTCCAGTCGGCCACCGCGACGCTGGCCCGGCTGCCGACGTCCAGATTCATCGCCCCGTTGCGAATGTACCTGGTGCTGGCGAAGACGGGAGACGCGTCGCTGCCGACGTTGAGAAGAAGGCGAACGTTGCCGTAGTCGTCGCCGCAAAGGACGTCCTTTCTCCCGTCGTTGTTCCAGTCGACGATCTCCGGCATGGAGGTCACGCCGCAATCGAACGTCGAGCCGCCCACCTGCAAGTACGAGAACCCGTTGAAGACCGGTTTCGCATCGGTCCCGGTGTTCACGTAGATCCGGATGTATCCGTTGCGCTCGCCGGTGATCAGGTCCTTCCTGCCGTCGTTGTTCCAGTCCACGCCACGTGGACTCGACCCGGTGCATCAGCCATAGGACGTGGTGATGGGCGCCGCGCCGGAGTAGATCAACGTCCCGCCGCTGAAGGCCGGGGCCGAGTCCGTCCCCTGGTTCAGGAACAGCCAGATGTACCCCTGTGTGAACTGCCCCACCACCAGGTCCTTCTTCCCGTCGTTGTTCCAGTCCAGCACGGTCGGGGCCGACATGTAATTGGTGATCAGAGGCGAGCCGTTCTGATTGTCGATGCGGACGCCGGCCTCCAGGCCGGGCGTCTGCGCGGCCTGCGTGGGAACGGCCGCCGGCGGCGGCTCGCCCCCCGGCCCGTCAGGGCATTCGACAAGCGCCCCGTCCAGCAGCAATCGGGGCTCCAACGCCTGCATCTGCGGCGAGTGCGGGGTCATCGGCGCGAGCGATTCGACTCGCTTGCCGTTGGCGAAACTCCACCAGCAAGTCATGGCTGACCTCCCGCCCCGACCTCCTGCCACAGAAGGCCGATGGGTTTCCTGTCCCAAAAGCTCCTGTGCGACCTTGACCTCGACTTGCTGCGATCCGCCCTTTGCGGCGGCTCTCTCGATGATGCCCGCCGGAGGCTACAGCCTCGTCAGGAGGAGCGCAGAGAGAAGAAAACCATCCTGGATGCCCTCCTCGATGCCCGCCTCGGCGGGCCGGGAAGGCAGCTCGTTCGGCAGCGCCGCCGCCCGATCCGTCCCGAGAGCCCTGCGTCGAAGGGGCAGGGCCTACCGACAGCGAGGCAAAACCATCCCGGGCCGCCCAGAGGCCATCACCTAAGTACCCAAGCACATAAGCACATATCTTCCCTGGGCTGATCGGGAAGCAAAGCGCCAAACCTCACCCCTCTTAGCACAGCTTCGGGGACATGTCAAGGACAATCACCGAATGGCGAGCGGGTCAGCGGGTCGAGCCGGTGCGCCCCGGCCAGCGCCTTTCGCCCCTCCAGGGCTGTGGGCCGCTCAATCGTCTCGTGACGGCGGCCTGCGGAGATGCTTCGTCTGGCTGCGGCGGCGTTTGCTTTCGAGGCGCTTCCGGCGGCTGGCGGCGGTGGGGCGGGTCTTGCGGCGGCGCTTCGGCGGCGGGGCGGCGCGGCGGATCAGATGGACCAGCCGCTCGATCGCCTCCTCGCGGTTCTGCTTCTGCGTGCGGTGCTGACGGGCGTCGAGGATCAGCAAGCCCTCGCCCGTCACCCGCCGGCCGGCCAGGCGGATCAGGCGGGCCTTAACCGCCTCCGGCAGCGACGGCGAGGCGGCGACGTCGAAACGCAACTGCGCCGCCGTCGACACCTTGTTGACGTTCTGACCGCCGGGGCCCGACGAGCGGACGAACTCCAACTGGATCTCGCCTTCGTGGATCGAGATGGCCGAAGTGACACGGATCATCGTCGCCGCGCCCTCGCTCGGCCGCCGGGAGCGAAACGAACCGCGGCACGTCGGCGATCAAGACGTTGCCGCAGCCGTTGTGGTCGGCCGTGTGGACGACGCGGACCTGCCCGCCGCGCCGCCGCCACGGCAGCCGGAGGCGTCCACGACCGGGATGGAAGAACCTCGCCGACCGCCATTGTGGGCTCCGATCCTGATCACGGAGAATCGGCAGGTTGGCCGTCCCTCACGCGTTGGACTGATCGACCCCGCCAAATCGCCGGCTGCGGGCGGCGTAGGAGCGCAGGGCGTCGTGGAACTGCCCCTCGTCGAAGTCCGGCCAGTAGGCGTCGGTCACGTAGAACTCGGCGTACGAGAGCTGCCACAGCAGGTAGTTGCTCAGCCGCAGCTCGCCGGAGGTGCGGATCAGCAGGTCCGGGTCGGGGATGCCCGCCGTGTCCAGCTCGTCGCTGAGCGTCCGCTCGTCGACGGCGTCGGCGTCGAGCTGCCCGTCGGCGACGCGCCGGGCGATCCGGCGGATCGCGTCGGTGATCTCCACCCGCGAGCCGTAATTCAGCGCCAGGCACAGCCACATGCCCGCCCCGCCCGACGTGGCGCGGGCCGACTCGTCCAGCTCGTCGAGGACCGACTGAGGCAGCCCGTCGCGCCGACCCAGATGGCGGAAGCGAATGTTGTGGTCGACCATCGTCGCCCGCTCCCTCGCCAGGTACCGGGCGTAGAGGCCCATCAGGGCGTCCACCTCCTCGCGCGGGCGGTGCCAGTTGTCGATCGAAAAGCTGTAGAGCGTCAACGCCTCGAGGCCGAGCTGGCTGGCCTCGGTGACGATCTTGCGGACGACCTCCGCCCCCGCGGCGTGCCCGGCCGTGCGGGGCAGGCCCCGCCGGCGCGCCCACCGCCCGTTGCCGTCCATGATGATCGCCACCGAGCCGGGCACGGCCTCGGGGGGCAGGGCGAGCCGGGCCTGCGCAGCCGCCATCGTTTCCGGGCTGATCGCCGCCATCAGGACAGTCCCCGCACGCGCGTGTGGTGGACGATCGTGGCCTCGCGGTCGGGCCCGACGCTGATCAGGCCCACCGGGCGCCCGATCAACTGCTCGATCCGCCCGACGTACGCCTGGGCCGCCGCCGGCAAGTCGCCGAAGCTCCGCGCGTCGGTGATCTCCTCCGCCCAGCCTTCCATCGTCTCGTAGTCGCACGCCACGTCGGCCAGCCTCGCGGCGTCGTAGTCCTCGATCGGGTCGCCGCCGGCGCGATAGCCGGTGCAGATCTTCACCTCGTCGAAGCCGCTGAGCACGTCCAGCAGCGCCAAGGCCACCTCGGCGGCGCCGCAGAGGTCGGCGGCGTACTTCAGGGCCGCCGCGTCCAGCCACCCGCACCGCCTCGGCCGGCCCGTCGTCGTGCCGTACTCCCGCCCGCGATCGCGGATGCGGTCGCCGATCTCGTTGTCCTGTTCGGTGGGGAAGGGCCCGGCCCCCACGCGCGTGGAGTAGGCCTTCACCAGCCCGACGACTTGCCCGACGGCCGACGGGGGCACGCCCGCGCCGGTCGGCACGCCGCACGCCGTGACGGCGGAGCTCGTCACGAACGGATACGTCCCGTGATCGACGTCCAGCATGCTGCCCTGCCCGCCCTCGAAGAGGATCCGATCCTCGCCCGCGACGGCCCGGCGGAGGATCGCGCCGGTGTTGGCGACCATCGGCGCGATCTGCCGCCCGTAGTCGGCGAACTCGTCGGCGATCGCGTCGGCGTCCATCGGATCGGCCTCGTACAGCGCGGCGAAGGCGGTGTTCTTGGCCTCGGCGATGCGGCGGACCTTCTCGCGGAGCCCCGTCGCGTCGAGCAGGTCGGCGGCCCGGACGGCCGTGCTGCGGCGGGCCTTGTCCGCGTAGCACGGGCCGATGCCCCGCGCCGTCGTGCCGATCTTCCCGCCGGCCAGCCGCGCCTCGCTCAGGCTGTCCTCCCGCCGGTGCCAGGGCATCACGACGTGGGCGGCGGCGCTGATCAGCAGGTTGTCCGGCCCGATCGACACGCCCCGGTCGCGGAGGCCGGCAATCTCCTCGATCGCCACCGTCGGGTCGAACGCCACCCCGTTGCCCACGACATTCGTCACGCCCTCGCGCAGCACGCCGCAGGGGATCAGGTGAAGGGCGTACCGCTCGCCGCCGACGACGACGGTGTGGCCGGCGTTGGCCCCGCCGCAGAACCGCACGACGTACTTGCAGACGCGAGAGAGGGCGTCGACCACCTTGCCCTTGCCTTCGTCGCCCCACTGCAAACCGACGACCGCCACGTTCTCGCAGCTCATGTCACTTCCGCCTGAAGCTCTCTACGAGGGAGACCCAAACACTTCAGCATAGCTGCCGAATCGGCAGAGTCAAGCGAACTTGCGCGCGCGGGCGACCAAGGGGGCACCGACAGACAGTTGAGCCGCCGCCGAGAGATTTCGCTTTTTCGGATCACGGTGACATAGGGCTGTCACCGCGGTGTGGTATCTGGGGGGGGATCCGCGCTAGACTGGCTTCTGCGCCAACGGGCTCCCGCGACGGTCGCGGGCAGGGAATACCCGCTATGCCGGCGGGGCATGAATCGGGAAGGAGACGACCATGACCACGTTCGTACTGCGCCTGAACCGCCTGTTTATCCACGACAACCGCGAGAACCCGCACTTTCTCGATCCGTTCAACATCTTCCGGACGGACCTCGCGGAGGTGAAGCTCTACAGCTTCATCACGACCGACAACGAGAGCAACCCCGACATCGACGCCCTTCTTGCCGAGCAGGACCCGGCCAAGCGGAAGGAGCTGCTGAAGCAGGCCATCCTGAACGTCGCGGCCAATCGCGTCCTGACGACCATCCAGAACGTCACCGACGATCACCTGATGACGTTCGGGCCGCGGGGCTACGCGCTGTATCAGGCCAACGCCGTTCCGGAGATGGTCCATTGGGCCTTCGTCGCGATGGAGTCGGACGAAGACATCCGCGAGCAGGGCAAGGCGTTGATGAAGCTGCTGGAAGACGACAAGCTCGACGGCTTCCTCGAGGCGGTCCTGAAGCTGATCGGCAAGGCGGGCAACCCGGCGTACGCGGCGGCGATGGAGGTCGCCAAGTTCGTCGCGAAGGCCGTCGGCAACTGCATGCTGAACAACAAGGACGACCAGGTGGGCATCTACTACACCTCGCACGCCCGGGCCGAGGACTACCCCCACGGCGAGTTCAAGATCAACGGCGTCTGGGACCTGTCCAACAACATGCAGATCGACTATTCGATCATGTGCTTCGATTGATCGCCGCCGGGCCGGGACCTGTGAGCTCCCCGTGCTTCCGTGGTGAATCACCCGGACCGGATCGCGGGCAGACTCAGCGCGAAGCACGCCCCGCCGGACGGGTCCGGCTCGCAGCGCAGCTCGCCGCCCATCGCCCGGGCCAGGCGGCGGCTCAGCGAGAGGCCCAGGCCGATCCCCGGCGCGCTGTGGGCCGCCTGGCGGGCCGACTTGCGAAACGGGCGGAAGAGGCGGTTCGACTCGTCCGCCGAGACGCCGGGGCCGTGATCGCAGACGCGAAGCTCCGCCCGGCCGCCGACGACGGAGGCGGCCAGGTGGATCCGCCGATCCTCCGCCCGCCCGGCGTACTTGCAGGCGTTGTCGACCAGGTTCAGCAGGATCTGCTCGACGGCGGAGGCGTTGCAGCGGACGGTGGTCTCCAGGGCCGCCTCGTCGGCCTCCACGACGAGCTGCATCCGTGCCCGATCCGCAAGGGCGGCGAGGCGTTCGCGGCTGCGATCGACGATCCGGCCGACGCGCACCGACTCGAGCGAGGCTGCCGACCGCGGGCCGGACAGGCGGGCGTAGGACAGGACGTTCTCGACGAGGTGGCTGAGCCGGTCAGCCTCGTCGCGGAGGCGTCGGAGATAGTCGGCCCGCTTGGTCTCGTCGGCGATCAGCCCGTCGGCGAGCATGTCGGCGTAGAGGCGGAAGGTCGTCAACGGCGTGCGGAGTTCGTGCGTGACGGCTGAGACGAACGCCCCCCGCCGCTGCGAGAGGCTGACGGCCTTGCCGAGCAGGACGGCGACGGCGGCGGCGCCGATCAGCACGCAGGCCCAGGCGACGGCCAGCGACATCGGCACGGGGCTGGCCGGCGGCGGGGCGTCTTGCGGGACCCGGCCGGCCTCCAGGCGGACCGGCAGCATCGCCAGCGCGTGGGCCGAGCCGCCCGGTCCGGCGGGCAGCAGCTCGCCGTCGGGGACGAGGTCCGCGGCGCCCTCCAGCAGCGACCGCCGGATGACCGCCCAGTTGAGCCAGCAGCCCTGGATCGCCTCCGCCGCGCCGGTCTGCACCCGTCGGGCCAGCAGCAGCTCGCCGCCGACCCAGCAGGGCGTCAGCGCCCCCTGGCGGGTGGCGGACGGCAGCAGGGCCGGGTGGAACGTCGCGCTCTGCGCAAAGCGGGCCTGCTGGCCGGTGAAGCTGCGGGCGACCACGCTCGCGTCGCTCAGCAGCCGCACCGCCTCGCGACGCGTCACGCCCTTCCGCGACCGCATCATGCCGAGCTGGTTGAGATTGTCCGCCGCTTGCTCCTGCTGCGTGGCCAGACGCTGCTGCAACTGCTGCGCCTCGGCGACGGCTGGCTGCGACGCCGCATCCAAAGCGGCGGGCTCGGGGGCGGGCAGCACGGCCAGCAGGCGCTGCGGATCGAGCAGCGGGCGCAGCCGGGCGAGGCGACGGGCGGCCTCGTCGGCCTGCTCCCCGGTCAGGTACCCGTCGGTCGCCAGGTCGAGGTAGTTGCCCGTCGGCGCCCGGGGCGAAGACAGCTTGTCGTCTGCGTCGAGATGGAAGTGCAATAGGATCTGGTCGGACTCGAACGTCAGCAGGGGCGAGGGCAGGAGGATCTCATCCTGCGGCGAGGGGTTGTAGATTCTGGCCAACGCGGGGGAGACGCGGTGGAACGGCTGGTAGACGAAGTGCGGGCGGGCGCTTTCCTGCACGATCAGCGGCACGAGCGCCGAGTCCATCCGCCAGAGGGCCAGGCGGATCTTCTCCTCGGCCTCGGCGTTCAGGTCGGCCTGCCGCCGCTGATCGTCGAGGTCCAGGGCGGTGAGGCTGACGTAGCCCATCGCCGCCAGCACGACAGCCAGGCAAACGCCGAACGCCAGCCACATCCGCCACATCCGCTTCATCTCACGGCGTCCCTTCAGCCGCCCTGAAGGAGCCTCGTGCTGCGAGTCGCCCTCGTCGTCGTCGGCTGTTTCTTCGTCGAGCATTCGTCATTCGTCATTCACTATTCGTCATTGCGGCCGGCAGCCGGTCCGTCGTCCGCAAACATGTACCCCTTCCCCCGCACGGTCAGCAGGACGCGGGGGCTGCCCGAGTTGTCGCGGAGCTTCTCGCGCAGGCGGACGACGTGCATGTCGATCGTTCGCGTGTCGATCCCGCCGCTGATCCGCCAGACGCGGGAGAGGATCTCCTCCCGCCCGACGGCCCGTCCGCGGTTGCGGGCCAGGTAGGCCAGCAGCTCGGCCTCCCGTTCGGACAGCGCCACCCGCTCGCCGCCGTCGAAACACACCTCCCGCCGGGCGAAGTCCACCTGCCCGCCGGGGATAACCACGTCCGTCAGATCGCTGGGTCGCTCCGGGCTGCGCCGAAGCACCGCCGTGATCCGGGCGAGCATCTCCTTCAGGCTGAACGGCTTGACGACGTAATCGTCGGCCCCCAGCCGCAGGCCCGTCACGCGGTCGGACTCCTCGCCCCGAGCGGTGAGGATGATGACCGGCAGCGTGGGCCTCGCCGAGCGGATCTCGCGGAGGATCTCCAACCCGTCGCGGTGGGGGAGGATCAGGTCCAGCAGGACCAGGTCGAACTCGCCCGTCAGGGCGCGCTGAAGCCCCGTCTCGCCGTCGTCGGCCTGCGCGACGGCGTAGTGCCCGAACTCGAGCGCGTCGACGATCCCCTGCCGGATGGCCGGGTCGTCCTCGATGACCAGTATCCGTCGTTGGGGCATGGGGGCTCGGTGGCTATTCGTTGAGGATACCACGAAGACCACGGGGATCAAATCCCGGCTGCGGCACCAGGCTCTTGCCGTTCATCGTCCTCGTCCTCGTCGTCGTCCTCGTCCTCGGCTGTTTCGTGCGTCCAACGCCCGTCAATCGGCCATGACGTACGCCAGGACGTTGCCCACGATCCGGCGCGCCGAGCCGGGCTTGTAGCCGAGGGCCTGGTAGTTCTCGATGCCCGCCATCGCGGCCGACAGGTCGAACTCGGAAAACACCACCGCCGGACGCCTCCGGACGCGGGCGACCAGCAGCTTCTGGCCCCGCGCCGAGAGGCCTCGCAGCCGCAGCAGCCGGCGGACGGGCAGCTTGAATCGGATGTTCCGCGTCAGGTCGGCCCCGCCGACGAATCGCCCGGCGGCGAGGTGGTCGTCGTCGGACAGCGGGACGAGCGGACCGAAGATCGCCTCCAGCTCGCGCCGGGCCGCGGCGGCGAAGGCGGGCGATCCGGCGTACGCATCGGCCAGCACGGTCCCGCCGGACTCGGCGTAGTCCTTCAGCGCCTCCCGCTCGGGCGGCGTGAGGCGGAAATCCTCCCGCCCGGTCAGGTGCAGCAGACGGACGCCCGTCAGGTCGCCGCCCGCCAGCGAGATCGGCGCCGCCTCCGTCAGCTCGCAGCCGGTGACGTGCCTGGCGTAGGGCGCGAACTGGCGCCAGCTCATCGCCGCCGCGTCCCAGGCGCGGGGACGGCCGTTGGCGGCGGCGTACCGCACCCGGGCGACGGACGCGGCCGCCTCTCGATGCTCCGCCGGCGGCGTATCCGGCAGGATCGAGGCGAACTTGCCCGACAGCGCCGACATGTCCGTCGCGTAGAACAACAGGTTCATCGCCAGCCGGAACGCGTCGGAGTCGGTCCGGTCTCTCTGCCAGTCGGCCGACACGTACTCCTCGGACAGGAAGAAGAACGTCCGCGAGCCGTCCGAAGCGCCCTTGAGGCGGGGCAGCTTCCGCCAGTCCTGCTTGAGTGCGGTGTAGATGCCGTGGTCGCCCTCGAGCGGCTCGAGGCGGCAGTGCGGGTACGCGTTGGGCGGGAACATCTGGCGGAGCAGCTCGGCCATCGAGAGGGCGAACGGCTCGCTGTGGTCGGACGGCTCGGCGAGGATCGTCCCGCCGCGCTGCACGTATTCGCGGAGCTTGAGGAACTCGCTCTCGGAGAACTCCGCCGCCCGCGAGCCGGTGATGACGAGGATCGGCGCCTCGAACTGGGCCGCGTCGGCGTCGATGCTGACCGAGTGCCAGTTGAGCGGCCTCTCGTAGGCGCCCCAGAGGTGCTTGGTCAGGTTGGCCAGGTCGCGCGGGTTGAGGTTCCACCCCTGCCCGTCGCCGTATTGGAGCTTGTTGAACGCCACCGGCGCCCCGCCGTAGACGAGAAACAGCGTGCAGAAGCAGGTGTTGACCAGGCTGCCGCCCCAGCGGCCCAGCGGGATCGACCCGTCGGGCCGCTGGCTGCGAAGGACCGTCAACGCCCCGTCGCGGAACCAGTCTTCCCCGCCGATGTACTTCCGCCCGCTGGCCACGCCCGTCCGCTCGATGCCGTAGAGGTAGTAGCCGTCGGCCTTGTTGCCCCGCGCCCCGCCCAGCCACTTCATGCCGCGCTCGATGCTCCGGATGACCGCCGCCGCGTCGCCCTCGGTGAACGTCCGCGGGTTGGCCGCCGAGTAGAAGCTCTTGCCGTGGAACATGTCGAAGACCAGGAACATGCTGGCCAGACCGGCGGTGGCCATGTTCGGTGTCGATCCGCCCCTCATGTAGCTCCACCCGCCGTCGGGCCGCTGCGTCTTGCGGAAGTGCCTCGAGCAGGTTTCCCAGAACTTGTCGCCCGGGTCGAGCCCGGCCCTCGCCGCCGCCCAGATGCCCAGCACGCCGTACTGGCTGCACGAGTTGTCCCAGTCGCGGGCGCCCATCGCGTACCGCCAGCCCTCGGCGTTCATCGCCTTCATCAGCCAGTCGAAGTCCTCCTTCAGCGCCGCGCGGCACTTCTTGGCGTGGGGCGTCTTGCGCAGGGCGTACTCCCACACGTTCGCGCGGATGCCCCGGATGTACGTGTTGTTCGGCTTTCGCCCGGCCAGCCAGTCCAGCATCTGCTGCAACTGCGAGTCGCCGGCCGGATTGCCCCCCGCCGCCAGGATCGACAACGCCGCCAGCGCCGTCTCCCCGTCATTGAGGCGGATCGAGCCGTCGGCGCCGATCCGCCGGCGGAGGAAGATCACGGCGTCGTCGATGGCCGTGCGGATCTTCTCGGCCGTCATGGGGCCGATGAAGGGCTCGTGGACGCCGGCCGCCGTGCCGGCGAGCCCGCCGATCCCGATGCGGTTGCGGAACTCCGCCCGGTTCAGCGCCGCAAACTGCTCGCGGACGTTGAGGGCCTGCTGCCCCTGCGCAGCGGCCGCGGCGGCAGGCAGCAGGGCGCACGTCACTGCAACTCGCGTTATTCTCATCGCGTCTCTCCTTTGCTGCCTACTTGCTGTCGGCCTTGGGCTTCTCGTTCGCCGCCGGCCGGGTCTTCGGCGGCGCCTGGGGGATCTGCTGGTTGATGATCTGGTTCAGCTCCTGCCGGGCGCGCGGATCCTGCCGCCGGAGTGGGTTGAGCCCCTGCGCCGGCGCCTGCCCGGCGCCGCGGCCGCGGAGCCGTTCGTCCTTGATCTTCCCGTCCTTCTCGACGATGACCCGTTCGGCCCCGACGTTCATCTCGACGCTCCACCCGAGCTTCTGCGCGCGGGCGAAGTCCCTGTTGCTCCGCAGGAGCTTGAAGTACTCCGGGCTGAACAGCTTGACGCGGCGGGCGGCCCGTTTGCCGGCCTGCTCGGCGTCGACCCACTGCCCGTCGCGGAGGTAGAACACCCGCCGCCCGACCTGGCCGATGTTGTCGTTGGCCACCATCCTGCCTCGCCGGTCGCGGAACTTGTTCCCCTCGGTCGAGACGACCAGCCTGTTCTGGAGATCGATCTCGTTGACCGCCTGGTTGACCGCCCACTGCCCGGCCTGCCGGGCGCGGGCCTGAACGAGGTTGTCGGTCACCTGCTCGAAGGCCGCTTTCGCCATCGTCAGATCCGTCGCCGTGCCGTAGTACGCCATGCCCCCCCTCGTCGCCAGGAAGTTCGTGTACTCCGTCACGATGCCGAACTTCGTCGACAGCCGGACGATCTCCTCGATCAGCTCCTTGTTCTGACCGTTCAGCCGGATCTCGCGCAGCAGGTAGCCGATCTTCCTCGCCGCCCAGAGCGGCGCGACGAACTCGTTCTCGTCGGCGCCCGTCCTGTCCGGCAGCTCGGCGCGGCAGAGATAGGCCACGTCCTTGCCCGCCAGCGTGCCGGACAGCTTCACGTCGTACGTGCCCGCCTTGCGGTACCGGCCGGCCACCATCACCTCGCTGCCGGCGAACAGAGCGGGCAGCTTCTTCGGGAACACCGCCGTCGGGCGCAGCTCGCCGAAGGCCACCTTCACGTCGGCCAGAACCGGGTTCGACAGCCGGTCGTAGAGCGAGGCGATCTTCACGTCGATCTCCTCGTCCGGATCGACGTACTCGCTCGAGCCGTCGGTGGCGGCCGCCAGCTTGTCCAGCAGGTGGGCGTTGACGTCGTGGCCGACGCCCATCACAAAGATCCGCGTCCGCGAGAGGTTCATCTGGGGCAGCTTCTCGACGATCTTGTCGGCGACGAGCTCGCCGGCCGTCGGCGTCCCGTCGGTCAGGAAGATCATGATCCTCAGCCGCCCTGCCTGCGGCGTTCCGGCCAGGCCCTTCGCCAGCGCCCCGCTGATGTTCGTCCGCCCGCGCGCGACGGCCTCGTCGATGAACTCCCTCGCCGCGGCGAGGCTGGCCTCCTCCTTCGGCGCGACGGCCTCGCGGAAGCCGCTGACCTCCGTGCCGAACGTGATGATGTTGAACCGGTCGCCGTCGTTGAGGTGATCGAGGCAGTACTCGATCGCGGCGGTGGCCTGCTCGATCTTCTCCCCCCGCATCGAGCCGCTCGTGTCGAGGCAGAACAGCACGTCCTTCGCCGGCACGGCCCGCCGGTCCGCCGAGCCCGTCGGGTTGCCCAGCAGCAGGAAGTAGCCGTCCTCCTGCTCGCTCGGGCGGTGGGCCAGCAGCCGCAGGCCCATCTCGTCCGCGTCGGCCACGTAGCACAGCACAAAGTCGTCCCGCCCGGCCCAGTTGTCCGCCTTGACGCGGACCGACGCCTTGCGCAGGGCGCTTCGCTCGACCGTGGCGTGATGCGACGGGCTGAACATCGCCCGCAGCGGGCGGGTGCTCGTGACGGTCGCACTGACCGACAGCCGCGCCACCGGCCCGCGGGCCCACGCGGCGGCGGGCATCGGGCAGTCGTAGAAGCTCACGCCCGCCCGCCGCGTGATCCGCTGTGTGAATCTCACCTTCAGCACGGTCTTCGGCCGCAGCTCGAACCGGTCGATCAGCAGGGCCGGCTTGCCCGCCAGGGAGAGGACGGTCACCGTCTTCGTGCCCTTCGCGACGGCTTCGTAGACGCCCCGGGCGTCGTCGGCGGCCAGGAACTTCGCCTCCACCGCCCGCGGCGCCGCCTCGCCCTCGACGGCGGTCACCGACGCCGTCATCCCCACCACCCCGGGCGGCAGGGGGATCAGGCATACCGCCTTCGTTGCGCCCTCGACGGGGCCGGCGACCGTCTCCTCGACCGTCGTCGCGGCCGTCTGCCCGCCGATCTCGGCCGTGATCGTGCTGTAGCGGATGGCGAAGCACGGGGCCTTGACCTTCGCGTCGGGCACAAACGTCTGCCCGTCAAGCCGCCCCGGGAAGAAGATGGCCCCCGCCCGAGCCGGCCCGGCCGCCGCCAGCACCGCGGCCGCCAGCACGATCAGTAGCTTGCTCGCGCCTGTCATGGTTGTTGCCCTTTCGCGTCAGTCCCGTCGGTCTTGTCCTGCACCGTCGACCCGCAGGTCCCGGGCTCCACTATTGTGTCGCGCACCGGCGGCACCGGTTCGTAACAACTTTGTAAACCGCGCCGGGGGAGACCAGGCGGGAGCCGCCGCGGCGGGGGAGCGCCGCTGCGCCGGCCGGATCAGTCGCCTCTACCGAGATCGAACGTGACGGAGTACGCCTCGCCGTCGAACTCGGTGTTGACGCGGTAGCCGGAGTTGTGGAAGACGGCGAGCATGCTGCGGTTGGCGGGCAGGACGCGGGCGTAGAAGCTCTTGACGCCGCGGCGGCGGGCGATGCGGGCGAGGTACTCCAGCAGGAACGTGCCCATCCCCCGCTGCTGCCACTCGTCCTGGACAAGGAAGGCGGCCTCGGCGACCTCCGTCTTCGGGTCGAGGAAGTACTGGGCGATGGCGACGATCTGCTCGCCGGAGGGGCTGGGCACGATGCCGACGATCGCCAGGTCGTTGAGGTAATCGACGTTCGCCAGCTTCTGGACGGCCTTGTGGGGGAAGGTCATTGTGTGCGTGAAGTACCGCGTGCGGACCGACTGGGCGCTGAGCGAGTAGAGCATCTCCGACAGGGCTGGCTCGTCGGAGCTCTTCACGGGGCGGAAGAAGATCTGCGTGCCGTCCTTCAGCGTCTCGTAGCGCTCGAGTTCCTCGGGGTACTGCACCTCGTCCCACGGCAGCTCGATCTGGTCGGGCGGGAGGTACTGGCTTCGCTTGGCGGCCTCGACCAGCTCCTTGCGGAACCGCGGGTGGGCGATGTTGATCATCGCCAGGACCCGCTGGCGGATGCTCTTGCCGTGCAGGTACGCGATGCCGTGCTCCGTGACGACGTAGTGCACGTCGCCCCGCGTGGTGACCACGCCGGCGCCCTCGGCGAGGTGCGGGACGACTCGCGAGACGGTCCCGTCCCGCGCGGTGGACGGCAGGGCGATGATGGCCTTGCCC
>Ga0180437_10000648_pt1 | contig 64397 bp, 65 predicted proteins | sample SS_ome_4_FD_132410 | JGI IMG/M metagenome (GOLD analysis project Ga0180437, IMG submission 132410) | Hypersaline lake sediment archaeal communities from the Salton Sea, California, USA - SS_3_D_1 metaG | ecosystem: Environmental > Aquatic > Non-marine Saline and Alkaline > Hypersaline >...
AGACGTGCAGGCTGTTCACAAGGCATTCGTGCAGAGTATTGCGACACAGGACGCTCACGGCATGAAGCTGGTGGAGATTGAGCGGCCGACTGACTTCGTGATCTGCGGCGACGGCAGCAACCAAGTCAACGACATGAGCGTTGGCATGACTGCCTATCCGGACCTCTGCAACCCGGAATGCGCCGGCGACCTACCGTTCTGCGATCCGTGGGTTGACTGGGATGCGTGTGCGGAGACAGCCGCGTCTTGCGGTCTGTACTACCATGCACCGCAGGATGGAAGCTTCTACAAGAACCGCGAGCTGCTGAAGCCGTTCACCCGGCATCTCGGCGGCATCAACCTCGGCTTCCTGGACGGTCATGCGACATGGATGAACAGCCAGACGTTCATCAACAAGGTTGCCGAGGAAGAGATACTGATGGACAATGAGGGTCCGAACACCCATTGCTGCTACGGCGTGCAGTGCGATCCGGGCCAATTCGGCGACACGGTTGACATGCTCTACTAGGCTACTGCCTAGGGGAACCTGGACTATAAGGCTATAAGGCGAGACGAACTCGCCAGAACAGACGTACAGCCAGAGCGGAGCGTCATTCGGCGCTCCGCTCTCCATTTGATTCTGCCCAATCGCTACGCTATCCGGCCAAAATCATTCACTGCTTCCACGAAGGCCACTACATTGCCCCAGGGGACATCTGGCTCCAGGACATGCGTAGGCGCAAGGATGAGCCCCTCAGGACCCAGGGCATCAATCCGCTCCCTGACCGTCTTTCGGATGTCTTCCGGGGTGCCGAACGGCATCGTCGTCTGGGTTCCAATCGTCCCCCAAAATGCCAAATCTCCGCCGAACTCCCCCTTTAGCCTCTGAGGATCCATGCACTCCGGCTGAACCGGATTGAGTACGTCTACCCCAACCTCAATCAAATCCGGAATGATCGCCTCAATATTGCCATCGCTGTGATAGTATACGAGGAGCTTTGGGTTTATCGCCTTCCCCGCCCTAATCACCGCCTCGAGCCTTGGACGAAACCATTCGCGCCACATTTCCGGACTTACGATCATCGCCTGCTGTGCGCCGACATCGTCCCCGAGCTTCAGCACATCCACGCCTGCCTGCGCGAGGCGCCGGGCCGCCTCGATCATCGTATTGTTGACTGTATCAAGCAACGCAATCGCCAAATCTGGGTTCTCATGAATATCGACTAAGAGCTGTTCCTGACCTCTTAGATACCAGCAAGTCTCGAAGAGCGATCCATCGCACGAGCCTGGCGGGCATCCAATGGCCGGATATCCTCGACTGTGACACTGCTCTACCCCACCACCAACCGCTCGCCAACGATAGGGGGCAAGCACGTCTGGCCATGGATATGAAGCAATGTCGCGCGGCGATTTCGCGTTGCGCAGGGGATGCACCATCCGGGCTAAATGATGGAGGCCGGAGGGAATCGATCCTACGCCCCACTCGTCGTTGCTTTCGATCCCCTCGACATCGACGAGATAGGCAGAGAAGTCACGTGGCTGCACCGTCCCTGAGATGCTGACAAAACGGGGTTCGAGTCCGAAGTACTCGGCCACATCTTCGGCCTCGGTCTGTCGACGGAATTCTTCGTAGAGCCCGGGGGAGAGCTTCAAGTGTTTGGGTATGCGATCCGGGCGTTCCCGCCTCAGGGCCGTCAGGAGCCGTTCTCTCGGCGTCATCACCACCTCACCACCCTCGGATCAGCACGAAGAATCCCCCGATCACCATACCGCCGCCAATAAAACCCATAAGCCAGAAAGGCCACGTATCTTCGAGGCTTCTGGATACGCCGCTTCGGATTCTATACCACCGGCTTCGATATCTCATTAGTGATCCCGAATTCGAAAATCCTTCAGAAACTCATTATAGCAGACCAATCCGATCGGGGAGAGAGAAGTGTTTGGGAGACAGGGGCATTGCATTGTTGCATGCAGTACTCGTAGTGGGACCAAACACCCTGTGGAAGCCCGCTCCCCCAGGCGACTTCCCTCCCAAATTGCCACCCACAGTGCTAGATTTCTTGACAGCGAGATGGCTCGGCTGTACCATGTGCGACGGGCGGGAGAGTGTCCGATGAAAGCGCGCGTGGCGATGGTCCTGATCGTCGTGGCAGTCGCTGTGATCGCGCTGGTGATGGTGCGAAAGCCGGTCGATGAAGGCCCTTCATCCCCCGCAGTCCCCCTGGAGAATGCCGAGCCTGTAGTTGTCGCCGCGACGCCCAAAGAAGCCGCGATCCTATACGTTGAGGCGTTGTATCGAGGTGACTGCGAATTTGCCTACAAACAGCTTTCATCGGCTTCTCGGCAGATTCATTCATACGAGGAGTTCCTGGAACGCGCAGTCGAAGGTGCGGCCCCACAGTTCGACCTTGGAGAGACCGAGGTTGGGGCGGAGAAAGATGGGCGTGTAATAGTGACAGTGCCGTTGGTGGAGGATCCTGCTTCGGCCGGCTTCACGACAGTGAAGGAGGATGGTGACTGGAAAGTCGTGTTCATCGGTGGGGAACCGTGGTTTCCGTATCCGGAGGTGGCTGTTGAAGAGACTGGCAGGCCGTAAGGGGGGCTGACCTTCGAGCAGGAAAAAGGTTGGCGGCGAGCGAAGGCCTTTGATCTGGCAGACCTTGGATAACTACAAGAATATGCTGTGATGGTTGGCAACACGCTCGTCGGGAAGTCGAATGGATTGAGGCGGGAGGGACCAGGGGACGGGAATGCAAGGATAACGCGCGGAGGCTTTTTCGCATGAAGGTCATTTTGCTCGAGGACGTGGGCGGAGTCGGAGAAGCTGGCTCGGTCGAGTCGGTGGCGGACGGTTATGCTCGCAATTACTTGATCCCTCAAAAGCTAGCGGTCCCAGCGACGGATGGGAGCCTGAAGAATCTCGAACATCACCGCCGTCTGATTCGGCGAAGGCAAGCCCAAGAGTCAGCCAATGCCAAGGCGGTCGCCGAACGTTTATCTGAGATCACACTCAAGCTGAAGGCGAAGTCCGGGGAGGCCGGGAAGCTCTACGGATCGATTACCCACGCCGAGGTGGCGGACGCCCTCGAAGCCGATCACCAGCTTCAGGTTGACCGCCGGGCGATTACCTTCCCCTATCCTATCAAGACACTCGGGCCTCACGAAGCGCAGATTCGACTGCACAAGGATGTCGAGGCGACTCTCACGATCGAGGTCGAGGCCGAAGGCGGCGAGGATGAAGCCGAAGGCTAACGAGAGGAAAGGCATCCGTGGGCTCTCCTCTACTTGAGCGAGTACCTCCGCAAAGCCTGGAGGCGGAGCAGGCGACGCTCGGCGCAATGCTCGTTGAACGAGAGGCAATCGCGCGGGTCGTAGATGTGCTCGAAGCGGACGACTTCTACAGTCCGCACCACCGGATGCTCTACCGGGCGATGGTGGATTTGTTCAACGAGAGTGAACCTGTCGATATAGTAACGCTCCAGTCGCGGCTGCAAGATCGGAATCAGCTCGAGAGCGTCGGGGGTTCGTCGTATCTAATCGAGCTTCAAGAGGCGGCTCCAACGGCCGCGGCTGTCGGGAACTACGCCAGGATCGTCCGAGAGAAGGCGACGTTGCGCGCCCTCATTCGCGTCGGAGGAGAGGTCCAGGATTCCGCTCAGAACGCTGGTGACGAGGATGTCGAGACAATTGTCGACCGGGCGGAGCAGTCGGTTTTTTCGGTAGGTGAACGGACGATTACACCGGCGTTCACACCGATTCGGGACCTGCTGGGAGAAACGTACGACCGAATCGATGAGATGCAGGAATCGCATCGACCGGGAACCGGGCTGCTTACGGGGTATGACGATCTCGATGGGCTTACTTCCGGCCTACAGCCTTCGGACTTAGTTGTGATCGCCGCGCGCCCATCGATGGGTAAGACGGCGCTCGCTCTGAATATTGCCACCCACGCTGCGATGTCGGAGAAAAAGACCGTGGCGGTCTTCAGCCTCGAGATGGCCAAAGAGCAGCTTGCCTTGCGGCTGTTGTGCGCAGAGGCGGGCGTGAATCAGCAGAACATCAGGCAGGGCTATGTGGAGAGAGGGGATATGGATAGGATCGCCCTGGCTGCCAGCCGTCTCTATAAAGCGCCGATATTCCTCGACGATACGCCGACGATGCATGTGCTCCAGATGCGGGGAAAGGCGCGCCGGCTGCGTGCAGAGCACGGGCTGGATTTGATCGTCGTCGACTACCTGCAGTTGGTTTCGGGATATGGCCGGTTCGAGAACCGAACGCAAGAAATTTCACAGGTGGCGCGTTCGCTCAAGACGCTCGCGCGGGAGCTGCGCGTTCCGGTGGTCGCGCTTTCGCAGCTGAGCAGAGCCGTGGAGGCGAGGGGCCATCCGAGAAGGCCGCTGCTATCCGATCTCCGAGAGAGTGGATCGATTGAGCAGGAGGCCGACGTGGTTGGCTTCATCTATCGACCTTCGTATTATGGCCATGACGAGCTGCGCTCGGCGGGCTATCTAGAAACAGATCAGAACATCGCCGAGGTGATCGTCGCGAAGCAGCGCAATGGACCAACGGGCGTCGTGCGCCTGGCTTGGATCGATGAATTCGTCCGCTTCGAAAACCTCGAAGAGCGGTTTGAGGAACCGGGAGGGGAGTAGTATCGGATGTCGCCTGAGTTGATTGCAGGCCTGACGGCGTTTGTGGGTCTGTGTCTGGTGACAGGTTGGTTTGTGGGGTTTCGAAATCGTGGCTATGTGGGCTGGCTTGGGGTTGCTTTCATCGCCCTGGCCGGCTTTCTGCTGTCAGTGGCACGGAATCGGCAAGCGCAGGAGCTTGGCGCAGTAGATCCGCGTCTAGCGATACTCACGAAGGTGCTACTCTTCGTTTGGCTCGCCGCGTTGGTCGCCTCTTTGGGGGCTGCGATTGGGGAGACGAGACGTAGGTTGAAGGAATTGAAGGAAAGCCATCAGGCGGCGGCAGAGGGGTTTTTGGAAGCGATGCGGGCTGCGCGGGAGGGCAAGGGTAATTCGGGAATGCAGGCGGGCGAAGGCGAGGGGCGCGCGCGGGATGATGGCGAAGAGTCGTAACGCCTCTCGCCGTCAGATTCAACTTCTAGAGGAAGGCTGACTTCTCGATGAGCTCACGGCTACGTATCCTGGTCGTCGGGGCGGGCGGGCGCGAGCACGCGCTCGTATGGAAGCTGGGGCAGAGCCCGCGAACGGATCAGATATACTGCGCTCCAGGAAACGCCGGTATTGCCCAACGGGCTGAGTGTGTCCCCATCTCGGCGATGGATACGGCGGCGCTGGCGGATTTTGCGACGGAGAAAAACATCGATCTGACTGTCGTCGGGCCGGAGGCGCCGTTGGCGGCCGGGATCGCCGATGTTTTCAAGGAGAGGGGGCTACGAGTTTTCGGGCCGCAACGCGGAGCGGCGCTGTTGGAGAGCAGCAAGATATGGTGCAAGCAGATCCTATCGAAGTATGATGTGCCTACCGGCTGCTTCGTCACGTTCGACCGGGCTGAGGATGCGCACTCCTATATCGAGACGCAGGAGCCGCCGATTGTGGTCAAGGCGGATGGCCTTGCGGCGGGAAAAGGCGTGACGATTGCGAACTCGATTGAGGAGGCGAAGTCGGCCGTCGACGCGGCGATGGTGGAAGGAGTTTTCGGCGATGCGGGACGCCGGGTGATAGTAGAAGAGTATCTAAGCGGTCCGGAGGTTTCGGTCGAGGCGATTTGCGATGGAGAACGTCTCTATATGCTGCCCTCGGCGCAGGATCACAAGAGAGTTTTCGACAACGATGAGGGACCGAATACGGGTGGGATGGGATGTTATTCGCCCGTTCCAGCGCTGACCGATGATCTATCCGAGATAGCGCTGAAAAAGATTTTGCGCCCGGCGATTCGCGCGATGGCCGAGGAGGGAAGGCCGTACGTAGGATGTTTGTACGGTGGGCTCGTGATGACGGACGACGGTTTAAAGGTGATCGAATTCAATTGTCGTTTCGGCGATCCCGAATCCCAAGTAATCCTCCCGACGATGGAGGTGGATCTCGTCGATCTGCTCGTTGCGGCCGCGGAGGGTGAACTGCCGGAGGTGAAACCGCGGCAAACGGGAGCGGCGGTTTGCGTCGTCATGGCTTCGGGGGGATACCCCGGACAATACGAAACCGGGAAGTTGATTCACGGGCTCGAAGATATGGCGTCCCTCGAGGATGTTGTGGTGTTCCACGCGGCGACGAAGCAAACAGACGAGGGGTTTATCACCTCTGGGGGGCGCGTGCTCGGGGTGACGGGTCTAGGGGCAACGATTCCGGAAGCTCTGTCGGCGGCGTATCGAGGAATCGAGGGCATTAGCTTCGAAGGCGCGCATTGGCGAACCGATATCGGCCGGCGCGCCGCTGGGAGGTAGGAGGTTGCAGGACGCCATCAAGATCTTCACCGGAAACGGGAATCCGAGTCTCGCGCAGGCCATCTGCGAGCACCTGGAGATTCCGCTTTCCGAGGCGAAGATATCTCGGTTTTCGAACGAGAACATCTTCGTCCAGGTATGCGAGAATGTTCGGGAGCGAGATGTCTTCATAGTTCAGCCGCTGTCTACGCCAGTGAGCGAGAACTTGGTGGAATTGCTCATCATAATCGACGCGCTGAAGGGTGCTTCGGCGCGTCGGATCACGGCCGTAGTGCCATATTACTCTTATGCCCGCTCGGATAAGAAGGACATGCCGCGCATCTCGATTGCCGGGCGGCTCATTGCGGACCTGCTCGTGACGGCGGGGGCCAACCGCCTTCTGACGATGACGCTGCATTCGGAGCAGGTTCAGGGCTTCTTCCGGTGTCAGGCCGATCACCTGTCGGCCACACCGATACTATGCAAGCACTTCGAGAAATTGGACCTTACGAACTGTGTGGCTCTCGCCGCTGACGCAGGATCGGCGAGGCGCGCCGGGGCCTATGCAACGCGTCTCAATATTCCGCTGGCATTCGTCGACAAGCGGCGACTTGGGGATACTGAAGTGGAGGCGCGGGCCATCGTCGGAGATGTCGAGGGAAAGACGATACTCTATTTCGACGACGAAATAGCGACAGGCAGCTCGTTGATCGAAACGATTGGATTCCTCGATAATGTCGGCGTGGAAGAGATTTACGTTGGCGTGACCCACGGAGTATTGACGGGTGACGCCGTAAAGAAGATCGAAGAGTCTCGAATCAAGCAGGTTGTGATTACGGATACGGTGCCGCTGCCGCGTGAGAAGGAATCGCCGAAGATCGTCCAGCTTTCCGTGGCGCCGCTGTTCGCGCAGGCGATCAAGCGAATCCATACCGGTGAATCGGTCAGTTCAATTTTCGAGTAGATCCGAAAGGGCGGGCGAACTATGGATCGGCCTCTCGTTCTTATCGTGATGGGTAGCGACTCCGACCTGCCGGTGGTGAAGCAGGCAGGCGAAGTGCTTGACACGCTTGGAATCCCGCACGAGACGCGCGTCGCTTCCGCCCATCGAACTCCGGAGCGCGCGGCGACGTTGGCGACGGAGGCGCGCGGTCGTGGCATCAAGGCCATCATCGCGGCGGCGGGCGGCGCGGCCCATCTGGCGGGCGTGCTCGCCGCGCACACCACAGTGCCGGTTATTGGTCTCCCGATTGCCTCCTCCTCCGGAACGCTTGGCGGCATAGACGCGCTGCTGGCCACCGCGCAGATGCCCAGCGGCGTGCCAGTGGCGGCAGTGGCCATCAATGGTGCGAAGAACGCAGCCCTGCTGGCCGCGGAGATCATCGCCACGAGCGACGAGGCGCTGTCGGAGAAGCTGGAGGCGATGCGCCAAGAGATGGCCGCCAAGGTCGAGGCGGCGGATGCGAAGGTGAAGGAAGGTCCCGCATGATCGAGCGTTACTCATACCCCCAGATGAAGACGGTCTGGGAGCAGGAGAACCGATATCGCAAGTGGCTGGAGGTCGAGCTGCTCGTCGCCGAGGGGTGGGCCGAGATCGGCCGCCTTCCGAAGGACGCGGTGAAGACGCTGCGGGAGAATGGCGACAAGCTGCTCGCGAAGAACTTCGACTTCTCCCAGATCGTGCATCGCACCCTCGAACTCGAAGGCGATGTCCCCGGCTTCGAGCCCAAGCCCGGCCAGCCTGTCATCCGGCACGATCTCATCGCCTTCCTCACCGCGGTCTCCGAGCACCTCGGCGAGGAGAAGGCTTACTTGCACTTCGGCGTCACCTCCTACGACATCGAAGACAGCGCCACATGCATGATGCTGCGGGAGTCCTGCGACCTGATCGAGGAGGGGGCGAAGGCCCTGGCGGAGGCGATTCGCGAGCGGGCGCGGGAGCACAAGTGGACGCCGATGATCGGCCGCACCCACGGCGTGTACGCGGAACCGATCACCTTCGGGCTGAAGCTCGCGGTGTGGCTGGCAGAGTTGGAGCGCGACATCGAGCGGGTGCGCCAGGCGCGGGAGAGCGTCAACGTCGCGCTGGCCTCCGGCCCGGTCGGCTCTTACGGCACCGTAGATCCGCGGGTCGAAGAGTATGTCTGCCGGAAGCTCGGCGTCGAGCTTCCGAAGGCGACGAGCCAGATCGTGCAGCGAGATCGCTACGCACACTATGTGGCAGCGCTCGCCATCATGGCGGGCTCGCTGGAGCGCTTCTCCACCGAGGTGCGCAACCTCCAGCGCACGGAGATTCTGGAGGTGGAGGAGCCCTTCAAGAAAGGGCAGCGTGGCTCTTCCTCCATGCCGCACAAACGCAACCCGATGACGTGCGAGCGGATCACGGGGCTCGCGCGGATAGTCCGCTCCTACGTCGTGCCCGCGCTGGAGAACATGGCCCAGTGGCATGAGCGCGATCTTACGAACTCCAGCGCCGAGCGGATCATCCTTCCCGACAGCAGCGTGCTCATCGACTACATGCTCCGCAAGTTCACCGACGTGGTGAAGGGGATGGTCGTCTACCCCGACCACATGCGGGCGAACCTGGAGAAGATGAAGGGCCTCGTCATGTCCGAGCACGTGATGCTCGCGCTGGTGGAGAAGGGCATGGCGAAGGATGAGGCCTACCGCGCGGTGCAGGCGGTGGCGATGCAGGCCTTCGAGTCAGGTGGCGACTTCCGCGAACTCGTCGCGCAAGACGCGACCATCTCCGCCAAACTCACCGCCTCCGATCTCGCCGACTGCTTCGACTACGACAAACACCTCAAACGCGTCGAAGCGGCGTACGAGAGGGTGGGGGTGTAGAGGGGGCAGAATCATGTCCGAATGGTGGACAGTCTTCGTGTCCGTTCTGGCTGCAATCTTCACAGCTTTTCTCACGGCCAGGTCGGCGGTCCAGAGCGCGCGTCAGCAGTCGTTGGACACGGAAAGGCTCAAGCTTGTACGTGGAGCAGCCGAGAGGCACTTGTCGAAGTTTCATGAGCTAACCGACCGCCTTGCTGCGATATCCATAGAAGCGCCACACGATGCTCGATGGGCATCTGAACTGCTCAACGGCCATCCTCAAGTCATAATCTCGCTGTGTAGCGCGTCTCGGCGAGTGACCGCTACCTCTCGGCATCGCGATGCCGTATTCGGCGTCGAGCGCATCGTCCAGAAGTGCTACTACGATCTCATCCGCGTGGTCCAACGTCGTCAGGATGAGAGTGGGGCGCTGGACGAACTGACCGAGAAAGCGTCTGACTGCGCAGCTCGGCTAGAAGTGGGCCTCACTAGCCTCCGGATAGCCGTTGACCTGGCCGCAGAGGCCCGCCTTTACGAGGATGTCCCGGACTACCAGACCGAACTCGCCGAACTCTCGACGCGATGCCTGGGCATTCTGAAAAAGGACTTGAATGGACCGGCTGCGCCTGAAGTTGGATGCGAGCATCAATCGGAGCAGTGAGGACACCTTGTCAGGGGTCGGGTACTGGTCTCACCCTCCCCACCATCACCTCATGCCCCGCCGCGAGTTCGGGCACACCGTCGGGGAGGTTGATCAGAAGCACTCGAAGGGGATGCGTGGGGACACCGAGGTGGTGAAGAGAAAAGGCAAGAACGCCTCGTGGCTACGCCCATGGTGAATTCGGACATCCCGGCATGCAAGATGGGATATCCATGCCCCTCGGGTTGATAGCTTGAGGGGATGTGGGAACGCTACAGATATCATTTCCGGCACAGACGGTCGTCTGCGCCGGCGCGCTATTTGTATCGGTAGACGATTCGTCCTCTGGTGAGGTCGTAAGGACTGAGCTCGAGTTTGACGCTGTCGCCGGGCAGGATGCGGATACGGTACTTGCGCATTTTCCCGCACGCCTGTGCCAGGACGAGGGCTCCGTTTTCGAGCTCAACTCGATACTGGGTGTTCGGAAGAACTTGTTTTACGACACCCTCCGCTTCGATAACCTTCTTTGAGTCTTTTGCCACGCGGCCTCCTTCAGTTTCACTCCACAATCGGTTGCATTGGATTCGCTTGCGCCCACATACCAGATCGGTCGTTAGCATACCATGGGTGGGGGCGAAGATGCTAGACGCGGGGAGCGTATTTGTGAAATTTCGTCCAGGGCTGCCATCACTCGATCTGAAGAGGGCTCTCTCTATCGGGACTCGATTTTCGCTCCATTGAACTCGGTGAGCACAGATCTGACATTCACGATTCCCGCTTGGCGCAGGGTGACCGGCTCCCCGTCCTCGAAGTCAATAGTGGTGACGCTTACCACGCGGTCAGATCCATCGGTGGAGACGATGAGCCAGCTCTGCTGGTCCAGGAACCATACATGCTCTCCCCACATATGGGTGCTGGTCCGAACCTCGCCTAGACCGCCGGGATCGGTATAAGTATCGTCGCCGGAGAAGCCTCGGACGGTCTTGATTTTATGACAGCGCATTCCCCGATGCTCTTCTGTGCCGAGGTAGGTCGATCTATAGGAAAGCTCGAAAGGGTCTCCCCCAGCAGGATTGGGAATCGAGGCTATGCCCTCCCAGGAGTCGCCGGGTTTGACCGGCTGTTGCGGAAGCACTGCGGCGCCGCCCAGCAGGAAGGCGTCTTCGGGGCCCGGCACCAGGGCGCCCCCTGCGAATTCGAGCACGATCGGCTCGCCGGAGACGTACTCGAAGCCCTTTATCTCACCCTTCGGGGTTAGGAGATAGTCCAAGACACAGCCTTCGAGCGGTTGGGATTCTTCCTCTTCGCCCGAACGCGCGGTTGCCTCGCCACCGACGATTTCCCCCCGGACCTTTTGAGCGGCGTCGCGCTCGGTCTCCGGAAACGTGACGATAGATTCGATTTTCACCGTGACCTCAAGGCGAGTTGTTTCCGAGTCACCCTCCACTCGGCTTTGGGCGCGTCCCGCCAGGATCATTTCGTAGCGGGCTTCGTCTCCGGGTTGGTGCTTATATGCCAGGGTAACTCCGTCGGGCTCGACAGCCGAGCCGGCGCACACAGTTAAGAGCACTAGTGCGCAAGTGGCCGCAAGTCGATGGCCAAGCCTCAGTCGATCTCGGATCATAAGCATCCTCCGTATCTTCTATCTCCGGAACAGCGTTCGCGCAGCGCCTGCGACTCTCCGGGCAACGGTGTCATATCAAGTGGAATGCCACTCACGATGTCGAAAACTGAGCTCTCTGGAAGAAACCTTACTCCGCCGGCACAGGACATCCTGTGTCGAGTGGTGTGCGAGAACGATAAAAGACCGAAGCGAAGGTGCTCGAAAACACGAATGATGAGCAACAGAACTACAGAGTGGGGGCAGGAGAAAGAAGGAACAGAATGGTACGCCCGAGAGGACTTGAACCTCTGACCTTGGGGTCCGCAACCCCACGCTCTATCCAACTGAGCTACGGGCGCACTCTCGATGATGCTAGCATAACGATAGGCAAAAAACAAGCAGCGAAGAAGCGGCCTTCCGTTGCCCACCTGTCGCTCGCAGGAACAACTCGCTAAGATCGTAGCGATATTGTGGTCCGAAAACGCAGGAGTCCCCTCTCTCGTCGAGTGCTCTAAGCGGAACCCAATTCGACTCCATTTCTTCCGACTTGGTTACACCACCCCTGAGTCATCGGAAGTCATCGTCCGACTCGCCCGCAGTCCAGCATCGGCCATCGCGTAAATATAGACCCCAACAAGCAGCAGCACCCAAATCAAAGTGACGCCGCTGAATATCCCTGTAAGGACCGAATTCAAATCGACCTGGGGAGCGTACAGCGCACCCCGCGGTGAAAGCGCGCTCGCCGCAAGCTGTCCCCGCAGGGCCATGCCCGTCATCGCGAAGATAACCAGGAACGAGGCCATCACAATAAATCCTTTTACTGGCTCTCCATTATAGAGCTGCCCCAACCCCGGTACGATCATCGAGAGAAGCGCCGCATAGCCGGGCTTCCGCGGCGGCAGTGAAGCTTGCGCCCGACCTTCCAGCAACGCCTGCGACAGCTTCGACGACTCCTGCGTCTTCGCCCGGGCCAGCGCAGCTCGCCCGATCTTCTCCTCAAGCACCCCGCGCGATCGATTCAAATCCTTGGCCCGGCGATACATCTCCAGAGCTTCTTCCCCCTTATCCAAATCCAGGAAAAGGTCTCCAGCCAACTCACACGCTTCCCAACTTGCTTCATCAAGGCCCAGCACTTCCTCTGTAAGCTTTAGGGCTTCCTGCTGCTGGCCGCGAGCGCGCAGAAGCGTCGCTCGTCCCAGCAGTTCCCGAATTCTGGATTGGACTTCAGACGCCGTTGGATTCTCCGTCATCCCGATTCTCACCGTCGACCGATGTCTTCACTACCGGCGCATCCCCCCAAAGCCGCTCCAAAGCGTAGAACTCCCGTTCTTCTTCCGCAAAAATATGTATAATCACATCGCCATAATCCAGCAAGAGCCACCGGGCTTCATCGCGTCCTTCCACCCCATGTGGTTGCGCGCCCTCCTCGTCGAGCGAATCCGTCACGGCCTCTCCCAACGCGCGAATATGTACGTTCGACGTCCCATGACAGACCAGAAAATAGTCCGTAATAACCGTCAACTCCCGCATATCCAGAAGGACCGGCGCCACCGCTCGTTTGTCGATCAGCGCCTCCCATGCCCTCAGCGCTTTATCCATGCTCGACAGCTCCGTCGTCCTTCCCGGCGCTTCCGTTGCGCCTTTGCTCATTGGCTCCCTCTCCGAAAATCAGTGCCGAGAATGACCGTTACGTCAGCTGGACACTCACCATCAGGCTCCGCAGAGACAACGCCTCGACCCAACACTTGCGAGACCCGCTCTGCCCGCTTCGTCCGTCCCCGATGGTCGAGAATCAGCGTCGTATTCGCTCTGCGCTCTGCGTTGCCAATTTCCAATACTTCGTATCCCTGCTCCTCGAGCATCTCTGCCGTGCTTGCGGCCAAGCCGTTGATGCCGGTGCCATTCAATACGACAACTCGTATCCCCTGTCCCCACAATACCCGATCTACAGTCTGCTGCACCTCCTCCGCGTCCAACAACAACACGCTTTGCCCCTTCACCATATTGGGATGCCCTGGCAGCGTCGCCATCCGTATCCCCTCCGGCCCCACCTGCTCCACAACCTTCTTGAGCGTAAGCAAGTCCCGCACCGTCAGATCGGTCGTCACCGTATCGACGAACTTCTCAGCAATAGCTGGCAAACGCGCCACCTGCTCCGGACTTAGCAGTTTTTCGGCCAGCACCCGAATGAAGCTCCGCTGTCGTTCAATCCGTCCCAAGTCCCCCATCGCGTCGTGGCGAAATCGTATATATCCTACTGCATCCTTCCCATCCAGATGCTGAACCCCCGGCTTCAAATCGATGAGCAATCCCTGAGATCGGTCCCGGTAGTACATCCGCTTCTCGACGTCGAGATCGATCCCCCCAATCGCATCCACGAGGTCTACCAACCCAGGGACATTCACTTCGATATGAGAGTCGAAGGGGAATCCCAGCAGCAACTCCACCGTCTCGATCGTCAGCGGAAGACCGCCGTAGGAGTGCGATGCGTTGATACGGTGAGTCCCGACACCCGGCACCAAAACCCAGCTATCTCTCGGGACCGCCAGCGCCGCCACCTCCCCCGTCTTTGGCGCGACGACCATGGCAATGATCGCATCCGCCAGTCCCTGCCCTTGAGAGTTATCCACCCCTACAGCTAAGATGCTGACTCGCTCTCGGCCCCCGAAAGGCGGAGCAAAGAGTTGGAAAAAACCACTCGCCCTCCCCTCTCCTCCGCCAGTTGCAGCCCCAAGCAACACCCCACAAAGGAGAACGCAAGCGCCGGCCGCGAACCAAATCAGCCACCACCATGCGAACCGGCCACGCCGGGACCGTAATACATCCACTGCCGAGTGCGATGTCAACCCTTCTTCTCTAGTCAATATCTTCGGCCCGCGGGGGCATACCAATACTTTGCGCCTATCGCCGCCAACGCCCTCCCACTCAAGCACATCCCCTACTTCCCCTCACACCCCCCTCATTCCAGTCTACATCGATCAGTGTCTCGGCGGCCTCGGCTTCGCTGGTCCTACAGTCAGACGTCGGCCGCGCAGTTCCTGACCATCCATCAACTGAATCGCTTCCTCCAGGCTCACGCCTTCGACCTCCACGAAACCGTACCCGCGAGAACGCCCTGTGGCGTAATCCGCAATAATCCGGACCTCGCCGACCTCCCCGATTTTGCTGAATGCCTGAGCCACTTCGTCCTCGGTGACAGTCCAGGGAAGATTCCCGACGTATAGTGTCACCGCCACGATCATCACCTCCTCCCCCTCGTCACTTTTTTCGCCGAAGGTGATCCTACTCTGTGATCTCTATATGCGGACTACGTCGCTCGGTCGATCCTGTATAATCCTTTTGTTTCGATGTATCGTATAACTGCTGGTGGTGTCAAATACCGCAACGACTCGTCCGAACCTGCCCTTCGCCGAAGTTCGGTTGAAGATATATCCACTCCGGGAATCGAAAGCACGCGCGTCCGAGCCATAAATTCCGCCCCAAGCGCGTTCTCTAACTGTCTCAGATCGTATCCCGGTCGCACTACCGCAATGAACTCGCACAGCGTCGATAAACGCCTCGGTTCGTGCCAGCTCATAAGATCGAGCATAGCATCCGCGCCCGTAATGAAGTACACTCGCGCATCCGGTTCAAGTTCTTGTCGAAGCCGTTCGACCGTATCCACCGAGTATGAAGGCCCCGGCCGGTCAACTTCAATTCGCGATGCCTCAAAAATCGGATTCGAGGCCGTCGCCAAAACAACCATCTCGTATCGCGACTCTGCCGCCGTCACCTCGTAGTCCTTCTTATGCGGCGGAATCCCGTTCGGCACAAAAACCACCTTCGCCAACCCAAATCGAGTGTGCGCCTCTTCGGCAGCCATCAGATGCCCATAGTGAATCGGATCAAACGTCCCACCCATAATCCCAACGGCTTTTCGCACTCTTTCCGGTGTCTGTATCACGTCCGAATTTGACCATCCCCCACGATAATATACTTGTAGCTCGTCATCTCCCGCAGACCCATCGGGCCGCGCGCATGCAGCTTCTGTGTGCTGATGCCGATCTCGGCGCCCATCCCGAATTGCCCCCCGTCAGTGAACCGAGTCGAAGCATTCACGTACACCGCTGCAGCATTTACCTCTTGGGTAAACTGCCGCGCGCTATTGAGATCCCGCGCGATAATCGCCTCAGAATGCGTCGTTCCATACCGATTGATGTGCGCCACCGCCTCCTCAAGGCTCCCAACGACCTTGATCGCCATCGTGAGAGAAAGATACTCGGTCGCCCAGTCGTCCTCTGTGGCAGGCTTCGCGTCCGGCAGATACCGCCTCGTCTCCTCGCACCCTCGGAGATCGACACCTTGCTCGATCAGCTTTTCTCCCACCCTCGGAAGAAATGCCGCTGCCACGTCCCTATGCACCAGCAGCGTTTCCGCCGCATTGCACACACCCGGTCTTTGGCATTTCGCATTAACCGTCACAGCCTCCGCCATATCCAAATCCGCAGAGGCATCGACGTAGACATGACAATTCCCTTCCCCCGTCTCGATCACGGGTACCGTCGACTCCTCGTTTACTCGACGGATCAAACCCCCACCGCCCCGTGGAATCAATACATCGACATACTCCGTCAAACGCATTAGCTCGCCAGCGGCTGCCCTATCCGTCGTCTCAACGATCTCGATTGCTCCCTCCGGCAGACCCTGCTTTGCCCCCGCCTCCGTGAGAACCCGCACCAGCTCGATGTTGGAGTTGATAGCGTCCGAACCGCCGCGAAGAACCACGGCGTTCCCAGCCTTCAAACACAACCCGGCCGCGTCCACCGTCACATTCGGGCGCGATTCGTATATGATGCCGACCACTCCGAGCGGCACGCGTACCTTCGTAATTTCGAGACCATTCGGCAATCGCCACCCATCAATCACCTCGCCGATCGGGTCCGCCAGCCGCGCCAACATCCGGAGCCCCTCCGCCATCTCCACCACTCGCTGCTCATTCAGCATGAGCCGATCAATCGGCGCAGAGCTTACATCCCGCTTTTCCGCCGCCTCGACATCTCGGGCGTTCGCCGCCAGAATCGCCTCCGTCTCCGCCTCTAAGGCGTCGGCCATCGCCTCGAGAATCGCATCTTTATCGGCGCGCGACATCACGCCCAAGCGCATGCCCGCAGCCTTCGCTCGCTTTCCCTTCCCAATAACTTCTTCCCGTACATCCGTCGTCATATCGCTTCCTCAGTCTACGAAATCAAGCTCTATCTTCCCAATGGCGACCTGATCCCCATCTGACGCGCCAAGCTCCCGCAGCCGACGAATCACCCCCATTCTTTCAAGTCGCCGGTGTAAATATCTCACCGCCTCCTCATTCTGCAGATCGGTCATCACAACCGCCCGTTCCACATCATCCCCACTTACCTCGAACATACCTTTTCCCACCCGGCGCACATCTAACCGCCGCTTTGGTCGCTCTGTCTGCTCTACCACCTGAGGAACTTCCTCCAGCCGCCCCAATCCCAGTTCCTCCAACATCTGAGCCGACCGACCGACTAACGGTTTCACGCCTTCACCTGTCAGCGCCGAGATGCGAAACACTTCGTAGCCGCGTGACCGCAGCGTTTCCTCTGTCGCAGCTAATTTCTCCGCCTTGGGAAGCAGATCGATCTTGTTCAGCGCAACGAGCTGCGGTCGGCTGGCAAGCTCCTCGCTATAAAGCCCCAGCTCCTGGTTCAGCATCTCGAAGTCATCGACAGGATCTCGGTCAGGCTCTGACGCATCCAGCACATGAACGAACAGACGAGTCCTTTCCACATGTCGCAGAAAACTATGGCCGCGTCCGGACCCACGATGGGCACCCTCAACGAGCCCGGGAATATCTGCAACCACGAAGCTCGACCCTTCCTCAAGGCGTACAACGCCGAGATTTGGAACCAACGTCGTGAACGGATAATCGGCGATCTTTGGTCGAGCTGCCGAAATACGCGCAATTAAGCTTGACTTGCCAACATTCGGCAGCCCAAGCAGGCCGATATCCGCTAAGAGCTTCAGTTCGAGACGAAGACGGCGCCGCTCCCCAGGCTCGCCTTTCTCAGCAAATCGTGGCGTCCGCCTCGTCGGAGTCGCAAAGCTCGCGTTCCCTCGACCGCCCTGCCCACCTCTGGCCAGCACCACACACTGCCCATCGTAGGTCAGATCGGCCACTGGGGTTCCCCCAGACGCGTCTCTGATGATCGTACCAAGCGGAAGACCGATACTTACATCGGCCCCATCTTTTCCCCGCCGCTTGTTCCCACCACCCCGTCCCCCATTTCCGGCCCGATAACGCTTCTTATAGGTGACGTCGATTAACGTGCGCAGGTGGGAATTCGCAATCGCTACGACGTCCCCCCCACGCGCCCCGTCACCGCCATCCGGCCCGCCACGTGGCACGTGTTTCTCATGCCGCAAACTGACAGCACCATCTCCACCGTCCCCCGCCACAACTTCAATTTCCGCCTCATCGACAAACACTGTCCGGCATCAGGCGGCCGGCGCAACGATCATGCGGACGACGCCGGCACAACGTGAACTCGCCGACGCCCCCCCGATGTGCCGACGAACTCCACAACCCCCTCAACCTTCGCATAAAGAGTGTCGTCCCTACCACGCCCCACATTTCTTCCCGGTCGAATCGGCGTTCCCCGCTGGCGGATGATAATCGTCCCAGCCGACACCAACGTTCCCCCGAATGCTTTCACTCCCAAGCGCTGTCCCGCACTATCACGGCCGTTGCGAGAGCTCCCCATTCCTTTCTTGTGTGCCATCTTAATTCTCCTTCGAACTCTGACGCCCGACCGTAATCTTCTCCACCCGGAGTTGCGTATACGCCTGCCGGTGCCCCTTGCTTCTCTTCAAGTTCTCCTTCGCCTTATAGAAGAAGACTTCGACCTTCCGTCCCTTCCCATGGGCAAGCACTCTGCACAACACTTTCGCACCTTTCACCCATGGCGTTCCCACGCGCACAGTCCCCTTACTCTCCACGAGAGCAACCGTGTCGAACTCAACAGTTTCACCCGGCTCAACATCAAGCTTTTCCACAAAGATATTTTGTTCCGGCTCCGCGCGATACTGCTTTCCGCCGGTCTCTAAAATCGCATACATATCAGTTTAGGCCTCCAGAGAAGTTATCTTAGCAAAAAGAAACTCGCTCTGTCAAATGCGTTTGGCCCAGGGCAATAGGCGAACCAAACGACACCCTATATCCTAGAAAGACCCAGTGTATACGTAAGCCGAACGCTAGAATCGGCGGACCGTAAGATTCCTCCAGTAGAGGGTATCGCGTCCTCTAATCCCTAGCCAACGACTATCATCGCCCCGGCAAGTAGTGGGATAGCCCGTTGCCAATCTGAAAACTTAGCAGGGCGCGCCCCGGCCCCATAGCCAGAGCAACAAATCGACGGAAACAACGGACGGTAGAGTAAGGGAGAGGAGCTTGAGCCCCGGCTGACAGGTCCGGCAGCGGAGTGCCCCATCAATTATTGATTGTCACTCCTCTCCCCAACTCCCCCTGAGGGATTGAGCGACTATTAGACGCGGGGGGCAACAGAAAAGTTCTCGCCGCACAAATTTTTTTGCGCAGGCGAGAAATATCAAGTTGGTCGTTGGCGAATGGCCGACAGAGCGATCTCGATATTGCGCAAAGCGGCAGCGCGGAGGGAATCCATCTGCTCGACAATATGGCAAGACATCGCGTCCCGAGTATCCCATACTCGCATAATCGCGTCGGCGATACCCCCCTTCTCTATTCGGTCTAGTGGGACGCCAGAGCCGAGCTGCAACTGCTGCATAAGCCCGTCTACCTTTGGGTCGTACGAAATGGCGACTAGTGGCTTCCCGCCCAACACAGCGAAAATAAGAGCGTGCAGCCGCATGGCGATTGTAATCTGACAGCTCGCGATGAGAGCGAGCAGCTTCCGAGTGGGCAGTGGCGGAACGATGACTGCATCGCGCTCGGGAACGGCAGTTGCAGTGGAGCGAGCGAACTCAACGTCCACAGCTGATTGCATGGGAATCAGCACTGGTGTGACGTTGAGCCTGTGACAAGACTCTCCAATCATCGCTCCAAGTCGTTCGGCGAGGCGAATATCCTCAAAGGCTCCTGGAAGTGGACGAAGGGCTATAGCGGCTGCGGGAACATCTGGGTCTAGCCCTACTTCGCCCCGAACGCCGAACATCTCATCCTCGCTTGGAGGCCGCAGCAAGAAGGAGAGGTCGGCGGTGACTTCGGGCTTCCGACCGAGGCCTAAACCAATGAGTGCCTGCCGGGAAAGCTCGTCCCGGACGGCGATTGCGTCAACTTGCGCCAACACCCGGCGTGTGAGCCATCGGCTGAGTGGACGACGAAGGGGTCCGATCCCTTGCCCCACGCAAACAACAGGCCGATGGTACTTACGCCCGAGCCACATGATGCCCAGGTAATACAATGGAGAACGCCAGCTTGTCGTGTCCTGGAGTAGCCCTCCACCACCGCTGACAACCAAATTGCATAGAGGGATGTTCCGGCGAACGGACGCAAAGTGGCGGGGAACGGCGACGATATCATGCTCGGCCATGGTTGCGCTTGGGTTAGAGGAGAGGACTGTTAATTCAAGGCTGGGGTCGAGCTGCCGAAATCCGGCTACGAGCCCCCCTAAGATCGCTTCGTCGCCAGCATTCCCATAGCCATAGTAGCCTGAAATAAGCGCTCGTATGAATTCACTCATATCGAACCCAGTCGGTGGTTCCGGTAGAAGCCGAGTCGCCAAACGAGGATCGCGATCGCTCCCAGCAAAGCCCCAAGCCACAACCCATTTACCGTTCGAGCGAGTGACAACCAGAGTGGACTATGGAAGTGGCAGAAGGTATTCAGCAGGGAAACCTGCCCAAGGGTAGCGATGAGCGCCACGAGAGGAAGCCATGTGCGCCGCCCGCGCAAGGCAAGCGCTACAGCCAGCATGAGTGCGGGATGACCGAATAGAAACTCTTTAGTTCGAGGCCGAACGACGAAGACTGACTCCAGAATACCCCGAAGCTTGATCTCGAACCCGGAGGGGGCAATTGTAGGCTGATTGCCGCTTCTGCTGAGCGCAAGAGCCACTGTGGCCAGCGCGGCGAGGATTACCACCGCGTAGGCCATTGTGACGGGCTGATGACCCCACTGTCGCGCTCGCACTCGCGCGCGAGCCCACCATCCAGCTGCGGGCTTCCAGGTGCCACCCAGGTCGAGCATGACGGCCGCGAGAACGAAACCCAGCGGCATGACCAGCGCTATTTTCACCCCGCTAAAAGGCATGATCCCCGAGAAATGCGCGGGTCGCGAGTGGAGGCCAACGATCAACAATGCTCCTACTAGAGAAATAGCTGATGCCACAACGAGACGGCAGAGCGAGATCGAAAAAATTGTCTTCGTACGTAAAGGAGAGGAGCGCCGCCGTACGCCTTGAATCGCCCAGATCGTCCCAAGCGTCGGAAACGAGACGGCAGCCGCCAGCCCGCTCAAACGGACAAGAAGGGTCGGCCTTAGCGCGCCCATCCCGATGCCGGCGACGACTCCAAGGAAGATGAGCGTCAGGGACCAGCCGACCGGGATCGAAACGAGCGATCGAAGCAACAATAACAGACCGGCAAATGCCGCGAAGGAGGCCAAAGCTCGCGCCCATTGTGGCGGCCAGTCACGTGAAGCGATAAACGGTCCAGCGGCGCCGAGGTCAAAACCCTTTGAATGAACGGCGTCGGCAACCGCCGCGACGTACTCGACGTTGAACTCATCGAGCGACGCACGCGGACGTGTGATGAGCCGGAGGTACAGCGCTCGGATATTTCGTTCTCGAACGGCTCGCTCGTATCTCGACACAGCAACGGCTGGGACCATGGTCAGCATTTCCGACTCGCTGATGCTGTGAACCCGGACGATATGTGGGGCAAGCTTACTTGCAAGACGATCCTCGCCTCGCTGCCCGGCCATTTCGACCAGACCAAAGAGCAAATCATGTTCGCGCAAAGCCTCGGCCGTCACGTCAATCAACCCGTCGAAGCCTAGAACTTCTTCCTTGTCAAAGATGACCAGTTCTGCCCCTTGTGCGGCAGCGTTCGCGACAGCCGCCCGCACAGCCTCAGAGGAAGCGGCTGGAAAATTGCGCAGCCGCGCAACCAGTCGAAGTCCTGCTTTCTGCGCGGCATCGACATCTTTCGGAGGGAACAGGACGGGCACATAGGCGAGATCGGCAGCGTCCATGGGGACGGAGATAACCGGAGGTGGAGCGGCGATCTCGATATCCAGGCGGGGAAGCCGCTCCTGGAGAGCGGGAGCTATGGCTGAGGCAAGCTCACCATCGGGTGTTATCAGGCTCGTTTTCTCCGGGATGGAAAGCATCATAAGACGTCCGCTCTCAGCGAGATCGCCCACCGTCTGCTCTCGCACGGCCAGCGCTGCCGCGCCGGCATCGCGCAGCCTGGAAAGGAGATCGGAAACGCTTATTCCGGCGCTAGCGGCAACCGTGGCGACGTCGTCGGCATCGACGATGATCTCGACGGTGGAGTTTGCATCCTCGATATGCGCGCGTCCGGCAGCTAGGAAGATCGCCGCGGCAAGGCCGACGATGAGCCCAAACAACAGCAGCCTATTGACACTATCCATCGAAATAGACCCCCGTACGCTCATCAAGAGAAGCGCCGAATTGTAACACGGCGCGCCGCCGGGGGCAAATGACAAAGCGGAGGGAGGTCGCGTATCATAAAATATGTAAAAATGGATATAGCCGTATGTTGGCCGGCGTGCTGAGTTGATCCACATTTGGGGAAATCAGCATCGCCACCTTATCCACCCACCAGGATGGCAGAAGGTGTCTGAAGGGTGCCACGAAAGAATCCGAATCTGATTCCACCAACTTAGGCGTGGGGCAATATTGGACGCCGATAGTGGCTCAATTCTGATGCCGATTGACAACTTTCAGTTGAGGGGCGAAGTCACCCCGCGCTTCGGCCGCTGCCTGCTATGCTCCGCGGATAGCCCCTCTCGGCAGGCCGCTCCTGCGTAGCACTCACCGCTCTGTCAGGTTAGATCAGCGATCGCAATAGCGAAGCAGCGCAAAGGCGATAGTTGTCACGCTGGAAACCCATCCTCCGAGGAGAGGCTCCAGCTTGAACTCGTTCGTGAACTTCCGTTGCTCTCGCATCTCTAACACCTCGATCCTGTATTACCGCCCTTGCATTCGAGGTGTCCACTAAATCGGGGCCGGCCCAATATTATCAGCCATCTCATTCCTCGCTATCATAGCCTCGGAGACGTTGGCCAAGTCCGCCGGTTGGTCGACCTTGTGCATACAGGCTGCTGCGCTCCGGCGCAGGCCTCAGATACTGTCCGACCTGTGGGCGATAGGGAACGGGCGCTCATCTACGAATCAGTCTGCGAGACTGAGGGCAGGAACAGCTTCTCCCGCTCCCCTCACCAGCGTCTCCTGCTCTTCTTTCCTTCAACATCCATCCCCGACAACATACAAGGGTAGGAGCTTGGCTCTTGCCGAGGCCGTTTACAGGACGGCTCGAATTCCGCTAGGCACCACAGCTTCTCGCTTTAGCAGCAAGCTCCCGCCGCGGCAAACAGCTCCTTGCCCTCCACCTCCGTGCCAGCTATCATCTTCCTATGCGCACGGGGACGGCACATCTGCCTCTGCATGGTGGGCGGGCGCCGCGGTGGTTGTTCGGCCGCATGGTCTCGCTCTCCCGCGAGATCGTGCGCGTGCTGGTGGAGGAGTACGGGCCGAGAGAGGTGCTCGCGCGGGTGTCCGATCCCCACTGGTTCCAGGCCCTCGGCTGTGTGCTCGGGTTCGACTGGCACAGCTCCGGCCTGACGACCACGACGACCGGGGCATTGAAGGAAGCGGTGAAGGGCCGCGAGGCCGACATCGGGCTCTTCGTCGCGGGAGGGAAGGGCGCGGCCTCTCGCAAGACGCCGGCCGAGATCATCGCGCACGGCGAGCGCCACGCCATCGCGACCCCGGCCGACCGCCTCGTCTACGCGAGCAAGCTGTCGGCGAAGGTAGACAACACCGCGGTGCAGGACGGCTACCAGCTCTACCACCATACCTTCTTCTTCGTGCCCTCGGGCGAGTGGGCGGTGGTGCAGCAGGGGATGAACGACGCCAACGGCTATGCGCGGCGGTACCACTGGCTCTCGATGGGGGTGGAGGATTTTGTGAACGAGCCCCACGCGGCCATCTGCTCGGAGCGGCGCGGCCAGCTCGTGCTGAACCTGGTGGCCGAAGAGAGCGACGAGGCGCGGCGGGCGAGCGCGCTGCTGGCGGCCGAACCGCCGGACAAGCTCGCGGGGGAATTGCGTAAAGCACAAGAATTAGAGCTGCCCGCGCGCCATCACATCATCGCCGCGGATCTGCGGCCGGAATCGTTCGAGCGCACCCTCGCGAAGGTCTACGAACAGCCGCCGGAAGACTTCGAGTCTTTACTCGCGACGCAGGGGGTCGGACCGAAGACCATCCGCGCGCTCGCGCTCATCGCCGACCTGATCTATGGCGCGAAGGCGAGCGTGCGCGACCCGGCCACCTTCAGCTTCGCGCATGGAGGCAAGGACGGGATTCCCTATCCCGTGGACCGCCCGACCTATGACCGATCCATCGAAGTGCTGAAGGCCGCGGTGGATAAGGCCAAGCTCAACGACCGCCAGAAACTCGGCGCGTTGCGCCGTTTGTCTCTCTATACGGGAAAACGGAAGTGAGCCAGCAGAGGCTTGATTTTCGGTGTCCCTCGCTGACGTCGAGAAACAAGCGCGCATACGGCACGTTGTGCTACGATAGTCAAAGACCTATCCCTCGGCGAGAACCAAAAGGAGATGACCATGTCGCAAACCTGTTCGAACCAAGAGAACGACAACTGCAAGTGCACCTATCCCGGTTGCTCCCGGCATGGTAAATGCTGCGAATGCCTCAGCTACCATCTCGCGAGCAAAGAGCTGCCGGCGTGCTGCTTTCCGCCCGATGTCGAGAAGACCTACGACCGTTCCTTCGCCAAGTTCATCGAGACCTGGAGCTAGCCCCTCCGGAGCGAGGGTTGCATCGTTGCAGCGCTGAGCGCTGTTTCGTGTGCGCCATCCTAAGCAGGGGTGCTGTGGTTTCGTTCGAACATGCCAACTGGAGTATCGGACGGAGGAATGATTCATGTTCATCGAGCGCGTGCATTCGCCGGGTCTGGCGCATATCTCCTATTTCGTGGGGGGCCGCGACAAGGCCGCGGTAATCGACCCGCGGCGCGATTGCCGCATTTATGTCGAGCTGGCGCGGCAGCACGGCCTGCGTATCACCCACATCTTCGAGACCCATCGCAACGAAGACTATGTGATCGGCTCGCGCGAGCTGGCCGAGATCACCAAGGCGAACATCTACCACGGCGCGCAGGTTCCCTTCGAGTATGGAGAGTCCGTATCTGAAGGCGAGACCTTCGACCTCGACAGCCTGCGGTTCGGCATCCTCGAAACCCCTGGCCACACGCATGAGAGTATCTGTGTCACCCTCGCCGATCTCTCCGCGAGCGAGGGGCCAGTGGGTGTATTTACCGGCGATGTTTTGTTCATGGGCGATGTCGGCCGCACCGACTTCATCGAAGGCGGCGCGGAACTGCTCCACAAGAGCCTGTTCGAGAAGCTTCTGCCCTTGGGAGATCATGTGATCATCTACCCGTCCCATGGGGCGGGGTCGATATGCGGCGGACATCTGAGCGCGCGCGAGTTCTCCACGATCGGCTATGAGCGACGGCACAACCCCGCTCTTCAGCATATCGAGCGGCAGGATTTCGTCGACTTCAAGAATGCAGAGCAGCACTACGTGCCGCCCTACTTCAAGCGGATGGAGCAGCAGAATCTCGCGGGCCCCGACCTGCTCGGCGGTCTACCTGACCCCTGCGCATGCACCGCGGACGAATTCGCCGCCCGGATGCGTGAGGGCATGTTCGTCCTCGACGTCCGCAGTCCCGAGGGCTTCGGCGGCGCGCACATCCCTGACAGCCTCTCGATTCCGCTGGAATTCCTGCCGACCTTTGCCGGCTGGCTGCTTCTCTACGATACTCCGATTGGCCTCGTCATCGAGCATTCGCACGAAGCCGAGGAGGCCGTGCGATCCCTGATTCGGATCGGCTATGATGACATCGAATCGTATCTTGCCGAAGGCATGCACGATTGGGAGACCGGTGGACGTCACTTTGAAGGCATCCCGCAAGTCTACATTGGTGAGATCAAGCGTCGCCTCGAAGAGGGCGAAGATTTTGTCCTCCTCGACGTCCGCGCTGAGCAGGAGTTCAGCTCCCTCCACCTTCGCGGTGCGCAGCATATCTATGTTGGCGAGCTCCCCCAACAGCTTACCGAACTTCCTAAAGACAAGCTCATCACCACATTCTGCGGCAGCGGGCATCGCGCCATCATCGCGGCCTCCATTCTCAAGCAAAACGGCTTCCAGAAGATCGAGAATTGCCTCGGTTCCATGGCTGCCTGTCGTGCAACAAAGTGCCCTCTCATTACTGGCTCCTGACCTGGCAATGGGGGAGGGAGATATCAGCGCCGGTAAAGAATTGAGTCCTCAGAGGCTTGAGCGCTGAGACTCATCCGGAGGAACTGAGATGCCTTCGACAAAACGAAATCCGATCCGAACGGCCGTCGCCGGCCTCGGACGGGCCGGCTGGGACATCCATATTGACGATATTCGAGGACGCAAGGACTTCATTCTCACCGATGTCATCGACGTCGAGCAGACCCGCCTCGAAGAAGCGCGAGCAGAGTTCGGCTGTCGCATTCATACCAGCCTCAAGAGCTTTTTCAAGGATAACGATGCCGAGCTTTTCGTCGTCGCCACCCAGTCTCAGGACCACGCTCGCCACGCCATCGAAGGTCTGAAAGCCGGCCTCCACGTCCTCTGTGAGAAGCCTATGGCGACCAGTCTTCGTCAGGCCGACCGCGTCCTCGCTCAGGCGAAGAATGCCCCCGGCATCTTCACGGTCCACCAGAATCATCGCTTCGATCCGTTCTTCGCGCGCGTCCAGGATGTCGTCCACAGCGGACTTCTCGGCGAGGTTTTTTTCATTCGAACCGGAGAGTACAGCTATGCCCGCCGCAATGACTGGCAGACCCTGCGCAAGTACGGCGGGGGACTCCTCAACAACAATGGTGTGCATCTACTCGACCAGATCTGCCTACTTCTCGACACTCCGGTCAAAGAAGCATGGGGAGACCTCAAGCAGATCGTCAACCCCGGCGATGCCGACGACCACATCAAAGTCCTCGTCCGAGCCGAAAGCGGCATGGTCGGTGAGGTGGAGTTGACATACGCTTGCGCGCTCGATCTTCCCCTATGGGTGGTCATGGGCTCCCGCGGAACCCTCATCTCCGATCGCAGAGCTTGTCGCCTCCGGTACACGAAAGCACCCAAGCTCCCTAAGATGAAAGCCGATGACTCGCATATGGTAGCCACGCGCGCCTACGGCAGCGGCGAGAAGATCGCCTTCGAGGAGAAGTCCCTGCCGGCGAAGCTCGAACCCAGGCGTAACTTCTACGACCATCTCTACGGCTCCATCCGCAAGGGAAAGCCCCTTTTCGTCACCCCTGAGAGCGTCCGCCAAGTCATGTGGGTTATGCAGCAAGGACGCAAGGGCAGTCCCTTTGTTTAGAGATCATTTCATAACCTCTACAAAGGCCTCTGTGAGTCAACTGGGACGTTTTGACATGGGTTATGAAATAGCTTCTAGTATGATGAGCTATACTCTCCCCGGTCGCTTCCCGATAAAAGGCAAACACGCCGTTTCGTCGTAATGAATAATCGACCCTGAGGAGAGTCACAGCTAGTGGCAACCGCACTCATCGAAGCGATGCGCCCCCGGCAGTGGATGAAGAACATCTTCCTATTCGCCGGCGTCGTCTTCGGCCAGCGCCTCTACGACCGCGGCGCAGTCGTCTGGAGCCTCGGCGCCTTTTGCATCTTCTGTTTCCTCTCCAGTGCCGTCTACTTGGTAAACGACGTCGCCGATGCCGAGAAAGACCGAGAGCACCCCACAAAAAGAAATCGCCCTATTGCGTCCGGCCGCCTTCCAAAGTCCATCGCCCTCGTCTCCGCTTTCATCTTTGCCATTGGAAGCATCGGCCTATCCCTCGTGATCGCCCCGACTTTCGCCGCCTTTGCCATCGCTTATCTAGTCCTCAACCTGCTCTACTCCTTCTCGCTGAAACACATCGTAATCCTCGATGTGCTAATGGTGGCGATCTTCTTCGTCATTCGCGCAGCCGCCGGCGCGGCTGCTATTAATGTAGCGATCTCGCACTGGCTACTCATCTGCACGCTGTTGCTCGCTCTGTTCATCGCCCTCAGCAAACGTCGCCACGAACTGGTTCTCTTGGAAAACAACGCTTCTGCCCACCGAGCCAGCCTCACCGAATATAGCGCCTATCTTCTCGACCAGATGATCGCAGTTGTCACCGCTTCGACCCTTATGGGCTATGTGCTCTACACTGTAGATGCACGCACGGTCGCCGTCTTCGGCTCCGAACGCCTCGTATACACGGTGCCCTTCGTGATCTTCGGAATCTTCCGATATCTCTATCTCATCCATCAAAAGGGCGAGGGAGGAAATCCCGACAGGATTATCCTGTCGGACCGTCCGTTCTTCGCCAACATGCTGCTGTGGATGGGTACAGTAGCATTAGCAGTCTATTACTCGTGAGTGAGTAACGATGACAAAGCCAAAAGTCGCCGTACTGCGAACCAAACCCGAAACCGTGCTCGACGACTACGCTCGGCTCCTCGATCTAGCCGAATATCAGGAGCACCTAGACCGCAACGCCGAAGTCGCTCTCAAGATCAACATATCGTGGCATCATTGGTATCCTGCGTGCTCCACTGCTCCGTGGCAGCTCGAAGGCGTCATCAAGAAGTTCCTCGCGGACGGCTGGCCCAAAGAAAAGCTGTACGGCGCGCACAACCGCACGGTCGTCGTTTCCGCGAAAAAAGGCGAAGTGGCCAACAAACATAAGCCGGTGCTCGAAAAGTACGACATACGAAACATCCACCTCTACGAAGAAGACGAGGAATGGATCACCTACGAGCCCAAGGGCAAGATGCTCGCTCTCCCCGAAATCTACCCCGACGGCATTCGCATCCCCAAGCGTCTCGTCGGCTCGAATATCATCCAACTCCCGACGACCAAGACCCATGTCTTCACCACCATGACCGGAGCCATGAAGAACGCCTTCGGCGGATTGCTTCACGAAAAGCGCCACTGGACCCACTCGGTCATACATGAAACCCTTGTGGACCTATTGACCATTCAGAAGGAGATTCACCCCGGCGTCTTCGCGGTCACCGACGGGACCTTCGCCGGCGACGGACCCGGCCCGCGCTGCATGGTCCCCTACGAGAAAGATGTGATCCTCGCCAGTGCCGACCAGGTGGCCATCGACGCAGTGGCTGCGAAGATGATGGGCTTCGATCCGATGTCCCTGAAGTTCATCCGGCTCGCTCACGAGGCCGGACTGGGAGTAGGGGAGATCGACGAAATCGACATCGTCGGCGACGACATCTCCGGCGAGAACTGGGGCTTTACCCGCGAGCAAAACACCTTCGCGAGCCGGGGCCAGAAGATGATCTACTGGGGACCCCTCAAGCCCCTGGAGAAGTTCCTACTCCGCACCGCTCTCGCCCCCTGGTCCTATGTGGCCTCCAAGCTCTACCACGACGCCTACTGGTACCCCTGCGTCGGCTCCGGCCGGGTAAAGGATGCACTCGAAACCAAGTGGGGGAAGCTGTTTCAGACGTACTGAGCGCTGTTAGCGTCCCGGCTGCAACGACCTCCGAACCCCCACTGGAGGAACCCCACCGAGAGCATGGACGTTGGCGAGGGCCTTTTGCGCCTCAGCCTCCTCGCCCGTCGCTAGGAGAAGCTGTCCCAGCGCAAACCAGGTGAGGTCGCTCTGAGGATCGGCTGCGACAGCCCGGCGTGCGTAGCCGATGGCGGCATCCCGCTCGCCCAACTCGTGTGAGACATCGGCCGCGGTGACCAGCACGGTTACATCGTTCGGCCGCAGCTTCAACGCTTTGTCGAGCGCCGCTCGCGCCCCCATGAGATCACCGTTTTGTCGGCAAACCAATCCAAGATTTCGCCAAGAGAATTGCCAGTGCGGATAGAGCGAAACCGCGTCCTCCGCCGCTTCTAGCGCGCCGGCACTATCTCCAATCTCGAGGAGACACTGAGCGAGTTCGACCAAGGCCAAGCCGCTCATTGAATCCCTTCTTACCGCCTCACGCAACCAGCGGACCGCCCCTTTTCTATTGCCCACTTTCCAGAGTAGAGCCGCCAGCTCTCGCGCTGCCCCCGGATCGCTTCGTTTCGTCTCGGCCACGCGGAGCAACTCCTCGAGTGCTCGCTCACGGTGCCCTTCCCCCAGTAGTTGCATGGCGAGTTCGCGATGCGCCCGGGGATTTTTCCCATCGATATCGAGGGCCTCCTCGACGAGCCGGCGCGACTCCCGCCTGTCGCCACAGGCGGCCGCCTCCTGCGCCTCGTCGACGAGGCGATCTGCTACCTTCCGCGCTTCTAACTGCAAACCCATTCGAAAAGTGACCACCCAGGCGGAGAAAGCGCCGAGCATGATGGCCGTAAGCGCGAAACGAAACCCCCAGCGTCTCATGGTTGGACCTCATGCGGCGGTTGAACGTCTCCCCCGGCCCGCTCTATGACCATGCGCCGCGAGTCCGCCTTCCAGGCCACGACATACTCGCCCGGGATCAATTCTGTTGCGTCCATCACGTCCGATTCGGCCGTGGTCGCTCCGACATCCTGCAAGGACAGATGTTCCCCAACAAGCGGGGAGAGGGCCGCCGCATGGCACCCGTTGACGAACAAAGCGGCCCCTAGGTGTGCGACAGGAAGATCCGTGAAAAACACCCTCGAAGGCGATGGCGAATCCGGCAGACTTTCCACGATCCGGACTCCTTCGGCCAGAATCTCATCCCGCATACGAGCAGCTTCCCTCCATGACTCCACATACCAAAACGACAGTGTCGCCGCAACGCAGAGAATCGCCACGCCGATGATCTTGCCCCGACGCCAGTCACCGCGTCGCCGTAGGCACGTCTCGCCGAAGAGGAGCGCGAGCCCAACGCTTGGGATGTACGCGTACCTGCTGCTTGCCATGGCTTCTCCAATATTGAGTCTTGCCACGGCCACTGGGATCATCGGCACAAGCAGGTAGCTGGCGTAGAGGATGAGTCGTTGCCGTGAAACAAAGACGATCCCCCCAATCCACCACAAAAGTCCGGCGGCCATCAACAGGATCGCTGCGAGCCAGAGATAGGGAAAAAGCACCGCTTCAAACAGCATCACATGGACTGGGAAGAGAAGTTGGCCGGCAAGTCGCGTTGGGGTCGGGGAGAATACGGCATCCCAAAAGCTAATGGCAACCCCATAGCCACCCAGCCAGTGTCTTCCGAGCACAGCAAAGCGGATGCCCAAGTAAGCCACTATCACCATGAAGTACACGGCGCCGACTCGCACGACTCGCGTCCACCGCCGGTTATCGGAAATGACAAGAAGCCGTATAAGCACGATCCCTAGCAGAGCGGCGGCGGTCTCTTTACTCAAGAGGGCGAAGAAGAAGGCCGCCAGCGAAGCCGAGAGCGAAAGATAGCGGCGGCGGTCAGCGCGCAAGTCCAGATGCCGCTCCAAGAACCACATAGAAAGCAGTATGAAACCCGTGCAGAGCAGATCCGGCTGGGCGGATGCCCATACGGTGGCTTCGATGTGAACGGGATGAAGAGCAAATAGCAAAGCAGCCATAGCTCCACCGAATACGCTCTTCATGTAACGACGGGCCAGCACATATAGCAACAGCGTGTTCCCCGTATGCAACAGCAGGCTGAACAGGTGGTATCCCAGAGCCGAACCGCCCCAAAGATGAATGCCCAACCACCACACGAGCAGGCTTATGGGTCGGTAGAAGACTCTAAGCGGTAAGAGCCGGAAAACGTCGAGCGGGCCCTCGGCGAACTCTCCAGCCTGAATAAGACCAAAGTCGTCCGCCAAGAATCCGATGTCAAGAGTACGTACGTTCGGCAGCGTTGCCGCTCCTAAAAGCAACAGCCAAACGGCTATCTTCACACCTTTGGAAGAATAGCTTTTCTCTGTATCCCCCTCATTCGCGCCCTGGTAACCGATCAGCATTCTCCCAATAGTAGCCGCCAGGAGCACGCAAAGCAGAAGAATCGACCAGTTCCAGCCGAGAGGCCCCGTCGGGTCGATAGAGTACCGGCTGATCGCGAGAAGCGCGACAGTCACCACAGTGACGACGGCTACAAGGCGCCGGTCAATCACATCCTCGCGCTGGCTGTCACTGCGCGCCGGCCGATCAGTCTGACCGCCTTGCCTGCCTATCGAACTTTTCGCCTTCCTCTGAAAAGACCCGACAAATCGCCTTACACCGTCGGCCATCCACGTCCCCTCGCCAATTCCCATTCTACGTATTCAAAACTTCCCCCATGGCCGGTCACACGTGTGCACGCCACCAACACCCTCGAAACCATAGGGAATCTTGCATCACGCCATACGCGCGCGTCATCGCTATTTGCATATCGCGAGAAAAAAAGGGGCTTTGGTGAGCAATACGTGATGACTTAGTAGAAAACTTGACGCAGGCGTAGTCATCGTTAGGCCCCTCAAAAGCAAGTGAAGGGGGAGGCGAGGGGAACGAATCTCCGGTCGTTTCCCTCGCGTGATTTCTCCGCTCGGCATGGATATGCCGAGCAGTACTATAAAATACAAGAAGCTCCATAAGAGCCTTGGGTAAAATTCAGCTCTCGCGCTGTTATTACGACAGCGCTGTTCCTGTAGGATACGCCAATTAGTTTTTCTCCACCGGAACCATCAAGCCCTGCGCGCTGCTAACAATCCGAACACCACTACGAACGCCACCCATGTCTTGTGCTCCCCATTCTCCCACACACGACGCCACTCGAACCGACTTTCTTGCAGGCCTTCAATCTCGATATGAGCAGGTGCGAGTCTCGGTACTATTCCCGGCGTCGCTTGCCGATACGCATCGAACGCGTCCCCATGCATCCGGCGCAGATAATCCTCTTCTTGTTTGACGGTCGGGATGTAAATCGCCAGCGCGATGACGACGAATACGCCAGCGAGCGCCCAATCTCCCAGGATCCCCAGAAAGCCGACCGTATTGAGCAAGCTTCCTAGATAGAGTGGGTTCCTGACATAGGCATATGGGCCGCCCACCGTCAAAGTCTCGTCCTTCACTAGATTGCCGGCCGCCCATGTACGAATGCTCTCGCCAACGAGAACAAAAGGAATCCCCCAAAGATTCCAAGCCGGCTTCCGCAGCAAAATCGCCACAATCACGAAGATCGGTGGCAACCACACCCGTACTCGGTTGAGCCAGATTTCTTTCTTGGTCTTAGGTATGAGCACGTCCCTTGCTTCGCCCACGAGTCGACTACACCCTCCTAATTTAAACACCGCTCTCTCATCGCTCTGCGCTCTATGGCAGAAAGATGTCACTCGTGCGCGCAGAATAGCAAATGCGTTAGCCTTACAGCGCGCGGACTCCTATTGAGGCAATGGAGACTGCAACGTGCTCAATATCGTCGTCTGTATCAAACAAGTTCCAGATACCACTCAGGTTCGCATCGATCCTGATACGAATACCCTCATACGCGAGGGCATCCCTTCCATCATCAATCCCTTCGACCTTCACGCCCTCGCCGCGGCCGCCCAGATAAAGGATAAATATGGCGCGAGCGTCACCGTCCTCACCATGGGGCCGCCCCAGGCGGTACGCGCGCTTCGAAAGGCACTCTCATTCGACGCCGATCGAGCGGTGCTCCTTTCGGATAGGGATCTCATAGGCTCCGATACCCTTGCGACCTCCGCCGCCCTCGCCGCGGCCATAAGGAAGCTGGCCGAAGACAAACCTGTCGATCTCATCCTCTGCGGAAAACAAACCATAGACGGGGACACTGCTCAAGTCGGCCCAGGCATCGCCACCCGGCTAGGCTTCAATCAAATTACCTATGTCGGCGCTATCGAATCCATCGACGTAGAGGCGCACACGATTCGCGCCCGCCGTATCCTCGAAGCTGCCGAAGAAGTCGTCAAAGCGCCTCTGCCAGCGCTCCTCACCATTCTGAAGGACATCGGCGAGCCCCGTTATGCATTCCTTCCCGCCGTCATTCGAGGATTGCGAGCCGACATCCCAGTCTGGGGCGTGGTCGATCTCGACCTCGATCCGTCGGAGGTGGGACTTGCTGGTTCCGCCACTCAGGTCCGCCGCATCTCCGCGCCACCGCGACGGCAACGTGGCGAGATGATCGCCTCCGACGACGACAAACCGGACCGCACGGCCCATCTCCTCCTCGATAAGCTCTTTGCCGCCGACGTCTTCGGGAAGTCGACACTATGACCTTCGGCCCGAAAAAGTCAAAGCCGGTCGCCGAAATTGCCCCCAAAGCCTGCATCGGCTGCGAGCAGTGTATCCCCGTCTGCCCCGTCGAAGCGATCTCGATGGATTCCGAAGGCCTTGCGACCATTGATGTTGACGCCTGCACCGGCTGCCGCCAGTGCGTCGAAGTCTGTTCCGCCTCCGCCATCACAGTCCGACAGGAGCTGACGTCTCGTAACGCAGAGGCATCTTCCAAGGTCTCTGCTCGGCAGGAGCCGATCTCTGTCCAAGGTGAGGTCACTTCAGAAGTCTGGGTATTCGTCGAGCACGCCGACGGCCGGCCGGCTTCCGTATCGTGGGAGCTCCTCGGCAAAGGCGCCGGACTCGCCAGCGACCTTGGCGGACAAGTCTGTGGCGTCATACTCGGGCATAATGTCGATCCCCTTGCCGCCGAAGCTTTCTCCTATGGCGCGGAAAAGGTCTACGTTATCGATAATCCATCCCTCGCTCAATATCGCAACCGGCCTTACTTAATGGGCCTCGTCGGCCTTGTCCAGAAACACCACCCTGCAGTCTTTCTGCTCGGCGCCACGACGACAGGTCGTGACCTAGCCGGCGCCGTCGCAACCAGCCTTCAGACCGGTCTCACTGCGGACTGCACCGGTCTCGCGATTGATCCGAACACGAAGCTCCTCGAACAGACACGCCCCGCCTATGGCGGCAATATCATGGCAACGATCTTGTGCGAGCAACGCCGTCCCCAAATGGCCACCGTCCGCCCTCGCGTCGTGAAAGTCCCCGTACCAAACCCATCTCATACAGGGGAAGTCGTCCGCGAAGAGATCAGCCTTGTCGGAGAAGACCTGGTTGTCTGCATCCTCGATTGCGCTCGCGAGACCAATACCGAGTATGTGCATATCGAGAACGCCGATATCCTGGTCTCCGGCGGCCGGGGTCTCGGAGGGCCGGAGGGCTTTGACCTCCTCGCCGATCTCGCTCGCGCCCTTGGCGGAGTCGTGTCCGGTTCCCGGGGTGCCGTCGATCAAGGCTGGATCGACCACTCGCGCCAAGTAGGGCAGACCGGCAAGACCGTTCGTCCCAGGCTCTATCTCGCATGTGGCATATCTGGCGCAATCCAACACCTGGTCGGCATGGAAACCGCGGACGTGATCGTTGCCATCAATCGCGACCATAACGCGCCCATATTCGACGTGGCGACGTACGGGATCGTCGGGGATGCCAAGGAAATTGTGCCCGCGCTCACTCGTGCCCTGAAGACCCGCCTGCCGGGCAGGGGAGGAGCGGATGAGTAGCCGCAGCGAGAAGTTCGACGTCATTGTCGTCGGCGCCGGGCCGGCGGGCCTGTCCGCGGCGTACGTCCTCGCGCAGGCGGGTGTCAACGTTGCGGTCATCGAGCGCGGCGATTTCCCTGGCTCGAAGAACGTTATGGGCGGTGTCATCTATAGCCAGCCGGCGGCCGAGGTCTTTCCCCATTTCTGGCGTGAAGCGCCGCTGGAGCGCCACATCATCGAGACGCAGGCCTGGGTGCTCACAGAGAAGGCGGCCTTCAAGGCGGCCCACCGCCACGAAGCATTCGACCAAAAGCCCTATAACGCGTTCACCGTCTTCCGAGCGCGCTTCGACGAGTGGATGGCCGGCAAGGTCCGCGAGGCGGGCGCGCTCATTATCCCCGAAACCGTGGTCGAGTCGGCGATTAAGGATGATGGAAAAGTCGTCGGCGTGCGCACCGGCCGCCCTGATGGCGATCTCTATGCCGACGTCGTCATCGCCGCCGACGGTGTCAACTCTCTTCTCGCCCAGGACGTCGGCCTTCGCGGCGAAATACCGCCCGACCATGCCGCCATAGCGGTGAAGGAAATCATCGCCCTTCCGCGCGAAACCATCGACGACCGATTCAACCTCACCGGCGACCAAGGAGCAACCATCGAACTCTATGCAGATGCAAGCTGGGGCATGATGGGAACGGCATGGATCTACACCAACAGCGACTCTCTCTCCATCGGCGTTGGCGCCGTCATCTCGCAGCTCGTCGAGCGCGGCATCCAGCCCAACGATCTCCTCGAACACCTGAAATCGCATCCCATGGTCATGCCCCTATTGGAAGGCGGCGAAACACGGGAATACCTCGCCCATCTCATTCCCGAGGGTGGTCTCCACGGCATGCCGAAGCTCTACACCGACGGCATGCTCGTGGTTGGAGATGCCGCCATGCTCATCAACTCGATGCACCGGGAGGGCTCGAATCTGGCCATGACGTCGGGGAAGCTCGCGGCTGAAGCCGTACTCCATGCTCGACAGCGGAGCGACTTCTCTGCTCGTTCGCTCTCTTACTACGAGAAGCTCATCCGGGACAGCTACATCTACAAAGACCTTTACAAATACCGCAATATGGGGCGTTTCTTCGAGACCCATCCCGAGTTTTTCACCCTCTACCCCGAGCTCCTCAACGAAGCAGCCCGCGCAATGCTCACCGTCGATGGCATTCCCAAGCGAAAGAAGCAACGCTCCATCTTCTGGTCCGCACTCAAGCGACGATCCCTCTGGCGTATGGCCATCGACTTCTTCAAAGCATGGAGATCGGTCGCGTGAAAAAACTATCGCTCGAACAAAAACTTTACCTCAATGGCTTCCGTCCCGATACCGAGCCCCATCTCGCAATCAAGGACCCGGCCAAGTGCCGCGACTGCAAACGCAAGCAATGCACCACCATCTGCCCCGTCAACACCTATCGCTGGGAAAACGACCGGATCACCATCTTCTTCGAGGGATGCGTCGAATGCGGAGCCTGCCGCATCGCCTGCGCCGAATGCGGCAACCTCGAATGGCGCTACCCTCGCGGCGGCTTCGGCGTCAACTACAGAAACGGGTGATGCCAGACGCTCGAAACAAATCGCACGGTCGGCGCTTTCTTCGTCTAAACCGCATCAGCAGGAACGAGACCCTTATCAACGAAGAAACAAAAGTAAGCTGACCGAGGGTAATACCACCACGATGCAACTTCTCCACGCCGCCATCCTTGGCGTCATTCAAGGTCTTACAGAGTTTCTCCCGGTGAGCAGCTCCGGCCACCTCATCCTCGTTCGAGAGTTCTTCGGATGGTCGCTTCTCAACGACACGCACTGGAACACCATCTTCGACCTCTCGGTGCACGCCGGCACTTTCGTGGGCGTGCTCGCCTATTTCTGGTCGGATATTCTGCGGCTGGCGGGAGCATTTTTCGCGACGTTCCGCCATGGCATTGGCGGCATTGCCGAACGCCGACTCGCTTGGGTCATAGCCGTTGCCACGATGCCCGCAGCCCTCGCGGGCATCTTCGGCGAAGACGTCATCGAAACCTATATGCGTGAAGCCCCCATGGTCGTCGCCAGCCTGCTTATCTTCTTTGGGGTCGTTCTCTGGCTCGCCGATTTGCGCGGCCGCAGATCGCGTGGTCTGGAAGAAACCGGCTGGCTCGACGGCGTGCTCATTGGCGTTGCCCAATCCCTCGCCCTCGCCCCCGGTGTTTCCCGCTCCGGCATCACTATGACGGTCGGCCTCGCCTTCGGCATGACTCGGGAAACAGCAGCGCGCTACTCGTTCCTGCTTTCCGTCCCCATCATCGGCGGGGCTGCCCTCTACGGTCTCTACAACGTTGTCGGCGAACTCGCCAATCTGCCCGCCGGCAGCGTCCCCACTTTTGCCACCGGCTTCCTATCCGCCGCCATCTCTGGCTACTTCTGTATCCGATATTTCCTCAGCTACCTGCAGCGCCACGCCCTCGCGCCCTTTGTCATCTACAGGGTGGTCATAGGGGCATTCTTGCTGGTGTGGTTTGCCCTGCACGCCTAGGTCGAACTACTGTTCCGAGTGCCGTCTAGCTCGTGCCGCGGCCAATTTTGTCTTTTGCCCTAGCGAAGGAACCCGAATGCTCTCGCCACATAGGCGGCCATCTGGTCGCGGGTGACGATGGACTCGGGATGGTAGAGACCGTCATCGTAACCCTGTGTGACCTCGGCCGCGCGGATATACTCCACGTGTCGGAAAGCCCAGAAGTCGGGAGAGACATCTGGAAAGGAGGGCGTGTCAGTATAGTCCGGCACGTTGTCGTCACCTCCGGCCAGAGCCCGCGCGATGAACGCCGCCATCTGTCCGCGGCTCACGGCCAGAGTAGGCTGATAGGTCCCGTCCGCGTAGCCGCCTACGACGTGGGAGTCCACGGCATACTCAACGTAGTCCACAGCCCAATGACTGGCTGAGACATCAGAGAAGCTAGGAGTGCCCTCGAACTCGGGAACACCCGCATCGCCGCCAGCTAGGCTCCGCGCGATATACACGGCCATCTGGTCTCGCGTCACAACGGCCGTGGGCTGGTAGGTGCCGTCGAGATAACCGCCGACGATTTGCGCATCCACACAGGCCATGACGTAGTAGTAGGCCCAGTGTGGGTCGAGCCCCTCAGCTCCATAGCCCCACGCAGGCACATCGGGGAACTCGGTTCGGCGGATGCCCTGGAGCGCGAAAGGCGAGAGCCCAATGGTCTGGCCGCAGATGATGTTGTTCTCAGTATCGCGAGAGGTGGTGATGTCCTCCCATACCTCTGCGACTTCATCGTAGTGCAGGATCGCGAGTTCGCCCTCGGCCGCGGGCGGAACGTCTTCGTCAGTATAGGTCATGCAGAGCGTAATCGGCCCAGTCACCTCTGCTGTGGTGTTGAGTTCGTAGAACGCGTAGTCTAACTTGAAGCCGGTCGGGACCTCCGGCGGGTCATCGTCTTTCAGGATCGTCGTGACGCCTTCGCCGCTCACATCGGAGAATGTCACCGTCACATCATCGACGGTTACCTCCGGATCATCGGGGAAGGTATTGGGACCGTTCCAGCTGTGGCAAAACTCGCAGATGCTGTCCTCGGTAATCTGTTGCATGGTGTGGTCTGTCAAGTCGTATACCCAGAGATCGTTCTGATACGGGTAGTACAGTCCGGAGGGGTCAAAGGGAATCGCCGCCCTGAAAAGGATGCGGTCTCCTTTGGGCGACCAGTCCGGACAGGATGGGCCGGCCCCTTCTCTCACCCAGTCCCTTCGATGCACATCACCTTCTGGCATTAGATGCTCGTAGAGGTCTATGTGCTCGGCTACATCCGCGTCGGTCAGAAAACGCTCGAACAGAATTTGTAGGTTGCCCCCCTCAGCGTCGGTCAGCACCAGCCGCCTCCACAGGCCGCTCTCGCCGCCTTCGACCGCTTCCTGAACCGTAATGGAGGCAATGAGGCTTCCATCGGGTGACCAGTCTGCCGTTTCCCCCACATTCGGCACAACCTCCAAGTCGGTTCCGTCGACATCGACGGTCACAGCCCCAAGCCCAAGCCTTGTATAGCAGACGCGGAAGCCATTCGGCGACCACGTCGGGCCGAATGCGACGAACGTACCGGATGGCGTAACGCGACGGGCGTTGGTCCCGTCCGTATCCATCACCCAGATATGGAATCCTGCTTCACAAGGATACAGGGTCGCGGTTGGATCGGAGTGCATGAACGCAAGCTGGCTTCCATCCGGAGACCATACTGGCTTGCAGTTCACCCCACCCATTTCCGCCAGCGCACTGACGTTCACGGCATCTGATTCATCGAGGTTCGCGATCCACACGTCGGCCGTCATGGGTGGAGATGTGCCATCGTCAAGATAGTAGGCCACTCGTTGCATGTCGGGTGACAAGTCGGCATAGGGAAACATAGGGCCGGGGAGGCTTACGTTGTCGGACATCCCCTCGATGAAGTAGGTGTAGGCGCCGACGCCGTCCTCATTGGCGCTCACCAGAATCCTTCCCTCAATAGGCACGGGTGATTCCGCGGCCCGTGCTGATATGGGGGGAAGAGACAGTGAGAGAACGAGGATCGTCATGACTGCGCGCATGGCACGTCTCCTGTAGTCAAGCTATCGCAGGGACTGCTCACAGCGACACACTCAGGAAGGAAAGTCCCCCAGAAGATAATATTCGTTTTCCACCCTACCCACCCCTTTAGGGAAGTATAAGTTACAGCTATGTTGCTATTTTCAGGTCCTCAGGCGCACAACCTCCACCTCTCCCCAGGCCCCAAAGCTGTTCCCCACCACGACCACTCCACCAAGCGCCCTGCTGATTCCTTGCAGCCACGATAGGGCCGACTCGATATCGCCTGCATCCTGCACCCGATTTCCAAGCGCCGTCGCCGCCGCATCCGCCATCGCCGCCGTCTCCGCCAGCACGATCGCTGCATCGGCCTTTCCGAAGCTGAGCGAATGCCCCACCGTTCCTGACGATGTGCACAGCCCGAGCGGCTGTTCGACCCGTCCCACGCGCAGGCCGATCTTACCCGTGAGTGGTGAATCCCCCGCGTACACCGCCACAACTCTCGGTCGGGTCGTCCACAGGAAAACATCCCCTCCATTCTCTACGATCACCTGGTCGGTTTCGGCCAACAGCGCTTCTCCCACCGCCTCGGCCACTGCCCCAGCCACTGCCGCCATCGGCCCTACTTCGCATATCGCGGCCGCCTCGGCCATAAGTCTGATAATTTCGGGAGCGTCTCTCAATGGTTCCCGTGGTTCAAGCGCTTTCTCTAATTCAGGATCGCGCGCGCAGTATCGCTCCAGCCGGGACCGAATCTCGCGAAGCACCCGCTCCCCAAGCTGGGGAAGCGGGCGTTCAGCGCTAATCAGCAAGTCGGATTCGCCAACCTGCACTTCAAACGGATAAAGGTCGCTTTCAACCCATCGTCGATACGTGCGCTCCTCGCCGTCCATGTCCCGACGCTAGAACTGCAGCTCCATTGCTTTCACCGGACACGTCGGCACACATTCGCCGCACACGACACACTCGTCGGGGTTGAAGACCACCTTCATCGACGGCCGTTCCAAAACGAGCGCATCGGTCGGGCAGATAGCCACGCATGCCCCGCAGTCAACACAGCGCTCGTCGTTCTTCCAAATATCTTGAACGAGCGGCTGCACCCGAATCCCCATCTCGCGCAGATAGTCCGCCGCCCGACGGTAATTGCTTTCCTCCCCTGTTAGCTCGATCACCATCAGCCCTTCTTCAGCGGGATTGATTGATGCCCGGAGAATATTGAAAACCAGTCCATAGTCTCGCGACAGTCGGTACACGACCGGCTGCCCCGTCGCCGTCGGAGGGAAATGAAGCACAATTCTATGCGAGACATCCATCTCAATTTCTCTCCTGTAGTTCCTCTAGAGCCTCATTCTGCGCCGTGGGCGCATGATATGGCATTGGCTTCATAGTCATGGCTGAGTCAGCGCCGGGCAACCTCGCCACTGGGCTCGTCAGCTCGAACTTCGCATTGGCGATCCATTCTTTGAGCGATTCAGCAATCTCTTTCGCTCGTGGATAGCTCGAGAGCGGCGTCGTCGGGATGGACTTGCCATTGACCTCGATCGCCCCACTCTTCAACTGCGCGTAGTTGACGTGGGCTAGGATGTCAGGTTGCCGTTCGGGATAGGCCGATGAATAATCCACCACGGGCGCCAGAATGTCGGCGTCTGCCACTCCAGTTTCGACTGCAATTTCCTCATCCAAAACCGGAATGGGAATCCCAAGCCCAACCATGAGGGTGGCGCCATATCCCCGGAAGCTTGCCCCCCTTAGCCAGCGCGCTGACATCTGCTTGAGGTCCCCAAGGACCGCCAGCGTTCCAGCGCCTCCCGTCGGAATCCCCTTCTCATTACGCTCGACTGCAGGACTGTGCTGCGTGCCATTCCACACGACATAGCCAATCCCGCCGCCGAGGAAGATACGAGTGCCGATCCCTGTCGCCCGATATTGTGGGTCGTTCATCAACGGGGAGAGTTGTCCCGCGCTACAGTAGCTCCCCGTTCCCAAATGCGGTCGAAGCGTTCCCATGTACGTATAGATCGTTCTCTCTGAGGTATTGACAGCGACATTATAGTTCTGATAGCCATTCCTCGGGTTGAACAGATACGCCTCGTTCAGTTCATCGAGTTCCAGCCACGTTGTAAGCTCCCGTCGCGGATAGCAATCCGTACCGTGAGCCGTCGCCTCCAAGAGTACCCGCCGTCCCGCAACGAAATCCTCGATAACATGCCCTCCACCATATCGGAATTCACCCGGGAACACCGCATTGCGCGGATCCTCATCCGGAATCGCTGTTGCCCCGAGGTAGAGGTCGGCCGCCGCAATCCCCGCATACGCAGGCACCCGATTGAGCCGAATCTGCCCGCCTCCGAACTTCATTCGCGGTCGGGCGTGCCCGAGATTCATCATCACGCCGGAGGAGCACATAGGACCGAACGTCCCCGTGGTTACCACGTCGATGGAAGCCGCCGCGCCCTTCGGTCCTTTCTCGGCTACGACGTCCACCATCTCTTCCGCGGTCACCACGACCACATCACCCTTGCGAATCTTCTCGTTGATCTCCTCCAGCGTTTTCGCCATCCGCACTCCTCCTTTGCAACCCCGAGGCCGCTCAAAAGTTAGTGCGATTCCTCACTAACTTTTGAGGCATACTAGCAGAACCATTGCCCCTTGACAAGCACGATATCCCAAGAGAACATAACTATAGACTATAGGAAAACCGACGCCCACCCCCATTCGCCTTCCCTCTAGTAGTATACTCCCATCGTATTCTCCTGTGAACCCTTCACCTGGGGCCGGTTTGACCGTCAAGGGTGGGCTGGCGCGCTCAATTTTTCTGGTGAGCGCGCAACGAGAAGCAAAGCATCCTGGTCGTTTGCTGTGGGAACGAAAACGACGTGATTCTTCGGCTTCGCCTCAGGATAACAACTTGGCCTGATTCCACCACCATATCGACGCTAAACAGTCACACCCTCGGAGGCAATCGCATCTTATCCCACGAGTATGGCCTCCAGGCATGAGTTGTTCCTGCCTGCTTTTTTGATGCTGCCCCGGAAGCCGGCTTTGCGTGGTTTGGCCTTATTGATGATGTTGAACGTGTCGCAGCAGGGCCATGTTCTCGGGGACATGTGGCACTCTGGTCTTCGTTCACGGTCACGTCCAGCAGCGACGGATCCCGATCGGCCCATGGCCCTCCTCTATCTTCCCCCGATTCCAATAGCGGGTACCTCCCGAAACTTCGGTCTTCTTCGTTTCCTCATGTGAGCTGCCCTTCAGGCACAAGATGTAGTCGCCGACCTGCTAGGTATAGAGAATGTCAATCAGATAGGTTTGCGAATTTCACCCAGAGGCCCTGCGAACCCCCGCGCAGGGCTTTTTCGAAGCCACTCGTCGCTTCGCTTGTTTAGATGCGATTGCCCTGTCTGTAACCCGCTTCGGTTGTCACCCCCAGTCTTTTGTGGTACCATACTGATGGTAAATTCTATCGGGACTGGCTCAGTGGAAGAGTCTATTTATGTTAACGGGCAGTTTATGCCCCGATCCGAAGCAAAGGTCTCCGTTTTCGACCGTGGATATCTCTATGGCGATGGTGTTTTCGAGGGTATTCGCGTGTATAATGGCCGCGTATTCCGGCTTGACCAGCACCTTGAGCGACTGTATCGGGGAGCAAAGGCGATAGCGCTTGAAGTCCCCGTCACGCCGGAGGAACTGAAGGATATCATTTGCGAAACCGTCCGTCGTAACGGTCTGCGTGACTGCTACATCAGAGTCATCGTCAGCCGCGGCGAGGGGGATCTCGGGCTGAATCCAATGAGTTGTCGCGGCCCTGCAACAATCGTGGTGATTGCCTCCGATATTTCCCTCTACCCTGAGGAAGTATATGAGCAGGGACTCGAGCTGGTCACCTGCGCCACTCGCAGGAACTTGCCGACTGCTCTGAACCCCGAAATCAAAACCTTGAACTATCTGAACAACATTCTGGCGAGAATCGAAGTTATTCGTGCGGGAGCGCACGAAGGGCTCATGCTGAATCACGTTGGATATGTGGCGGAGGCAACCGGCGACAATGTATTTATCGTCCGCGAAGGTGTGTTGAGCACTCCACCTGCATATGCCAGTATCCTGGAGGGTATTACTCGTCAGGTGGTTTTGGAATTAGCGCAGGAAATGAACCTGCCCGCGCGAGAAGAACAGCTGACGCTCTATGAAGTCTACACCGCTGATGAATGCTTCTTGACCGGCACCGCTGCCGAGATCGTCCCAGTTGCTCGGTGCGATGGGCGAGTGATCGGTGACGGAAAGCCGGGGCCAATCACAAAGCGGCTCATGGAGCGATTCGAGGAGATAACAGTCACCGAAGGCATTCCGGTCCACTGACCGGTTCGATGACGAGTCTTCGGGGGAGACTGTTCGGCTTACCTGGGGCACCTTAGATTGGTGCTCCGAAGGAGGATAAGATGGCGGACGGCGAGCTGCTACAGCGTTTCACACCGCCTGCCATCCGCGTCGTTCAGTACGCTAAGGAAGAGGCGCGTCGGTTTCGCGGCAATACGGTTGGCACGGAACACGTGCTACTGGGTCTGATCCGAGAGCAGGACGGTGTGGCGGCGCGGGTGTTGGAGCGACTTGGGGTAAGCCTGGGGCGCGCGCAAAACGAAATCCGACGGCAAATGGAGATGATGGACACGCGGGCGCCCGGCCAGGGCTCTCGGAGCTGGAGCCCTGGTGCTCGGCGGGTCCTCGAACTCGCCTTGGACGAAGCTCGCGAGCTCAACCCCAAGCTCGGACTTCCCAACTTCGTAGATACAGAGCACTTGCTGCTCGGCTTGGTCCGCGAAACCGACAGCACCGCTGTGCGAGTCCTTCGTGCGCTGGGTGTCGATCTCGAGCAGGTGCGACGAGAAGTCATCAAGCTCCTCGGCGGCGCCGCGGCGGTAGCACCAAGCAGCCGACCGCGTTCAAGTACGCCTGTGCTGGATGCCTTCGGTCGCGACCTTACAAAGTATGCGAGCGAGGACAAGCTCGATCCAGTCATCGGACGAAACAAAGAGATCCAACGCGTCATACAGATCCTCAGCCGCCGAACGAAGAATAATCCATGTCTTATCGGTGAGCCAGGTGTTGGCAAAACCGCCATTGCAGAGGGCTTGGCGCAGCGCATAATTCGCAAGGACGTTCCCGAAGCGCTTCAGGGCAAGCGTGTCATAGCGCTCGACCTCGCCGGCCTCGTTGCGGGGACTAAGTATCGCGGCGAGTTCGAGGAGCGGATGAAGCGTGTCACCGATGAAATCCGCAAAGCAAGCGGCGAAATTATCCTTTTTGTCGATGAGCTTCACACCTTGATTGGCGCAGGGGCTGCCGAGGGCGCCATCGATGCTTCGAATATCCTAAAGCCAGCTCTGGCGCGGGGGGAGTTGCAATGCATCGGTGCCACGACGCTCGGCGAGTATCGCAAGCATGTAGAGAAGGACCCGGCACTCGAGCGGCGTTTCCAGCCGGTCAATGTCGATGAACCCACCGTTGAGGAGACTATCGAAATCCTCAAGGGGCTACGTGCACGGTATGAATCTCACCACCGGGTGCGTATCAGTGATGAGGCGCTTCTTGCGTCGGCTCGTCTGGCATCCCGGTATATTTCGGATCGATTCCTGCCGGATAAGGCGATCGATGTAATGGATGAAGCCGCCTCCCGGGTTCGTCTTCGCATCAGCGAGCCACCGGAAGAGGTAAAGCGGGTTCGACAGTCGCTCGAGGATGTCTCCCGCGAGCTTCAGAAAGTGGTCAGTATCAGCCCTCTCGAACGAGAGGAGGCCGACTATCAGCGCGGCGTCCAACTCCGCGACGAGCGGCACAAACTCCGCGAAGAACTTACGCAACTCGAGGAGAAGTGGCGGAAACAGAGAGCCGATCAGCGCGACGTTGTATCCGAAGAGGATATTGGCCATGTGGTGGCGGTTTGGACCGGTGTCCCTGTTTCTCGTCTAGCTGAGGGGGAAACTGAGAAACTCCTACATATGGAGGATCGCATCCATCAGCGCATCGTCGGCCAGGAGGACGCTGTCAAAGCGATTTCGCGCGCCGTGCGCCGTGGTCGCGCTGGTTTGAAGGACCCCCGTCGTCCTGTGGGCTCATTCCTTTTCCTTGGGCCTACTGGAGTCGGTAAGACTGAGCTGGCAAGGGCGCTTGCCGAATTCCTTTTCGATCATGAAGATGCGATGATCCGCATAGATATGTCCGAATACCGCGAGCGCCACACGGTCTCGCGCCTTATTGGTGCACCTCCCGGCTACGTCGGCTACGAGGAAGGAGGACAACTGACCGAGGCTATTCGCCGGAAGCCATACTCCGTGGTACTCCTCGATGAGATCGAGAAGGCCCATCACGAAGTATTCAACATATTGCTCCAAGTAATGGAGGATGGACGCCTCACCGACGCTCAAGGCCGAGTTGTGGATTGTCGAAATACAGTCCTCATTATGACGAGTAACGTCGGGACGAGTTCGGTCGATCTCGGCGTCGGTATGGGCTTCCGTACGGACTCAGACGAAGATATTCAGTCTTACCAGCGCATGAAAGATGTTGTTCTAGAGAGACTGAAGCAGGCTTTTCGTCCTGAGTTCTTGAACCGCGTTGACGAAGTCATCGTTTTCCACGCCCTCAGCGAGAAAGAAGTGAAGCGGATTGTAGATCTACTACTCAGCCAGGTTTGCGATCGAATCACGGGCCAGGGAATGAAGTTGACCGTGTCCGACGAAGTCAAAGAACTACTCGCCAGAGAGGGATTCGATAGAACTCTCGGAGCCCGGCCGTTGCGAAGAGCGATCCAACGACTCATTGAAGACCCGCTCTCCGAAGCGCTCCTCCACGGTGAATTTCAGGATGGCGACACTATCGAAGCGGTTCTGGTGGATGGCATCGTCACTTTCCGGCGGGCGGAAGAGCTTGCTCCAGTCACGAACTGACTGGCTTCGATGCACGCTAGGTAGCGAACGCAAATAAAAACTAGGCCCTCGCCACTCCGAGGGCTTTTGTGTATGTATGTGGCTCATGGCAAAGATGCTTGTTCGATATATGAGTGAGCATTGGGGAAGAGGAATTGTTGGTCTCTCCCGCGGCACTTTACGATCGCCGTGCATCGAGAAGCACGCAGGAATTTCACCAGACTCGACGGATGTATTTGTATCGTCAGGTGAACTTCAGGCAGTCGCGAGTAGCTAGCGAAAAATCCCAAGTGCGTTTGACATAGCCTGCGGTAGTGAAATTGAGCCAATGGAAAAGAGGGATCAGGAAGTTCCGGAGTCGAGATAGAAGGCTCATGCGCCTCGCCTCGCAGGTTTTTTTTTGTTGCTTAGTGTGCAGGCAGGCCTATAGTGTGCAGCTGGAGAATATAGCCATTGAGATCACGGCGGGTGTGACGTTCCTAGCGAAAAAGCGCGAGGTTCCATCCGGAAGGTTCTTCTCATAAGTAGAGAGACAAACAACACTCTGATGCGAAAGGAGGTGAGACGATGATCACACGGGTAGTTGGACTCCTGTTCAGCTTAGCTGTCGGCATTACCGCTGGCTATGTGGCTGTGAAGTGGTCGGCGCTGTATGTCGAGTTGTTTAAAGACTGGAGCCCTTTCGCGTACTTCGAGCAGACCTATACCATCCTCTTTGGAGCCCTTGGTACGTTACTTGGGTTCACGCTGGGAAGTCTTATCTATCGTCAAGCACTTGACTTATCTGGCGGGTTACTATCCGACCTGCGTCGCATACCGGGCCGAGACAAGGTTGCCGTCGTTCTCGGCGTCTTCATCGGGCTCGGCATTACAAGTTTGCTCGGGGCATTACTGATACGGGTTCAAGATTTTGGTCCGCAGCTGGTTTTGCTCGTGGGTATCATCAGCATCTACCTCGGCGTCGCCATCACCCTGAGTATGAAAGAGGAGTTGTACTTCTTCTTCCCGGGCCTGGCGAGACCGGCCGAGGGGATGAACGATGAATCGGCGGCCACGGTCCCGCCCAAACTCTTAGACACGAATGTTATTATCGACGGCCGCATTGCGGACGTTGCTAGGGCCGGATTCATCGAAGGTCACATTATGGTGCCTGATTTTGTCCTTGAGGAGTTGCATCTGATTGCCGACTCCTCAGATAGCCTCAGACGTAACCGCGGACGGCGAGGATTAGATATCCTCAATGGAATGCAGCAAGAACCAAAACTCGCCGTGCGGGTTCTTAACGATTACGATAACTCTCTGCGCAGCGGCGATCCTGTGGATGCCCGCCTCGTCCAACTCGCCAAGGAAATCGGAGGGGTTATCGTTACCAACGACTTCAACCTCAACAAAGTCGCCCAACTCCAGGGCGTTGAGGTTCTCAATGTCAACGAGCTCGCTAATGCAGTCAAGCCGGTCGTTCTCCCAGGCGAGGAAATGAACGTGACTATCGTCCGGGAGGGCAAAGAACCAGAGCAAGGTGTCGCCTATTTGGACGACGGAACTATGGTTGTCGTCGAGCGCGGGAAAGACAGCATCGGCGAGACCGTCAATATCATCGTGACCAGCGTTCTTCAGACAGTGGCCGGCAAGATGATCTTCGGCCATCCAATGGACAACAGCATCAACCAGCAGGAGCAGTCAGATCGGCGCAACCGCGATAGTGACGGCGGCGGGTCGCGGAGAAAGACTTCGCGGTCCAGATAATAAGGGCTTTGTCGAAATTGCAGGGAAGCCTCTGGCGGCGTATTCGCTGGATGTCTTCCGATCCTGCGATGACATAGAAGACATTATTCTCGTCGTCGCTCCGGAAGATGTGGAGCGTGCTCGAAGATGTCTTCTTCGAGCAGATGGCGCTCGAAGCGAGCGCGTTGTTGCTGGCGGTGACCACCGACAGGCATCAGTTGCTGCCGCCCTAGCCGAAGTTAGCCCGGCCGCAGAACTCATCGTCGTTCATGACGCTGCTCGGCCCTTCGTCACCGTTGAGCTGATCCGGCGTTGTCTCGAAGCGGCGGCCGAGCATGGCGCGGCCATCGCCGCAGTTCCCTCGACGGACACGGTGAAGGAGGCCCAGAAGAACGGATTTGTGGGGGCTACGCTGGATCGATCGAAGATCTGGCTCGTCCAGACTCCGCAGGTATTTCGGCGCAAAGTTTTGCAAAATGCCCATGACCGTGCCGCCAGAGACGGATACATCGAAACTGATGATGCGGCTCTCGTCGAGCAATCTGGTCACCGGGTCTACCTCGTACAAGGCGATCTGGATAATATGAAGATCACCTATCCTACCGATGTGCGTCGGGCGAAACAGGCTCTTGGTGAGAGACGGATGAGTATGTCAAGAGAAGCCCCGGTTCGATCGGGTATAGGGTACGATGCACATAGGTTTGCAGTGGAAAGGCCGCTGCTTCTTGGGGGCGTGCGGGTACGAGACGATCAAGGTCTCTCGGGGCATTCCGATGCAGACGTGCTCTGCCATGCGGTCTGCGACGCGTTGCTGGGGGCGCTTGGCATCGGCGATATCGGAACTCACTTCCCCGACTCTGATCCGGCCCTTACGGGAATCAGCAGCTTAGCGCTTCTTGAGCGGGTTGCGGGTATGATTTGCGCGGCAGGGTGGAAAATAGAAAACGTAGACACAACTGTGGTCGCCGAACAGCCGCGTATCGCCGAGCACGTACCTGCAATGCGCCGGGCGATGGCGACCGCCATGGGTATCGACGCGTCTCAAGTCAACGTAAAGGGGAAAACGACGGAAGGAATGGGCTTTACCGGCCGGGGAGAGGGGATTGCGAGCTTCGCCGTTGCAACGCTCCGACCGATTGAGAATACGCGCGCTGGCGCACATCCGAGGGAGTAACCATGCGGATCAACATCACCGCCAAAGGCGTCGCCGTACCGCCTGAGATCAAAGAGATCGCCGAACGAAAAATCCAGAAACTGGGGAAGTTACTTCGAAAAATAGACACGGTCGATATTACTTGTTCGCGAGAACGGCAGTGGCGTGTCGTCGAAATCATGATTAGTGCTGACGGTCTTCTCGTTCGGGGAGAAGACCGCGCGATAGACATCCGTTCCGCCATCGACAGCCTTCTAGACAAGTTAGAGCGCCGAATAAAGAAGTCGCGGAGCAAGCTAGTCGAGCACTACCGCAGCCATCCTGAGACTCAGGATGCATGGGCTGCCGCGTCGGGAGAGGCCGCCCCTGAAGACCTTGAACCCATGCTCGTTCGAAGCAAACGCTTCACGGTGAAGCCAATGAACCCCGAGGAGGCCGCTGCCCAAATGGAACTCGTCGGCCACGATTTCTTCGTGTTTCGAAATGCCGAGACCGAGGAAGTGAACGTCATCTATCGTCGCAGAGATGGCAACTACGGCCTGATCGAGCCTGAGTTCTAAGTATACCGCGGGAGAATGTCGCCGCATGCTGACCGTAAGCCAACTACGGGACCTTGTCCGCCAGGAATTCGGCGAGCATCTTGAGCGAGCGACACCCGCTAGCGTGCGGGACTTCCTCGACCGCTTGCAGCTACAGCTTCACGAAGATTCCGGCGAGGGCCCGCCCTACATAATCGAAGGGGAGGAATGCGCCCGGAGCTACGAGGAAGTCGTAGGGGAGTTCTTCTCTCAAGTGCTCGATTACGACCGCGACAAGGCGGTCATTCTCCTTTGGCTCCTCGCCTTCGAGCAGCACTTCGCTATGATTGAGGAGGACTACGCCCAGCGGTCGATGACCCTCTTCGGTGAATCTGACGGTGAGTGATCCAACACCGGCAGCTTAACCTCGATGCACCTGGCGGGCGAAAAGAGGACGCGGCAGAGTAGGCGCAGAAGCTCCATCGGAAGCGCCAATTCATATCGCTATCATTCCAGTGGCACGCGTGTCCCTGCTGAATGCACATCTCTGAGCTCGACTATGATCTACCCGGTGAACTGATCGCTCAGGAGCCTGCACGGCCCCGGGATTCTTCGCGTCTACTCGTGCTGGATCGTCCCAGCGGTCATATCGAGCATTTACGCTTCTGCGATCTGACAGAGTATTTACAGCCTGGCGATGTCGTAGTGCTTAACGACACACAAGTCATCCGTGCTCGCCTGCGAGGACGCCGTCAACCCGGAGGCGGCAGGGCCGAAATTCTCCTGCTGGCTCAGCACAGCGAGAGCGACTGGGAGGCCCTCGTCACGCCTGGGCGACGCATGCAGCCGGGACGACGCATCATCTTCGGAGATGGTAGTCTATGCGCGGAGATTCTCGACCGGACTCCGAGCGGTAGCAGACTACTCCGCTTCTCGAGCGCGAGCGACCTCTCCACCGAGATCGCTCGGGCCGGCGAGATGCCCACCCCGCCCTACATTCATCGACCCATCGACCGGGACGAAGATTATCAGACTGTGTACGCCCGCGCTCCAGGCGCCAGCGCTGCTCCGACTGCTGGGCTTCACTTCACTCCTGCCATCCTGGATGCGGTTCGGTCCCAGGTATCTGCTGTCGTCACCATCACGCTCCACGTCGGACTCGGAACCTTTCGGCCGATTCACACGGAGCGTGTCGAAGATCACGACATGCATGCCGAGTCCTACAGCATCTCTCAGAATGCTGCCGACGTAATCTCGCAAGCGATGGCCGAAGACAAACGAATTGTTGCTGTTGGAACAAGCACCGCGCGCGCTCTCGAAGCGGCTTTCACAGAAGGCGGTATCATTTCAGGCGAAGCTGCCACGAAGCTCTTCATTTTGCCAGGCTATCATTTCCGAATCGTCGGTGCTTTGCTCACGAACTTCCACCTGCCACGTTCGACGCTGCTAGCCCTTATCTGTGCGTTTGCCGGGCGAGACAATATTTTTCGCGCCTACCGAGAAGCGATCGATCAGAAATATCGGTTCCTGAGTTTCGGCGACGCGATGTTTATCACTTGACACCCGAGGAACGAGCGTGAGACCGGCGGAGCTGGCCAAGATGTTCAAACTGGAGGATACCTACTGGTGGTTCGTCGGCCGGCGCCAACTTGTTCGCGAGCTTCTACTACGTCATCGTCCCCAGTCGTCTGCTATCACCATCCTCGACCTTGGGTGTGGAACGGGAGCAACCCTGAAGGAAATCGAAGATCTGGGCACCACCGTTGGTATAGACCGTTCTTCGGATGCCCTTCACTTCTGTCGACTTCGCGGGCTTCGCAACCTTGCTCTGGGTGATGCCCATGCGGTGCCCGTCGCAACTAATTCGGTCGACGCTATCCTGGCGCTCGATCTTCTCGAACATATAAAAGATGACGTGGCTGCCGCGCAGGAATTGGCTCGCGTTCTTCAGCCGGGCGGAGTTCTCGTTGCCACCGTTCCGGCGTGCCCCGAACTTTGGAGCGAACACGATGAGGCACTTGATCACATTCGGCGCTATCGTGCTACGCGCCTGCGCAACATCATTGAGAATGCCGGCTTCGACATCGAGCGAATTTCGCCAGTCATCAGTGCGTTGCTGTTGCCTATCGCTCTGCTCCGCCTCATCCAGCGGATTCTACCTCGAAAGAAGGATGCTCCGGAGACTGCATTCATCATCCCTCCGCCACCGGTCAATTGGGCTCTTATTATGCTGCTGAAACTAGAGCGACTCTGGTTACGTCGGTTCAACTTACCGATTGGCGTATCGCTCTTTGTCGTTGCCCGAAAACCCGCTCACTAGGGGAAGTTCTAGAAGCTATTTCATAACCTAGGCCAAAACGGCCCAGTTGACCCATAGATGCCTTTGTAGAGGTTATGAAATGATCTCTACTCACCATTAGAATCTCTCACAGATCAGTCGGCATACGCGATTGGTTCTCACGAAGTTCATATTTGGTTCACAGCCCTGTCGTTGTGTCGTGTCCCACGCGATGTTATAATCAAGTCAGGAAGAAACGATAACTATGGCGTTGGAAATCCGAATTATCGGCAAGGGGTGCTTCTTCTGCAACGAGCTGAAGAAGATCGTCGATGGTTTAATCGCGGATATGACGCTTGAGGACGCGAAAGTCGAGCAAGTCCATGAAGTCGAGGAACTCCTCGACTTTGGCGTCGTAAACCCTCCCGCGTTGGTGATCAACGGGAAACTCAAGATGATGGGGCGAGTATTGGTCCGAAGTAGGATATATAAGGCCATCGAGGAAGAGCTCGCCGCAATGAAAAACCAGAATGGTGGGGGAATACAGTGAGCACCGAATCCGAGCAGATCAGCGGTCATGGACGAAAGATCCTCGTCGTCGACGACGAGGATTCAGTCCGCGAGCTCATAGAGCTCTATTTGAAGAAAGAGAGCTTCGAAGTTGTCCACGCGAAAGATGGCAAGGAAGCTCTCCGCCTCAACGGCGAGCATCATCCAGATCTCATTATCCTCGATCTTATGCTGCCCGGCATTGACGGATGGGAGGTCTGTCGCCAGATTCGAACGGGATCCAAAGTGCCGATCATTATGCTTACCGCTCGCGCGGAAGAGATAGACAGGATTGTGGGGCTGGAACTCGGTGCAGATGACTATGTTGTTAAGCCTTTCAGCCCGCGTGAGCTCGTCGCTCGCGTCAAGGCGATCCTGCGCCGCGGCACCTCGGCGGCTGAAGAGTCCGAGATCCTCAGCTTCCCCGATTTGCGAATCGATCGCGTCCAACACAAAGTTGAAGTCAACCGAGAGGAAGTTCATCTCACCCCGACTGAGTTTCGCCTTCTGTGGTGTCTGGCCAGCCGACCGGCCCGCGTGTTCAGCCGGGCGGAACTTCTCGATCGCATTTGGGGCTACGACAGCGAATCAGATGCCCGCACTGTAGACGTTCACATCAAGCGCCTGCGGCAGAAGACGAAGGCTGCGGAGTCTAAGTCGTTCTCCATCACAACCGTTTGGGGCCTCGGGTACAAATTCGAAACACTTGCCGTCTCAGAGCCGCTATCTGCCGCCGACGCTGACGACGCTTGAGGCCGATGCGCAGCCTGTTTTGGAAGGTCTTCCTAGCGAACCTTCTCACACTTCTGGTCGCCATGGCGACCGTCAGCCTCCTTCTGACAACCACAGTGCGCAATCTCTACATGGAACAGGCATCCAATCAGCTCGTTACCTTTGCCGGAAGGACCGCGCGAGAATTGCTCCCATATCTGGGAGACCCCGACAAGAAAGCTGAAGTGAGCGCGCGCCTTCATCTCATCGAAGTGAGCACGGGCAATTATATTTGCCTCGTGCAGCAAAGTGGCTCGGCCGATCAGACCTACGGACAGGGACCGAATGAGGATGGCGAGAAGATCGGTCCCGGCGCAGCTCGTGTTGAGGCAGGAGGCACAACTATCGTGTCAGGCTCTGCCGGCCCATGCGGGGAAGATATGCTTCTCGCCCAATGGAACTTCCCAGACAGGACCGGGCAACCTTGGTCCCTCTATGTTCGTGCCAGCCTGGCTGGGGTTGTGGAGGATACGGTTTGGCAGCTCCGTCGGCTCGTCCTGTTGGCCGTGCTTGCGGCCACTGTGATTTCGGTTCTCGTCGCTATTGCCTTCTCACGGCGGGTCGCCGAACCGCTTCAAGGGATGAGAGGGCTAGTTGCCGAGATGGCGAGTGGGGATTTCTCAAGGCGTCTCAATATCACGGAACCGAGCGAAGTCGGGGAGCTCGCCCAATCCTTCAATGCCCTCGCAGATGGACTTCAGAATACACTCGGCGAGCTAAAACAGGAGCAGGCTCGGCTGCGCGGCATTCTCGCCTCGGTCGCCGAAGGCATTATTGCCATTGATAACCAAGGTCGCGTTTCGCTCATCAACCCGCAGGCGGCTGAGCTTCTGAAAGTCGATCCATCCGGCACTCTTGGTTCCGCGATTGCGGAAATGCCTCTTCCAGACAAAGTTGTCGAACTCTTCGGCCAGTGTCTTCAATCTCATGGGCTTTGCACGACCGAGTTCATGCTCCCAGAATCCCGACGTCACCTCGTCTTAAGTGTAGCTCCTGCCCGCGGGGAAGAGCAAGGTTGGGGTGCAGTCGCTATCGTGCGAGACATCACCGCAGAGCGACGACTCGAAGAGATGCGACGGCAATTCATTAGCGATGCGTCACACGAAATCAAGACGCCCCTAACCTCCATTGGCGGCTTTGCTGCCGCCATCGCCGATGGCACCGCTGCGACGCCCGAAGAACAAACCCGTAGCGCCGCTCTCATTCTCCGAGAGGTCAAACGTCTAACCCGTCTCGTGAACGAGTTGCTAGACCTCTCTAGAATCGAATCTGGAGCCGTCCAGCTCCGCCTGGAGAATATTCGCCTTGATGATCTAATTCGAGATGCGGTCGAAAGCTTCGGTGCCCAAATGCAAGAAAAGAACGTGGACACACGGCTCGAACTTCCGAAAGACCTTCCTCTGGTGCGCGCTGATTATGATCGAATCTATCAGGTGCTCGTCAATCTCCTTTCGAATGCATTGCGCTATAACCCGCCTGGAAAGCCCGTTGAGATCTCGGCTCGCGCCGAAGAGAACTGCGTTACGGTCGATGTAGAGGACAGGGGGCCGGGCATCTCCACCGACCAGCTATCCCGCATCTGGGAGCGCTTCCACCGAGCGGACCAATCTCGAGCCCGCCGCGAAGGCGGCACTGGTCTTGGCCTTGCGATCGTGCGTTCCATTGTTGAAGCGCACGGAGGTGTGGTATCCGCGAAGAGCGAAGTCGGGAGAGGCGCCACCTTTTCCTTTACGTTGCCAATCGCATGAAAGAAGAAAGTACGCTCGGCAGTAACGACAGTCAATCTCTGCATCGGCCTTCATCCCACTCTTGGGTGGAGATCGACTTAGCCGCTATCCGAAACAATGTCCGCGCGCTCAAGAAGTTCATCGGTCCGCAACGGCACCTGTGGGCAGTTGTCAAGGCAAATGCCTACGGCCACGGAGCTGTTCCTGTCGCGACAACAGCTCTCGCAGCCGGTGCCGATGGCCTCGCCGTCTCGTGCTTGAGCGAGGCGGCGGAGCTTCGGATGGACGCCGGAATCCGTTCCCCCCTACTCGTGTTGGCTCCTGGCGAAGAACGTGCGGCGGCGTGGATGGTGAGATTGGACATCATCCTGACTGCTTGCTCCAGAAGCATGATGGAGAGTCTCTCGAAAGCGGCACGACGGCTGGACAAACCCGCTCGAGTTCACATCAAGGTCGATACGGGAATGGGACGGCTTGGTATTGCTCCCAACGACGTCGTTGAATTCGCTCGTTACCTCGCTGAGACGCCGGGTATCCAAGTAGAAGGAACGTTCTCTCACCTCGCAACTGCCGAATCGGAGGATCCCGCCTACGCGCATATGCAACACGAGAAGTTCGCCGCAGCGCTAGTTGCTCTGGACGAGGCCGGACATGCGCCGGGGATGCGTCACCTTGCGAATAGCGCTGCCACCCTTCGCTTCTCAGACATGCTATACGATGCCGTTCGAACTGGGCTACTCATTTACGGTATTCAACCCGACGCGCCGGGACCAGCTCACTTGGAACTCTGGCCGGCTATGTCGTGGAAAACGCAGATTTCGTTCGTGCACAAACTTCCGGCAGGAAGTCGTGTCTCATATGGCAACACCTATATCGCAGCGAAGGATTCGATCATTGCAGTCTTACCACTCGGTTATGCTGACGGCTATCCAAGAAGCGCCTCAAATCGTGCTCGCGCATTCGTGCGCGGCCAGACATGCCCCGTAGTTGGTGTGGTCTGCATGGATCACACCATGGTCGATATCACCGACGTCGAAGATGCCCAGGTCGGAGATGAAGTCATATTGCTCGGCCGACAGGGAAAGGACAACATTACAGCGAACGAACTAGCGGCAATGGCAAATACAGTCGTGCATGAGGTGCCGACATTGATCGGGCGGCGCGTTAAGCGTGTTTATCTCGATCGGGATCGCTTTTTGCACCCTGATCTGGTCGTAGAGGGTGAGATGAAATGAACCTTCCTGGCGCGTTTGCTGTCTTTCTCGTTCTACTCCTCATCCTCGCCTCGCCCTACGCCCTCGCCCAGCAGGTGGAGGGAGGCGAGCTGCCCGATTTCAGCAGCCGTACGGTTCCCGGGGAGTCCGTCATAGATCTAGCCGACTTTGTGTCCGACCATCTTGCCGGGACCGGGATGGTGCCCGAGTATGCGCAAGTCGAGACCGCAGATGGGAACCTCAGAACTATCTCCGCAGTTGAAATCTTCACCCTTCTTGCTCGATCGACTTATCTCTGGCGAACGACGGGGAATCTGCCGGAGGCGATTCCAATTGCTCCCGACCAAGTCAGCCCACCTGTGCTTGATCCGCAGGATGCGGTGGCGGCCCTAGAAGAACCGGAATTGGGGCGCGATATTCGCACCGAATCATTCTTGGCGCAGTGCCAGCCGGTGATTCGGTGGGTTGACCGACTCCAAGTTGTCCCAACTGCAGTCTGGGTTGAGGGCGAACGGCTTTCGGCAGCCGAGTATTTGGCTGGACTCGCGATTTGTCTGAGCTATGCCTATTGGGAAGGAGAACTATACGAAACCATTTTCATTGGTTTATACGCCCCGCCTCAATCTTGGATACCGGAGGGGGCAGAGTTGGTCCGCCACGCGCCGGGTGAGGCTCATGGTGAGCAGGAATCATTAGATCTAGCGGAAGCGGTCAGTGACGAAACTGCATGGAGCTCCGAATCAGAAGTCGAAGGATCGTATTTGACGGACACTGATCCACAGGGCCACGACGATTCTTTGTTTTATGAACCCGAGCCCCGTCTAGTCGCGTTTCCAGATCCCGGCACGACGGTGACCGGGCGCGTCGATGTCGTCGCACACTACAGCGGCCCACCGGCCCGCTTCGTGATCTTTACCTTCGACGGGAAACACGATGTGATTATCAACTATCCTCCGTATAGCTTCGAGTGGGATACATCAGACCTTGAGCCGGGGTCACACACGGTAAGGATTCAGGTGCTGGGTGACACTGAATTTGTTCTGGCCGATCAAGTGAGCGCCTATAGTATAGTGGCGCCTCCTCCCACGGCGTCTCTCAGAGGTCTAAGCGACGGGGCATAACACACGCAACAGCTTTCGGGGTTGTCCAACAGCACCACCTACCGGGACCAGTAAGAATGGGCCTAATCCGGCCTGATACGGTTATAGTGAACTGGTTGTTGATGTTGCCCTTCTTTGCGGCGCTGTGCGCCGAGCTGTTTCCCCGTCTCGCTCTCCCAGTGAACACGGAACGTGAGGCCGAATCGCTTCGGCGAGGACCGTATCTCCTTGGGGCTCTCGCGTCCCTCATGGGCTGCTTACTGGGATGTTCACTTCTCCCCCAACTCTCAAATGGGTCCATCATCACAGCCGACTACTGGTGGACGAAGGACCTCTATCATCTTCGTTTCCAAGCCGACATATTGATGATCCCAATAGTCGTTTTGATCTGCCTCGTGGGGATGGTTCTGCATCTCCACCTCGCTGGTCTGCCTGTTTCGCGGGAGCCGCACCACCGAGCTGCACTGCTGCTTGCCGCGCAAGGCTGCGCCATCGCCTTATGCCTGAGCGCCGACATCGTCGTGTTGTTTTTCTTTCTCGAACTAACACTTGTAGCATTGTGGTTCGTGATTGAGCGCGAAGACCGCGATGCAGGAAACATCCTCCTCGCGAGTGTGTATGTCGGTAGCCTCGTGCTCCTTGCCGGATTGCTCGTCATCTGGCTGCAGTGTCGGGAAACCTCAATTTCTGCTATACCGTTCCTGCTCGTGTCCGCCGAGCCATCACTGCTGCAGATAGTAGCGTTGTTGCTTCTCATCGGTCTGTTGCCCCGCCTCGCCTGTGTTCCGTCACATAGCTGGCTCATCAGTACGGTGTCGTCGACGCCAGCCTTGGCTTTCTTGCCAGCCCTATTGTTGCCCATAGTGGGGGCGAGCGCGCTCCTTCGACTGCTGCCGGGGGGGATGGTCCTGCCGATGGTTCCCTCTTTAGGAGTCGTTGCTGCTGCTCTCGGTGTTGCGACTTTATGGGTGGGAGCATTACGGGCGTGGTTCTCTCGAACCCTAGGGCATATGGCGGCCTGGCTGACCATCGCGCATTCCGGCTATCTTCTTCTCGCCATCGGAGCGGCCGCGAGTCCCACCGCACCACCCGTTTTCATCCAGACAGCGACGCTCCATCTGCTCACGGCGCCGCTTGCTTTGCTCTGCCTCTGGCTCGCCGTCGGTACGCTCCGCTCATCCTTTGGAACCGATCGGATCAGCGACCTGGAGGGCGTCTTCCGGAGCGCCCCTCTTCCTTTATGCGGATTTTTGATCGGGGGCTTATCTCTAGCCGGTTTGCCTCCTTTGCCAGGCTTTCACATGCAGCGCTTTCTTGTCTCCGGTGTGATGGGGGAGGGGATGTGGTGGTCAATGACGGCCATCGTCGGCGCGGACATCATCATTGCCGCCGCCGTGTTTGATGTGGCGAGGCGGCTTGGATTCGGCAAGAAAGCGAGCCCGGTCCGATGGAGAGCCCCTTGGCTAACCGTGAGTTTAGCCCTTGCTGGTATCGTGCTCCTGACCGTGGCCGTCTTCCCTGCGCCTCTCATTCATTGGTCCGAAGCGGCCTTGCGAACGGCCCTATCCATATCTCCGGCTGGAGGGTCTGCATCCCAATGACTCCTGAGGCATCGGCAACAACGCTTGCGGCAATTGTAGGATGTACAGTCCTGTTGCTGGGCGCTGCAATACTCAGCATCCGTGCTCGGACCAATGCTGAAACCTTGGTATGGATGGTGGTCGGCGGTATCGCCTACGCGCTCTTTGGCCTCGCTGCCGGCATGCAGACAGCAGACTCAAATGGACTTCGCGCATGTCTTGTGCAACTGACCGCCGTGCTCCTTTCAGCCGCACTTGCCGCGCTTGTGATCCCCAAACAAAAACCCGAAAACTTACCCCAAAGCTCCTTGAGCGCTCTCCTAGCCCGACTCGCGTGGCTCAGTCTCATAGGCCTGCCACCCGGCGTGGGGTTCCACGGAAAGCTCTTGGTCTATCGCAGCCTTCTCGAAGCAGGCTGGATGTGGGCTCTCGTCTTGTCGCTGGTGGGGAGCGCAATCGCATTGATACCGTTCTTCCAGATGACGGGTTCGGGCCGGTGTATTCCGATTCGCGGGCTTCGCGCAATGTTCGCTACGGGTCTCGCCGTCCTCACGATGGCCCTCGGGGCCTATCCCGCACTTGCGATCGATTTTGCAGACTTCTTGCTCGGAGTCAGCTTCATATAATAGCTGGATAGTATTTTAGCAGTGGGGAACTTGAGGCGGATCGGTTACTGTGTTATCATCGCTGGCGATCTTCGATGAAGAGGTGAAGGAATGAATCGGATGTGTGTAAGGGTCATTCTCGCGGTGGTGGCTTTGGCGCTTGTGTTTGCGTTGAATGGCTGCAAGACAAAGCAGGCGTCCACCGAAGCACCCGCCGCCCAGGAGAGTGAGGCGTCGAAGACGGTGGAGCCGTCACAGGACGTTTCGAGCCCCAAGGAAACGGAGGAGCCAGTGGAAGTCGCGCGCAAGCTCGGCACGGAGACAGATGCCGATGTGGTTGCAGCAGAATCCGGTCTCCAATACATCGATGTGAAAGTCGGCGATGGCGACGAAGCGAAGTCGGGAGAGGTCGTGTCGGTGCACTATACCGGCTGGCTCGTCAGCGGCAAGAAATTCGATAGCTCGGTCGATCGCGGTCAGCCGTTTGAGTTTCCGTTGGGCGCCGGCCGCGTCATCAAAGGTTGGGACGAGGGTGTCGCCGGGATGAAAGTCGGTGGAATTCGAAAGCTCATTATCCCCTCCGACCTTGGATACGGAAATCGCTCGGTCGGACCGATTCCAGCTGGATCCACTTTGATCTTCGAGGTAGAACTGTTAGGCGTGAAGTAGGATGTATTCGAAAAGAGGAATATCTCAACGGCGGCGTCGTTGACGCCGCCGTTTCGCATTTTCGGATGGTTGGCATGAATGGAAGCTGATTATCCGCCGGGGTAATCGAAGGAACTCCAAAAGCGTGTTCCGCTGGCGACCGACGGTTCCGGACGATTGTGGCTCTCTGGGTTAGTCTACTTGCAGCCCGAAATTTCTAGTACTGACCCAATCGTAGCTTCGTCGTTCTCCCGCCCCGGTGAAGCATCACGCTGTTCGAAGAAATATCAACAACCTCGTAGCCCTCGAACACATCTCCTTTTCGAACGAGGAATCGGTTCTCACCACGCCGCAGAAGAGCTACCATTGGATCGCCCTGTATCACGCCTGATAGCCAAAGCACCCCTGGAGGCGGCACAGAAGGCTCTTCGCCTCCTGCCGGGGCGGCCCACTCTGGCGGGGGCAACGGCGGTAGCGTTCTCGAACCCGACGCTGCCTTCCGAGATGGTGTCACCGGCACCGCCGGCTTGACAACATCCCGCTCTATAGCAGGGCTCGGTGATACAACTGCTTTTGACTCATCTGAGTCGACCGCCGTTTGATCTTCATCCTCAGCTTCATCCAACACAGGGATTATTTCTTCTCGCACTCCCACCTCGGGCTTACTTTTTTCTCCGCATTCGAGCGTAACCGGAGGAACAACCCTTACGACCCGTATTGACCCTTCATCGGTCGCATCGCGATTTGCCGCAACCCGCGACAGCATCAGCCCTGCGACCACCATAAGGATCGCGGCAACGAGCGCCATCGCCTTTGGAGCACTGAGCCCGCTGAACTTCATCGACACCTCGTCAGGACGAGCAAGCGCGCCTCTCGGCAGCCTGTATCAGTGCAGTATTCAGGCCGGCGCTTAGCTCTCCGCCTCATTCATGCCATACTTCTAAGCCCATCCAAGAAGGTCCTCAGGGGCATTGTGACTCAATAGAGAGGTCGCGCGAACCGTTCGCTTTGCTGACGGCATCCAGAAATCCATCCAACAACCAGCCAGTAATGGTTTCACTCCCTCTTCAAACTGCCCAAACCACCCCTCATTTGTGGAATAACCTCCCAATACGCTGTGGCAGCGCATGCGCCCGTTCGGGGACCGTCCGGCGCGCACCGGAGGCAGGGAAATGTCAGCACCTTCACGGGTGATCCCCGTGCCCTGTAGCTATGCAGCGATCAGGGAGGGATAGGTGGACGAGCTGGAGGCAACAACAGTCCGCCAGTCCGATTTCGACGAATATCGTCGATTATTGGCGCGCGATCCGAATTCGCTCCGCTTCGCAGAATATGCCGAACGCCTTCGCCAAGTTGGGATGCTCAAAGAAGCAAAGGCTATCTGCGAGGAAGGTCTCGCGCGCCGTCCCGCCTACGCGACTGGATACGTTGTCATGGGCAGTATACTGCACGATTCCGGACAAACTGAGAAGGCCGAGATGGCATGGGCACAGGCGCTCCGACTGGACCCCGGACACCCGCAAGCTCACTTTCGGCTCGGCGAGCTTTTCCTCGACCGGGGCGAGCATGAAAAAGGCATGGCGGCCCTCGAAGCGGCGTTGCTCTACAACCCCGATTTTCCCGAGGTGCGAGCAAAACTAGTCGAGGCCCGAGGTCCTGACTGCGGACTTCGCTCGACGACCACCTCATCTGAAGAAACGCGCAGAAAACCCGGTGAGCGGCCAGCATGGTTGACCGCCGATCAATATGATTCATTCATACGTAGCGTTCTTGAACTGCCCAATGTTGAGGCGGTCGAGCTTATCGACGACGACGGTACACACCTTGCGGGGGCTTTGTTTGACACCTCAACATCCAGCGCCCGAAAAGCAGCCGTTCAACTGGTTGCCGACGCACGCGCCATGTTATTCAGGCTCGGTGCTGGACGCCTTCGTTCCATCTTCGTTCGCACTCCCACAACCGCCGCCCGTTGTGTTCCCCTCGGCGACCTTATTCTCTTGGTCGCCGTTATAAACCAGTCGAGCGCGGGCGAAACCGACCGCTGTATTGAACAGTTGCTAGATCGAGAGATGGCGGTTGAAACTGGCGATGGGGGTCATTTAGATGAATGAATCGGATACAGCTACCAACGGTGCCGGATTGAGCACGGCACTTGACACCTTGCTTCAGACGAGCGGATCATTGGCTGGCATGCTCTCCAGTGAGGACGGCTTCCCTCTCGCCACCCGCACAAAGGTGCCCCTCGACCGAGATTGTTTCGCAGCGGCAGGCGCCATCATCGGGCAGCTCGCTCGAAGATTCGTCGCGGCTGCCGAGAGCGAAGCGCCCGATCTCGTCGTTCTCGAATCGAGCAAATATAAGTTCGTCGTTCAGTCCGTTTCCCTCGGATACCTCATGCTTATCGCGGAGCCCACCGCCGAAACCGAACCCATCGTCTCAGTGCTCCAAATGACCTCGAAGCAAATCGCCTGTATGGCATCCGACACTCCCGGTGCCACCGATACTGACATCATGCCTTGTAACCACATAGACTCCCCGACAGACCGATCGGCCAGAGAGCCGGGTGAGGTGCGACAATGATCGAAATAACTGGTCTCACAATCAATCAGACTCAACTCACAGAACTTGAGGGTGCCATGAAGGAGATGCTCGACGGCTCAAAGGCTTCAAGCGTTCTTCTTATTAACAGCGACGACGGAAGTCTCATCGCTGCACAAGGATTAACAGAAACGCTGGATACGACATCGCTGGCGGCCCTCGCCGCAGGAGCCTTCGTATCGACACGAGAAATCGCCCGACTTGTCGGTGAGCCCGAGTTCACCGTTCTCTTTCACCAAGGCAAAAGACAACACGTGCACGTCAACGTCGCAGGTTACCGCGGTCTCCTCATGACACTCTTCAATGACGACACAACCGTTGGCCTCGTTCGTCTCTGCGCCCGCAAAGCATGTCTTCGTATTCAGCAGGTTCTCGAACGTTAGCTTCTACCCGCACAAATAGGAATGGCCCCGCTCTGAGCGGAGCCATTCCCTGCAAACTGGTTCGATGCCTCCGGCCTAAGCCCAGCTGATTGCCTCCGCAGGGCACCCATCAATTGCTTCTTGAATCTGATCTTCACTGGCCCCTGTGGGATTCTTAACTGTGGCAATGTCGTCGTCGCCCATCTCGAATACCTCTGGGCACAGCTCGATGCAGGCGCCACAGCCCGTACACAGATCTCCATCAACGACGGGTTTCTTCATCGTTATATTCCTCCGAACAAGTGATGTATCACTGAGCAGCCGCCTTCTGCTGCGACGGCGAAATCTTCGCCATTGACTCGGCTCTTCCTCCTCACCCAACCTCAAGAATCGAGCTCGAAGTAGGATCTGCCGGCCAAATATGGCGAGTCGTCCTGGATCCGAGCCGACACTGAAGACCCTCCCCAAAAGGCGAGACGTGCTTGCTGATAAAACGATGTCAACCGGGACGACCAAAGCATTATAAGCAGGTCTTTCTCGGGGAAGAACAGACGAACAAATAGCTCTGTAGCAAGAGCTTCATAGTGTCCTGTATAACAAGAAAGGGGAGTGCGTTTTTCCTCAGCGAAAGGAGCGTATGCGGACTGGATTCTATAGTGGCACCGGGTGGATTTGAACCACCGACATGGCGGTTATGAACCGCCTGCTCTGCCTCTGAGCTACGGTGCCACACATTACACATATAATAGCCGAAAGGCCTCGGGGCGACAAGAGGAACGTTCAGGCGTAATTCCTAACGCGCCGCGGGAGGAGTTTCAGAAGAGTTCAATAATCGTGCGAGGAGCGGAGTTTTGCAGTTATTTTCGCACCAGTAGTCGCTGCTATGAAAGAAGCCATGGCCTTTCCC
>Ga0180437_10000650_pt1 | contig 64205 bp, 65 predicted proteins | sample SS_ome_4_FD_132410 | JGI IMG/M metagenome (GOLD analysis project Ga0180437, IMG submission 132410) | Hypersaline lake sediment archaeal communities from the Salton Sea, California, USA - SS_3_D_1 metaG | ecosystem: Environmental > Aquatic > Non-marine Saline and Alkaline > Hypersaline >...
CTTTTATCCAGCGCGAATTAGACCAGCTAGTTTCCTCCGATGTCAATTTGAAGGTTTTCGCGGAATCCCCAGACCCAAATTTGATCGAAGATGAAGCATTCAATGCCTGGATGTATAGTACAACTTACACTGATCCGATATTAACCAGCAGATTGGTTGGTTTATTAATTTATTTTCTGTTTCGACATCCAATAAAAACCTTTGAATTATTTTTCTATGTCCTATTTCACCGTTATTCATATTACAAGACGCTACGGGAGGATCTGGTTGTTTTCGCTAAAACTCTAAACTTGGCTGGTTTCTTAAAAAAATATAGTGTCGAGCATATCCACTCCCCCTGGGCGAACCAGACAGCATTTTTGTCTATTGGGGCTGCTTATCTTCTTGAGCTTCCCTTTACAGTACATGTCAGGGCGTATGACATTAATCACTGGAAATCCCAGTTCAGCCTGGGAGTCATTCTTGAAAATGCGGATTATATATTTACCAATTCGGAATATAACCGGCACCGGATTAACCTGATAACACAAAACAGAAAAAAAATATTTCTGGTTCGAGATGGAGTTGATACCAGTCAAATCTGCCCCGATGAAAGACCGGACCGCGGCGATTCCCCTGTACGCATCCTATCGGTTGGGCGCTTGATCGAACCAAAGGGATATTTATATCTGCTGAAGGCATGTGCGTTATTGATGGATCAAGGGTTTGATTTTAAGTGCAAAATTATTGGAGATAGAGATCTTGGGAAAGAAGCGCGAACATATATTGATATTATGTCCACCTACCATGATTTAAAACTAGAAGAATGGGTAACATTTGAAGGCGCTAAACCCTTTACGGAAGTATTAAAACACTATCAATGGGCGGATATTTTTGTGCTGCCGTGCGTAAAATCTCAAACCGGCGAGCATGACATAACCCCTAATGTAATTCTTGAGGCACTGGCGATGGAATTACCGGTTGTTTCAACCACCTCAGGCGCTATTCCGGAGATCATCTCGAACCATGAAAGCGGGCTGCTAGTCCCCCCGGGGGATGTTGATGCGCTTGCTGAAGCGATACAATCCCTCATACAGAATCCGGAATTTCGCAAAAGGTACGGGGCGGCTGGGCGCAGGCAGGTTGTGGAAAATTATAATATCGTCAAGAATGCAACTAATTTGGCCGGGATATTCAATGAGAGTCAGAAGCAATAAATTTACCTGCTCAATGGAAATTCAAGCAGTTGGATACCAGCCGAGCTAATCCGATTTTCTCAAGTATGGAAAAAAGAATAAAACTAAAACATTTAGATTCAAAAAGAGCCTTGATTCTCTGTTACCACGGAGTAACCAAGGAGATTTCAAGGGGGATTGAAAATTTCTCAGATAAACATCTCAATGCAGATGTCTTTGCAGACCAGATGGAGTTTGTTGCGAATGAACTCCACCCAATCAGCATGCAAGAACTTATTTCTGACAAGAAAGCAGGCAGGTTCAATGAAAGATCGGTAGCAGTTACATTCGACGACGGTTATGAAAATAACTACACAACAGCCTGGCCGATCCTCAAGAAATTTCAAATACCTGCGACAATTTACCTCACTACCGGATATATCGGAAACCAGAAGCCGTTCTGGGTAGACCTGATTGAACACATATTCAATCACTATCCAGCTCGAACTCTCAATGTTCAAATAAAGGAGAACCAATATTCATATAGAACCGATTCTCCCGAAACCAAAATCCAGTCCTTAAAGGACTTAAAAGAGAGACTGAAAAGGTATCCTGTTGGCGTCGCGGAGGAAACAATTGATAAGTTAGCGGAAGAAGTTCCTTCGCTGCCGGATTGGCGAAGCATTCCGAATTTCGGAATAATGAATTGGGGTCAAATCCGGGAGATGCAGGAAGATGATCTCATCACTATCGGCTCACATACAGTAAATCACAATCTTCTTTCAGTTATGCAGCCAGAAGAACTAGAGGCTGAGGTGGGAGGAGCGCGAAGGGATATTAAAGAAATTCTGGGGGTTCTCACAGATTTATTTGCGTATCCCAATGGTCAGGAAAGGGATTTTAACCAGCAATCACTTGATTACTTGACTAGATCAGGTTTTACAAGCGCTGTTACAACAATCCCGGATTTAATCAAGATTAGAGACGATCCTCTTCAATTGAACAGGTATGCAATCGGCTTTGGATTGAATTTCCCATTCACAAGGAAATCCCTATTGAGCATCAAACATTTTTTGAGAGGGAAAAGGTAATTGCTTCTCTTATCCCCGTCCAGCAGAAAAATTCTAATTAACATTTAATAAGGGTAATTAATTCCTAAATATATAGCTGGCGCTAGCTACCCTTCCTTATCCAATGAAAAAAATTCCATGAACCCTGCTTCCTATCCAGCCACCTTCTTTCATTTTTCATCCCAAGATAAATGCTGCATGTCGTGCAAGGGATATCATCCCTTGACTCCTGCAATCCCGATAACATATCTCTGGCGTAATTCATTTTTTCACTGTTCAGGCATGCTTCAAGTCCATTTGTGAATGCATTCCCGCCAAAATCCCCCCAAAAATTCTGGCAGCAGCCGAGGTTTTTCCCGTCCCAGTTTATCTGGGGCATGTCCCACAACTGGTGGCATATTTCCTGCATGTAGTCTTGGCGGTTGATTTCAAAATATTCCTTTCGTGAAGAGGCTCCTGCTTCTTCCCGTACCATCTCCAAATCCCGTACTGGTGAGATTTCATTGTCCCAGGATAATTTCGCGTCAAAACTCATATTGTTTTCCCGCGCTTTTTTCTTAGCCAGCTCGAGTTCATGCTCATTGTGTCCGAAAATTACAAATTGCCAGATTAAATGGGGGTATTCCGATCCATAATCCTCTTTCAATTCATTGATTTTTCGGATATTGCTCATGACAACATCAAAGTTTCCACCCACCCGATACTTTGTATATGTCACGTTGCTGGCGCCATCTATTGAACATTTTAACTTTCGGATCCGGTACTTCACAAGTCCTTCAAGTACATTGTCTTTAACGAAATTAAGGTTCACACCCACATCGGCTGTCAGAAGAACACCCATTTCGAATGCATGTTGAAAAATTCCCAGAAGTTCCGGGTTCAGGAATATTTCCCCATAATTGGAAAGCTCTATCTCTTTAACCCATGGATTTTCATTCAGTAATTTTTTGAAATCACGCAGTTTTAGAAAACCTTTCCCCAAGGTTGAATCTATAGCATGCGTCGCAGTGGGACAGGAGGGGCACTTAAGTTGGCAGAACGTACTTGCTTCGAGTCTGATTCTATCTGGACGCGGAATTTTAGTCACCAGGGAAATCCTTTTTAATCATCATGAAAAAAATATCTGTTATCCATGGAAATACTGACACAAGAAGTCATATAAAGAAATAATTCGGCTGTCTTAATTCATTCCCAGATATCATGACAAACTAAACGATGATTAGAAAAAATGTACATGAGAATTCATGCAAATATAACATGGAAACCAATTGATCAATTTTATTATTCTGCAAATTCGACAATTATCAAAATATCGCGAGAGGTAAAATATATCCATGCCGCTTCTGAGTCATCCAAACCAGAAACCAGTCACCCTCCAATTGAAGCGCGACCTGATCCGCTCGATCAAGCGCGGCCATCCCTGGGTTTATGGAGAAGCCCTACGCTCGCTTCCCCCAGCCCTTCCCGGCTCTCAAGCCGTCCTGCTCGATAACCGCGGCGGGCGCGAGATCGGGCGCGGATTCTACGATCCCGATGCCAGCATCGCCATGCGGGTCTGTTCCACCCGCCGCAGCGAACCGCTGGACGACGGTTGGGCTGCCCGGCGGTTTGAGCGGGCGCTCGCCCTGCGGCGGGGTTTGTTTGACAAGGACAGCAGCGCATACCGGCTGTTCAACGGCGAGGGCGACGGCCTGCCCGGGCTGGTGTGCGACCGCTACGATAAAGCCGCCGTGCTTGCTTTTGACGGCCAGGCAGCCCGCAGTTTCTGGCACCCGGAAGGCATCGCGGCCTGGCTGGCGGATTCGCTTGGGCTGGAAACGGTGTACGAACGCTTCCGGGATGGAGGCGGCTCCCCGGCGCCCCGGCTGTACGGGCCTGCCCTTAACATGCCGGTCCATTTCCGCGAACACGGGGTCCGATTTACAGCTGACTTAGAGCGCGGCCAGAAGACCGGTTTCTACCTCGACCAGCGTGAGAACCGTAAACGGGTTGGGGGGTTCGCGCCCGGGAAAAGGGTTCTGAACCTGTTCGGCTACAGCGGCGCGTTTTCAGTTTACGCGGGTCTGAACGGGGCCGAACACGTAACCACCCTCGACGCCGCCCGGCCCGCCCTGGACGCCGCCCGCCATCACTGGAGCTTGAACGGGCTGCCGGAGCAGCGCCACGAACTGGTCCGCTCGGACGCATTTGAATTCCTGCTGGCAGCAGTGGAAACAAAAAGCGCCTGGGACCTGGTCATTATTGACCCGCCCTCCTTAGGGGCTTCCCGGGAAGCCGTTCCGGGAGCCGAAAGCGCCTATATAACCCTGATCTCCTCTGGCGCCTCCCTCACCACCCCGGGAGGGATCCTGGCGGTCAGTTCCTGCACCAGCCGGATAGGCCAGGACCGTTTCCTGGCCCTGTGCCAGGAGGGCCTCTCCCGGGCACGTCAAACGGCGACCGTGCTGGGCAGATATTCGCTGCCCCCTGACCACCCGGTCCCGCTGGCGCTGCCCGAGTTTAATTATTTAAAATTTGTGATCATGCGGGTGGACGGCTGATGCGGATTTCCCTGAGCAATGACCTTTCAGAGTCCGGGGAATATCCCAAAAGCTGCCAGGGCTTAATTTACTGATAGGTGTTATCCCTGCTCGCCCCGGATCACCGGCGCCACCAGGTCCAGGACCATCCGCGCCCACATTTGATACATCTCCCCCGACAGGTGCAGCCCGTCATCCACTGCCAGTTCCGGCTCAGCCAGCACCCGCCGCGAGAGCGGGGTTACATCCAGGTAGTGCGCCCCGGCCAGTTCCGTCTCTTCCCGGTTGATGGCGTTGAAGGCGTCTATCTCCGCCCCTATTTCACTCCGGTCAAGACCCTCCGCAAACGGAGCCGCGCCCCAATCCGGTATCGACAGCACCACGACCCTGTCCAACCTCCCACCGGCATATTCCCCTGCGATTTTTAGCAGTTTCCTGAATTCAACCCGGTATTCGCTCTCCGGGTAGCCGCGGTACTGGTTATTTACCCCGATCAACAGGCTGACAAAGTCAAAAGAGCCGTTGATCTCTGCATCCGCGATCCCATCCAGCAGGTCGCCGGTCGTCCAGCCATTTCTGGCGATAATCAACGGCTCTTCTACATCAAATCCGGATTCTCGCAGGGAATCCGCCAGCTGCACCGGCCAGCGCTGGTGTGATTCGACACCCGTACCTATCGTGTATGAATCCCCTAACGCCAGAAACCGGAGTGGTTCATCCTGGCGGTTATTTATTTTCTCCAAATCCATCATACCTGCACAACCTGTAACAAATGAGCATGCGATCAAAACGCCGATGACCAGAATCCCAGAATATACATACTTTACGATGCGCATAATTGTATATGTTTATCAATAAAGCTGCGTCATATTTGATATCTGCTCCGGTCAAATTCTTCCGTTAATAATATTCTAAATTGGAAAATTAAAGGTTTTGTTCCATCAGCTAATTAATTTATCTATACCCAACCGAAATTCACGCAGAATTATCAAACCCAAATCACTCCACGCTGATAATATAGCACGTCGAAGATTGTGCAAGACTAGCAATGATCCTTCCCAGGTATATGACATACATAACACTTAAATCGCTGGTATTTGAACCAGCGATTCGCCAACCATCTCCGGATATTTCTCGATACCCAATAACTCGAGAACTGTGGGTGCAAGATCCAGAATATGCCCGTTCCTAATTGTCGAACCGGGCATAAAACCTGCCCCAGAGGCGATCAGGAACCCCTGCCCGCGGTGGTTGCCGCTCCTCCCGTCCGGATTTTTTCCCGGTGTGGGCCATTCAATTGTCCCATACCGGCAAGAAATAACCTGGCGATGTTTATTTGCCGGCATATCGCTCCACTTAACAATTAAATCTGGTAGTTTGTCCAAGCTGGGACCGGGAGGGAAAATATTCCTGCTTTGTTTTATCTCCTGAACAATGGGTTCTTCGGTATCAGCATCGAGATAAGTGAACAAACCTTCGGTTATTTTCAGGATCAGTTTTTCATATTCATCGCCGGGTTCCACAATGCCCATTGACTCGCGCCCTTTGAGATTGATCCGGATAAATCCCTGAGTGTCTCCGATTAAACAAAAAGCCTGTGTATCCTGCCAGTTGACATCTCCCATGCGCCAGAATAAACCCAATCTATCCTGCAAAATAACAGGCAGTCTGTGTTTGACCTCATAACGCCATGTAGATGGAATATTTTTGCGCAGACGGTGGAGAATTTTTTTTGAATTAGAATCATTTTCTTTCCCTTTGCCATTTGATAATATCCGCCCCAACATCTCAGGCAGTATCTCGTCTCTGGATGTATTGGCGCCCATACCGTGCAAAGAAAAAATCATTATTTCTGCATTTTCACCCATATTATTAACTATGCTGCCTATACTTTTGTCGCATTCAATATATATCTTATGGAGCGACTCCCTGAATTCATCCAGTCCATCCTGATCAGGTTCGCCTTTCAAATCGGCGCTGTCCCAGAATTTATGGCCTCCACGATGTGGACCTGCGTAAGCTACAAGAAAGAAATCCCATTTTTCATTGTGAACCATGTACTCAGCCAGGTTTGTTAGCTGTCTGGTAGATTCAATCAATTTATCCCGGAGCAGCAAACTTTCATGAATGGTGAAAGCCTCATACTTTTCATTTGTACGCGGCATTTCCCCAAAAGTATTTCTGACCCAAGCATATTTTGAGCGGGGGTAACTGTCCGAGTGATCGTGGGTTTCATAGGTGGACCACCCGCGAATTTCAATCCCATTAAGCGATTCTGGTTGGTAGGAGTGAGGCACATCAATTACGATTACCCGTGGACCACCATGATCAAATCTCCACCAGAACGGAGTATATGGCAACCATTTCTGGCTCGGACGTTCGTGTTTCATCTCTGATGGGCGCCATCCGAATGGATAATAAAAACCATGCTGGGAAGGGTGGGCAGAGGTAAAAAATGTGACCCATGGGGCAGCAGAGAGCCATTCTCCAGGTGAGGCAAGGCGTCCGTATGCCCCTTTATCCCGGAGCCTTTTCAAATTCGGAAGGCTGCCATCACCCATCCAGCGTTCAACCAGGTCAGGATCAGAAGCATCGAGTCCTATCATCAGTACTTTTTTTGCATTTTTAGTCTGTACCATCGATACTGTGGTTCCTTTCAAACTTGTATTTTATCTAGTTGCGCTTCAGAACTCCATAAAAATAAACTGGGTAGAAAATGCATACCTGTAGAAACAAAATTATAACCAGTTACAAAAATATTAAAAATTTACCAATGAAAAGTTGAAAAAACAGTATACAAATGCATAGCACAGGTGAAAATATCCTTTAATACAGCCCAGATTTAAGAGTATAATTTTCCAGATCATTTTCCAGGTTAAATAAAGTAACTGTTAATACGTGATGCCAGAATAGTTGATGAAGAAGATCTCTTTATAACATCTATATTCATTATCGGGGGAAGACCAGCAGGCACCAGTCTGATTTGAGAATTTATCAAACGAATAAATTCAGAACAAAATTATTTGATTATCCTTATAAAAGGAGTTTCTTCGGAGAAAACGAATGTTGCTAGACGGCCACAAAGTTGAAAAGGGTCACACTATCGAAACCGATGTGTGCATTATCGGTGGGGGTCCAGCCGGGATCACACTCGCACGCGAATTCGCTAATAAAAATTTTAATGTCGTTCTGCTTGAAAGCGGTGGAGAAAAATTCAGGCACCCGCCCCAATGGCTGCAAATCGCATACAATGTCGGCCGGCCGTATTTTGACATCGTATTTACCAGGCACAGGATGCTGGGAGGTTCTACTTATAAATGGTACGGTTTATGCCGCCCCCTCGATTCAATCGATTTTGAGGAGCGTTCGTGGGTTCCTTACAGCGGCTGGCCGATCAATAAAGAAACGCTTGATCCATACTACGACCGCGCCAGTGCTTATTTTCAGTTACCTACAACCGAATTTTCAACCCAGAACTTTCTTGAACCGGATCAGGCTGAGATTCAAAACAATGTAATTGAGACCAAGGTTTACCAATTCAGCCCGCCGACCGACTTCAGAGAACAATACCTGCATGAAACCGCCGGGGCTGGGAATATATCAATTATCTACCATTCAAATGTCACAAAACTTGAATCAAATGAAACCGGAACAAAGGTTATTGAGGTCAAGGTAGCGACATTAACTGGTAGAAAATTTCAGGTTTCCGCGAGGGTCTTCATTATCGCCTGCGGTGGGATCGAAAATGCACGCCTACTGCTGGTATCCAACAGCCGCGTGAAACCAGGCCTCGGTAACCAGCATGACCTGGTTGGCAGGTTTTTTAATGAGCATCCACATACCTTTTATGCCCAAATCTTGGATACTGAAAATAACCGGTTCCGAGGGATATATAAATCCCTCGACTATAAAATTGATGCTAAAAACCAGCCTCCGACTGGTGTTTTCAGCCTGAGACAGGAAATAATGAGAAAAAATAAGCTACTGAATTCCTGCGCAATTCTGGTTAATCGTCCGGATTATAAACTCGGCACAGACTATAACTCCCTGACGGGAGTATCATTAAGCCGCTTAGCGGAGTTATTCTCCCACAACAGTTTTATCAAGGCGACCACATGGAGGGATCTAAAAAACATAATTTTCGATCCTGCCACAGGACTGCGGATCTTGAAAAACCAGATCGAAAATAAAATATCGCCAAAAGGGTCAATCACCCTGCGGTTTATGATAGAAGCTGCTCCAAATCCAGATAGCCGGGTCACGCTTTCCGAAAAGAAGGATTTCCTGGGAGTGAACCGCATCAACCTGGACTGGCGTTTGAGTGAGCAGGACCTGGTGAGTTATATTAATTACAACAAGGTGCTAGTTAGCGAATTAAGGACGCTGGGATTTTCGGTTAATGAGATAAAATTTGAGCCGGATGAAACAGGCTGGCCTTATGCTATGACGGCAGCAAAGCATCATCTGGGAGCCACCCGTATGCACCAAGAACCCCAAAAAGGAGTTGTAGATTCAAACTGCAAGGTCCACGGTATGGAAAACCTGTATATCGCGGGCAGTTCAGTCTTTCCGACTTCCGGCTGCGCTAACCCGACCTTAACAATTATCGCTCTTACCCTCAGGCTGGCGGACCATATTAAACAAACGATGGATAATATGCCGTCATTGACCATGCATTAATCACGCTGGACAAATGATCTGCCAATCATCCCGCTTGGTGTATCAAGACCGAACAGGTCCAATATGGTTGCTGGAATATCCTGTATTTTTATATCCGGCAGCGGTTTTTCAGGGGGAAATTTTTCGCCTGCAGCAATAAGAAAACCTTCTGAGAGATGGTTTCCGCTCCTGCCATCAGGATCATGATATGGGGTGAGCCAGGGAATCGAACCATATTCCGCGGAAGTGATCTCCCGGTGGCTGCAGGATGGAGAGTCATCCCAGATCACGAAAAGGTCGGGTAGGTTTTCAAAGTGTTTACCTTGTGAAAAATACTCATCCCTGCGGATGACCTCCGAAACAACCGGCCTTCCGGTATCTGAGTCGACAAATGTGCGCAACCCCTTTTCAATAGTGTTTATCCACCATTCATATTCCTCCCCGGGCTGGACAATCCCTTTCGCTTCACGCCCGGCAAGGTTAATCCGCATCAGTCCATAGACATCTGCCACCAGGCTGAAGGCGGGGGTAGTTGCCCAATCAATTCCTCCCATCCTCCAGTAAGCAGTGAGAGAATCCTGGACCGCCATAGGAAGGCGCTGTTTTATGGATTGACGCCAGGAAAGTGGGACCATATTTCTAAAAAATGAAGATACAGGCGAGTGACGGGCGGCAATGTTCAAATCACCCACAGCATTAACTACCTTAGACAGCATCTCCGGGAAGATCTCTATCCGGCTTTTATTTTCTCCCATTCCATGAAGAGAGAAAACAATGATGCTGGTATCTTCACCAACTAATCGGACAAGCTCTCCCACTGACCTGTCGCATGTCTGGTAGACCTCTTTCAATGCCGCCGATATCGTTTTCTGTACAGACTCGTCTTCTCCATCCACCATTCCACTCAGGTTCCAGAGTTTGTGTCCCGCCCTATGGGCTTCACCGTAAACAACCATAAACAAATCCCACTGCTCACTTATCAAGAAATGCTTTGTCAGCTCAGTTTTTCTGCCGGCCAGATCGATTAACTGATCCCTTAACTTAATCAATTCTGAGCCTGTGTGGAGACCGTACTTTTCCGGGAGGACACAGGGATTACCAAATTCATCCTTCACAAAATGGTCTAATTCCTCAGGATACGTGTAAAACGGAACCAGGATTTCATGATTGGCAAAACCATTTATTTCAATTCCATTCAGCCTTTCCGGTGGAGTGGTCATTGGCAGGTCTATTGCTATGGTCCGAGGGGCACTGTCATGATCAAATTGATGCCAGAAAGGAACCAGGTCGATCTCATCGTATAAAATCCTCCTGGTTTGCAGCCCTATGGGGTCCCAGTTTATATAGTGATATATTCCGTGTTCACCAGGATCTAAGCCGGAAAAAAAGGAAATCCATGGGTTAAGCACTATGTCATCTGGTTTACCAATCCGTTTATATTGACCGCCAGCCAAAATCGCCTTCAAATTCGGCAGGGACCCATCATCTACCCACTCTTCGATTAAACTGGGCTCAACCGAGTCCAAACCTATCAACAAAATTTTATTCCCCATAAGATATCTCCACCGGATTTGAAACTGAGTGGATGCATCCCTGTCGGAAACCAAGACTCCAGGAAATCAGTCCAGCCAGAATTAATGGGATAAGAAGGATATTTCTAACCAAAGATGCATTATTCCACCTGACTATGCAATTGAAAATAAAAACCAATCTTTTTACGACAACAAAGGGTAAGGCAATTATGTTCTGTCCCAAGCGCTGCTGACTATCAGTCAGGAAAAGCCCAAGTTTACCTCTCCAGTACCCGAATAATTTCTGGTGATTCCACATGCTGATAAAGGTACTTCGACCTGAGTGTGCTACCCGCATTCCGGGGTTGAAGTGTATTCCTTCCGGATAGACCCTGTTAATTGATCCTGTTAGACTGACATCCTCCCCAAATGGATGTTCTGAGAACCTCCCCGCTTTGAGAAACGCTTCCCGTGAAATCCCAATATTACATCCCGGTATATGCGCAATCCTTCCCGCCGGTCTGCCAGGGGGAACCTCAGCAAACTGGAGCAGGTTGTCTGTGACTGCAATTGGATTGCCCGGAAGCGCATCAAGGACTGGCCCTCCAACAGCTGGTTTACCCGAATGTAGGGTATCGTGTGCATGCTGTAGCCAATCGCTTTCCGGAATGCAGTCCGAATCGGTGAATGCAAGATACTTCGCCCGGGCATGCTGGGCGCCAAGGTTCTTTGCGGAACCGCACAGCAGCCTTTCAGCGCTGCGGATAAGCCGTACAGCGGGAAAATCACCGGCTATGCGCTTCACGTGCGGGTCAGAGGCGCTGTCAACAAGGATTATTTCATAAGACTGCTCAAAGCGCTGGGCCAATAATGCCCGCAGGCAGTCCGGCAGTTCTTCCGACTGCTGGTAGCAGGGCACGATGACTGAGATCAATGGAGGTTGGTGTTTTTCAATCATTTCTGAGAAATGTAAGTAGCAGTAATCTCCAGTATAAGTCTGCAAGCTGTGAAAATATACTTAAAAGCGCGCCTGGCAAACCCTTGTCCGCGACTCCCGGCGCAAATTCCAGGTCTCCACCATAAAACAATTTCCCGTCCCCCAAGACCCGGTTTTTCTGGAACCAATCTCGGTCCTGCTTCACTTTTTTCCGGATGGTTCCCAGTGAGCGCAGCGCCTCTAACCATTCAACCTGCCAGCCGTTCACAACTGCAAAAAGGAAGGTCCCAATCTCGAAAACAATAAAAACCGGCAGCAGCAGCAGAATTGTGGAAAACCGGTACACCAGCAGGATCGTTAACCAACGATTGCGAATATTGTAATATGCCCGCAGCGCCGGGTAATCTCCTTGGTTGCGGAAGGAGAGCGCTGGTGTCCCCCGACCTCTGTCATGAAACACAATCGCTCCTGCTTCGCAGTATACAGTCCCGCCGGCTGCCCTCACCCGCAGGCAAAACTCCAGGTCTTCGAAGTAAAAGAAGTAATCTTCATTAAAATTCCCCAACGATGCGATAAAACGGCGGTCGAAAAGCATACAAGCGCCGATGCAGCCGCCAACCTGCTGCGATTTTTGTGAGGTCGCAGCCGCCTTTGCATTACGGTTGCGCAGTTTCAGATTTCCCAGGAAATGCGGTTCTGCCCCATCGCACTGTACAGTGCCGGTCTGCGGGTAAAGCAGGATTCTGGGACAGACAACCGCAGCCTCATTCCTGATCAGGCAGTCCGCAATTTCCTTTATAGTCGGAATCTGAACGTAAACATCATCATCGATGAGCAGGATCAGGTCCGTCCAAGCCCTTTCCAAACCTGCATTGCGACCTTTAGAGATACCCAGATTTTCGCTTAATTCAATCAACTCAACTTCTGGACAGCTGTCTTTCACCATCCGTGAACTTCCGTCAGTCGAGCCGTTATCAACCAGGATCAACTGATCCAAAAAAACCTCCTGCTTGATCAATGCCTGCACACACTTAAGGACCGACTCTCCCCCGTTATAATTTAAAACCACCACCCCAATGGACAAACCTTCGAAACGGGTTTTTTCTTCATTCATGGACAAACAATAGCAAGCAGGGTTCCTTAAGGACCTGCTGTATCCGGAACAAGCTCCGCGAATATTTGTTCAAGCTGGCGGGTCTTCTCCGCCCACAAAAAATTATCCTCCACATACTGGCGGGCATTTGTGCCCAGCTTTTCTCTCAAATCCGGATTGTCTATCAGGTATTGGATGCCCGTCGCCAGGTCAACCGGGTCGTTTCCCTGAACCACCCAGCCGGTCTGTCCATGGATGGTTTTATGGGAGGTGCCGGACATTGTAATAACAGGTTTCCCTGCAGCCATGTAATTTAACAGTTTTAAGGGATAACCTGCGCTGACAAAACGGGGATTGATCAGGATATCCGCATTTGCGAGCTGCTGAGGGAGATCCGAAAACGGCACCTGGATATGGTTGACATGTTGTTCAATCCCCAATTTTCGCAGGAGAGGCTGATATTCTTTCAGCTCATTTATTGATATCAAGTTCAGGGTTATTCCCTGGTTTGTTTCTTTCAACAGACTTAGCGCTTTCAGCATCGTTTCAATGCCCTGATATCGAGCGAAATTTCCGGCATACGCCAGGATAATTCCTGCATTTTCAAGCCTCTCACGGTCAGGTTGGGCTGCCATGAAGAGCTCGAGTTCAACCCCATTGCTTATCAGCGATATTTTCTCAGGCGCCACATGCGCTTCCCGGGTAACTTTAGCGACAATTTCTTCTGATATTCCCACAACATGATCGGCATATACCGGAAGGGTTGTATCAATTTTTTCCCCGACTCGTCTGAGTAATCCCTCTGCATTGGTCGGCCCATAGTATGGGAGTTCCACCGCAAGCAGTGTATGGATATCGAAAACAACTGGATGTTTTTTTAATAAACGGGCTGACAGCGCACAAATAAATCCCTCATAATGGTGGGCGTAAATAATGTCAAACTTGTATTTAGCGATCAAACGGATCAGTTTTAGAGTAAGTAGAGGATCGACTAATAACAACTTGATAACGCTTGGGCCTGGTTCAAGCTTATTGTAAAAAGGAACCTGGATTATGCGGTGGATAGTGTACGGTGTATCAACCTTGTGTTCCCCCAGGTGGTAAGTTGCGACATGGACTTCGTGCCCATTCATGGCGAGCGACTCTGCCATGCGTTGAATCCGGATTGGCGTTCCGCGCGGAAGCGGGAAGGGACAGGCCGCAACCATCAACACGCTAAATTTTTCTTCCATAAAAATGAGACACCAGCACCTGGAATATTGTTTTCAAGTATACACTATCCAGCTGGGGCAGGGGGATAATAAAACCCCTCGATTGAAATGATTAGACCGCTACTTTATTCAATCCGGTGTAACAGCGACCGTCTGCTGCTGGATGGCCGCGCCCGCCCTGCGCATCTGTATCTGGCGCCATGCCAGGATGACAGTCCAGACTGTCATCAAGACCTGGGAGAACACGGTGCTCCAGGCTGCCCCAACCGCTCCAAGGATTTTTATCCCGGCCAGGTTGAGCAGGGCATTCGCCCCAACGCAAACCGCCATCACAATCACCACTTTCGATTCGATGTGCAGCGAAGCCGCAAAAAAGAAGGCGATCAACCACATGTATAGAAAAGGCGCGCTAAGGAACACCACCCGCAGGATCCCGGCGCTGGAGCCGTATTTGGGACCAAATACCGCCAACACTAGATAATCCGCGCTGACCAGCACACCCCCCGCAGCCAGCAGCCCGAAAATCCCGGCGCCCAGCAGCAGCCTCTGGAACAGGGTCTTCAATTCCTCCCAGCGCTTGCCCACCACAAGCCGGGTGCTGATCGGGAAAAAAACCAGCACCAGCGGCCTGATCACAAACTGGGATACTTCCAGCATTTTAAACCCGGAGGTATAGGAAGCCACCTCCGGGTAGGTCTTCAGATATCCCAGCATCAGGGTGTCAATATTAAAATGCAGCATCGTCAGATAGGTCACCAGGAAAAAAGGCAGCGACTTGCGGATGATGCCCCATTCCGTCTCTCTGTCCCACACCCATTCCAGCCGGCCGGAAATCCTCCTGACCTGGAAAACCGAGAAGAATATCAGGAAGAGATTGGCGCCGATATAACAGAGCAGGATCAGGTTCAACGAGGCCGAAATCCTTGTGGCACCCAGGACCAGCACGGTCAGCAGCAGTTTGGAACTTATCGTAGTCAGCGCATAGATCTTAACGTTTCTCAGTCCCAGGAAAAACGCGTTGAATGTGTAATTAAGCTGCTCGAGGAAAATATAAATTGATGTGAGGATCACGGTTGTGATTATCTCGGGCTTCGTCAGGGCGGTAAAAACATACAGGGCGAGCAGGAAAACCGCCTGCAGGGCGACCCGCAGGGAGAAGACCTCACTCAGCTGCCGGAGCGCCTGGGAGGGGTTTTCAGAGATCTCCCGGTTGAGGTAGCGGTTCGTACCCAGTTCGGTAAGCAGGGCAAAGAAGGTTGCCAGAGTGGCTGCAAAAAAGAACACCCCCATGTCCTCTTTGGGTAGGTAGCGCGCCAGTATCGTTATGACGAGATATCCAACCAGTTTCATTATCAACTGGGTGCTGGCCGACATTCCCAGGTCAAGCGAAATTTTCTTCCTGTCCATGCTGTCCCCGGGTTGGAGCTGTTCTGAGTGGTTATACTGCATCGGATCCGGTCCTGTTGGGCTTAGCGCCTATTCCTTTCCTGGAAAATTTGACCTGACATAGCGGAACTTGCCCGACGGCTCGGGGGGAATCGCCTCCACCAATTTTACGACCACATCCCGGGCGCCGAAGCGTCTGTCCATCCTGGCTTTGATCTCCGCCTCCACTTCCGGCAGGAGATCCGGCGAATCGAGCACCAGCCTGAACTCAAAACCGCCCCTTTCCAGCTGGGTAACCTGGTATCTCTTCACGCCTGCGATCTTCCTCATCACCGCATCGAAATACATCCCGTGCACAACCGCGCCATCCGGAAGGTGGATCATATCAAACTGGCGCCCGGTGATATTTTCCAGGACCGAAAAAGCGATCCCATCCGGGCAGGACGGCTCATTCCGGCCCGGGACTGCCATGTCGAGCAGTTTATAGCGGATCAGCGGACTGGCCCAGTTTTCCAGGTGTGTGACCACCACCTCCCCTGCTCTATCCTGGGCGGATTTTTTCAAAACCTCCAAAATCAGGTAATCATCCATGCAGTGGATCTCCCCGCAGGGATAACTGTATGCCATCACCCCGACCTCCGCTGCCCCGTATTCCTCGGCGGTCGGGCAGCCGAAAGTTTCCCTGAAGAGAGCTTTCTGGCTTTCAAAGACAATCTCGCCCATGCATACTACCAGTTCCAGCCCTAGTCCCCGCCCGTCATACCCGCATTCCAGGATATGTCCCGCAAGCACCTCAACTGCAGCCGGGTAACCGAATATATAGCGCGGCCGGAACCGCCGCATCATTTCCCAGAGCGAGTCCAGTTCCTGAGCGTTCATTCCAAACGCGGACGCAAAACGGCGGTTCATCAGCCGGTCTTCAAGCGGGGCTATAACCCGTTGCTTAAAGACCGTTGTTATTCCGGGAAAAAGCCGTGAATCCAGCCCACCGCCGTGAAACTTGAGATAGCGTTCACCTTGTTTAATTCCCCATGCTTCCAGCGTCCGGGTCCGGCAGACAAGGCCAGCGGTTATCGAATCCTGGTCCTGGTTGAATACCAGCGGTATTCCGCTCGAACCACTGGTCCTAAACAGCTGGGGCCTGGTGCGCGGCTGGCTTGAGACGAAGCTCTCCGGTTCCTGCAGTATTTCTTCTTTCGTGAGCAGCGGCAGGCTGGCGAGATCATCCAGGCTGCGGATATCCTCCGATTTTATCCCGTTAAGGTTAAACATTCGGCGGTAAAAAGGGACTGTTTCACAGGCATGCCGGAGCAGGGCTTTCAGCTTGCGCTCCCTGAGGGAGCGCAGCGAATCCGGGTCCAGGCTCTGGTTCTGACGGCCTTCCTCGAGCGAGGCCAGAAAATTACGGCCGCGAGCCTGCTGGGCAAGCGGGAAAATCCAGTTCCGGAGGAAAGGGGCATAGGGATCGCTCATAGCTGCTGGCTGACCATCATAAAGTATTTTGCGCCGCCTTGCAACCGCTTTAAAACCGGCCGGGAATACCGGGATAAGAAGTTAAACCAGCCGGAACTGCTCTTGGCACCTGCCCCGAATTCGAAAATAAAAAGATTTCTCTTTTTAGTCTTCCCGGAAACAATGACATCCGTCCACTCCAACTCTCCCTCAACCTCCAGAAAAATGGACGGTGGGTTAGAATCAAGGCAACGCAACCGCGATAAGTACCCGGCCCAAGGATAGTACGGCGCAGACAACCAAGCCAGGAGAGACGCTTATGTACAGAAAAAGATTGCTGGTGTGCTTACTGGGGGGCTGCATCTCGGCAGCTGCCTGCCTGATCGGCAGGCAGATCATCTTCGGTTTCCCGGAGATTTTATGGGAGAACCTCGCCGCCACTGTAGCGAACCGGATCCTGCTCGGGTTCGTGATCGGCATCAGCGCCTGGCGGATAAACTACAAGCTGCACGGCGCGCTGCTGGGTCTGTTGCTCTCGCTCTCCGTCTCGATCGGGTTCCTACCGGATATGGTCCTGGGCTTTTTCCTGTTCACAACCGCCGGTATAATCTACGGAATGTTCATCGAATGGCTCGCGACGGATGTCTTCAAAGCCCCGCTGAAAGCCTCCTGAGCAACCCCCCTTCAATCCTTTTCTTTCGTTTCAAGCAAACCGCCCGGCTGCCGGGGGGATCAGTCTCCGCATTTACAAGGAAGATTAAAATCCCCATGCCCGTTTATTCTGAAGCTGGGTTTGATATTAATGCTGTAATTGGTTACGAAAAGCAGATTAAGGCAGGTTCGAGACAAAGAAAATCGACTTGATAACCGGCTTTTACTCAGGTTTGGAGGACCCGTACGATGAAATGATGAAAAATGATTGCTTCGCTGCGTGCTTCAAAGAACGCGGCACTACGCTCGCAACGACCCGAGGTGTCATTGCGAGGCTTTCCCCGAGATAACGAAAGATATAAAAGGCAAAGTCAAAGCAATCTGATTTCAAATATCCAATACCCAATACCCAACCTTAGCGCCCTTTGTGCCTTTGTGGTTCAAAAATAATACATCCCACCCAAATCCAAATCGCCACACCCAAACCCTACGGCGCCCAAACTACGGTAAAATCAGAACGGAAAGCGCTTCACAAGGGGTAACCGGGATGCCCACTAAAGACTACTACGCCCCAATTCTGAAAAACTGGATTTACCCCCTCTCTCAGAAGGTGAGAGGCAGAAATTACCCCGCCATGTTCAGGGAAGCCTGCCGGATCCAAAAGCTCAGCGGGGAAGAGATCCGTGATCTTCAATTCAATAAATTAAAAATAATACTTCAGCATGCCTGGGATAGCGTTCCGCATTACCGGGATGTTTTTAATAAAGCCGGACTAGAACCACAGGATATCCGCAGCCTCGAGGATTTGCAGTTAATCCCGGTATTAACAAAATCGGATATCCGGGAGGCGCCGCAGCGTTTCATTTCCTCAAATCCTCGAACGAAAGCCCTGACTTTCAAAACCAGCGGGACCTCCGGAAAACCGCAGGCATTTCAGCTCGATCAGAGCGCAATCACAGCCGGACTTGTGAGCCGGTTCCGGGCGCTGGAATGGTGGGGGATTCAACTGGGCGACCGCCATATAGAAATCCGCGATAGATATGACGATACTTTGATGTTTCCGGATTTACGAACCAGGATAAAAACCCATTATTCTGGCCCGTTCAAAGACCTGGTGATTAATCGAAGAGTTTTATCGCCCTACGATATGGGAGACCAAAAGCTGGAGCAGTACCTGGGGCTTATGGATAGGTTCAGACCCAGTTATTTATTTGGTTATCCATCTTCAATCCACTACATGGCAGACTATATCCAGAAAAAAAGTTATCAGGGCAGCAGGCTCAGGTTAAAACTGGTCGTTTCGATGGGTGAAATGCTGCACAGGAAACACGCAGATGCTTTCAAACAGGTTTTTAACTGCCCAGCCGCAAATGAATACGGGTCTACAGAATTTGGCGTTATCGCATACAGCTGTCCCTGCGGGCTGATGCACAGCATGGATGATTTTTTGATCATGGAGATTGAGAAGCCGGATCCGGGGGATATGTATGGGGAGGTAATTGTGACGGGCCTGGAGAATTTCGCCAGCCCGCTCATCCGCTACAAGATTGGAGACCTGGCTCTGCCAGGCCGGGGGGAACAGGAATGCCCGCTGGGAATCAACCTCTCCAGTTTTGAAAGGATTATTGGCCGCGAATTCGACATTATGCACCTGCCCGGAGGCAAAATTACCAGCAGCATGGTTATAGAATCCATCATGTGGGAACTGGAGGGGGTGCGGAGATACCAGGTGGAGCAGACTTCACCCGGCTCGTTTATTTTTACAATTGTGCTCGATTCAGAGGGGAATAATAATTATATTGAAGATAAAATCCGGGCCAGGATGTCCAGGCCGCTGGGCATCCGCGATATCAAATTTGTCTATGTCTCTGAAATACCCCCGGATGCCTCCGGCAAGTTCCAGTATGTGAGGACCTTTAAAAATTTACGGGCGGGGTAAGTTTGATATATGGTTGAAAAGCTTCCTCGAACGCTGTGCAGCCCCCTCCTGTTATCCTAAATGTAGTGAAGGATCTAATCCAATATCAAATCTTTGCGCTCTAAGTGCTCTTAGTGGTTCAAAAATAAAAACCTTCCACCCTAACCAAACCACCAGACCCAAACCCTCCGGCACCCAAACTACGGTAAAATCAGAACGGAAAGCGCTTCACAAGGGGTAACCGGGATGCCCACGAAAGACTACTACGCCCCAATTGTAAAAAACTGGATCTACCCGCTCGCCCAGCGCCTGCAGGGCAGGGATTTCCCCAGCGCGATGCGAGAAGGTTTGCAGAACCAGCACCTCAGCCAGGCCGGTCTGCAAGCCCTGCAGCTGCGCAAAGCCGCAGCCCTTGTCCAGCACGCTTACCAGACCGTGCCCTATTACCGGGAGGCGTTCGCCAGGGCCGGGCTTTCCCCGCACGGCATCTACGACCGGGCTGATTTTGAGAACCTGCCAGTCCTGACAAAAGACCTGCTGCGCGATAACTTTAAGGACTTTTTTTCATCCCAGCCCGTTTCAGGTTTGATGAGCGTACAGACCAGCGGGTCCACCGGCCTGCCGCTGAAGTCAATGGTCAGCCAGCGTTCTGCGTTGATGTCGAACGTCTGCCGCATCCGGGCGCTGCAGTGGTGGGGGGTCGAGCTGGGCGACCGTATGGTCTACCTGACCAATGCCGGTTACCGGTTCGAGCCCGGCAAGGCTAAATCGTATTATGAATCCATTTACACCCCGCTCCGGGCGGCGCTGATGAACCGCAGGTACTTCTCAGCCTACACCATGACGCCCACATCCATGCAGGCTCACTGGGACACCATCCTGAGCTTCCGCCCCAGGTATATCTTCGGTTTCCCGTCCGGGTACGCCGAATTAGCAAAATACCTTAACGAGCAGGGCTGCGACGGGAAAAAAGCCAACCTGAAACTGGTCATGACCCTGGGCGAGGTGCTGCATGGATGGCAGGCGGAGCTCATCTCTTCGACTTTTAGCTGCCCGGTCGGGAACGAATACGGCTCGGTTGAGGCCGGCCTGGTTGCCCACAGCCTCCCCTGCGGGGCGATGCACACCGTTGATGACCGGCTGATCATTGAGGTGGTCAGGGAGCACCCAGAAGACGAATACGGCCAGGTGGTCATTACCGACCTGGACAACTGGAGTTTCCCGATCATCCGCTACAACCTGGACGACCTGGCGAAAGCGGTCCATGCCGGGCACGACTGCTCCCTGGGGCTCGGGCTGGGAGTGCTGGACGGCCTGGTGGGGCGCGACCAGGATGTTATCAGGCTGAGGAGCGGCAAGGTTTTATACTGCCATTACTTCCACAACCTGCTCAAACATGTCCAGGGCGTCAAACAGTACCAGGTGGTCCAAAAGGAAACCGACCTGTTTGAATTTAGAATAGTGCCGCAAGGGGAGGCGATAAAGCCGGAAGGAGAGCGCTACCTGAAAGAAACCGTCCGGGAGCACCTGGAAGGGTCCCGGGCTGAGATTACCCTGGTCGCTAACCTCCCCAGGGACCCATCCGGGAAATTCAGGTTTGTAATTTCAGAGCTAGAATCCTTTCAGGAACAACCGCACGAACTGCATTAATTGAAGCTTACTGGCATCGCTCACTTTCCGCGGGGTATAGTAGAACCGGCGGGCGGATGCCTGAAAATTTCCCTGCTGCGGTCAATGATCGAAAAGTCTTCCACATCAAGGACTTCACCTGATACTGTTACCCAGGCATGCCCGTGAAGCCGGTCACCGGTATCCCTGGGAGGCTCGATTACATAATGGATGCTCATGTCCTCTCCGCCCGAATCGAGATAACGGTAAAGGATCATTGCCCTGAGGTAACAGGTGTTCCTGGCTCTGAAAAACCGCCGGCGCAGCCACGGCTCACTCAGGCGCATCAACCTTTCCACACCCGCATCGAGGCTGCTTGCATGCGGGCGCCTGTCTTGCCTGAATCCGTCAAGCATACCTGATAGGTGGGTGATCTCCAGTTCTGAAGGCACCCGCCAGATGAAATAACCTATCTGCAGCGCCAGAGGGATATCAGCCGGGGTACTGAACATCCTGCGCAGGCGCTGGTAGATGCCGCGCAGGCTCCATCGTGGCGCGAGCTCGTGCTTTACCAACGACGATGTTCCTCCCTGCTCCAGTATGTCCCCACAAAGCCGGTTTTCTGGCCGAGGGTCTTTATTAGATTTCCCCGTCTCATCAGTGCTACATCCTCTTCGGCTGGCAGACAGGCAAGCGCACCTAATTTAACCAACTGTCCGGCTGATTTCATTTCATCCCATAAAGTCCATTTAATCCGGTCACGGTGGTGCAGAAAAAACTGGGCATATCCTTTGCCGTATCCTACCTGCTGCTTCCAGTAATCTCGCCACCCCTGGCGGTGGAGATGCAGAACTACTGCATTGGACACATAGACAAATTGTCCTAGGTCCATTTCACAGAGACGGTAATGCAATTCGCAAAATGCATATGAATGATAGCGTTCATCAAATCCATTAACCTCAAGAAGTACATCTTTCCTGTACATCAGATTTGAAGTCGGAGCGCAGGGAAACCGCGGGTGGGAAAGGTGCTTTTCAGCATCCAAGCCGCCAGTCAGGTCAACGTATCTGGCAGCGGGGCTGTTGGACATATAACCAATTGTTTTACCAGCCCCCCCATAACAGGTCCCTGCAGCCGCAGCCTTCTTCGCTGCGCCAACAAGGGCGCTCAACCAGGTGCGGGCAGGGAAACAATCCGCATCGGTAAAAACCACCCACTTCCCTCTCGAAGCCCTTATTCCGGTGTTCCTTGCAGCAGGTCTCCCCTTCCCATCCTGAATTAAAACGCTTACTTCAAACTGTCTTCCTATATCCCGCGTGGAATCGCTGGAATTTCCATCCACGAGGATAACTTCGTAATCCTCCCGGGGAAAGGTCTGGTTTTTTAGCGCATTCAAGCAAGCCGGCAGGGTCTCCCCGGCATTCAAGGCGGGGACCACAACAGATAAAAGCACTGTCATGGATTTTCGCGCCTTTGCCCGCTGCGGTACATGCTGAAAAATCCGCGCCAATGCCACCAGGTCCAGAAACGCTGGGTGTAAGCAAATTCCAATTCATCTTTTTGTGATATGCCAATCAAATTTAATACACTCCTGAAGTATGGAAGCAAAGAACGGTAAGCCATTACGTAAATTATCTGCAAATATTCACCAGGCGCTAACTGGATTTCATCAGGATACTTCCGATAAATGTGGGCAAGACCTTCCCCGTATGTCCAGGCTGTTATGCGCAGAGCTTCAAACGAGGGTCTTGTCCGGTGGAATAATACTGCGCCTGGCTGGTAGACTATCTTCGAAGGGAAAGCATTCAGAACCCGGTGGCAAAAATCAACATCCTCTCCCGTGGGCATGTCTACCGCCCAGCCGCCCACTTTGACTGCCGCCTGTCGGCGGACTGCCAGATTCAGCGAGGGAGCAAATGGGAATGTCTCTCGTTGAGAAACTGACCCGGCATCATACAGATCATAACCCGCCATGAATCTCTGGGCTGGAGTTTCAGGCTGGAAAACCAGGGATTTTCCCGCTGTTAACATCACACCCGGATCATTAAAGGGAGCAACCAGCTCCGCCAGCCAACGCCGTGTAGGGATGGTATCTGCGTCCAGATGGGCGATGATCTCCCCCGAAGCGTAAGATAACCCGCAATTACGGGCTGGTCCTGGCCCCCTTTTATTTTCCTCGAGAAGGATAACGTTAAATTTGCGGACGATCTCCATGGTCTTGTCAACAGACCCGTTATCGACAACAATAATTTCAGGGACATCAGACAATCCCCTCTGGCTGGTAAGCCCCAGCAGCAAATCCCCTATTACATCCTCACCATTGAGAACCGGTATAACAATGCTGATAGAAGGAGCCAACTTCAAAATCTTCCCTTAAAATGGTTATCTTCGGTATGCGAAACCCCTTCCCAGATTCGCCTTTCATCCTTATCCCAGTATGTGCGGGCAAAACCCAGGCGCTGTGCTAACTTCTGGATAAACCTCCCCCTGCGGTACAAACCGGCATCACCTTTGCCTGGGATACATGCCTGCAGGGCGTATGAGCCGATATTGGCCCAGGAGACCAATTCCCGCTGGACACCCCAGGGGAACTGGTCTTTATACAGCAGCAAAAACTGGGCATAGCCAACGCCGTAGCCGTACTGCTGACGCCAGTAAGCCTTCCAGCTGCTGCGGTGATCATGAAAGACAACCGCACGGGGTGCAAAAAAGAAGGGATAGCCAAATCTGGAGGCAATCCGGTGGTGCAGGTCTGGGCCAGGATATTGTATAAATCGCTCATCAATTCCGCCTACCGCAAGCAGGCAGTTTCTGTTATACATTGAATTTCCTAAAGGTGCATACGGAAAGACCGGGTGTTTCAGGTGGAGCTCTGTTTTGAGACTCCCGCTCATCTCCGTATACCGCGCTGCAGGCGAGTTTGATGGCAAGCCAATCATCTGGCCAGCAGCGCCCATCACCGGGGTATCCAAGCCCTCCTGCCCTACTCTGAGGAGTAGATGATACAGCCAGTTCCTGGTCGGGATGCAGTCAGCATCAGTAAATGCGATCCACTTTGCTTCCGATTCTCTTACACCAAGATTGCGGGCTGCCGGTTCACCTGCATGGTCCTGCTCTAGAACACGATATCCAAAGCTGCGCGCGATCGCAGCAGATTCATCTTCCGAACCATCATCGACTACAATCACTTCGTGCTGATCCGCCGGAAACGCTTGTACCCGCAGAGCTTCAAGGCAGGCATCCAGAGTTCTGGCACCGTTGTATACCGGCACTACAACAGAGATTTCCATTGTCATAACTCTTTTCTCACTCTTCTCCTGTACATGCTGAAGAATCCTCTCCAGTACCAGTAACTCCAGAACCGCAGATACTCAAAAAACTCCCTTTGGTTTTCACCCGAGAATCCAAAAAACCGTTTTACCCTTAATAACTCTGGATAAACAGCCCTGGTGACCAGTGCGCAAGCCACCTGCAGTGTATTCTTTATACTCCAGTTTGCGTCCTGCGGGTAGCGCAGGTACATATCAGCCAAGCCTTCGCCGTAAGTCCAGGCCTGTTTTCTTAACTGCTCGTCAGTCCGGCGCTCTCTATGAAAAACAACTGCGTTGGGCTGGAATACAACCTCTGCTCCGTATGCCCTCCGCAGGCGCGTGCAAAAATCCATGTCTTCTGCAGTAGGCATATCTTCCGCCCAACCGCCAATTGACAACGCCGCTTCTCTGCGGACAGCCAGGTTGCGGGATGACATGAAGGGGAAAATTTTTCGCCCCAGATTGTGCTCCGGCTGCAATGGGCCCTGGCGGGCGATGAAGCGTTCCGCCGGGCTTGAAGGAGGGTAGCTGATCGTCCTTCCAGACACAATAATTACCCCGGGATCTTCAAACGGCGCACAAATTTCCCTGATCCAGTCACGTGAAGGGACAGTATCCGCATCCAGGTAGACAACCAGTTCGTTTGAAGAGTTATATAACCCTTGATTTCGGGCTGCCGATGGGCCGCGCTTCGGCTCGTGGAGCAAGGTGACATTGTATTGGGCGACAATTTCCCTGGTCCTGTCTGTTGAGCCATTGTCTACAACAATCAACTCGTCAACTCCAGCAACCCTTCTCTGACGGGTCAATGCAGCCAGTAGATCTCCTATTGTATCTTCGCCGTTCAACACCGGAATAACAACGCTGGCTGATATCTCAGCCATTTGATTTCTCTTCCAGCTTGCTGGATAAACGGTTCCGGAAAGCGACCTCGTACTTTTCGGGAAAAACATCCACCCCCCATTTTGATTTGAAATATGCGGCTGATTTTCTCAATTTACCCGGATCGTAATGCTTCAATACATAATCCCTGTCAGGTTCTGATACCGGTATCCACTCGTCATCGTGGGTCAACATCGCGTCCTGGGAGGTCCAGATTTTATACCCCTCCTCTGTAACGCGCAGTGAAAATTCCAAATCCTCAAAGTGTCTGAGTGCGGGATCAAAACCGCCGCAGTCTGAGAATGCGCTGACTTTGTACAATCCCGCTCCTCCAGGTAAAAAATTCGTGGGAATGGACTTTCCATTGAGAAGAGAACGGATATAACCAGGCGGCAGGTCGTGGAACCAGCGCGCAATTTCTAGTACATCCCCGTTATCCGTGTAAACCAATTCAGCTGCGTGAGACCAGACATTTCCACCCACATCCAATCTCATCGGAGCTACAAAGCTGGCTTCAAATAAGACTGCGGTACGCATCGTCTCCATCAGCCAGCCCGGAGAACATAGAATATCATTGTCCAGTGAAACCACGTATTCACTGCCAACCATCTCGAAAGCCCGGTTTCGCCCCTCTGAGGCGCCCAGGTTGTCCGGGTTGTAATAAACAAGCATATTGCCGTATCCCGTCGAAAGGTCTCTTAATTTCGAAACCGTCCCGGGACTGGATCCATTATCGAACACAAGGATGTTAAAAGGGTAGCTGGTATTTTTATAGATGCTATCAATCGTCCGGCGTGTCAGGTGAAAACGCTCGTATGAAAGCATAACAATGGTCACACCTGGTTCATCCAAATCATCCGCTGAGCAGCTGCCTATCGGCGGAGGTACAGCCTGGGATATTTTTGCCAGTTCCTGCGGGTAAAGACGCCTCGGGCGATCGGACATCAGTTTTTCAGCGATTCCGAACCGGAGGTGCGGAATGCGGGCTGTCTGAGCTGACTATCCAGTTCAGCCAGTCCGTTTGAATCTGAGTATGCATCCTCTCCAATTTCGATCAACACACCGGATATCTTCTGCGAAACTCGGGTCAATGTCGCCAGTATTCGTCCAGCTGTTGTTCTATCCTTCGGGATGACCGTCTGCCGCAAGAGCAGATTCAGCACCTCTTCTTCGTTTAACTGGGCCAGTTTAAAACCTGTGATGCTTACATCACGGGACACTTTCGCCAGGTGAGTAGGACGGGCCTCGTAAAGCACCTGGTCCGGCCAGATCGAGTCGATCGGAACCCTGCGTTTTGGAGTCCAGACAGAATACTCAGGCAGGCGTTCCAGCTCCCCAACCTCCGGAAACCACTGGCTGGTCTGGGGATGGAGATTAAAATTATGCATTAAAGCCCGTAGTTCAGGCTCGCCACCTTCGCCGATTCTCAGCAGCAGCTTGTCATCACCCAGAGATCCCCAGCCAGAATGGAGCATCGCTGCGCTTAAGGTGCTCTTCCCTCCCCCAGATTCAGCGCACAGGATCATGCAGCGGCTTTCGGTTGCGATCGCGCCGGCGTGCATCGGCGCCCAGCCCAGTTTCCGCCATCCCGTTGTGAGCACCAGCCCCATCAGGTCTTCTATATCGACCAATCCCCGGGATTCCGGTTCGGGAATATGGACTATCCATGCGTTTTCTGCAGAAATGTATTTTCCATGCCCGCCAGATAGGAAATAAACATGCAGTCCCCCCTCGACCATATCGACCCACATGCGGTTAGATTCCAAATAACTCCCCTGCAGTTTTTTACCAGGGGAGTCTGTATAATAAATTTTCAGGAGGATGGATAAGGGCGGTTTGTTCCAGCGCACATTGTAAAGATTTAATGTTTCTTCGACTTTCGCTTCCAGGACCGGGTGGTCCGTTTCGGTTATTACCTCAAGCGGGCCGCAATAGTAGGTCTTTGACATAACCAGGCATCGACCCAGGGAAACCTTACTCGGCAAGCGGCATAGTCGGATCGAAAGCAGAGGTCATAATTTTTTGCAGCGGTTCTTTTTGTTTTTCGATGGTTGGGGCCACCCAGGCGCCTAAGAGTGTAGGCTCTTCTCCGGGGGTGATTTGGTCGCTTATCTCGATAAGCTTTTCTTCAACCAAGGTATCAATAAAAGAATGAACCGCCGAATCAACCTGCTCATTTCCGCTCCACTCAAGGCAGCGAGAGACCACATTTTCAGGGGAACTTCCGGTTTCGAACATCTGGATGATAGCCCAACCGCTTGGATTGACCAGATAAAAATATTTCGTTTCCAGATCAAGCAGCACCGCCCCGTCTTCTAAAACGCTTGCTACAACATCCATTCTTAAATTATATGTTTTTAAATTATCCATAAACTTAATTCTCCAATTCAACATTAAAATACGTTTATAGCAAAAACTGTCGATACAAATTTGAAATTTATTCAGGTGAAAATTGTACTATAACTTAATCATAAACATCTTCTACAAATTATGATTGTGTTTGGGCTTTAATAACACCCTGGGTGTGCGTCTTTCGGAAAACCGCTGGCATTCAACCAGTGTGCAGTTGTCCCCTTTACAAATGTTTACCAACCGGGGACAATTCAAATAGGATAGAATTTTCAATATTAGTAGGGCATCCATGTGAACCTGTACAAATTATCTTCCACACTTTTTAAAAAATCCTCAACTTCCTGGCCGACCGCTACGGAAGAGCTGCTCATAAAGGCTGCCCTTCTGAAAGGCAGCGAAGCCTTAAACGCCTGGCAGGATTGGAAATCACGTATCGCATTGAATCAAACTGATGATAATTCGCAGAACCTTTTCCCTCTGCTGTATAAAAACCTGTTAAACCTGGGGGTCGAAGATACTTCAATCGATGTAATAAAGCATTTTTACAGGGTCACCGAAGTAAAGACCAACTTCCTCTTTAATATCGCACGGAAGCCAATTCAAATTTTAAAGGAGGAAGGAATCCAGACCATGCTGCTCAAGGGCGCGGCGCTGTCGAAGAGATATTATCAGGATCCCGGACTGCGACCGATGCTGGACGTTGATGTCCTTGTTCCACCCCACCAGGCCAACGCCGCGATAACAATTCTAAAGGATTTAGGTTGGAAATCAAACCGCAGGCTCCAAAAACCGCTGGAAGAACCGTATCTCTCATACATGCCCTCAGCCGGTTTTGAGGATGCCGCTGAATTTTCGTTTGATATCAACTGGCACCTGATCAACCTCAACTGTAGCTTCGAAGCCGACAAAGCCTACTGGGCTGATGCCAGAATAATTGATTTTGAAGGGGCGCCGGTATTAGTTCTAAACCCGACCTATCAACTGCTGCATGTATGTGTGCATGGGATGACCCATATTCCCATGTCAATAAAATGGATCCCGGATGCGTGGATGGTACTGAACCGTTCGGGTTCCGAAATTGACTGGGAACTACTTTTAGCCCATATCCAGGAGGCGAAAATCGTCTCGCTTATGCGAGATACGCTGCTGTACCTTAACAGACTTTTGAACCCGCCGATTCCCGATAGGATATTGGCTGGACTGCAGGATATTCCTGTAGGCGTATATGAACAGAGGGAATATTACGCAGTTACTGGGCGTTCCAATGAAATGGGCAGCCTGCCCTTATTGTGGGTCCTTTACCACCGCCGTACCCGGGCTCAAAAAGAACGGGGGCTGCAGACGCTTACTTTCTTCCAATATCTGGAACTCGGCTGGGGACTGGAGAATATCTGGCAGGTGCCTTTCCGGTTTGTCTTTATGGTATATAAAAGGATCTTAAATAATTTCAAGACAAAAATTTCGTAAGTTCATGTTTTTCCAGGGGAATTGAACGAGAAATCCAATATAAATTGACAGCAGCCGGGTTAAAACCTGGCTGCTGTGAGTGAGATTTTCGAAAAATAACGATATTAACCTGGATAACTCAACACCTTATCATCTTCGCTCGGCCGGAAGGCGACTACCTCGAGATTGGGGAGTTTCTCCAGCTCGAGGCGCATCTTCCCTTCGTCGCCGCCCCTCTCCTTTACTTCCGCGTGGGCGTAACCGCTGCTTTCTTCACGGGTGATCGCCACAGACACGATATAACTGCCTGCGTCGGTCAGGGCTTGGATAAAGGGCGCCAGCTGGCCGCGCTGGTCTGGCATGCGGGCTTCGATCCGCGATCCAGCCTGGGCGCCGCCGGTGATCTCCACAAAAGTCTTAAAGATATCCTTGTAAGTGATAATACCGGCCAGTTTGCCTTCGCGCATGACTGGAAAACAGTCCAGTTCATGCTCCAGCATAAAACGGGCTGCATTGGTGATGCTGCAATTCTCATCGACTGCCAGCACCGGTCTGGTCATAATTTTTTCCATGGTCACTTTATCGAGCAGGGAGGCGATTTCATAAATGCTGAGGGTGGATACCGGGGAGGGTTCCGCTCTCAACATATCGCCCCTGGCAACGATTCCAATCAGGTCCCCGCGCTCATTCAGGACCGGCAGGTGACCGATATGGTTCTGCTCCATCAGGCGCAGTGCCTGGTTGTAATTGGTCTTAGGGGTCGCGGTGATCGGGTTGCGAGTCATCCAATTCTTCACAATCATGGTATTTTTAGCTCCTTTTTCAAAAATCCTGTCTTCTATCGCACTGGCTTTGATCTGCCACTGGCCGCGGTACTTTCCGCCGATTTTCCTGGCATCGAGCTGGTTCTCTGCTACCATCTGGCGCACCCGGGCATCTGTAACCCCCAGCCGGTCAGCCGCCTCCCGGGTTGTGATCCATTCACCTTCAGCCATAAATACTCCTTACGCTAGCGTAAATCGTTGCTTTTATTATATACCTATCGCTAGCGTAAGTCAAGCCAAAAAACAGTTTTCAGACGATGATTTTCCGGGTAACACAACCCCAAACCAGGAATACAAGATACAATGAGCAGGTTCTTGCCAGGAGAGTGCCAACATGAAAGCTGTTGTTTACGAGAAATACGGGCCGCCGGAAGTGCTCCAAACCAAGGAAATCCCAAAACCCACCCCCCGAGATGATGAGGTTCTGATAAAAATTTTCGCCTCAACCGCCACCCTGTATGACTGCTGGATGCGTTCTTCCACCGCCCCACCCGGATTCTGGCTGATAAGCCGGTTATCTTCTGGTCTCACAAAACCTAAACAACCGGTCCTTGGAACCGATCTGGCCGGGGAGATTGAGGCAGTTGGCCAAAATGTAAATAGGTTTAAACCCGGCGACCAGGTCTATGGTTTCCTGGGTGAGGGCATGGGTGGTTACGCTGAGTACAGGTGCATGCCAGAGAACGGGGCAGTATCAATCAAACCGGAAAATATGTCCTTCGCGGAAGCCGCGGCTGTCCCCCAGGGAGCCCTGACAGCACTGTATTTCCTGCGAAAAGCGGACATCCAGGATGGGACAAAGGCGCTGATTTTCGGCGCTTCCGGTGGGGTTGGGATGTATGCGGTTCAGCTCGCCAGGCACTTTGGATGCGAGGTGACCGGGGTATGCAGCACCGCCAAAATGGACCTGGTGCGATTACTGGGCGCTGAGCACGTAATCGATTATACCCGGGAAGACTTCACCCAAAACGGGGAGACCTACGGTATCATTTTCGACACAGTAGGCAAGACTCGAATTCCACGCACCCGCAGGTCGCTGGCGAAGGACGGGAGTTATGTCTTCGCCACCTTTGGTCTGCCAAAGCTGCTGCAGATGGTCTGGCTTTCAAAAATTAACCGGGTAAATGTGGTCTTCGGACTCCTGGAAGAATCGTCCGAAAACCTGGATTACCTCAGAGAACTGGCAGAAACCGGAGAGCTGAAAGCAGTTGTCGATAGAACCTATCCTCTGGAGCAGGCAGCCGAAGCCCACCGTTACGTCGAAAGCGGAAACAAAAAGGGGGTTGTGGTGTTATCTGTCGGGCAGGACGAAATGTCCTGAAAATTTCACGCTGTGTCTGCAACCTCTCGCACCAGAGAAGAAAGCCAAAAGAATGCAACCAGGGATAAGAGGAGACCCCCATGAAAGCTGTTGTTTACGAAAAATACGGGCCGCCGGAAGTGCTCCAGCTCAAAGAAGTGGAAAAGCCGGTCCCTGAAGAAAACGAGGTGCTCATAAAAATCCACGCCACCACCGTCAGGGCCGGCGACTGGCGCATGCGCAAGCCCGACCCGGCTGCCGCCAGGCTTTTCAACGGCCTGTTCAGTCCAAAACGGATTAAGGTCCTGGGGATGGAGCTTGCCGGTGAAATCGAATCGGCCGGGGCAAAGGTGGAAAAGTTCAAGCCTGGCGAGCGGGTTTTCGCCACCACCGGATTGGGGTTTGGGGCTTATGCCGAGTATACCTGCCTGCCGGAAGACGGGGTACTGGCAATAAAACCCGCCAGTAAAACATACGAACAGGCCGCGGCAGTCCCCAGTGGGGGGATCGCCGCCCTGGCGATTCTGAAAAAAGTAAATATCCAGAGCGGCTCAAAAGTCCTCATAAACGGGGCTTCAGGCTCGGTCGGCACGTATGCAGTCCAGCTCGCCAGGCATTTCGGGGCGGAGGTGACCGGGGTCTGCAGCGCCAGCCACCTGGAACTGGTTTCATCCCTGGGAGCTGTCAAGGTGATCGATTACAACCGGGAGGACTTTACAGAAGGGAAGCAGCGCTACGATATAATTTTTGACGCTGTGGGAAAAATGGTCTCCGGAATCACCCGATCAAAATGCCAGCCTGCCCTCCAGCCGGAAGGCAAATTCCTTAGCATTGAAATGAATTACGGTGAAAGCGCGGCCGACCTGGAGACCCTGCGGGAATTGATTGAAGCGGGCAAGATCAGGGCAGCCATCGACCGGACTTACCCGCTTGAGGAGATCGTCGCCGCCCACCGTTACGTCGAAAAAGGCCACAAGGCCGGCAATGTGGTCATCTCTGTTCGACAGCAGTCCACTCAATAGCCCGGAGGTACTTTTCCCGTAATCATTTAAAACCTTTCCAGCGCGATCGGGTGTTTTACCGGTCCGGGCACCGTCAAGATCGGTGATTGAAATATTTTTTACAAAGGAGAAGATTGAATTATGATAGATACCAGAATAGTCCTTTCAGGAATTTGGGTTGCATTGATGCTGACCTATTTACTGGGTGATGTGCTGCGCATATTTGCCGGCGATTTCGAAGCCGGTACGATCCAGGGTACCCAGGCATCGCCGATGATGTGGATGCTGGCGGCTCTGGTCATGCTGGTGCCGATCGTAATGGTCGTGCTCAGCCTGACTGTACCTTACCCTGCCATCCGCTGGGTTAACATCGTTGTCCCCGTCCTGCTGGTCTTATTCAATATCGCCGGGCTGCCCTATAAGGGTTTGTATGACAATTTCCTGATCTTTGTCGGGTTTGGATTCAATGCCCTGACGATATGGTATGCCTGGAAATGGGTTTGAAATGGGCGGTTGGCTGGCAGTTTCAGACCAGATTTCTATTAAGAATATAGGAAAAAACTAGAGAAATGGATAAAACCGAAAAAACCTTTCCAGAACAGCGTCCCTACGAACCCAGTATTGTAGACCGCTTAAATGATTGGGTCGAGCGGCTTCCATTACCCGCCCTTATCTTCCAGATCCTTCTTGGGCTCGCTCTGATATTTTTCCAGGTAATCTGCCTGGGGCTGGAAGGAGGCCTGTACGCCAAAGAACTCCTGCCGGTCATTATCTTTAACGGTGCAGCGGTCCCCTTCCTTCTGGCCCGGATTCACCTGCTCAACAGAGAGGCAGTGGCTGCAGTTAATTCAATGAGGCCCATGCTAGAAATGAACCAGGCAGAATTCGATGATTACAGGTACAGGCTTTCAACCATGCCGTTCTGGGGACCCTTGATCGCCGGCACGATCTTGACAGCCAGCGTTATCCTTACTCCCCTGGTATCCAACCCGCCTGCCCGCTACGCCGCGCTCGTAGACCTGCCCGTTTTTTCAGTCGTCTACCACATCATCGATAAACTCTCGGCGTTCTTATTCGGGGTGATCCTTTACCACACTTTCAGGCAGCTGCGCCTGATCAATTCCATCAATTCTCGTCACCTGCGGATCAATTTGTTTCACCTGCGCACCCTGAATGCATTCTCCAGGCTCACAGCCTCCACTGCCCTGGGACTGCTGTTCTTTATCTACCTGTGGATGCTGATCAACCCGGAACTCCTGGCGGATCCGGTATTAATCGCCTATTCGGTCCTGCTGACCTCCCTGGCGGTTATCATATTCGTCTGGCCGCTGTGGGGCATCCATAAATTAATGGAAGACAAGAAAGTCCAGGCGCTCCACGATATCGACCTGCGTTTTGAAACCCTTTTTAAAGAGCTCAACAGGAGCATCGATGAGGACAACCACGAAGAGACCGACAGGTTGAACAGGACCATCGCCAGTCTGGATGTACAATATACCAGGATCAGCGATGTACCAACCTGGCCCTGGAGGGCGGAGACCGCACGGCTTGTTCTCACCGCAATAGCAATTCCACTGGTGCTGATGGTTCTGCAGTACTTTGTGCTCCAGGCTCTGAACCGGTGACCAGGAACTCCTTTTATCGTTTAGCCCCGATCTGGCGCAGCGGAATACACAGAATATTAATCTATAGGAGAACCATGTAAATGAACACGCACAGGAAGACCGGAATTATTGTGGGAGCGCTATTTATTGTCGCGACAGTAACCGCGATCATCAGCCTGATAATACTAGGCGATGTTCTGGCGGGTCCGGATTACTTGACCGGTAGTGCTGAAGTTGAAACCCGGGTGGTTTTGGCGGTTATCTTTGAGACCATACTGGCTGTTTCAGTGATGGCAATAGGCGTTTTGATGTACCCTGTTCTTAAAAATGTAATTGAAAGCCTGGCGCTTGGATATGCAGTAATCAGGCTGGTTGAAGGGATTTTTATTATCCTCGGCTCAATCGGCTTGCTTTCGCTTTTAACGCTGGGCCAGGAATACGCGGCAGGCTCTCAGGATGCTGCCAATTTCCAGCCTGCAGGTGTTTTGGCTCTTGCGCTGCGCGAATGGAGCATTGTATTCGGGACTTTAATCTTCCTGGGATTGGGAGGGCTGGCTCTCAATTACCTGCTTTATATTTCAAAACTGGTTCCGCGCTGGCTTTCAGCCTGGGGCTTTTTCGGAGCCGGATTGATTTTGATTACCGGTATATTAAGCTTGTTCGGATTAAAACCCTCTTCCAGTATCACAACTATGTTAGCACTCCCGATAGCGGTGCAGGAGATGGTATTCGCGGTATGGTTAATCCTTAAAGGTTTTAATCCGTATGAAACTGGTTCCTGAACTGCCTGGAAAAAATTATTAAACCCAAAACGGCTTATACAGAGGAGAGAGGAAGCATGAGAGCAATTATTTACACAGAATATGGACCCCCGGAGGTGCTTCAGCTTAAGGAGCTCCCCAAACCTAAACCGAAAGAGGATGAAGTGCTAATCAGGATATATGCGACCACTGTAACCACAGCCGGTATTGCAGCGCTGAGAGGAAAGCCTGTAATTTCACGACTTTTCACCGGTATTACAAAGCCCAACCATCCTATCCTGGGGGTTGAGCTCGCCGGAGAAATTGAAGCGGCAGGGGCGGGAGTATCCCGGCTGAGAGCTGGCGACAAGGTATTTGCATCGACCTCATACGGGACTCTCTGCGAATATATATGCCTGCCCGAAAACACCCCGGTAGTGCTAAAACCTCCCAGCATGACCTTCGAACAGGCTGCAGCGGCTGTTGACGGAGCGCATACTGCCCTATATTTTTTGAGAGACATGGGGAATATCCAGAGTGGTTCGAAAGTGCTGATCAACGGTGCATCCGGTTCGATCGGCACCTTCGCCGTTCAACTCGCCAGGCATTTCGGTGCGCAGGTCAGCGGGGTGTGCAGCACAAAAAACCTGGAATTGGTAAAATCCCTGGGAGCGGATGCAGTCTTTGATTACACTGCTGAGGACTTTACGAAAAGCGGGGAGACCTACGACATCATATTCGACACAGTAAATAAAAGCTCTTTTTCCCGCTGTAAAAACGCACTGACGCCGGATGGAATTTATCTCACCACATACCCCACAGCTGCTATTCTGCTGCAGATGGCATGGAATTCGCTTACAAGGGGGAAAAAGGCGGCGGCCGGTTTTGCTGGTGTACGACCGGACAGCGAAAAAACCGAGAACCTGCATTTTCTCAGAGAGCTGATAGAGGGGGGCTCGCTTCGATCGGTCATCGACAGGACCTATCCATTGGAGCAGGCATCTGAAGCGTACCATTATGTCGCAAAAGGGCACAAGGTGGGTAATGTAGTAATAACCATTCAACAAAGCCAAGAATAGAAATTCTTAATTAAGGAAAACGAGCTTATGAAAGCAGTAGTATGGATGGAATACGGGCCGCCGGAAGGGCTTCAGTTCAGGGAGGTGCAGAAACCCGCTCCCAAAGAGAATGAAGTCCTGGTAAAGATACACGCGACCACGGTCCCCGCCGGGGACTGCGAGATGCGCCGGCTTGAACTGCCGCTGTTCTTCTCAACCCCCATGCGGGTGTACAACGGCCTGAGGGCGCCGAAGAGGATCACCATCCTGGGGCAGGAACTGGCCGGCGAAATTGAGGCGGTTGGCGAAGGCGTGAAATCCTTTAAACCCGGCGAGCGGGTCTTCGCCACCACCGGGTTCAACCTGGGCGGATATGCCGAATACATCTGCCTGCCGGAGGGAGCTGAAGATATCGCCCTGGCGAAAATGCCAGCCAATATGACTTTTGAGGAAGCAGCCGCGGTCCCCTTCGGAGGCCTGGAATCGCTCCATTTTCTGCGCCAGGCGGGTATCCAGCCGGGACAGACAGTGCTGATCAACGGCGCCGGCGGCAGCATCGGCACGTTCGGAGTCCAGCTCGCCAAACACTTCGGGGCGGAGGTGACCGCTGTCGACAGCGCCGGTAAGCTGGACATGCTGCGCTCAATCGGGGCGGACCATACAATCGATTACCGTAAAGAGGATTTCACCACAGGCGGGAGTAAATATAGTGTGATTTTCGACGTGATTGGAAAAAGCCCCTTCTCCGGGTGCATCCGGTCGCTGGAGGAAAACGGGTATTACTTGATGGCAAATCCCAGGGTCTCGTATATGCTGCGCGGCGCATGGGTATCGCAGACGAGCAAGAAAAAGGTCGTCTCAGGGACAGCCCAGCAGAAATCGGAGGACTTAAATTACCTGCGTGAATTAGCCGAGGCGGGGGGCATCCGCACTGTCATCGACCGGACCTATCCCCTGGAGCAGACCGCCGAAGCTCACCGCTACGTCGAAAGCGGAGAGAAACAGGGTAACCTGATCATAAAAGTAACTTAGAAAAACAGTGCTTAAGGGATCAATTGAATTGTGTTGAGAATTTTTTCCGCCAGGGCTTTGTTCTCCATTGTGGGGCTTGAAACCGCAATTCTGAGGGTTTGACCATCCATATAAAATAGATACACAAAGTTGTTTCTCTCCCCTGCCAGCTGGGTTTCAAAGCCTCTCAACCCGTTGATTTCAATCGGTTTGACATATGCGTAAACGTCCGGGTTATCCTGGATGGCGGAGAACTCCTCCCAGGAAAGCGGCGGTAAATCAAATTGAAGCAGGCCGTACACTTGAAAATAATCTGAGCCCGGGCTCACCTGATCAGCGTTCTTTTGAATATAAAAAGTGTAAGCATCCAGCTTGCTGTTATCGTCCGGGTTGACGATAGGGGCTTTCTCTACATTCAGGCCGGCAAGTACATCCAGCGAAATCCCCAGTTCATCAAATACATAAGTGCTGGAATCTGGACCTGCAGGTATGCTTGTGGGTGAAGGAAGCGGTTCTGCACCCTCAGGCGGCACAATTGTAGCCTGTGTTGTTGGGCTTGCCGTCTGAAATCCAGGGTCGGGTTCCTCACTCTCCACAATCTTCTCGGGAGCGCTGCAGGATGCTGCCGTAAACACGATAAAAATAAGGAGAAATAATACTGCAGTTCGGTATTCACTCATAAGGTGTCCTCACCTAAACATAAATTTTGATTAACCCGGCAAAAGCAGCGACTAGTCCAGCAGCCTCCAGTTCCCCCGCGGGGATCTGCCAGCCAGGTCAGCCGGCACAATACTCTCCGGAAACCTTCAACGGTAAAAACACCCGGTTTCAGGCTGGATTGTTCGATATATTCGTTCGCGCCACTCGGGGTATCCGTTCCACCGCCCGGGCGGCGATGCCCGCCACTGACGGACCGGTTACAACCAGCGTCGCCGCACTTATAGAAAAACCGGAAAACAGCTCAGCGGGTGAAAGGGAAAGCCGCTATTTCAGGGCTGCTCAGGGAAAGCGCCTAACTGCTGCATCATGGCCATGTTATCCATAATTCCCCAGTGCTCCACAATTTTGCCCCCTTCAATCCGGACGATGTCGATCACTTCAATGGAAAAGCTCTTGCCAGCGGGCGGAATGCCCATAAATTCGCCCTTCTGAGTGCCCGCCCAGACCATGCGCGATACCACCCGATCCCCTTCAGCCACCAGATCCTCAACAACTGCTTTAAAATCCGGGAATGCTTCCCTGAACTGGGCCATCAGAACTTTGAGTCCCTCGCGTCCTTTTGGAATCCCGGGCGGGAGTTCTTCGTGTTCAACGAAGTCATCTGCCATCATCTCATCAACCACGCTAAAATTTCCCTGATTGAAGACTTCATCCACCATCTGGCGGAACATCGATTTGTTCTGTTCGGTTGACATAAAATTTTCTCCTTTTTTTAATAATATATCTTATAGATATTTCACTCAGTGCTTAAAAAGCGCTGGTAAATATTTAACAGGGTCTGCATTCGAAAGAATCTTCCGTCTCGCGCTCTTTAGGCTTTACAATCGCGCCGAACAGCACCCCCGCGATCACCAGCGCCGCGCCGGCAACCAGGCTCAGGGTTATCGGCTCGTTGGAGATTATTGAGGCCAGGCTGATGGTCACCAGCGGCATCAATACAAAGGCGAAAGAAGTCCCGGAAGCCGTCCAGCGCCCAAGCACCCACAGGTAAAGCATAAAGACACCCACCGAGACAAACACCACCAGGTAGAGGTAAGCAGCCCAGGTAGCTGGCTGGCTGGGGAGAACCCACTGCTCTCCCGCGATGAGGGAAGCGCCCAGCAGCATGGCTGCCCCGACCGTCATCCCAACGGCGTTGGTGGCTACCGGGTGGCTGCGCGGGGTCAGCTTGGCGATCACCGCCGATTCAGCCATACAGGCGGTCCCGACCAGGATGGCAATGATATGCGGGAGCGAGACAGCCGAGCCCCTGTAGCCGTTCACGGCAAACCCGATCCCGGCAACCGCCAGCAGTGCGCCGGTCAGGGCCTGCCAGCGCAGCTTTTCCAGTTTGTGCAGGAAAGCGAAGATGATCGTCAGCAGCGGCACCAGCGCGCCGATCACCGTGAACAGCCCGGCCGGCGTTTCCACCAGGCCCCACATCGAGAATATAAAGGCGGCTCCCACCCCCAGGAAACCGAATAAAGCCGCGCCTGCCAGGGCCCTGCCGCGCGGCAAAGGCACTTTGCGGATTAACATCAGGGCCCAGAAAATCAGCGCCGCGGCCCCGAAGCGGGCTCCCCCACTCCAGAACGGCGGCAGCTCGTTAAAAGTGATCCGGACCGCAACCGCGGCTGCCCCGGCGAACAGCACCATCAGCGCAAACGCGATCAGGGTAGTTCGGTCCGGGAGCGCCAATCCCCCCGCAGGAGATGAGGCGCCGGCTGCTTGGATTCGGGTTTCTTTTACTGCCAAAAGGAACTCCTCCTCAGCCTGGCTGGGTTTAGGTTTACTGCGGTATTCTCCGGTCTGCGATGTGATTAAACACTTATCTGAACGAGGAGGAATGGATTGTAAAATTTACCAGACTATTTTGATAATTATAGTCCTTTTTTTCGATCTGTCAATCCTTCCTGCTGCTGGTAAAGGAAATATTTCAGCTCTCTGGTTGGTTTTGGGAAAAAACCGCTGAGATTTGATATTTAGATTCAACCCGTAAGTGCAACAACAATTATCGATGAAGAAGGCAAGCTGCGGTAGGATAAAGCGTCGCCAATCCCCATCGAAAAATCGAAGCAGCGCTTATGAAATCCTACCAACAACTTGCCTGCGAACAGAGATACAAGATTTATTTCATGGGGCAACTGGGATTAAATATTCTGGAGGCTCAAAATAAATTATATTTTAATTCCTTGGGATTGAAACAATCCGGAGTATTGGAAGGAGGCAAATTTCCAGTAATTTTTTACTCATAATATGAGCATTTATTAACACTTTAAATTGGGGAAATTCATAACGTTCAAACCGGGATGCTGAATGAAAATTCACTTCCCAGGTTCTCTCCAGCGCTTGCAGCTGTAATCCGGCCGCCATGCGCCTCCACCAAATGCTTGGCTATCGTAAGGCCAATCCCGCTGCCGCCCCCGATTCTGGACCTTGATTTATCCACGCGGTAAAAACGGGTAAAGACTAATGGCAGATGCTCTGATGGAATTCCGATGCCGGTATCTGAAACCATAAAAGTGACTTCTCCGTCCTGATAGCGCGTTGAAATACAGACCTTGCCGCCTTCCGGGGTATATTGCAATGCATTACCAACCAGATTCAACAGAACCTGTTCAATCCGAACCTCATCGATGACGATATCAGGAACATCTGGAGATAGATCCGTTTCAAGTAATACTCCTTTTTCTTTAAATTGCAGGCTGAGTCTTCTGATTATCGATGTAACCAGCTCCGAAGGCGACACTGGCTGCAGGTCCAGTTGAAATTCGTGCGCTTCCACGCGGCTGAGTTCTTGAAGGTCATCAACAAGACGTTTCAGCCGGTCAGCTTCATGGTGAATCAATTGGAAAGTCTCGTCGGTAGGGGAAAGCACCCCATCCATCAGTCCTTCCAAAGAACCCTGGATGGCTGTCAGGGGAGTGCGCAATTCATGGGTGATATCCCCGATTAATTTTCGCCGCATGTTTTCTGTTTGCGCCAATTTTTCCGCCATTTGATTGAAGCTTATCGCCAGCTGGTCCAGTTCATCCTCATCCCCAGGGAGAGATTTTACTTTCACCCGCTGTTCGTACTGCCCGTCAGCAATTTCCCGGCTTGCATACTTCATCTCTCTAATCGGGGCAATAACCCTGCGGGTAACCAAAACGCTCATCCCAATAGCAGCAAAAATCGCCCCGATGGCTGCCCTTGTGAGTGCTTCATTGAATGCGTGGCTGAAGCTTTCATAGAGGTCTGCACCCATGTGGCCCCCCATCAACCCCATCATCGATTCTTCCATCATATGGGACATATGGTTTTCAAAAGCTAGCGGGATGACCAGCTTTGACGAGGCAGCCAGGATGATTATTCCAAAAAAGATGACGGCCAGATAGGTTGTGAATAATTTCAATCCAAACCGTTGCCGATATTTACTCAGCACATTCAGCCTCCCGCATTCTCAAATCGGAATCCTATGCCCCGCACAGTTGCAATTCCGTGAAACTCTCCCAATTTCCTCCGGACATGGCCAAGATGGACATCAACAACCCGCACATCCCCAAAATAATCATGCCCCCAGATCTTTTCAAGCAGTTGCTCCCGGCTGAGCACCATACCTTTATGCTCGACCAGCGCTGCAAGCAGGTCAAATTCAGTGCTGGTGAGTTGAACGAGTTTCTCATCCAACCAAACCTGGCGGCTGGATGTATCAATACGCAGGTGTTGGGTGGTATATACTTTTCTATCCGGGTGCTGGGGTGTGCTCTGCAGGCGGCGAAAAGCAGCCTTGATGCGAGCCATCAACTCCCTTGGGCTAAAAGGTTTGGTCAGGTAATCATCTGCGCCCACCGAAAGCCCCAAAAGCTTATCGATTTCTTCCGTTTTTGCCGTCAATAAAATGACATAGACATCTGATTCGCGGCGCAACTGTGAAAGCAATTCAATTCCATCCATACCCGGAAGCATGATATCCAGGACGATTAAATCCGGATTATATGCCCTGGCAACCCTGAGCCCCGAGGGGCCATCCATTGCGGTAAGGTATTCGTACCCTTCGTTTCGGAGGTATGCTGTTATCAGGTTTAATATGCTCTGCTCATCATCGATGATCAGTATCTTTTTTTGGGGAATTTTCTGGTCTGCCATTTAATCCCTGAACATCCTTATAACTTTATATTGCTATTGATTGAGAATTCTATCAAATGAAAGGCTTCTGAACCATTATGCAATTCAGAAGCCTGTAAAGACTGAGAGTACCCGGGTCTATTTCAATGGACCTTACCATCCATTGCTGTTGTAATATCTACCCATTCCACCGCAATGGCCGCCATTGTTATAAAAATCGCCATCGCCGGACCACATCCAATTCATGTGACCTTGCATCCATTCAGCCTGGTCGGCAGTTAACCAACCGTTCGCGACCGCTTCCTCCAGAACAGAATCATGGACACTTTCCATTAATTCCCGGATCTCTTCATCGCTTAAACCCTCCTCAGAAGCAATTTCCCAGATGTGCTCACCGGCGGCTTGCCGTTGCTCGATTTCTTCCGGGTCGATATCAAGCGCTTCTGCAAGTGCAGAAACCATCGCTTCATGCATCGGTCCCTGCTGGTCAAAATTTCCCATCCAGCCGAATCTTCCCCCCATCATGCCCCAGCCGCCGCCTGCAGGAACGTCAGGATCAGGAGGCCACTGGGATTGTGCGCTTACATATCCAGCGAACCCTAATGTAAATACGGCGACCACAAGTAAAGCAATACCGAAATAACTTTTATTCATTTCAAATCTCCTTGAAAATTTGGCTCCACAATTTTTATCGTGGGACTTGGTCAGTAATTAGAAAGATATCGCATAATTTTGATATTATCTTGAAGGAATATTAAAGATTCTGTAAAGAATTTTTGCCAGAATAAAAATAGCTGACGATACAAACTCTAAAAAAACCGCAAAGAACAACCGCGCCGGGAGCCAGTTAATTAACTGTTTTTAAATATTCAAGCTGGATTTTCAATTACTTATTTTGAGTAACTTGCATAGATTTCCTTAAAACCGTTATCCCCGAACTCAAAAACATCATATGGCTGCTCTTCCCCGCTCTCTGTTTCCATCCCGGGTGAGCCGGGTGGCATTCCTGGTACTGCCAAACCGGTAAAATCGGGTTGTTCAGCCAATAATATTTTAATCTCTGTTGAAGGTAGGTGTCCTTCGATTACATATCAAATCTAAAATCTCCACTCTGGAATGAATTCTGTAACAGAAGGAAGGTGTCCCTAAATTGTGGATATAGCCGAATAACTGGCGCTGACAGGAATCAAAGGCAATTACTAAAGATTCAAGCTCATTCGAATACTAATACATAAATCCTAATTGGTATTCATTGAGTTCTTTCCATGTTGCGTTGATCGCCTTAAGAAATTCTTCAGCCTGTTTTTCTGTGACATCAACTTTAATCGGAATTCTTTTCTTGTTTTCAGGCGCTCTTTTCTGATATCTTCGAAATAATTTCCTCATTACGAATCAAGCTCTTATTTTTAAGCTGTTATTTATGCTGGCACATTTCTAATAATTCTCAGAAATATACCTACGATCTAAAGGTGATAAATCATTTTTCAATTCTACAAATCGTATAAATTCTATTACGATGAGTTGAACTTGTTCACCCGTTTCGAGCCGGATAATAAAATCGAACCCAAGTGGAACTCTTTCGTAATCAACAACTCGGATGCCTTTGTAATAAAGGTTATTTATAGCCCTTTTTATATATTTGGATTTTCTATGTATATTCTTGAACAAATCACCTACAAGGGGTTCATACACATGGTTGAAATAATCCTGATACGTATTCGTGCGGGGTTGAATTCCTCCATCCGGATCCAGTGATACAAGTTTTTTAGTCCAATCTCCGCCTTCCAAAAACCTCATATTTTTCTATCCAATTTCGATTTATCCTCTACATTCTCCAAAAATGCTTTAAACGAAATTCTCTTAATCTCATCATTCTCCAATGTAATTATAAATCCCATCCCAATTGGCTCTCTTTTATATTCAAGAATTCGTAACCCTTTGTAATAAAGTTGTCGCTTATCGTCCTTTTTCATATTTTTGATTTTTTCTCGTGCCAGGTATTCCTTAAATTCTTTATTCATACTATAAAGCCAGTATTTCGCTCCACATGTATATGGAGGCCCAACTGCTGGATTGAGAATTTCTTCAACAGGTTTGTCCCTTTGCCTTCGTCTGCGCTTTCTCATTCTAAACATTTAATTGAATTCTCCTTGAAGTGCTGTGAAGTATAGCAATGAATTCCGTGAAATCTTCGGAAAAAAATTTGCATATATTTGAGATAAGGAAGAAGATGCAGAAAGCCTGCCAGTAAAATATCTTTTTTATATTAGGGAAATCGCTTTGAATTATTTCTTTTGTAGAAACAATATGCTTTAAATTATTGACGGTAACGCCATGACTCAATTCAAACCAAAAGACTGGACCGCCTCAAATTACTGATCCAATAGAACGGTTAGGATTAGAACGAAAAGAAGGCAGGTAGATTGGCAGGGATACAATTTTCAATTAAACAAATCAATATTAAAATCCTGAAGGCTGAAGTGTTTTTAAGTCAGGGGAAAACCATAAGCCTTTTATCCGATAAATATGATAATTCAGCATACTTTTATCGATAACAAAATCAGTTTCAATTCTCTCAAATTCGGAGAATATGATAATGAAAATAATTTGGTATGACGGGGAGACCTACGAAGGCAAAACAGCTAAAGAAGTAGTTGAAAAAATGGCGTGTTCATCTCCCTTTGCTCATCAAGGAAGTTTATCCACATATACGCTGGATGTGGCAAAAAGATGCTGGAAGTTCGGCCAACCTGTTAGACCTTGGGGGTATGAAACCTTTCTGAAAGATTTAAAGAAATATGACATTATCAAAGATCTCATAATTGATGATTAATTCAAGTTATTGCTGGTAGGAATAAATAAAATATCGCGATGGTATTATGGCAAAATCAACTAGATTGCTGAAGCGTAGCACACCTGAGCCAAGAAAATACAAAAAGGGGGAAAATAAACGATAGATTTCAGTCATAAATAGAATTTGATGATTGCACCTGGTTACACCAGATTGCACTTGATTACCATCAACAGTTATTTTCCAAAAACATATACACCCAGCCATCTCGGCAAATAGATAAGAACACCCTAGATGTGGGGGGCAAAAAGATGGACCTGGTGGGACTCGAACCCAAAGCTTCCTCAGTGCGATTGACGATTTGGATTTGTCCATTGTGTCCATCGGCTATATATGGGGGTACAACGCACATCTAATCCCATATATGGGGGATCAAATTGTCCATTAAGTCCATCCGAAGGTTCCATGTCTTGTTAACCTGGTTGCACCAGGTTGCACCAGAATTGCACCAGACATGAAGAGGGAAAGGCGACTCATGATATTCTCGTATCTCTTCACTCATTTGGTGGTTTATGTACAAACCAGCATTGTTTATGTTAATAGTAAATTTTGAACTTATTCAATTAATTTATAACTGAATTAAATACGCGAAACTGCCTATATGGATTTAGGTTGAATGGCTTAGGCTGCTTCGAAATTATCGCCTATAATTATTCATCTTTTAAGAATTGACAATTACATTGGGGTGTTTTGTTGTGAAAAATTGGATTCAATTTTTATTTTTTGGTTCAATTGTGATGTTTGTGAGCGCATGCGGCAGTGGTACCCCAACAGCCCTCATAACACCGGCGCAGGACCGTCTTACTTTTCTATTTTTCTATACCGATGGTTGAGGACCTTGAGCAAAAATGGGACCCGTCGTTGACGGGTTGGAAGAAAAATATGTCGAAGAGATCGAGGTTCGACGGATTGAATCTAGCGGCGGGGCAGGACTGGAAGCTTTCCGTTCTTATTCCCTTCGGGGACATCCAGCCTACGTGATATTAAAACCATCCGGGGAATTGGATTGGAAAGGTTTGGGGGAATTGCCGTCGGAGATTCTTGACATGCAAATCCGAGCGGCTCTCAACAAACCCTGAATTTTCATTTTATAAAACTCACATTTGAATATAAGCATTTAAGCGCGATCAAAGATTAGCAATTTTGCGCCTCCTGGATGGGATGTTGCATGTAAAAATTCCACCCAATACTGTTTAGGAATATGCATGGCAGACGTGTTGGCGGCAGATAAATACTTCAGATCATTAACCCATGCCTATAGTTATTGGGATTCGCGACAATGAGAAAAATAATATTTCCCTTATTACTGATAAGTGCTTTTCTTCTTTCTGCATGTAATGTTTCATCTTCTACTGAACTATCTTACGATTCAACAGGCAGCAAGGTTTCCGTACCCGGTGGTGCATACACCAATCTTAATGTGGATGAGCTGCAGGGGATGGTGGAAAACAAGGACTTTCTATTTGTTAATGTACACATTCCTTTTGAAGGGGATATCCCGGGCACGGATATTTTTATCCCTTTCGATGAGATAGCTGATAACATAATTAATTTGCCGACACCTTCAGATGATATTCAGCCGGATATTGGACATTTACCCGCGGACAAGGATGCAAAGATTGTGCTTTATTGCCGCAGTGGCCGGATGAGTGACATCGCTGCCAGAACCCTTGTTGATTTAGGTTACACAAACATCTATCACCTTGATGGTGGTTTTAATGCCTGGAAGGAAGCCGGTTTATATATGGAAGGTGAATAAATACATTAAAGGATATCCCAATATCCCACCCTGTTTAGCACCGTTTGGAATTACGGTGCTTTTTTATAACGTGAAATGATTGAAGGAAATACAATAAATATCTTTACCAAATCTTTAATCTCAATCAACAATTCTTCAAAATTTGTGTGTAAACTGATCTCAACATGCACGATAAAAATACAAATCATAATTTTTGGAGATAAGATCATGAATAAAATTACAAGAATATCGTTAGCTGTGGTACTGATAGGTGCTGCCGGAATTGCTTTGTTTTGGTCTGGCGTGAACATTGGTAAAGCAGGTTCTGGTGCCTTTGATTCTTACCCGGCGGGTATGATGGGAAGCAATGGATGGATGCCGTCGCGAAACCCGAATGGATATGCAGGCATAAACCTCAGTCCAAATATTTCTGAAGATCCCGATCCGAATGTTCCGTATAAATTTCCTTGCCAATCTGATGAAAGTAATATAGGTGCCTGGCGCAATGGGATGATGGGTGGCTACGGAATGATGGGAGGTTTTGGAAAAGGGTTGATCGCAGACGTTGATCCGCTCTCATTATCTGAGGCACGAGAATCTGTTGAGGATTATATTTTGAACCTGGGGAAGGAAGATTTAGAAGTAGGTGAGGTGATGATCTTCGACCATCATGCTTACGCCCAGGTCATAGAGGAAGATACTGGTATTGGAGCTATGGAAGTGCTGGTTGATCCTCTCACTTTGAACATCTATCCGGAATTTGGCCCGAATATGATGTGGAACCTCAAATGTGGCATGATGGCCGGCTATGATGGAAACTCTATGATGGATGGTTTCGGAATGATGGGACGTGGATATGGCGGAATGATGGGTGGCTACGGTATGATGGGTGGTTACGGTCAATCTGGTACTGAACTTGAAGCGGGAGAAATTCCCAATATGAATGTGTCTCCGGATCAAGCAGTGCAGTATGCCCAGAAATACCTCGATAAATATCTCTCGGGGGCTGAAGCAGATGACCGCGCTGATCCATTCTATGGATATTACACATTACATGTATTACGTGATGGTGAAGTTGAAGGTATGCTGAGTGTCAATGGTTATACTGGACAGGTTTTTCTGCATTCCTGGCACGGTGAATTTATCGAAATGAGTGAAACTCATTAATGGGTGAAAGTTTATTGATGCCATGAATTTCCAGGAGAGAGAGCATTGCTGCTCTCTCTCCTTCGGCTTGTAGACAACTGATATTATTAATGGAAATTATTGCGAATTACCAGTAATCGTGAGATTTGTTTTTTACATGGAGAGAGAAGTGAATAAAGCAAAAATCCTAGTTATTGACGATGAACAAAGCATTCTCAATTTAATCACGGCATATCTTCGCCCCGAAGGTTTTGAGGTTTATTCTGCTTCGGATGGAATTTCTGGGTTAAAGACGTTTCGTGCTCATAAGCCCGACCTGGTTGTCTTGGATATCATGCTGCCAGGTATGGATGGCATCGAATTATTAAATAAGATCCGCCGCGAATCCGATGTTTATGTAATTATGTTGACTGCGAAGACAGAGGAGATCGATAAAATTCTTGGTCTTTCCGTGGGAGCTGATGACTACATCACAAAACCTTTCAGCCCGCGGGAGTTAGCTGCTCGAATAAAAGCTGCTTTGCGGCGCCTCAGCATTGGGATTGAATCCAAAAAAGAAGTAATGGTTTTTAAACATATTCGAATTGATAATCGCAGCCGCCAGATCTGGGTTGACGAAAAATCAGTTGACCTTGCTACCACGGAGTTTGATTTGTTGAGTACTTTAGCAGAACACCGTGGAATGGTGCTCAGTCGGGAACAATTGTTGGAAAAAGTATGGGGGCATGATTATTATGGAGAAGTGCGAGTCGTAGATGTACATTTAGGCCACATTCGACAAAAATTGGGGGATGAAGATTATATTTCCACCGTACGGGGAGTAGGTTACCGCTTCCAGGATGCGGTCCTGTGATGTTCAATTATATTCGCCGTCATCTGGTTTTAAAATTATTTCTTTCCTACCTTGTCGTAATAATTGTAGGTGCTGTTGTTTTAGCCACGACCGCCGAGTTTGCCGTACCAACCGCATTTGACCGTCACATGATGGCAATGAATGAAATGATGATGCCCATGATGGATAGAAATGATTTCGGTTTAGACTTGTTTTCCAATTTTCGCTCTGCGGTCACTGAAGCACTGGCTATCGCCGCCCTGTCAGCAGTGTCAGTGGCAATTTTTGTCAGCGTTTTTATCAGCCGCCAGGTTGTAGCACCTGTGCATAAGATGAAAACTTTCAGTCAGCGAATAGCGGAAGGTCGTTACGATGAAAGGGTTCAAATTTCGAGAGATGTGAGCAAGGGAGATATAGATGAATTGAACCAACTTGCCCTTAGTTTCAATCAAATGGCTGACAAATTGGAAAAAACCGAGAACATGCGCCGCCAACTCATTGGCGATGTCACTCATGAACTCCGAACCCCATTAACCACGATAAAGGGGTACATGGAAGGATTGATTGATGGAAAAGTTGTTCCCTCTGATAATACATATCAATCAGTTTATCGAGAAGCTGATCGTTTACAGCATTTGGTTGATGATCTTCAGGAACTCAGTCGAGTAGAAGCTGGAGAATACAATTTTAATCCAAAACCTATTTCACCTTACAGTTTAGTGGATACCGTAGTGGACCAGTTGGGCCGCCAATTTGATGAAAAAGGTGTCGCCCTCGATATCGATTTAGCACCGAACTTGCCTTATGTGATCGCGGATGATGTACGAATTGGGCAGGTATTAACGAATGTTGTCGGCAATGCGCTTCAATACACTCCCACGAGAGGGAATGTGTCCATTAAATCTTTTCATAAGGAAGGAGAAGTATTTTTTTCAATAAAAGATTCTGGTATTGGTATCTCCTCAGAACATTTACCTTCTTTATTTGCTCGCTTTTACCGGGTGGATAAATCACGATCACGCGTTGGGGGCGGTAGCGGTATAGGTCTGACCATAAGCAAATATTTGGTTGAGGCTCACGATGGTCGTATCTGGGCATAAAGCCGAGGGATTAAACTCGGCAGCACTTTTACTTTTACTTTGCCGGTTGCCTACTAATTTAACAGGTAGATATTTGTGTCTGGATGAATAAAAGGATTACAACTTAAAGCAGAATTAGTTCTTTAAACAATCTTTAATCTCGCTTTATGAAATCTTGTATATCACACTGTAATATTGAAATATCAAATAGAACACCCAGAGCCGGGTGCATCGAACAAGAATCTTGTTTTAGCAAGGAGTAATTAATAATGAAGGGTAGTTCTATTGGCGGCATGCTAACGGAGAAATTACCCGGGAACAGTATCAGCAAATTTTGTCTGATATTAGTTGAAGGTTTTTATCAAATAAATGAACTAAGAAAAGTTTATTAGTCCGAAAGGAGTGTGTTGTATGATGGCAGGTGTTGGTATGGGATTCAGCTTTGTGGGATTGTTCTTTATGATCCTTTTTTGGGGAGTGTTGATTTTATTGGCAGTATGGTTGGTAAAGACACTGTTCAATAGTAATTCCCAACCGCAGCATCCTCAATTCGGGCAAAGGGAAGATGCCGGGGAGATACTTGAACGGCGCTATGCCCGAGGTGAAATCACCCGTGATCAATATAAAATGATGAGAGAGGACATCAATTAATACAAATTCGTTGCACTTCTCAAGAGAAGAAAGCATCCCCTCCAGAATACTGATCTGGAGGGATTGAATTTTAAAATTAACGAGGCAAAAATTATTATCCGGTTTTTCGTCCAAAATGTCTCTTTCATAACAGTTATTGGTAAACGGGGTAGATTTTCGCTCGCGGTTCTAAAAGAAATGGGGTTGTAATTTCCCTGGCGAATTCATGGATTGAGAAAGAAACTGGTTAGTTTGATCCTGCCCCCAAGCGCAGCCTTGAAATTTAAATTGATCTGGCGATTGTACAGTTGGTTCTTCCTCGAAGGATGCGGGAGACCACCCCATCAAACGAATTGACGATACTTCCCTGGAATTGTTGGAAGAACTGGGCCGGTAATTTATAAGCAAAAATGCTTATCACCAGTACGCCATTATGCACTTACAGATCTGGAATAACGAGATTAAAAATTAATTGTTAATACAAGTATCAAATAAATGCGGCGTATTAAGTAATGGGTTTTAAGCTGATAAGAAAAAAGGGCGTTTGAATCATGGATAGGCAGATGACAAAATCAATGGAGAGACATGAACACAACCATGGGCAGGCACAACAGGCAGACATGGAACATACCGCTCACGGCGAACATTCTTCCATGCGGCATGGCGATAGTGGCCATAAAGCTCATGTAGACCATTCCGGTCATGAGGCGATGTTCCGACGGAAATTCTGGGTCTCGCTGTTCCTATCTATTCCGGTGCTAATTTTCAGCCCTTCTGTACAGGGATTTTTAGGTTACAGCCTGCCATATTTCCCTGGCAGCCTGTGGATCACACCGGTATTTGCAGTGATTGTTTTCCTGTATGGGGGTGTGCCATTCTTACAGATGGCTGTGCCAGAAATTAAGAACCGCCAACCTGGGATGATGACTTTGATATCTCTGGCGATCAGCGTGGCTTTTGCTTACAGCCTGGCAGCGTTATTCTTGCCGACTGAGATCACTTTTTTCTGGGAGTTAGTCACGCTCATTGACGTCATGCTCCTCGGTCACTGGATCGAAATGCGCAGCGTGCGCCAGGCTTCAGTCGCCTTAGACGAACTTGCCAAGCTGATGCCAGATACGGCAGAGCGAATCCGGGCGGATGGCGAAACAGAGCAGGTGCCTGTTTACACGCTGAAGAATGGCGACTTGCTGCTGATTCGACCGGGCGCCAGCGTTTCGGCTGACGGCGAGGTGGTAGAGGGCGTATCGGATGTCAATGAGGCTATGATCACCGGCGAGTCGAAACCGGTCGAGAAAGGGACCGGGGATGCTGTAATTGACGGCACGATCAATGGCGACGGCAGTTTACGAGTGAAAGTCACAGCCACTGGCAATGAGACCGCCCTGGCAGGTATCTTGCGCCTGGTGGAGCAGGCTCAGCAGAGCAAGTCAAATACGCAGATTCTCGCCGATAAAGCAGCCGGATGGTTGTTCTATATCGCCCTCGGCGTGGCGGCTATAACGGCGATTGCCTGGACGATTTCTATTGGTTTTAACTCCGAAGTGATCGCCAGGATCGCAACTGTTCTGGTGATCGCCTGCCCGCATGCCTTAGGCCTGGCAGTGCCGCTTGTGGTCTCGATCACGACGGCGATGGGAGCAAATAACGGCATTCTTGTGCGTGACCGCCTGGCTCTGGAAACGGCTCGCGAAATAAATATGGTCGTTTTTGACAAAACCGGTACGCTCACAAAAGGTGAATTTGGCGTGGTGGATATCCTAACGACGGATGGTTATGATGAAGATGATGTTCTGGCTCTGGCAGCAGCAGTCGAGGGTGATTCAGAACACACCATCGCTCGTGGTATCCGTCAATTGGCCAAGGAGCGGGATTTGAAACTACCCAAAATGGATCATTTTGAAGCCGTCAAAGGTCGCGGTGTGCGCTCTGCTATCGACGGACATACTTTATACATGGGAGGGCCGCGCATGCTGGAAATGCTTGAACAAGGACTGCCCGCGGAAATAGCCGAATTCGAAGAGAAAGCTAGTGTGAAAGGTCAGAGTGTGGTCAACTTGATAAGGGAGGATTCAAACGGCAGGCAGTTGCTGGCAACATTTGCCATGTCAGATGTCATCCGTAAGGAGAGCAAAGAAGCGATCAAACAACTGCGCAATATGGGCATCGGTGTTGCCATGCTGACCGGCGATAGCCAGGCCGTGGCAAAATCTGTGGCGGATGAATTAGGCACTGAGACGTATTTTTCAGAAGTGCTTCCTGAAAACAAAGACCAAAAAGTGTTCGAACTTCAGCAGCAGGGAAAACTGTTTGCCATGGTGGGAGATGGGGTGAACGACGCGCCCGCCTTGACCCGGGCTGATGTAGGTATCGCTATCGGAAGCGGAACGGATGTTGCCATCGAGTCGGCTGGTATTATCCTGATCTAGAGCAACCCCTTGGACGTAGTCAAGATCTTTTCGCTGAGCCGTGCCAGCTACCGCAAAATGATCGAGAACCTAGTCTGGGCTACTGGTTATAACATAGTGGCGCTGCCGCTCGCAGCCGGGATTTTGGCGCCTATCGGTATTCTGCTCTCACCGACTGTCGGCGCTGTCCTGATGTCATTAAGCACAGTGATTGTTGCGATCAATGCCCAATTGATGAGAAGGCACCAGCTTGCTTGATTTGATAATTGTCAATCGGATTTTATCAATTATTCTGTTTCTCCAGGAGTATTTTCTTGGAATAATCAGACGAAAATATTGAACAACTTTTGTACACTAGTGCAGGTGGTTATCAAATGAAATCAAATGAAAAAGTAAAGCAAAAAACAGCTAATCAATCGAACCTAAATAACGGTATCATACCAACAGAAAAGTCAGCGCTTGTAATCAACATTCAATCATGGGCAACTCCTATTGTTGGTCTGCTGATGCTGGTAATTGGCCTGTCCGCGGGTTATTATGGTCGTCCCTTTTTATCAGGCAATCCTGCAGAACCTCCGGCACAGGTTGATGGACAACCGGAGACCAATCCATCCTCCGAACCTATCGTATCTTCCAGCGATCGCGAATCTTTAATGGACAAAGTCGTATCAAAGACCCGTCATTTTAAAGGCGATCCCGATGCCCCTGTCACAATTATTGAGTTCAGCGATTTTCAGTGACCTTACTGCGGAAGTTTCGCCGCTGACGCGGGTCGTCAGATTAATGATGAGTACATAAAGAACGGATTAGTGCGAATAGGCTATTGGCATTTTGCATTCCTGGGGGAAGAGTCTTTATTGGCAGGTGAAGCCAGCGAATGTGCAGCAGATCAGGATGCTTTTTGGGAATACCATGATCTGCTCTTTGAGAACCAGGCAGGTGAGAATCGGGGTGCCTTCAATAAAGATACTCTGAAACAACTCGCTGCTAATTTGGGTCTGGATGAAGCCGTATTCAATGAATGCCTGGATTCAGCTAAGAATCAATCCCGGGTGCAATCTGAGACCTCATTTGCCCGTTCTATAGGTGTTCAGAGTACGCCGAGCTTTTTGATAAACGGTAAGCCATTTGCTGGCGCTCAGCCATTCCAGGCGTTCCAGCAGATTATTGAAGCTGAGATCGATAGTTGATCTAAAACTTTATTATTTATAAGTTTACATGTTGACTTACCTCTCTATTATTCAGAGCTGAGTTATCTAAAATTAAGGAGGGATGTTCCCATGTCCAGTAAATTCCGATTGATTTGGATGTTTTTGTTGTTAATATCCGTGTTGGTTCTTACCGCCTGCAGCCAGACCACTCCTTCAACTGTCATTGATGATCAGACTTTAGAAATTGAAGAGCATCCCGAATACGAAGAAGATGTGCATATCGATAAAGGGGAAGATGAACACGCTGAAAAATCAGGGGAGGAGGGAGAGGAACATATGGATGATGACCACATCGATCCCCCATCTGATTATGCATCACTCAATAATCCCCTCGATGGAGATAGCGACGCCATTGAAGCCGGCAGGGTTATTTTTGAGGCCCAATGTGCTTCCTGCCATGGGGCAGATGGAATGGGAAACGGTCCTTCAGCTGCTGCTCTGGATCCAAAACCTGCCAATTTTACGGACACAGAAATGATGAAAGATATGAGTGATGGGTTTATGTTCTGGCGCGTGACTGAAGGAGGTATGTTTGGGCCTTTTAACTCGGTTATGCCATCCTGGAAAAGTGTGTTATCGGAAGACCAGCGCTGGCAGGTTATTACTTATATTCGCACATTGGGTGATTGAAATTAATCTTTAAACTAATTAAATCTCAAGTACTTCGGTGATCCTTATCTTCAATCGGGATAATTATTGTTATTTTTGTGCCTTCCCCTTGTGAAGAGTGTATCCCGAGATTCGCACCTATCAAATCTGCACGTTCGTACAAACCAAGCAGTCCAAAATGACCGCTGGGAGCAAATTCGCCTGGGCTTTCCGGAACCACAAAACCAAGTCCATCATCGTTAATGATCAGTTTTACCTCATCTTGGGAAAAGTGCATTTCTAAAAATCCGATCTTTGCATGCGAATGCTTGACAATATTGAATAGCCCCTCCTGTACCATCCTGTACAGGGCTATCTCAATTTCAGGCGATAAACGCTGTTCGTCACCATATAAATTAAAGAACACTGGCATCCCTGAAGATTGGCCGGTTTCTTTCGCCAGCATATTCAGAGAAGTCACTAATCCCAGGTCCTCCAGGTAAAGCGGTCTTAATGCCTGGGTAATTCTCCTCAGATCCCTTATTGTTTCTTCTGTCATATCTTGGATTTCGGAAATCTGCTCTGCTGTTTTGTCATCTTCAATCGATAACTGCGCAATCTGGATCCGCTGGTTGAGAGCGATTATATTTTGGATGGTATCATCATGAAGTTCCCGCGCCAGCCGGCGTCTTTCCTCTTCTTGTCCCTGGGTAATAGCCCCTATATAGCTGTGCAGGCTATTTTGTGCGCTTTGAATTTTGTGCGCCAGATGGACAAGTGTGCGTTGCAAACGTCCAATCTCCTCTATTCCCCCAACCGACTCTTCAATAGCCTGATAATTTCCCCAGGCAAGATCAGCTGCCCGGGCTTCCAGGGATTGCAAGGGTTGGATGATCTGGCGTGCCCCGAACCAAAGAGCAACCAATGCGAAAATAAGCACCGGAACCAGTACCAGAGGAGCAAGTTGAGTTGTGTTGAGCAGTGGATTGGTAACAGCCTCCCACGGTTCTTCTATCACCAGAGTCCATCCAGTCGAAGTCACCGGGCTATAAGCAATGACGTGTTCGCTTCCTCCAACTTGGACATAATCGGTGCCGCTCTCGCCTCGTAATCCCTTTTGGATGCCCGGATGGTCATTCAGGTTTTCTCTGGTATCGAGATCACCGATGTGATACAGGATTTTGCGCTCTGGGGATACCAGGTAGGCTTTCGCTTGTTCTCCGGGATTGACAGCGTTGGTGAGCGAACTGCTGGCTATGGATGCGGGAGAGAATGCCCCCACAACTGTAACTGATCCGGGTCTTGGGGATGTGGCAATCAGAATCACAGTTTCGTCTTGAAGGGGATGGTTTAGTAGTGGCAAATAGGTTAGTCGTTCGTGTGCTGAGACTAGATAATCATTGATTATTTCATGATTCTCATGCAGTAGTTCATTCCAAAATGCTGGGTCGCCGCTGGATTCTAAAAGATCTCCTGTTGGTGAGAGAAAGGCCAATCCGTAATCGAAATCAGGATCAATAAATGCTGAGCTAGCAAGGACTTCAGATAATGAATTGTTTTCAATGGTGCGGAGTGATATGTGCTGCACAGCCGCTGCACGGTGGTCTAATTGTTCGTTTATTGCATTGGCGGCAGTTCGCGCTGCCCGTTCATCTCTTTCACCTACCAGTGTCCGCATACCCCTTTGATGCAGGGATAAGCTGCCAAAAGTGACCAACAGTAGGATCACCGTAATTGGGACAAAGACTAGGAAGAAGAGTTGAGCTGTTAACCCGCGCCAGCGCATGCCTGAAGTTATTTGAGCTTATAAAGTAGGTTGTTTTACTTTTGTTCCATATTTCCAATCTCAGGAGAAATCCATCCCAAAGATATCGCTCGCGTTACAGCTTTTGTACGGCTGTCAGCGTGTAATTTTGAGAAAATATGGGCTAAGTGTCCTTGAACTGTTCTGTCGCTGATCCTAAGTTGAATCCCGATTGCTTTGTTGGTGAATCCCTGGGCGACCAGGGTCAATACCTCAAGTTCGCGATCGGTTAATTCATCGATTGGTTTTTCATCGTGTTTGCGCGATATTTGGGCCAGCATTTTTTGCATTATCACAGGATCCATAGCCGAATTGCCAGCATGTACATCTCGCACCGCTTGAAGTATCTCCAGTGGAGATGCAGTCTTTAAAACATAGCCGTTGGCTCCAGCTTGCAAGACAGCCATCACGTAAGGGTCATCATCGAATGCCGTCAGGACAAGCACCCCTATATCACGTTTGTTTGAACGTATCCAGCGCGTAACTTCAATTCCGCTGATTTTTGGCATTTGAATGTCCAACACAGCGACATCTGGGGTAAATTTTTCAATGTATCCAATCGCGGTTTCACCATCGCCGGCTTCGGCAACCACTTCTATATCGTCAGCTTTTTCCAAAAACTGCCGTATCCCCGCCCTCACCACCGCATGGTCATCTGCCAGTATTACCCTTATTGAAGGTGTTGAATCGTTCATCTAATCATTTTACTACAGCCAGGGTAAACATTCCTTTTTCGATATTTTTTATCTTCTTGCACCAATGTAATCACTTCAATAGTTTATTTGACCTTGGTGACCGTGACCCACCATTGGAATTCGCGTTCTTTTTTCTTGAAATTACTCTTAATAAAATCTAGGATTGCTACAATTTCTTCCTCACTCAGTTTATCCCCAAAGGGTGGCATTACACCTCCAAGATCAGGATCGCCACCTTCCTTTATCATATTTATAAGCAATTTATCCAAATGGTGCCAGGTATGCCCCGTGCTGTCCTGAGGTGGCGGTGGGAATGAGCCATCAGGCAAACGCTGCTTCCAATCTGGCGCGCCTCCCAGGTCCGCGCCGTGGCAGCCTGCACAGTATTGAGCATATAATTCTTCACCCTGGGTAATAATTTCAGGGGCTATTGAAGGCATGGGTGGCACAGTTACTCCATTAATGGTGATAGGTTCACCTACAGGTTCTGCCAAGCACCCTGATAAGGAGATGATAACAGCGGTAAGAAATAGGATTGGTGGAATAAAACTTTGCATGGTGAATTATTCAATTGCCTTTTCAGTCATTTCAGATTTTTTCGCTGTTCGATGTCCGGAACCTCCCTTTTGAAATATGAAATCTATATGCGGGAAGCTGAACCAGACAATTCCTAGTCCAAACAGCACACCAGTAGCAAATCGCATCCAGGAATTAAATGAGCCCAATGCGTCTCCCTCATAAAATGAAGGAACAAAAAGGTTGTTAGTTAATGAGGCCAGCCATAAATTGCTGTCGCGAAAGCCCTGCCCGAAACCAGCGAAGTCGCTGAAAAAATGGGTCATTCCATCTAGAAACATAGGCAGCAGCAAAAGAAATAATCCCCTATTTGGAAGTGGCTGAAGTTTTTTCCGCAGCAATCCCCATATCCAGGCAAAGAATAAGATGCTGGTGTACATCGAGACCATCCGGTCAGACCATGCCACCTTCCAACCCATTTCTACGGATCCAATGAATTGCCTCAGGATGAGTGGATTGACAGTGTCTTTCCAATTGGTTTGGATTTCGCTTAACGCATACATGGTCTGTGATCCAAACAGGAAGAATGAACGTTGTGGAAGTTGGTGGCATAGCAGGCTGAAACCTGTATAGATTATCTTCGCTGGTCCAATCCAACCAATATACATCAGCATTGGTGCTGAGAAAGGCATAAAAACAAACAGCCCATATATAACCGAAAAAACCAGAAACCATTTACGTGTTAAAAAGTAAATAAAACTATTACCGGTATCAGTCCTGGATCGTGTATACGAATTTTGAGTGGTAAGGCTTGACATTAATAAAGCGGCGAATCAAGTTTAATATTGGTGCCCGAGCGTCGCCGAAAATAAGAAATACAGAACGGTGATGCCGAAAAGTGCAAATAATATATATGAATAGAAAAACAACCGCTCGTTTTTTATACTCCTTCGCTCAAAAATTGTTTTTGGTTCTTCTTCGGAGTTTGTTTTCATTTCTCTTATTCCATGCTGAATATCACGGGATGGTCAGAACTAATAACCTTCCCACGCAGGCAGCAATACCAAAAGATCAGCCCTGCGAATGCAAGCTAATAGTGAGCGCTTCCTTGGTTGTTATGCGTTTACTGATCATTCGGATACATTTCTGTGTGCTTGTTGAAAGCTGTTTTGCCTCCCAGCGGGCAGAAGCAGTACATCTTTCGCTTGTATTTTGATTTCGCCGCTGCCGAATTGTCATCGACCATCATCTCGTATGAACTCCCTGCCTTTCCTTTAACACTGTAAATCCTTCAAGCGCCAGTGCTTGTAATATGGTGCTTTCCAAAAAACGATTAGCTTCTTGTTTCATTGGGGGGATAATTGAAAAATGGGTTTCTCCGTTAAAACCATGCGCAATCAGGGTTATTTGTTCGCCTGTATTGTTAAAGACTAAGAGCACTACCATCTGGGAGTCGCATTTATCCGTACCATGATAAGAACAGCTGCAGTTTGTATGCGACATGCGTGCGTCTTTTAAATCAAACGAACGAAGAACTTGAAGTCCATCTTCGGTCATCCTCTTGGAAATTTGATCAACCGCAGTTTCGCTGTCCAGTTTTAATGTTAGAAGATGCTTGCTATGGTTCATTTTTTGACTCCATGCCGTAAGTATATAAGCGTTGGAATATTGATCAAAGCGCGATTTATCCTGCTGCTGGATAGGCAAAAATGCCTAGTAATCTTCAAGCCTTTAAGCGCTCTTCCAGGTAAACTTGAATTTATATAATTGTACTCAAGTGCAAACATTTGTTTCACCTCCTCCAGCGAGAGTGTCAGATTAGATTTGGCACTCTTGGCCTTTTAACAATAAATTATTTAAGCGATCATACATTTATTCTATTGCACATCAAATATGGTTGTTTTCACGCCATCTTGGTCTATAAATCGTGATGATATTCAGTGACATTTGTCATAAGCAATTTGGCTTATACAGCCTAAAGCGAGTTTGCGCATGGCAGTAAAAGTTCCTTTGGTTATTCTTATCGCTAATTTGAATGTGTGTTCGCGAGTTACGAAAAGTTCCCAGGTACAGTATCCTGTAATTAATTACGGGACAAAGCATAGTGGAACTTTTCCCGGTGAAACCTCCCCTCGGGAAAGACCTCCGACGCGATCTCCTGTTCAAAGATAAATCCATCTTACCTGATGGGAATATTTTATATGAGGAGAATTAATTTATGCTTGGAACGCTGACCAAAAAGCCGGCTGTGGCTTTTGTCTTGATATTCGTGTTGAGTGCCCTGGTTTCCGGGTGTTCGGGATCAAATATGAACAGTAATTCCTCAGATAGTTTTCCGATGGCATCTTTGGAGAATATGCCGATAAATGTTCAGGAATCTCCGGTAATCGTTCAGCAGTCTTACCAGTTCGCTGTGGCGAATCCGGACACCTTAAAACAAATTCCCTGTTACTGCGGTTGCGGGAGCATGGGGCACACATCCAATTATGCTTGCTATGTCAAGGAAGAAAACCCCGGTGGCGACCCTGTATACGACAACCACGCCCTGGGTTGTTCTATCTGTGTGGATATCACCCAGGATACCATGAGGCTGCTCAATCAGGGGAAGACAGTCCCTGAGATACTAACCTATGTGGACAAGACCTATTCCCAATTCGGGCCTTCAAATGTCTCTTGATAGACCTACAAATGCAGTGGATTGATTTCCCAAACAAGTCTTCTAATGTATTTCACCGCCAACCCTTGCTGTGGTCAGTTATTGGCGTTTTTGGTCTGGGAATCGCATTATTTCCAATTCCGTTGACGCCCCACCGGCCAGTTGAAAGGAATTTCAGGGTGGATGCCAGTACTTTTGAGTTCACCCCTGCAGTTCTCAAAGTAAACCAGGGAGATGTTGTAAATATCGAACTGAATTCTGCAGATGTCGTTCATGGCATCTACCTCGATGGCTACGATATCCAGGTCACAGCAGAGCCAGGTCAGGCGGCTTATCTGAAATTTGTGGCGGACAGGAGCGGAACTTTTCGCTTCCGTTGTTCAGTGTCCTGCGGTGCCCTGCATCCATTTATGGTTGGCAAGGTTAAAGTAGGGTCGGATTACCTTTTGATGCGCGGGGCGGGAATCGCACTGTTGGCGCTAATCGCCGGAGTATTCGGATTTCAAAAATGATCCATTATAACCTTCTCCAAAATCCACTCCTCAAAACGCTCCTCATCAGCAGGTGGCCGCAGTTGCTCGCAAGGGTTTTCGCCCTCGCTGGATTTATTCTTGTTATTCTTTCTAGCTTGCTGGGAACGCCTGTTGGCAGCCGGAATTTCGCCATCATTATTGTATGGATTGCCTGGTGGGCTTCGTTGATTTTGATTGCTGTGCCTTTATTAGGCCGCGGGTGGTGCAGCATCTGCCCGATCCCGATGCCGGGAGAGTGGCTTCAAAACGGGGCGGTACTTGGTCCCATTAATAATAAAAAAGGGTTCGGATTAAACATTCGCTGGCCTAAAAAATTGCGCGGCATTTGGCTTCAGAACGTGTCCTTTACTGTTTTAGCACTTTTCTCCATCGTGGTCCTGACCCAGCCGCATATTACAGGTTTAGTCCTGTTGGGTTTGATACTGGTTGCGGTAATTGTAAGTATCATTTTCGAACGCCGCGCTTTTTGCAGGTATTTATGTCCGGTTGGAGGATTTATCGGTCTGTATTCTCAAGTGTCACCGCTTGAACTACGTGTGAGTGATACATCTGTTTGTGCGGATCACAAAGACAAAACTTGTTACACCGGTAACCAGGATGGTTATGGTTGTCCCTGGGGAGTATTCCCCGGCGGTATGGTGAAGAACACCAACTGCGGTTTGTGTTTTGAGTGTTTGCGTACTTGCCCTCACGAAAATATCGCTGTGAGCTTGCGTCCGATTGGAAGCGACCTGTCCCAAGCGCGAGGTCGTAAACTCGATGAGGCTTTCAAAGCATTTATCATGTTGGGCAGCGCAGTTGTATATTCACTAGTCCTGATCGGACCGTGGGGTGTGGTAAAGGATGCTGCTTTTGCAGTCGGGTCTTTTCCCTGGTGGTTATACGCGCTCGCTTTTCTTTTAGTCGTATACGTTATTCTGCCGGGGATTTTTTATCTGGCAGTCCGCTATTTTAACCATACCATCGCTGTTAATCGCGAACCTGCCAGGTCGTTCATTGATTATTCTTACACCCTGATCCCGCTGGGTTTAGCTGCCTGGGTAGCTTTTAGTTTATCCTTCGTATTCGCCAATTTCTCGTATTTATGGCCGGTGTTATCAGATCCATTTGGTTGGGGTTGGAACATCTTTGGAACAGCTGGAATTGCCTGGACACCCTATCTATCCGGTTTAATTCCGGCTGCACAGTCGATAGTCTTGATTCTGGGATTGTTCTGGTCGATAGCTGTTATCCGGCGCATCTCCAGTGAGAGAAATACACCAATACTATCGCCAGAATTTCAGCCTTGGCGCATCTGGCCATTAGTTTCGTATTCTGCTTTCGTTACGGTAGGGTTATTATGGCTCCTGGTAGGCTGAGATCCGAATGGGTAGCCCGGCTGTTTGTACTCTTTATCGGGTTGGGTGTTCCTATGATAGTGGTATTGGTTGGCAGGATCGACCGCGCCCGGGTGATCAATGTTCAGGCAAAAATGCCCGAAGTTGGGGGATGGTCACCTGTTGAGTTGAGTGCTGCTGTCGGAGAGCCTCTCGATTTGCGCTTGGTCTCCGATGATGTCGTTCACGGCTTCGCAGTTGGGAAAACAGACATTCAACCGGTTGATCTTATCCCAGGGCAGGTCACTGAAGTTTCGCTCCAATTTGATAAACCCGGCACCTATACTTTTTATTGCACCAAATGGTGCGGTCCCAATCATTGGCGCATGCGCGGTACGATCGAAGTAACTGGACCACAGTTCAGTCCAGTCGCTCCAGAACCACCGCTCTATATGTCCCTGGGGATTGACCTGGATTTGCCGCATGATGTCCACCTCGAACTTGACCGCAAACCTTCTGCGCTCAATGGAGAAGCCCTTGATGTAGTTCTTCCCGAAGAATTCCGTACCCGCGAATATTATCTCAGTAACAGCCCATATGATACATGGCTTGCATTGAAGGAATTACCAGCGATATCGCACTTAAATGATGCAGAAGTTTGGGATCTGGTTGCCTGGTTGTGGGCTTCCAACTCAAATCGTGACGCCTTGAAAACAGGGGAAGAATTGTACCGTCAAAACTGCGCCGCTTGTCATGGGGAGGCAGGAGATGGAAAAGGAGTTTTTACCCGCGTTGAGGATAATGATTCGCATGCGGAATCACTTTCCAAAGATTTCGGTCACGCCCTTGTGGCTCCCACCGATTTTACAGATCCATCACACATGATGGGGTCTTCGTCAACCTTGCTCCAGGGAAAAATACTGCGAGGTGGCATGGGTACCGGCATGCCTTCTTGGGGTCAGATCTTCACCGAAGACCAGATTTGGGCACTGGTTGATTATTTATGGACTTACCAATTTCAAATGGAGGATTAATAGTGAAAACCAAGAAACCTAGCGAAAAGAATAAGTCTCGAAAGGAGAACAAGTCAAAAGCGACCTGGATATTTATCATAGGAGCTGCGCTTCTTTTGGCTGGTTCAATTGTGCTGTTTCAAAAATTGAATTCCAGGGTGTCCTATGAGCCTGAAGTTGTTGGCGCGCCCAGCCTGAAGGTTGATAAAGACAAAATTGATATGGGTGATATTCCGCTCGGCACCACGGTAAGGGCTGTCTTTGAGTACACCAATGTAGGAGACAAAACTCTCCAATTATATGAGGATTCGACCTATGTCGAAGTAGTAGAGGGTTGTTGACCGCCAACACCAGTCATCGGTTCGGTGGCTCTCAAATCCGGCGAATCCACTTCTCTCACGATGGAATTTATGATGCACGGTGACATGGGCGGTCCCCATGATTTTCGATTGCACCTATACACAAACGATCCAGAGCAGCCGCACAAAGAGTTTGTGGTCCTGTCAAACTGGGTACCGTGAGGATCAAAAATATAGATAAAACCCACTAAAGTTTGATTGAACCCAATCATAAATGACTATTATTTGCATGAGGATTCGTGGAAAATGGAAAAATCCAGCGATCGTGCATCCAACAACGAGGTGATTCAAAGGATGGCTGATATTAATGATAGCGGGAATAATTCTCGGTCCCGGAGCAAGCGCGTTAGAGTGCTGTTCATATCTGTGCTAATTATTATTTTACTCCTGGGTTCGTTGGGCTGGGTTTTCTATAACAACCGGAATTTTTCTGTTTTAGAAGGTCCAGCGCCTGATTTTTCTTTAACGGGTTTTGAAGGGGAAACCCTCACACTAAGTGAACTTCGAGGCCAGGTTGTTGTGGTCAATTTTTGGGCTTCTTGGTGTATCCCTTGTCGAACTGAAACGCCATACCTTGAGAGAGTCTGGCGCGAATATCAAGATAAAGATGTGATGTTTATTGGAGTTGATATCCAGGACACATTTAAAGACGCCCAGGCATTTATTGATGAATTTGATGTTACTTACTCTACCGGGCCCGATTTCGGATCGGAGATTGCTCGAGCATATAATGTTCAGGGTCTACCCCAAACCTTTATCATCAATAAGAACGGCGACATAGATGCGGTTTTTGTAGGCGAAGTGTTCCCTCCTGAATTGGAACGTAAATTGGATGAATTACTCGCACAACCTGGTCCCTGATTGGAAGATAATCCTGATGGATCATGAATAGAATTTTTATCTTGGCTGTTTTGGGTTCGTTGTTTATGGTTGCCTGTGGGTTAGCCTTCATGCAAAATCCCGGTGCTGGGATGGGAATGGGGAGAAATTGGTGGAGAAGCGCATATCCGACGAACGGTGAAAGCATTTACTTCACAGCTGCTGATGACCGGGGTGTTCGCATCCCCTACACCGGGGGTTCCAGGTTAGGAGGCGGCATGATGATAGGCGCTTCATTGGCATGTGTTTCATGCCACGGTGTTGATGGACGTGGCGGCCTGCATCCGATGCACATGCAGATCATGTATGCTCCCGATATCCGCTATTCAACTTTGAGTAGTGAAGATGATGAACATGGCGATGAGCACGGTGATGAACACGGTGAATATGACATCGATGCATTTCGTCAGGCGGTGGTATACGGTCGGCACCCTGATGGCAGTCCCC